>WNGB01018273.1_pt1 | contig 17504 bp, 11 predicted proteins | sample 5400681 | NCBI WGS metagenome assembly WNGB01 (sample SAMN13153367, study PRJNA577476) | soil metagenome | isolation source: 115 cm soil or saprolite under grassland replicate 2 | place: USA:California | collected 2016-06-15 | reverse complement strand
GGAGTAGACGTGGACAAGCTCTTCAAGGAGCATTTTGAAGTCGCGTTCCCTGGAATCAAGGTCGAATCCGTGCCCGACCACAACGCCACGGAACGAATCGTCGCTGAGCGGAGGGCAGGAAAGTTCATTGCCGACGTCTACTTGGGTGCGGCAAGCAGCAGCGAATTTTCTTCCCTGCGCGCGCAGGGCATTTTTCAGTCGCTGCGACCGCTTCTGGTTCTTCCAGAGGTCGTCGATGAATCGAGTTGGTTCGGGGGCAAGCTCTGGTTCATCGACAAAGAGGAAAAGTATAGCCTCATTTATGCCGTGGCCGTGGGGACATTGATCGCGGTCAACACCAACTTGATTAACCCGCACGAGATCACTTCCTATACGCAGCTGGTGGATCCCCGATGGCGCGGCAAGATCGTCAGTAACGATATCCTTAGAGGCACGAGCGGCACCGGAGGAGGGCTCATCAAGTTCCTTTATCTTCACCCCAACCTGGGGCCTAATTTTTTAAGGAAACTCTTTGGCGAAATGGAGGTAACACTTTCACGCGATATGCGGCAAATGATCGATTGGTTGGGCCAGGGACGCTTTGCGTTTGCGCTCTTTCCGGCTTGGACCGATACCGAGAAAGCGGGGCGCATTGGCCTTCCGGTAGCCATGGTGAATCCGAAGCGGATGAAAGAAGGCTTTCCCGTGGTTTCGGGTCGACGCACGATAATGGTTCTGAATCCCGCGCCTCACCCTAACGCGGCAAAGGTATTCGTGAACTGGTTGCTCTCGCGTCCGGGGCAGGCAGGCGTGGAAAGGGTGCTTACTTATCCGTCCCTGCGCGTTGACACGCCGACGAAGAGTCTTCTTCCGGAGCTTTTGGTCCCCGAGAAGGGAATGGAGTTTATGTTTGTCTCGCTGGAAAAGTATTGGCACCTGGACAACGAGATTCACCAGCTGCTGAAAAGCCTCAAGAAGTAATACCTTCAGCGCTCTGTTCCATTGAAATGATCTAAACTGTTTGAGCAGACCGACGGTGTGAACCCGCATGCGGGGGCGACCAAAGGGATCAAGTTTTTTGTTGATAGTTGAAGAGCCAAAACCCGTTGGGGGGACGTCGTTGACTAGCGCAGCGCAGGAGTCAAAGCCGCATGCAACGTTTACACGCCGGCTCGCAACGGAAACGGTGCCACCGTCTTCTATCGAGCTGGCAGCGGCGCCGGGCCAGAGAAAGTCTTGAACAATTCGATTAGCTCGGCATCGCGAGGCGTGTCTCGAATGGCCTTGGCCAATTCGTCCGGCGTCATGGGACTGGCGTCATCGCCCACGACCTTTCGGTATTCGCGATGAAACTCGGAATCTTTGAAAGTCTTGCGCATCGCCTCCTGAAGGATCTCCACTCGATCTTTCGGTGTTCCAGGGGGCAGAACGTACGGTGAGCCCGTAAGCCTTAATGTTCGCGACAGGGCGAGGAGCCTGCGTTCTTTTTCAGACTTAGCAAAGCTCTCGATCTCAGGAAGGTGGCCGAAGCGGGCATGCTTGAGTCCTTTGGGAACCTCCAAAATGGCGTGGAAATCCATCAGACCTTTTTCCACCCAATCGGGATTACGCTGCCAGACCGATGTTGCCGTGTTCGCTCTGGCATCGACTTCCCCGCGCAGCAGCGCAAGATCCAATTCGGGCGCCCCGTAACCCGGGATGAACTTCGGTTCCTTTAAACCGAGAAAGTAGGCAAAAAACCGAGCCGCTATGTAGGCGCTATGTCCTACCGGCCTGGCACCGACTTTGACCCCGGACGCCGCTCTGAGTTTTTCCACAGTGCTCAAGCCGGCTTCTTTGCGGGTATAAAACACTAGGTGACTGTCGCTTTCCGGCGAGCCAAGGTAGAAAAATTTATCGATATCGTACATTACTCCGCTCTCGCGCAAGAGATTCAGTCCCACGACACTGCTGCTGAACGCGCCCATCGTGAGCCCGTCAGGGCGAGCATTGTTGTACATATGATTGCCCACTTGTCGACCACCGCCGCCGTCCATGTACTGGACCACGACGGCGGGATTTCCCGGGATATATTTGCGCAGAAAAGGAACCATTGACTTAACGCGGTTATCGCCAATTCCTCCGGGGGCGGTACCAGCGATGATCGTTATGGTTTTTCCTTGGTAAAATGGCGCTTGAGTGAAACCATGATCGGGTGAAAGCCCGGTGAAGACCAATAGCCCGCCAACCGCTATTCTAATAAACGCTCTGTGAGTCTTCATAAGAGGCCGCTCTATCTTTTTTCTCGATCAGTCAGAGGTCATTAAAGAAATCCTTCAACACCTGGGTCTGTAAAAAGTCTCATGCGCCCTAAGCACGTAAGCTAGTCTGGCGAATTTCAATCAGGACTCTAGTCAAATTCTCAACAATGGGAATAACTCTTGAGACCGCGTCAAGGTTTTTCTGTTCCAGTAGCCATTTTAGATGTTCAACGAGTGCGTCATAAACCTCTGAGAGTTTACCGAGTATGGTATCATCCATGATGCGCTTATAGCCCGAACGGCGTTTCAACAAAAGGTCTGGAATCACAATTAAAAGGCTTGACTCCTTGTGAACCGGTGGTAAATGGGGGTCGTTGTTGACTAATTGGAACAAGTGGGGTCGTGGGATATTGCCGATCAGAAGATTGGCCGCCCGCGAAAGTCAGGAAAGAAGAAGTTTTCACGCTATTTTGAGCTGGCCAAGAGAATGCCGGTATTCTCTGCGGAACAGGCCGCTAGGTCAGGGTTGTCCATGAGGGAGCTTGCTTTGCTCTACGATATTGCAGCCTGTGCTCTTGTGCTTCTGAGTCTTCATGTGGCGCGAACTACACCGCCCGCAATGGCAGCGGAGAAGCCCGGCTGGCAATCGGAGTGGGAGCGAACTCTTGCCGGCGCCAAGAAAGAAGGCGCGGTGTATCTGTGGGGTGATGCGGAGATCACTCACCCCGATATCGTAGCCGCCTTTACGAAAGAATTTCCCTTCATCAAACCGATCACGGTCACCGGCAAGGGGGGCGACCTCACCGCGCGTATTTTAGCGGAGAGGCGAGCAGGGAAATATTTGGCCGACGTTTACAGCGGGACGATGAGCGGCGCGGCATTCTATGAATTTTATCGCTCCGGCGTCCTGAATCCGATCAAACCCACTTTAATCGTGCCCGAGGTCACCGATGAATCCGGCTGGCTCGGCGGCAAGCATCATTACGTGGACCCCGACAATTATATGATCCTGTACGAGGGCAACGTCGCGGGCACGAGCATCTATTACAACACCCAGTCGGTAAAACCCAACGACTTTAGCTCTTACTGGGATCTCCTGGCGCCGAAGTGGAAGGGGAAAATCGCCATGTTCGAGAGAACCGGTTCCGGATTTCCGAGTCTGACGCCGGTCTATTACAGTCCGAATCTCGGTGCCGATTTTATCAAGCGTCTGGTGGGCGAGATGAACGTCACGGTTTCGCGCGATCGGCGGCAAGCGACGGACTGGCTGGGAACCGGCAAGTTTGCTCTGTGCATCGGCTGCGGCGACGTCGAGCGCGCCAGCAGAGACGGCATGCCGGTGGGCGAGTTGGAACGCCGGCACCTCAAGGAGGCCGGCAACAACATCACCCTCAACGGCAACAGTGGGCTTGCCCTGGTGAGCAAGGCGACGCATCCGCACGCGGCCACGGTTTTCATCAACTGGTTTCTCTCCCGTAGAGGGCAGGCGGTCTGGCAGGAGGTCATGAACACAAAGGTGGGAGAACCCTCAAATTCGATGCGGATCGATATCCCGAAAGATAATGTTCTGCCCGCAGCGCGGCGCGAGGATGGGGAGAAGTATCTCGTTACCGGTTTCCAGGACCCGGGACCTCCTACCAAACTCATCGAGGAGCTTTTGGGAAGGAAAGGCGCGAAGTAACGGGCGTCGTGGAACTCGGAAGGCTGTTTTGTGATTCTCTGCAAACAAGTTACTTGACCTTGTATTCCTTTGCCGCGTCTTCGTTGATTTCGAGCCCCAGTCCCGGTCTCTCGCTTAAAGTCACCCAGCCATTCACTGGTTTGGGTGGATCTTTAAAGATCACGTTCGCGGCCAGCCAGTTCGGCACACGAACCTCGGCTCGCCATCCATTGGGGACAGCAGCATGCAAGTGAAGGTCGAAATAATCGCCATTGCCGATCGGCAGATTACAGGCCTGAGCCACAGCGGCCACCTTCATGCCCATCGTGAAGCCGCCGACCGAGCCGACGTGGGGATTGAGAAAATCAACCGCTCGCTCGGTAGCTAATTCGCACAGTTTGGCGAAATTGTCTCGCTGTCCGGCAGCGATGGGAATGCTCGTATGTTTGCGCAGCTCGGCCAGCAAGCGAGTATCGTTGTACAGGATCGGCTCCTCGAACCACATCAGGTTATAGGGCTCCAGACGCTTGCACCAGCGCAGCGCCGTGTCGAACTTCATCAGGCAGTTGGCATCGACCATCAACTCCACGTCGTCGCCGACGGCCTCCCGGACCGCCCTCATGCGCGCCTCATCTTCGGCCGGGTTATCCTCCCGGTGCTCGGCACTGGCTCCCGGACTGTCCACCTTGCCGTGAATGTTTAACCGGCCGACCACGATCTTGAGCCGTTTGTGGCCTTGCGCCACGAAGTGCTTGGCCGCTTCGGCCAGTTCCTCCCGTGAATAACTCCTGAAGCCATAGGTGAGGTAGTACGGCACAGATTTCTGCGCGCCTCCCAGCAGACGCCAAACCGGAATATTAAAAAATTTGCCCTTGATGTCCCAAAGGGCGACGTCGATGGCGCTGACGGCAAAGCTCCACACCCCGGCATGGGCCCGGCTGTTGAAGTTCCACAGCATCTGGTGCATCAAACGCTCGGTCTCGAGCGGGTCTTTCCCTTGGAGAAAAGGGGCAAGATCCTGCCGAATGAAGGCGATGGTAGCGGAAGGCATAACGCCGCTGATTTGAGAAAGGCCGACGATGCCATTATCCGTTTTCACCTGGAGCAAAGTAACCGACTGCGACATCGGTGCTTTGACCAAGGGGGGACTTACCGGAATGTTGGCGAGCTCAAAGGTTTCTATTGCAGCGATCTTCAATGGCGCCTCCTCTGCATTTCATTCGATAAGAAGCACGGTAACGCAGAATTTTTCAAGAGCCCTGTGGTAATGTCTGAACTGCGTCGCCATAAGGGAGTCAAGAAACCAGGGTCGTCAACACGAACGTACTTGGCGAAAATTTTGATCGCCGAATCTTTCTCGTTGCGCGGTTCTTGAAAACCTAGGCGCGCGAGCGCGACCCCTATCCATTCCTGCCTCTGGCGACGGAGGAAGGAGTTAAAGCGAGTCTCGGAAAGATAATCCAGTTAATTGGGGTTACGCGGCGGCGCTGGTGGCGTCGCACTTCTGACCCTGCACGACATACGCCATGTAAATGCAATCGGCCATCACGCGGCGCATGTTGTTTTTCATCAGCTGGGCATTGATGCAGGCTTCTTGCAGCTCTTTGGTGTCGGCGTATTTTTTCAAAATCTCTTTTCTGAGCACGCCGTGCTCGACGTCGACGTCGGCGTGCAGCTTGTAAAACGTCAAGGCGTCGTCAGGGACCCATTTATAGTGTTTGCGGAACGTGTCGAGATCACGTGACATCGCCTTGGCCGTGTCGTCTCCTTCGGAGACGGCGACGCCGAGCAGCCAAGAGGTCTTGAAGGCCGCATTGGCAAAGCTGTCAACGGCGAACTTGACGCCATAGAGCGGCTCGGAATTGCGTACGTATTCACGATCCATTCCCAGACCGACGCAGACATCCAGCCAATATTCGGGATGGGGCTTGTGAGACTTGCCGATCAGATCTTCGCCTTCCTCCTCGATCGCTTTGGGGAGCCACATGCGGCGTACTTCGACATGGGGGCAGTTATAAAGTATCGAGTATTCTTTGATCGGCACCTGTTTCGTGAAGTAGTAGCGCTCCTTGGCCCAGCCTTGCAATTGTTCTTTGCTGCATTTGCCTTCGCGAAAGATCGCTTCCCACGGATGCGGCGAGCGTTGGTGATCTTGCCGGTTGGCTTCGAAGAACGTGGTGATGAAATCATCCGGGCTGAGTTTGTGATCGAGGGTGAACATGGTTCGTGGCTCCTCGTGTGGGGAGGGCACGGCATGCCGTGCCCCTACAATGATGATCGTCGACAGGGTTAATTCTTAGCGTCTTCGCGATAGTGGCCGATGGCATCCATCAACGGCTTATCGGACATCACAAAAAATATCGCCGGATCTTTCGACGTGTTCTCATGGCGATGAAAATTCCACAGCGGGACAACGAAGGAATCTCCTTGTTCCCACTCGTAACGCTTATCGCCGACGTAGCTGACGCCACTGCCGCGCCACACATGATAGATGGTCGAACTTGTGTGTCGATGACTCTTGGTTTTTTCCCCGGCGCGAAGCATGTGAATCTGGCAAGCCATGGTCGGCAGCGTCGGGCCGCCGCTAACCGGGTTGGCGTAGTCCAGCACGATACCATCGTAGGGATCACCCGGCTGTTCGCCGACTTTGTTCAATGCATTTTCCGTATCGGCCCATTTGTAACAGAACGCGGGTGGCTGAATCGAATTCTGTTTCATCCATGCAGGACGCAGCGCACCTACGGTCGCTAATGTGTAGCCTTCGGGCTTGGTCACTGTCTGCTTCTTGCGTGGATCGGGCTCGTGGAAATCGGTTTCCAATAGCCGGACCAGCGGCGCGTCTAGACCATCGAGCCACATCATAGGCTCGCCGCGGTTCTCGTGGTCGTGCCAAGTCCAGCTCGGCGTGGTGACGAAGTCACCTTCGCCGATCTCAAAAGATTCGCCTTCGACGATAAGGCGGGTACCGTGGCCTTTCACGATAAATCGTATCGCGCCGGCCATATGCCGGTGCGATAGAGCGTCTTCCCCGGGTTTGAGCAGTTGAAGGTTTAACACCAGTGTGCGCGATGTGCCGTTTTTGAGCGATGGATTCCACAGCTGAATAACGCGCCGAAATGACACGTCCAGCCCGACGACTTCGCCGGCCTTTTCCATCGCAGCGAAAAGATCCTTCCCCTTCCAGAGGCAAGATTCGAAAGATGGCACGGGCTCGCGGTACGCGTCGCCCTGCACGTTCTGCCAGTAGCCTTTGAAATTCTTGCTTTGGAGTTCCTCTTCGAAAGCCTTCAGTGCTTCAGACATGGCGGGCACCTCCATTGTGCTATGTGGCTTTATCTAGCCCAATTCTCGCCGACGTTGCAAGGTGTGAGCTGGAGCGCACCGGAGTGATGGAATATTGGAGTAATCGAAAAACGATCGGGAATGAATGATTGAGCGTTTCGACCGTTTCGTGCCTTACCGACTTGGAGCCCTTGAGCGTAATCTTGCAAGAAATGTCGAACCTTTTTGGCGCTTTGGACGGCTTGGTGAAATCTCGCTGTCCGGCGGCGTGTCGTCGACAAGTTTGTCGAAAGAATTCGCGATAGGGTATCTAATTTGCCTCAGTCTTCGCATATCATGTCTTGGTGCAGTGATTGCTACCATCGTCATTGCGCTCGGTAAGATAAGAGAGGAGGTATGCAGTGAGTCCGACCAAAGCATGTCGTCTAAGCAAATTGCAATTGGTCTTTCTGGCGCTGATCCTGATGCGGATTTCCGCCGCATCTAGCGCCGACTCCGGTCACGCTAATTTTTGGGGGCCGAAGTACCGCGCCCGTCCTCAGACAGACGCGGGGCCAAAGCATCTTAATCATCAGGCGAACGCGCCCGTCGGTTGGGTGCGTCACTGGAACGAGATGGCGATCAATGCCAGCGGATTGGATCATACTCCGGTCTCTCCCGGAGAGAATCGAGTTTTCGGCGAGCAATTGGGACCGGCGCGCTCCAGCCGTGCAATGGCGATCGTGCACATCGCGATCTTCGAGGCGATGAACGCCATCGTCGGCGGCTATCAGAGCTACACCGGTCTTGCGCCGAGCGCCGGCGAGGGGTCACTTCAAGCGGCGATTGGGCAGGCCGCTCACGACACGCTCGTGGCACTTTTTCCCTCCCAGACGACGAGTTTCGACGCGCTGCTTGCGGCGGATCTGGCCAAGCTTCCTAACAATCGCCCCAAGGCAAACGGTATTGACGTCGGTCATCGAGCGGCAGTGGCGATCTTGACCCTGCGCGCCAACGACGGCTCGCAGCATGCCGAACCCCGGGTCGGAGTAGATTTCATCACCAGCAACCAACCGGGAAAATGGCGTCAGGATCCGATCAGCGAGCTGCCGCTGGCACTCGGCGCGTTGTGGAGCGGCGTCAAGCCGTTCGTGATGTATACAGCCGATCAGTTTCGTGCACCGCCGCCACCCGAGCTAACGAGCACCGCCTATGCGATCGCTTTCGATCAAGTGAAGCGTTTGGGCGGCGACGGCATCATCACGCCGACGGAGCGCACCGCGGAGCAAACGGAAATCGGCATCTACTGGGCCTACGACGGCACACCGAGTCTATGCGCGCCGCCGCGGTTGTACAATCAGATCACCGTACAAATCGCTGAGCAGATGGGCGCGAATCATGTTGAGCTCGCTCGTCTGCTGGCGTTAGTCAATGTCGCGATGGCCGACGCGGCTATCGCGATTTGGGAGTCAAAATATTTTAACCAATACCAATTATGGCGTCCGGTCACCGGCATTCGGGAGTCCGACCTAGGCACCGGCCCCACGGGCGCAGGTGACGGCAACGGCGCGACCAGCGGCGACGTGACCTTCTCGCCTCTCGGCGCGCCGGCGAGCAACTTGAACGGTCCCAACTTTACGCCGCCGTTTCCGGCCTATCCGTCGGGACATGCCGGCTTCGGCGGCGCGCTCTTTCAAGTGCTACGCAAGTTCTTCGGCACCGACAACATCCCGTTTACTTTCGTCTCCGATGAATTGAACGGCGTCACGCGTGATTACCAAGGCAACGTGTGCGCCCGCGCAGCTTTACATCGCTCAGCCAAGCCGAGGAAGAAAACGGCCAGAGCCGAATTTATCTTGGCATTCACTGGGTGTTCGATAAGACCGAAGGCATTGCACAGGGACGGCGCGTGGCGGATTACGTGCTGGAAAACATTTTCATTCCGAAACACAAACCGCACTAATGGGATTTGCCGCGGTTAGCGGGTCGCGTTAAGAGAGAGGGCAACCGGCCGGTTGCCCCTACTCAATTGTCTTAACGGTGATCATGTTGGTGGTGCCGGCTTGATGCAGCGGCAGCCCCGCGGTGATAGCGACGAGATCTCCAGGCTTTACCACCCCCAGATCGAGGGCCTTCTTTTGCACGGCGCGCACCATTTCATCGGTGCTTTTGAATCCTCTGATAGAAACCGGACAAACCCCCCACACAAGGCAAAGCATCTTAACCGTTTGCGGCTCCGGGCTGACGGCGACAATCGGCTGTTGCGGGCGGTAGCGTGCAATCAGACGCGCAGTGCTGCCTGACGTGGTGGGAATCAAGAATGCTTTGACGTGCAGGTCGCGCGCCAGAGAGATTGCACCTATGCTGATCGCTTCCGGGACCGTTTTTTCGAGCCCAGTGAAGCGCTGTCGCGGTTCCAAAATCCTTTCGGTTTCTTCGGCCACCTGCGCCATAATCTTGACTGCATCCAAAGGAAAATCCCCCGCGGCGGTTTCCTCGGAGAGCATCAGCGCGTCAGTGCCGTCCAGGATAGCGTTGGCGATATCCGCTACCTCGGCGCGGGTGGGACGCGGATTCCACACCATCGAGCGCAGCATCTGCGTCGCCGTGATGACCGGCTTGCCCAGATGATTGGCTGCACGGATCATCATTTTCTGCATGGCCGGAATGCGCTCCTGGGCGATTTCCAGTCCCAGGTCGCCGCGCGCCACCATGATGCCGTCGACGTTTTCGAGAATCCCGTCGAGCTGGTCCAGTGCCTCGTGTTTTTCGATCTTGGCGATGATCGGAATCGTTGCGCCGCGATGTTCCATCTCGCGCCGCGCGTAAAGAATATCTTGACTGTTGCGCACGAATGAGAGCGCAACCATGTCGACTTTCTCTTCGATGCCGAATGCGAGATCTTTCTTGTCGTCGTGGGTCAGCGCGCGGATATTGAGACTGCCGCGCGGAAAATGAATGCCTTTGTGCGACCCCAGGATGCCGCCGACGATGATGCGACACTTGACCTCGTGCTTGCTGACCTGCAGCGCTTCGAGCTCGATTTCGCCGTCGCCGAGCAGGATCGGATCGCCTTTCTTAACCACGCGACTGAGGCCCGGCAAACTTACCGCTATGGCGAGTTCGGTGCCGAGAATCTTTCTGGTCGTGAGCACGAAGGGCCGGCGCGTTTGCAGTCTGATTCGGTCTCCCGCCACCGCACCAATGCGAATCTTTGGTCCCGGCAGGTCTTGTAGAATCGCCACTGGCTGGTCGAGCTTACGCTCCAGTTGACGAATTTTTCGAATGACGCGCCGGTGAAATGAGTAGTCGCCGTGGCTAAAATTGAGCCGCGCAACGTTCATCCCGGCGCGGATCAGTCCTTCGAGCATTTTGTCGGATGAAGAGACGGGTCCAATGGTACAAACGATTTTGGTTCTTCGCATTTTTCTTAATCTACACGAGCCGGCAGGAGAATCAACGAAACGAAAGTGAGGGCTAGAGAGGGTTGGAGTGCTGGAGTGTTGGGTTTCCAATCCCATTACTCCAATTCTGTTCTACTATATCCCAGTGCCACCTCTCTTAAGCCGCGGGTCGAGGAGGTCGCGCAATGCGTCGCCAAGGAGGTTGATGCCGAGCACGGTGATGAAGATGCAGAGTCCGGGAAAGAGCGGCAGCCACCAAGCCGTGCTGATGTAGATGCGCGCATCGGCCAGCATCGTGCCCCAAGTGGGGATCTCGGGCGGCACGCCGACGCCGAGAAAGCTCAAGCTTGCTTCGGCGATGATCGACGACGCCATGGCGAAGGTGCCGATGACCAGCGAAGTCTGGATCAAGTTGGGAAGAATATGGCGCGTGATGATCTTGCCGTGACTCGCGCCAAGGCATCGCGCGGCGACGACGAAATCGCGCGATCGAAGGGACAAGGTTTGCCCGCGAACGACGCGGCAATAGGGAATCCAGCGCTGCGCTACGAGAGCCAATATGAGATTGAACAAACCCTGACCGAGAAACGCCATGATCGTGATGCCGAGCAAGAGCGGTGGAAAGGCCCAGACAACTTCGACGAGTTTTTGAATAATAAAGTCGACCTTGCCGCCGAAGTAACCGGAGATCGCGCCGAGCGTGATGCCGACAAAACCGGAGACGAAGACCACGGCGAAAGCCACGAGCAGCGACACGCGGGAGCCGTGGATCACGCGGCTGAGGATATCGCGTCCCAAGTTGTCGGTGCCGAGGACATGGACCGAGCCGATACCCTGGGGTGCTGTCATCATGGCTGTGAGCTCTTGTTTATTTGGATCGCTCGGCGCGAGCCCGGGCCCGGCAATTCCAATCACGATAAAGGCCAGCACGATTACGCCGCCGGTAAATGCCTTTACGTGCAGCTGCGGCCGCTTGCTCGTGCGAACCGTTGGACGCGTATCAGTAGCGGATTCGAGGGTCAACGACTGCATAGAGTCCGTCAATAATCAGGTTAATCGTCACGAACGCCACGGTGTAAGTCATCACCAGCCCGGTGACGAGCGGATAGTCGCGCGCGTTGAGCGCGGTGATAAGCAAGCTGCCGCTGCCAGGCCAGGCGAAAACGGTTTCGACAATGATTGAGCCGCTCAGCAGCGTGCCAAGTTCGAGGCCGACGACCGTTATCACCGGAATGAGCGCATTGCGTGTCACATGGCGCCAAACCACCTTGTTTTCCGCCAATCCTTTGGCGCGCGCGGTGACGACGTAGTCCTCGTTCATCACGTCCAAGATCGCTGAACGGGTGACGCGCATCAAGATGCCGAGCATGTTCACGCCAAGAGCCAGGGCTGGCAGAAAAATATGCGTCAGCGCGTCCCAAACCGCCTGCCAATTTTTCTGCGTGATGCTGTCGTAGATATAGAACCCGCTCTGCTCAGGCCCGGCGATGCCGTAGGTGCTGCGACCAGAAGTGGGAAGCAGATTCAGCACGCCGGCGAGCAAAAGAATCAACATGATGGCAAGCCAGAAACTCGGCATGCTAATACCGAAAAGGCCGAAGGTCGTGCCGAGATTATCAACCCAAGAATTTGGCTTGGCCCCGGCCCAGACGCCCAAGGGAATCGCCAGCAGAGTCGCAATAATGATCGCGAAGAGCGCCAGCTCAATGGTCGCCGGCAAGCGTGTCTTGATGACGCGGGCCACCGGCTCGGCGTATTTGAAAGACTTGCCGAAGTCACCCGCCGCGGCGGACTTGAGAAACTTGAGGTATTGAACAATGAGCGGTTGATCCAGGCCCCAACGCTCTTTCGCTCGGGCAACTTCCGCCGCGTTGGTTTCCTCGCCGAGCAGCAGCAGCGTCGGATCACCCGGCGCGGCGTGAATCAGGAGAAAAACCAACAGGCTGATGAGCAAAAGAACCGGAATAGTGCCAGCGAGCCGGTGGAAAAGATAGCTGAACATGCTAATCGTTCAAAGTTCAAGGTTCAAAGTTCAAGGTCATTCGCTGGTAGAATTCGCGCTTTGAACTTTAGGGACCTTATGTTCGTTGGTGGATCCTCATTTGGCAGTCGTTTTTTTGCGTGCTGCAAAGCCCCAGCTAAACGATCCGTTGAATAAATCCGCGCAGCATGTCGTTAAACTCCGCGGGATGTTCCCGGTACGAAAAATGGCCGGCGCGATTAAAAATATACATGCGAGAATCCGGTGTGCTGCGAGCGATGAGATCAAACAGGGCGTGGCCTTGATCGACGGTAGCGGTCGGGTCGTTGTAGGCCCAGGCGAGCAGCGTCGGCATGCCAAAGCCGCGGTCACGGATGATGCCGAGGGTTTCATCTTTCTGCCTGGCCAGGTGTGGCAGAAATCGCGTCGTCCGTAGGCCGACCTCCTCCATCTTTCGGACGGCTTCCTGATATTTCGGCAGCGCGGCGACACGCATCATGACGTCCAGCCACTCCTCGGTGATCTGCTCAAAGCCATAGGAGTATTTTTGCAGAACCCAGCGCTGGCTTTCGCGGCTTAAGCGCGGCTGCGGCGGATTGGCCATGACGGTTTCGTTTTTACTGATGCCGGGAGCGAGAGTGTTGGTGTCAACCAAAATGCAGGAATCGAATAATTCCGAATGTTCCAGCACCAGGCGGGCGACCAGATAGGCACCGCGCGAGTGACCGACAGGATGCACTTTGCGCAAGCCCAACGCTTTCAGAAAACCGAAGGCGTGCTGGACCACCATCGCCATCGTGTAGTCTTCGTCGCGCTTGGGATTGTCAGTGAAACCCTGGCCGATCTTGTCGACGGCGTAAACGTGGAACCACTCCGCTAACGAAGTTCAAACTCCAGTCCTCGGCGCAATCGGCGGCATCGTGGGAGCCAAAATGGCCGCCGTGAAACAATACGACGACGGGGCCGGTACCCGCTTCAAAGTAGCGAGTGCGGATCCCGTCAACGTCGATAAATTTTTCGTTGGTCATCGTACTGGTCTCTTTCTTATGTGGACCATTACCAAGTTATTGGCACACGTGTGTCTGACAATTGAGCATTCGACCGTTTTTCAAGTCCTCGCCCTTAGCGCGAGGGAAGGGTGAGGGAAGCAACTTCATAGCGCTTGCCCTCACCCGCCGCTGCGGCGGCCTCTCCCAGAGGGAGAGGCCAAAAAGGAACTAATCGATACGAGAAAGTCGCTGGGTACTTCTTCACCGCCATTTCGATTGCGTAAATGTGCGCGTCGGGGAGCGGCTTGTATTCGACGCGGTTGTTCAGGCCCCAGAGAAGCTTGTGCCGCCACATGAAACACGCCGGCGATTCTTCCGTTAGGATGCTCATTGCTTGCGATAGATATTGGCGGCGCTTCTTCGGATCAAACTCCTGCTGCTCCTTATCCAAAACTTCATCGAGCTTGGGATTGGAATAACCGATGCGCGGCGTTTCTCCAGTGTGGAAATACTGATGGAGGGCGGCGCTCGGATCCTGCACCGAGCCACGACCCATGTAATAGAAAGGAATCGTGCCTTTTTGCACGTTGGCCCAGAGGGTCGCCCATTCCGGAGTTAGCAATCTGGCGCGGAAGCCCGCGGCGTTAAGCATGGGAATCATCGCTTCGGTCAGTTGTTTGTCGAGCGTGTAACGGCCGACCGGCGTCTGGAGCTCGACGTCAACTCCATTCGGGTATCCCGCTTGCGTCAAGAGTTTTTTTGACTTTTCCGGATCGTAGTTCATCTTCGGTTGTAAATTTGGATCGTATCCGTACTGCCCCGGTCCGAGAGGCCCGTCGAGACGACTGGCGGATCCTTCGAGCAGGGTAGAGATAATTTGGTCACGGTTGATAGCGTGGCAGACCGCCTGTCTCACCTCTTTTTTGTCAAAGGGTGGCTTCGGTTGCATTGCCAGGAACATGATCTCGACCGAATCGACCGGCATAATTTTTAAGTTTTTTGACTTCTCGACTCGCTGGCGCATATGCGGCGGAATGAACTGCGCGATCTGAATTTCGTCGTTCAGGAGTGCGGTGATGCGCTGTTCCGGTTCGCGCATGATGCGATAAACGACTTCGTCGGGAGCGCGCGGATTCTTTTTTGCGTCCGGATGGTCCGGCCGCTTGGCGATAACTAACCGCTGTCCGGGAATCAACTCCTTTAGCCGGTAGGGTCCGCCGCCCATCATATGCTCTCTGTCAGCGACATCACGGCCGTATTTGTCGAAAGCGGCCTTGCTGGTGATGATCAGGCGATCGCACAGAAACGAAAGAAGCGGCGCGGTGGGCTTGTCGGTGGTGATTCGGACGGTGAACTTATCGACCGCCTCGGCTTTCACGATGGACGGCGCTACGGATGCTTTTTGCTTCGACTGCGAGTCACCGATCACACGATTCATCAGCGAGTGAACGACGTCGTCGGCACCGACCGAGGTGCCGTCGTTGAACTTATAATTCTTGCTCAAGTAAAAAATCCACGTCGTCGGATTCTCCACTTTCCAACGCTCAGCCAACCGGCCTTCGAAGTCTCCTTTAGCATAGCTGTAAGTGCAGAAGGGACCTGTCACCTCGCTGAAAATTCCGTATAGCAGCGAAACACTGTCGCCGTATGGGTTAGGGGTCTCGATGGTTTCTGTGACACCGACGGAGACGCGCGTTTGAGCACTCGCGCGCATGCCGCTGCATAGGAACAAGGCAAATGCCAAAAGCGTCACCACGAATTTGTTCGTACTACTGGCGCGCATTTCGTCCTCCATAAAGTGCTTCGGTCTTAGTGTTTGATGCGAAATCATTTACAGCACCACGGTGCGTTGTCAAGGCGCAATTTTGGCCCCGCATAAGCGCACTATTGAATGCTTTTACGGTTGACAGAGACAAAGCGGTGGTACTAATCGTTAGTGAAAGCGTAGGGGAGTGAAATCGCAAGGGGCAAAAAGTGCTGCGTTAATGTGGGCGCGCTGATCAGAGAGGGAGAGTCATGGCGAAAAATGGATATGCGATTCTCGATAGCGATATGCACGTGTTCGAGCCTCACGACCTTTACTTGAAATACATGAATCCGAAGTGGGGCGATCGGATTCCGCGTGGCGAGCCGCGCAAACGACACGGGCAAATCAAGTTTACTCTGGCCGACGGTAAACCCCTTCGACCTTCGGGCACCCTGGCGCTCGCGACCACGTCGCCAAAACCGCACGCGGGGGAACGCTCGCCCGGTGAAGCCGAAGTCGCGCACCGTTACACAAAGCCGCTCGCCCGGGACTATGATGCGATTTCGCAGCTCGAAGCGATGGATGAGGAAGGGCTGGATGTTGCGGTGCTGTTTCGCACGTTTCCGCTTCATTGCGACGATAGTCTAGAGGCCGAGTACGCCAACGATCTGTGCCGGGCGTGGAACAGTTGGATGGCTGACTTCTGCAAAGCCGATTCCAAGCGGCTGCGGCCATCAGCGCTCATTACGCTGCACGATGTCGATCTTGCGGTCGATGAGATTCGCCGGGCAATTACAGAATTAGGCGCCATCGGCTTGTGTCTCGTGCCGGAGCCTTCCAACGGCCGGCACATTCACGACCGCTACTATGACCCGGTTTGGCGCGAAGCGGAGAAATTGGGCGCGCCGATCTGCTTTCATCCGGCAGCGAGCCCGAATCAAGATCAAGCTGTTCACCGGTTCAAAGGCCACGCCAACGAAGCGGTGCTGATCAACGCGTTTCGAAATCCCATCGAGCTGATGCTTGCGGTCGGCAGTTTTTGCGCCGGTGGGGTGCTCGAACGGTTTCCCCAGTTGCGGGTGGCATTTCTCGAAGGCAACTGCAGTTGGCTGCCTTGGGTGCTATATCGCTTGGATGAGCGTTGGCAATTGCGCAAAAGCTATTGCAACGAGCCGATGAGTCACAGGCCGAGCGATTACTTTCTGCGACAGTGTTTCATTTCGGTCGATGTGGAAGAGGATCTGGTTACGGATGTGATCAAACGGATCGGCGATGACAACGTGGTGATCTCGACCGATTATCCGCACGCCGACTCGCACTGGCCGAAACGCCGACTCGCACTGGCCGAATGCAGTCAATCATTTCATGGCCTTAGAAATGCCGAGCAGTTCCAGGAAAAAGATTTTGTGGGATAACTGCGCGCGGCTGTACGACGTTCATTAGAAAGATAGTTTCCTCGCCCGCTTTCGGACGAGGGTGAGGGCAAAAGTGTCTCCGAAACCCTCATCCTAACCTTCTCCCAGAAAAAGAAGGGACAAGATCGGGGGAATAAGAGCGAGAGGAAAGGTGCGAATTATAGCTTATGGCGACAAATCACTTACCCTGCGGTATCGAACTTCCTCAAGTCTTTGTCGATGGTCCCGTCGACATGGAACATATCCGCAACTTCGCCACGCGCGCGGAGACGCTCGGCTATGATAGTTTGTGGCTGCAGGAGCGAATCATCGGCGATTTCGTCATGCTCGAACCGGTGACGCTGCTCAGTTACGTCGCGGCGATCACGACGAAATTACGCCTGGGCACTTCAGTCATTCTTCTCACGCTGCGTAATCCGATCCAGCTCGCCAAGGCCTATTCGACGTTGGATTGTATGAGTGGAGGCAGAGCCGTCATGGGTATTGGGCTCGGCGGTGGCCATTTGGGCTCTCACGAGGGGATCTTTGGTTATACCCGCGAACGCCGCGTCACCCGCTTCACCGAGGCGGTGCAGGTGATGAAACTTCTCTGGAGTGAATCGACGGCGAGTTTTCACGGGACGTTTTGGAATTTCGAAAACATTTCTATGGAACCAAAACCGATCCAAAAGCCACACCTGCCGCTCTGGTTCGGCGGTCATCACGAAAATGCCCTCAAGCGCGCGGTGAAATACGGCAACGGCTGGATGGGCGCCGGTTCGTCGTCGTCCAATGCTTTCATCCGTGAGTCGGCGATGATTCGCGGCTTTCTCGATGAGGCTAAACGCG
>WNGB01012833.1_pt1 | contig 17504 bp, 29 predicted proteins | sample 5400681 | NCBI WGS metagenome assembly WNGB01 (sample SAMN13153367, study PRJNA577476) | soil metagenome | isolation source: 115 cm soil or saprolite under grassland replicate 2 | place: USA:California | collected 2016-06-15 | reverse complement strand
GAACTGCAGCGGCAGGCGAGGTAACTCGTTGAAGGAGCTGCCCAATCCAATCGTGGCTTCGATGGCGTTGGGCCAGCGGAGGAGGAGCGCCCGGCCCAGGGCGCCCGGCTGCCGCAGCAGGTCTGCAATCGGCACGCGTGCCCCCTGCGGGGGGCGGGCGGCGCCCCATTCGCGAAGGACGGCGGGGACGAGCCAACTCGGCAATCCTGCACCGCGCCGTCCGGCCGCGACGTCTTCGATGCGCGCCCCGAGGATCGCGTGCGCGGCCTCCAGGGCAACGAAGACCCAATCCGCCCGCCGGCGCCGTCCCCGCGCGAAATAGTCCCAGTCGAAATCCCCGGCCGCCGATTCGAGGGCGACGGCGACGTCGCACAGCCACAGCGGGCGCAGGAGGCCATGGCGAAGAGCGTGGAGCGCGATGAGGCGCAGGTGATCCTCGGGCCCGAAGATCCGCACCGCGTCCTCGCCGGCACCGGCGACGCGTGACCGCGCGCGCAACTCCTCCTCGTCACGATCGTCCAGCTCGGCGAAGCCGCAATGGAGGTCCACGAGCTCCCCGACTTCCCCCCGGAGGGCGAGCGCCGCCGCCGCGTAGTCCTGGCGTCCGACGTAGAGGTCGATGTCTCCGCACGGCCGCAGGCCGGGCTCGGGATAGAGGCTGGCCACCGCCCAGCCCTTTCCCATGATGGACTCGATGCCGGCGGCGCGGAGGCGCTGCACCACCTCGGCGATCCGCGTCCGGCGGAGGAGGTAGGCCAGGGCCTGATGACGGTAGGCCTGGTGGAACGCGGTCCCGGCCGCGGTGGACTCGAGCCCGGTGCCGCGCACACGCGCCCAGCCCAGGCCGCCGGCGCCCGCGCCCAGGAGGACCGGCTCGACCTCGCTCAGCTCGCCCGCGGTCAGGGCGAGGGGCGGCGGTGACGGACGCCAGGCGGAGGACAGCGCGCCCGCGGCCAGGCCGCCGAGCCGCGTCCGCGAGGCCGAAGGCGCGGTCAAGGTCAAGAGAGCCGGGTGAACACGTCCTCGGTCAGGACGGCGCGCGCCAGGTCCTCCGCTTCGCCGCGCACGCCCTTGAACGCAAGCGCGGATCGCGTGACGCGCGAGAGAGCGGCCAGCGACTGCGCGGGACGGAGACGCGCCGGCAGGGTGTGGGCCAGCAGCTCGATCGTCGCCCGCCCCGGGGACAGCCGTCTCGGCCGCCACCGCGCTCCCGGTTCGTAGCGCGTGGCCAGGATCATTCCCGCCTCCAGCGGTGCCGTTCCTACGCGTCCCCCGAGCGCGGCGGCCGCGATCCTTTCCATGCCGGCCTCGCCGCTTCGCCGGTTGAGGGGCCGCGCGAAGGGGTGGACGCGGCCCCGTGCGTCGAGGATCGCGTACTCGTCGGAGTAGTACGTCGCGCCCGCGCGTACGAAGGCCTCGACGAGGCGGGTCTTGCCCGATCCGCTGCGCCCGGGGACGAGGATGGCGCGGCCCTGCCAGCCCACGACGCCCGCGTGCACGAAGACGAGCTTGGGGGCCAGGGCGGCCACGGACCACTCGACGTCCGTCGCGAAGGACTCGAGGACCTCGTCCATCCGGTTGGTGCGGGCCAGCCTCGCGGCGTCGGCGTAGAGCAGGTGGAAGCGCCGCAGGCCCCCGCGCGGAGCTTCGTCGCCGACGATGATGGAATAGAGGCAGTCCACCCGCGAGGAGGCGCGCGGCGCCCAGCCGGGGGGCAGGCGGCCCTCGATGTCGTCGAGGACGGCGGGCGTGTTGGCACGGATGCCCACGCGAACGCCGTGCGCGGTCCCGGTCAGGGCCGCCGTCCAGCGCAGGCGGTCCAGCTTCTGCAAGCAGGAGCTGGTCCTCTTCTGCCGAAGCCGGTTCGCGGCGAGGCCTTGGACGCGCATGCGCATGGACCGCGGCGCCATTCTACCTTCGCCTCCCGATCGCCGCCCCGCTCGCCGCGGTAGACTCTCCCGGGGAATCGCGATGGCCGAGTGCGATCGCCGGAGCTTCCTGGGCGCCACGGGCGCGGCGGCGGCGGTCCTCGCCGCCGGCGGACGCGCGACCGGCCGCGCCTTGGCCGCCGTCCCCGAGGCCAGCGGCCGCACCTGGCGCGTGGACGGCGCGCGGCTGGCCCGGCGACTGAAGGACCTCTCGCGGCTGGGCGCGAACCCCCAAGGCGGGGTGAGCCGCGTCGCCTTCTCTCCGGCCGACGTCGAGGGCCGGGCGCTGGTGGCGGAGATGATGCGCGCGGCCGAGCTGCAGGTGCGCATCGACCCCGTCGGGAACATCCTGGGCCGGCGGCCCGGCCTCCGCGCGGAGGCGGCGCCCATCGTCTTCGGCTCCCACATCGATTCCGTTCCCGAAGGCGGCAACTACGACGGCGACGTCGGCTCGATGTCCGCCATCGAGGTGGCCGAGGTGCTGCGCGAGAACGGCTACCGCAACCGCGGTCCGCTCGAGGTCGCGATCTGGTGCGACGAGGAGAGCGGCCTCACCGGCAGCCGCGGCTTCGTGGGCGATCTCGGTCCGGAGGAGCTGGGGCGTCCCGCCCGCGACGGCTTGCCTCTGGCCGAGAACATCCGCCGCATCGGCGGCGACCCCACGCGGCTGGCGGAGGCGCGCCACGACAAGGGCGCGGTGGCCGCCTATCTCGAGCTGCACATCGAGCAGGGCGGGACCCTGGACGCGGCCGGCATTCCCATCGGCGTGGTCGAAGGCATCGTGGGCATCCATCACTACGAGGTCGTCGTGCGGGGCTTCGCCAACCACGCCGGCACCACGCCCATGGACCGCCGGCACGACGCGCTGCTGGCCGCCTCCGAGATCGTGCTGGCCGTCAACCGCATCGTGCGCTCGGTGCCCGGCCGGCAGGTGGGCACGGTGGGCCGCCTGTCCGTGCGCCCGGGCGCTCCCAACGTGATCCCGGGCGAGGTGGCCTTCACGGTCGAGCTGCGCGATCTCCGGACGGAGACGATCGAGTCGCTATGGTCGCGCATCGAGGAAGACGCGCGCGCCATCGCCGAGCGGCAGGGCTGCACCATGGAGTACCACCTGCGGCCGCCGGACCGGCCCGCCCTCAGCGACCCGCAGATGCGCGACCTCGTGGCGGGGGTGGCGGACGACCTCGGGCTGCGCCACCTCGCCCTTCCCAGCGGGGCCGGACACGACGCGCAGGAGCTGGCCCGCATCGCGCCCATGGGGATGATCTTCATCCCTTCCGTGGGCGGCATCAGCCATTCACCGAAGGAGTACAGCCGGCCCGAGGACGTCGCCAACGGCGCGAACGTGCTCCTGCAGGCGGTGCTGCGCCTGGATCAGGGCGCGCGGGAATGAAGAGGCCGGCCTCCGGCGCGCGCTACTCGGCTTCCTTGGCCGCGCCCTTCTTCTTGGCTTTGCCCTTGGCCGCCGCTTTCTTCTCGCCGCCCGCGGCCGCCTTTTCGCCCTTGGCCGCCTTGGCCTTGCCGCGGCCGCCCGCGGGCTTGGCCGCCTTGGCCTCGGGCTTCTTCTCGGTCTCGGTCTTCTTGCCCTTCTCGTCCTTCTTCTCGGGCTTGTACTCCGAGCCGAGCAGCTCGACGATGGCCATCTCCGCCCCGTCGCCCCGCCGCGGGCCCAGGCGCAGGATGCGCGTGTACCCGCCCGGACGCGTCGCGTAGCGCGCGCCGAGGTCGTCGAACAGCTTCTTCACCACCGTGAGGTCGTGGATCTCGCGCGCCACCAGGCGGCGCGCGTGCAGCCGGTCGTCGTCGCGCTTGGCCTGGGTGATGAGCTTCTCGGCGTACGGCCGCAGCTCCTTGGCCTTCATGAGTGTGGTGCGGATGCGCTCGCGCTCGAAGAGGGATGTAGCAAGATTGCGCAGGAGCGCGATCCGATGGGGCGTAATGCGACCGAGCTTCACTCTACCTGGCCGCCGTTGCTACCGCGCCTCGCCCTGCGGCGCCGGCGACGGGTAGTTATCCAGCTTCATGCCCAGGGAGAGCCCCATGCCGGCCAGGATCTCCTTGATCTCGTTGAGCGACTTGCGGCCGAAGTTCTTGGTCTTCAGCATCTCGGCCTCGGTCTTCTGCACGAGCTCGCCGATGGTCTTGATGTTCGCGTTCTTGAGGCAGTTGTAGGAGCGGACGGACAGCTCCATCTCGTCCACGCTCTTGCTCAGCTTCTCCCACCAGACTTCGCGGTCGGCCTCGCTCAGCTCCACCGGCGTCTCGCCGGATTCGTCCTCGTCCTCTTCGATGTTGATGAAGATGGCGAGGTGGTCCTTCATGAGCTTGGCGGCCAGGCCGACGGCGTCACGCGGGGTGACGGCGCCGTTGGTCCAGACCTCGAGGGTGAGCTTCTCGTAGTCGGTGGCCTGGCCCACGCGCGCGTTCTCGACGAAGTAGTTGACCTTCTTGACCGGCGAGTGGACGGAGTCCACCGGGATCCAGCCGATCGAGAGGTCCTCGTCGAAGTTCTTGTCCGCGGACTGGTAGCCCCGGCCCTGCTTCACGCGCATCTCCACGGACAGGGTCGAGCCCTGGCCGAGGGTCGCGATGTAGGCCTCGGGGTCGAGGATCTCCAGGTCCGGATCGGGCGTGATGTGCTTGGCCCGCACCTCGCCCGGCTCGGAGGTCTTGAGCAGCAGCGTCTTCGCGTGCTCGACGTGCATCTTGAGGGGCACCCGCTTCAGGTTCAGGATGAGGTCGGTCGTGTCCTCCATCGCGCCCGGGATGGGCGAGAACTCGTGGAGCACGCCCTCCACGCGGATGGCGGTGATGGCCGCGCCCTCGATCGAAGAGAGGAGCACGCGCCGCAGCGCGTTGCCTACGGTGGTACCAAAGCCCCGCTCGAAGGGCTGCATGCTGAACCGTCCGAAGTTGTCGGACAGGCCATCCTTGTCGACTTCGAGCCGCTTCGGCTTCTGGAAGCCTTTCCAAAGCATCGTGTACTAGTCCTCCGGCGAAATGACGTCCGTGGCGTCCGGTGAGATTACTTGGAGTACAGCTCGACGATGAGCTGCTCCTGGATCGGGAAATTCACGTCGTCGCGCGCGGGCATGGACAGCACGCGCCCCTTCATCCCGGCCGCGTCCAGCTCCAGCCACTTCGGCACGCCCCGGCCCTTCACCGCCTCCACGGAAGCGGTGACCTGCGCGTTCTTGGCCGCGCGGGGGCTGAGGCTCACGACGTTGCCCTCCTCCACCTGGTAGGAGGGGACGTTGACCTTCTTGTCGTCGACCTTGACGTGGCCGTGCCGCACGAGCTGCCGCGCCTGGTCGCGCGAGGCGCCGAAGCCGAGCCGGTAGACGACGTTGTCCAGCCGGCGCTCCAGCTTGCTCAGCAGGATCTCGCCCACGACGCCCTTCTCGGCGGCGGCGCGGTCGAAGGTGAGCCCGAACTGGCCCTCCTGCATGCGGTACAGCCGCTTGACCTTCTGCTTCTCGCGGAGCTGCAGACCGTAGCCCTGCAGCTTCGTCTTGATTCGGCCGCCCTTGCCGTGCTGCCCGGGGGCGTAGTTCCGCTTCTCGATCGCGCACTTCTCGGTGAAGCAGCGGTCACCCTTGAGGAACAGCTTCATGCCCTCGCGGCGGCAGAGACGACAGACGGGACCTGTATACCTGGCCATTTAAATGCGTCCTCGCATCTTCAAATGCGTCCTCGCTTCGGCTGTGACTTCATTTTCAATGTCTCGCCCGGAGTAGATCCGGGCGAGACAGCAGCAGAAAGCCTTCGCTGCGGAAAACGCCAAACTAAACCCGGCGCCGCTTGGGCGGCCGGCAACCGTTGTGCGGGATCGGAGTCACGTCCTTGATGGACTTGATCTCGACGCCCGCGGCCTGGAGGGCGCGGATGGCCGACTCGCGGCCGGAGCCCGGACCCTTGACGCGGATGTCCAGCGAACGCAGGCCCGAGTCCTTGGCCACGGTGGCGGCAGCGGAGGCGGCCTGCTGGGCGGCGAAGGGCGTGCCCTTGCGCGATCCCTTGAACCCGAGCGTGCCCGCGCTCGACCAGGTCACGACGTGGCCTTCCATGTCCGTGATGGTCACGTGCGTGTTGTTGAAGGAGGCGTGGATGTGGGCGACGCCGTGGACGACGTGGCGCTTCTCCTTCTTGGGCTTCTTGGAGCTCGACTTCTTGGTCGGGACGACGGGAGCGGCGGCGGATACGGGATCGGCCATTCGATTCCTTCCTTACGGCTTGCTGGGGGCGGCGGCCTTGGGGCGGATGAGCGCCCGGCGCGGGCCCTTGCGCGTGCGCGCGTTGGTGTGGGTGCGCTGGCCGCGCACGGGGAGGTTGCGGCGATGGCGCATCCCGCGGTAGGAGCCGATCTCCATCAGCCGCTTGATGTTCATGGCGACGTCCTTGCGGAGGTCGCCTTCGACGTCGCCTTCCTGGTCGATGATCTTGGCGATGCGGCTGGCTTCTTCCTCGGAGAGGTCCTTCACGCGGACGCTCGGGTCGATCCCGGCCTTGCCGAGGATCTTGTTCGAGCGGCTCACGCCGATCCCGTAGATGTAGGTCAGCGCGATCTCCACCCGCTTCTGCCGGGGCAGGTCCACGCCTGCGATACGTGCCATTTATCCCTGCCTCTGCTTGTGCTTCTGATTCGGGCAGATGATGCGGACCACGCCCTGGCGGCGCACCACCTTGCATTTCACGCAGATTTTCCGGACCGAACTCCTGACCTTCATAATTTGGCGTCCTCGCTGCGGGTTGGGCATCGTCCAAACGCCTCGCCGGGCGTGAAGCCCGGCTCGGCGGCAGAGGAGACCCCCCGCTGCGGAAAACGCCGCCCAACACCTGGCGGAACCACTGATTCTACAGCAAGAGTCTTCGAAATCACAACGTCAAGTCCGCCGCCGCACGATCCGCCCGCGGGCGGGGTCGTAGGCCATCAGCTCGACCACCACCGCCTCCCCGGGGAGGATCCGCAGCAGGCTCGATCCCCCGGAAACGTGGGCCGTGATCTGAGGGCGCCGCTCCGTCTCCAGCTCCACGCGGAAGAGCGCGTTGGGCAGGCTCTCGAGGACACGGCCGTTGACCTCGAGGACGTCCGGCCGCGGCTCGGGGCGGACCTCAGGCATGCGCCGCCGTCTCCGCTTCCTCTTCCCGGCCATACGGATAGGGCTCGGACAGGATCCAGGGGCCGTGCCGGGTGACGGCCAGCGACAGCTCGAAGTGGGCGGACAGGCTGCCGTCCACGGTCACCGCCGTCCAGCCGTCGTCCAGCACGCGCACCTCGGGACGGCCCACGTTCACCATCGGCTCGATGGCCAGGCACATCCCGGGCACCAGCCGCTCGCGGCGTCCGGGCGGCCCGTAGTTCGGTACCTGCGGGTCCTCGTGCAGCGCGGTCCCGATGCCGTGCCCGACGAACTCGCGCACGACCGAGTAGCCGTAGCCTTCGGCCACGCCCTGCACCGCCGCGCCGATGTCGCCCACCCGCTTGCTCGGAAGGCACTGCGCGATGCCCGCGTGCAGCGACTCCTCGGTCGCCATCAGCAGGCGCTGGGCGTCCGGGCTGATCGCGCCCACCCCCACCGTCCGCGCCGCGTCCCCGTAGAAGCCGTCCACGATGCAGCCGAGGTCCAGGCTGACGATGTCGCCGTCCTTGAGCTTGCGCTTGCCGGACGGGATCCCGTGCACGACTTCGTTGTTGATCGAGATGCAGAGCGTGGCCGGGTATCCGCGGTAGCCCAGGAAGGCCGGCTTCGCGCCCGCCTTGACGATGCGCTCGCGCGAGATCGTGTCCAGCTCCTTCGTGGTCGTGCCCGCCACCGCCGCCTGCGCCAGCACCTCGAGGGTCTCGACCACGATGGTGCACGCGCGGTGCATGCTCTGCAGGTCCTTCCATGACTTCGTAGTCATCGAGAAGCGTCCTCGCGGAAAACGCTCATGCCGGGGCCTTCACGAACAGGCCCTTGAGCTCCGCGAACACCGTGTCCGGCGGGCGGTAGCCGTTGACGGTGTGGAAGCGGGAGCGGCCGCGGTAGTACTCGATCAGCGGGGCCGTGCGGTCGTCGTACTCGGCCAGGCGCCGCGCCACCGCCGTCTCCTTGTCGTCCTCGCGCTGGATGAGGAGCGTGCGGTCCTTGTCGCAGAGGGAGTCGTCCTTGGGGGGGTTGTTGTAGATGTGGTACGTGGACTGGCAGTGCGGGCACCAGCGGCGGCCGGAGAGCCGGCGCAGCAGCTCGTCGCGCGGGACCTCGACGTTGAGGACGTACATGTCGGTGGTGGCGTCCCCGCGCTTCATGTGCTCGAAGCCTTCCGCCTGCTTCAGCGTCCGCGGGAAACCGTCCAGGATGTAGCCCTTCGCGCAATCGGGCTGGCTCAGGCGCTCGTCGATGATCCCGTTGAGCAGCTCGTCCGGGACCAGCCCGCCCTTCTCCATCAGCGGGCCGGCCACCCTCCCGAGGGCGGTGCCGGCGGCGATGGCGTCGCGCAGCATGTCGCCCGTCGAGATCTTGGGGACGCGGAGATGGCCGCCCAGACGCCCGGCCTGGGTGCCCTTGCCTGCGCCGGGGGGGCCCAGGAAGATGACGCGCAGTCCCATCGCCGGCTCAGGCCTCGGCCTAGCGTCGGCCACGGATCCTTCTCCCCTTGCCCGGTCCGCTGAAGCCTTCGTAGTGGCGCATGATGAGCTGCGCCTCTACCTGGGCCACCGTGTCCATGGCCACGCCGACGATGATGAGGAGAGAGGTCCCGCCGAAGTAGAAGTTGAGGCCGAGGCCTTCCGTGACCCACGAGAGGTTGTTGTTGGTCAGGAAGGCGTCGAAGGCCGGACCGATGACGGGAATGGGCGCGACCTTGAAGCCGGTGATGAGGAACTCGGGGAGGATGGCGATGAGGGCGAGGTAGATGGCGCCGCCGAAGGTGATGCGGCCCAGGATGTGGTCCAGGTACTCCGCCGTGCGCTTGCCCGGACGGATGCCGGGCACGAAGCCCCCGTACTTCCGCATGTTCTCGGCCACGTCGTCGGGGTTGAAGACGATGGCGGTGTAGAAGTAGCAGAAGAAGATGATGAAGGCGACGTAGAGGAGGTTGTAGAGCGGCATCCCCCACTTGAGCTGGTCGGACACCGCCTGCATCCAGGGGTTGTTGGCCGACCACCAGGAGGCGATGGTCTGCGGGAAGGCGATGATGGACGAGGCGAAGATGACGGGGATGACGCCGCTGGTGTTCACGCGCAGGGGCAGGTGCGTGGACTGGCCGCCGTACATGCGCCGGCCCACCACGCGCTTGGCGTACTGCACGGTGATGCGCCGCTGCCCGCGCTCCACGAACACGATCGCGCCCACCACCAGCACCATCATGACGATGAGGAGGATGGCGGTGAGGAGGCCGAGCTCGCCGCGCGCGATCCGCTGCACGCTGTCGATCACGCCGCGCGGGAAGCCGACCACGATGCCCGCGAAGATGAGGAGCGACATCCCGTTGCCGATGCCGCGCTCGGTGATCTGCTCGCCCAGCCACATGATGAAGGCGGTGCCGGTGGTGAGGGTCAGCACGGTCATGGCCTTGAAGGCGATGCCCGGGCTGGCGACGATCTGGAACTGCTGGCCCAGCGTCATCTTCTCGAGGTACACCGCGATGCCGAGCGACTGCACGATCGAGAGGAGGACGGTGCCGTAGCGGGTGTACTGCGTGATCTTGCGGCGTCCGAGCTCGCCTTCCTTGGAGAGCTTCTCCAGGTAGGGCCAGACGACGGTGAGGAGCTGCAGGATGATCGAGGCCGAGATGTACGGCATGATCCCGAGCGCGAAGACGGTGACCCGGGAGAGGTTCCCGCCCGAGAACATGTCGACGAGGCCGAACCAGTTCGACCGGTTCTGCTCGAAGAAGTCGATCAGGGCCTTGGCGTTGATGCCCGGAGTGGGCACGTGGTTGCCCAGGCGATACACGGCCAGGAGGCCGAGGGTGAAGAGCACCCTCTTCCTGAGGTCCGGGATGTCCCAGATGTTCCGAAGGCTCTGCAGCATCGTCTTGTTCAGGCCTTCTCGATGACCTCGGCCTTGCCGCCGAGGGCCGTGATCTTCTCCGACGCGCGGGCCGAGAACTTGTGGGCGCGCACGGTCAGGGCCTTGGTGAGATCGCCGTCCCCGAGGACCTTCAGGCCGTCGCGCACGTGCTTGATCAGCCCGCGGCCGAGGAGGACCTCCGGGGTCACGATCGTGCCCGCCTCGAAGATCTCGAGGCGGCCGAGGTTGATCTCGGTCAGCTCCTTCTTGAAGCGCGCGTTCGAGAAGCCGCGCTTGGGCAGCCGCCGGTGGAGCGGCATCTGGCCACCCTCGAACCCGGGCTTCTGGCTGAAGCCGCTGCGGCTCTTCTGGCCCTTCTCGCCGCGTCCGGACGTCTTGCCCAGGCCGCTGCCGGGGCCGCGGCCCACGCGCTTGCGGTTGCGGACGCTGCCGCGCGCGGGCCTTAGATCATTGAGAGCCACGATTTCCCCCTGCTAGTCGGAAACGATGACGACGAGATGCGGGATGGCCTTGACCATGCCGCGGATCGCGGGCGTGTCCTTGCGCTCGACCACCTGGTGCATGCGGCGCAGGCCGAGCCCGCGCACGGTGGCGCGCTGCTTGTCCGTGCAGCCGATGACCGAGCCGACCTGCTTGACCTTGATCGTGCCGCTTGCCGTGGCCTTCGCGTTCTTGGCCATCGATCCTCCTTAGACCTGGGGCGCCGGCGCGGGCGCCTCGCCGGATCCGGGCTCGGGCTCGGCCGCGGGAGCGGCGGGGGCGACGGCAACCGCGGTGGCCTCCGCCTTCTTCCGCTTCTCGTCCACGGGCACGATGTCGGCGAGCTCCTTGCCGCGCAGCCGGGCCACGCGCTCCGGCCGCTTCAGGCGGAGGAGCGCATCCACCGTCGCCTTCACCACGTTGTGCGCGGTGGTGGAGCCGAGGCTCTTGGTGAGGATGTTCTGGATGCCGGCGGCGGTGATGACCGCGCGTACGGCCCCGCCCGCGATCACGCCCGTGCCTTCGGACGCCGGCTTGAGCAGCACCGCCCCCGAGCCGTAGCGGCCGGTGACGGTGTGGGGGATCGTCGATCCCTTGTCCGTGATCGGCACGCGCACGATGTTCTTCTTGGCCGCCTCGACGCCCTTCTTGATGGCGGAGGAGACCTCGCGCGCCTTGCCCATCCCGTAGCCCACGTGCCCGGCGCTGTCTCCCACCACTACCAGGGCCGAGAAGGACAGGTTCTTGCCGCCCTTGACCACCTTGGTGACGCGGTTGATGGAGACGACCTGGTCCTTCAGCTCCAGGCCACCGATGTCGATCTTTTCGAAGATATGCTTCATTTCATCAATTCTGGAGGGTGGTCATCTCGAGGGCACCCCCCAAACCCCCCCTGCCGCTCGCCGCGCAGTGAATGCGCCGCTCGCTGCTGGTGGCTTGTGATCGGAACATCTCGCCTGTCTTTTGCCTGCCGCTCGCGCCGAAGTGAATCCGGCGCTCGCTGCCTGCCTCCCTGCGGCCGTTGGCGTCGTGTCCAGAGCCGACCGGCGTCCAGCTCTTCATCAGAACTTCAGTCCGCCTTCGCGGGCCGCGTCGGCCAGCGCCTTGATGCGGCCGTGGTACTGGAACCCGCCGCGGTCGAACACGACCAGCTCGATCCCTTTTTCCTTGGCGCGGGTTGCGATCAGCTTCCCCACCGCCTTCGCCGCCGCCACGTTGGCCCCGCGCTTGTGCTCGGCCTTGAGGTCCTTGTCGAGCGAGGAAGCCGCGGCCAGGGTCTTGCCGCCGTCGTCGTCGATGACCTGGGCGTAGATGTGGCTCTGGCTGCGGAACACGGCCAGCCGCGGCCGCTGGGTCGTCCCCGCCACCTTCTTGCGGATCCGGCTGTGGATCCGATGCCTGATGTCTTCCTTCGTCTTCATCGATATTCCTCGACGGGCGCTGCTCAGGGCCGTTGCCGCCCCGGGCGTTCCCCGCGATGATTACTTGGTTCCCGTCGCGCCGGCCTTCCCTGCCTTCTTCTTCAAGACCTCGCCGACGTAGCGGATACCCTTCTGCTTGTACGGGTCCGGCTTGCGCAGGCCGCGGATCTCCGCCGCCACCTGGCCCACCTGCTGCCGGTCGATGCCGGAGACGGTGACCCGGTTGGCCTTGGCGTCCACCGCGATCTTGATGCCGGCCGGGATCGGGTAGACGACGGGATGCGAGTAGCCGAGCGCGAAGACGACCTTCTGTCCCTCGACGTTGGCGCGGTAGCCGACGCCCACGATGTCGAGCTCCTTGGAGAAGCCCTCGGTCACGCCGCGCACGGCGTTGTTGGCCAGGGCGCGGGCCAGGCCGTGGAGGGCGCGCTGCGACCCCTCGTCGCTGCGCCGCGAGGCCTCCAGTTCGCCGTTCTCGAGCTTGAAGGTGATGCCCGGAGGCACCGGCGTCGTCAGCTTGCCCTTGGGCCCCTGGACCTCCAGGCGGTCCGCCTTGACCTGGACCTGGACCCCCTTGGGGATCGGGATGACCTTACGTCCGACCCGAGACATGGAAACTCCTTACCAGACGTTGCAGAGGATCTCGCCGCCCACGCCCTCGCGGGCCGCGCTCCGCCCCGTCATGAGGCCGCGCGAGGTGGACAGGATGTTGATGCCCAGGCCGCCGTACACGCGGGGGATCTGGTCCTTGCCGCAGTAGATCCGGCAGCCCGGGCGGCTCACGCGCTGCACGTCGGTGATGACGCGCTCCATGCCGGGGCCGTACTTCAGGAAGACGCGCAGCATGTTCTGCTTGTCGTCCTCGCTCACCTTGAAGTTCGAGATGTAGCCCTCGTCCTTGAGGATTCGGGCGATCTCCACCTTGAGCTTCGAGGAGGGGACGTCGACCTTGGGCAGCTTCGCGCGCACCCCGTTGCGGATGCGCGAGATCATGTCGGCGACGGGATCGGTCATGTTCATGTGGATCTACCTCCGGCCTACCAGCTCGCCTTGATCACGCCGGGCACGTCCCCGGCCAGGGCCTTCTGACGGAAGCAGATCCGGCAGAGCTGGAACTTCCTCAGGTAACCCCGAGGACGGCCGCACGTGCGGCAGCGGTTGTACTTGCGCACGCCGAACTTGGGCGTCCGCTGCTGCTTGGCAATGAGAGACGTCTTCGCCACTATCGACCCTCCTGATGCCGGAAAGGCATGCCGAGGTGCTGGAGGAGCAGCTTGCTCTCCTCGTCCGTGCGGGCCGACGTCACGAAGGTGACGTTCATCCCGCGCATCTTGTCCACTTTCGCGTAGTCCACCTCGGGGAAGATGAGCTGGTCCTTCAGCCCCAGGGTGTAGTTGCCGCGCCCGTCGAAGGAGTTCGTGGGCACCCCGCGGAAGTCGCGCACGCGCGGCAGGGCCACGTTGAACAGACGGTCCACGAACTCGTACATGCGGTCGCCGCGCAGGGTCACCGTGGCCGCGATGGGCATGCCCTGGCGGAGACGGAAGGCCGCGATCGACTTGCGGCTGCGGCGCATGGCCGGGCGCTGGCCGGTGATGCGGCCCAGCTCGTCGATGGCCGCGTCCAGGAGCTTGATGTTCTGGGTGGCCTCGCCCACGCCCATGTTCACCACGACCTTGCGCAGGCGCGGCACCGCCATCACGTTGGGGTAGCTGCGCTCCTTCATCAGGGTCGGGACCACTTCCTTGACGTAGCGCTCCTTGACGCGGGCCGGGACCTTGGGGCCGGAGGGTTTGGCCGCCTTCTTCGGCTTCTCGGCCGGCCCCCCGCCCGCGTCCCCGCCGCCCTTCTTCTCCTTGGCTGCCGCGCGTGCGGCCGCCTTCTCGGCGCCGGCGGGGTCGCGCTTGTCGCCGCCGTGGGCCTTGTCGCCGCCCTTGCCCTTCGGCTGATCCTTGTCCTTCTCGCTCACTTGTCCAGCACTCCCTCGCAATGGCGGCACACGCGCACCTTGCGGCCGTCACCCAGCACCTTGTGGCCGATACGGGTGCGCTTGCTGCACTCCCCGCAGACGATCATCACGTTGCTGGCGTGAATGGCGGCCTCGCGCTCCGCGATGCCGCCCTTGATGTTGCGCTGGGGGTTGGGGCGCGTGTGCTTCTTGACGAAGCCCACGCCCTGCACGATCACCCGGTTCTTCTCCGGGATGACCTTCAGGACCTTGCCCTGCTTCCCCGCGTCCCGTCCCGACACCACCGTCACGGTGTCGTTCTTCTTGAGGTTGATGCGGGTCCTCTCCCGCACGGCGGCCGCGCCCATGGCTACAGGACCTCCGGGGCCAACGAAATGATCTTCATGAACTTCTTGTCGCGCAGCTCGCGCGCCACCGGTCCGAACACGCGCGTGCCCACCGGCTCGCCCGCTTCGTTGATGAGCACGGCCGCGTTCTTGTCGAAGCGGATGTAGGAGCCGTCACGGCGCCGGTGCTCCTTGGCGCAGCGCACGATCACCGCCCGCACGACCTTGCCCTTCTTGACCGGCTCCGGGGCGTCCGGGGCCGACTCCTTGACGTTGGCGGTGATGATGTCGCCGAGGCCCGCGTAGCGGCCGGTGGACCCCCCGAGGGGAAGGATCATGGAGAGCTTCCGGGCCCCGGAGTTGTCCGCGACGTCGAGGATCGTCCGCATCTGGATCATGACGAGCCTCTCTGCCTAGACCTGGACGCCGGCGACGTCTTCCGCCAGCCCCCGGGTCAGGATCTCTTCCACGCGCCACCGCTTGTTGCGGCTGAGGGGCCGGGTCTCCACGATGCGCACGCGGTCGCCCTGCTTGGCCCTCTTCTCGTCGTGGGCCATGAAGGTGGAGGTGCGCTTGATCGTCTTGCGGTACATGGCGTGCTGGACGAGCCGCTCCACCGCCACCACGACCGTCTTGGTCATCTTGGCCTTCACCACGATGCCGACCTGGGTGTTCCGATGCCCCGTGCCCGTTCCCGTGCCCGTCTCCGCTGCCGTCTGTTTGACGGGAACCGCGTCCGCCCCCGTGTCCGTCTTCTTCCGGGGACGGGTGGACGTCTCGTTCTCTCTATTGCGCGCCATAGCCTCTTAACCTCGCGTCCTCGCTGCGGCCTTTTCTTCGTGAGCGCCCTCGCCGGAGTGAATCCAGCTTCGGGCGCTGGAGGAAAGCCTCCGCTGCGGAAAACGCACTTACCTTCCCGCCTCGGCCGCAGCCTCGCGCCTCTGCCTGAGCGTCGTCTTGACCCGGGCGATGTCGCGCCGGGTCTCGCGGATCTTCAGGGCGTTGTCGAGCTGACCGATCGACTTCTGGAAGCGCAGCTTGAAGAGCTGCTCGCTCAGCTCGCGTTCCTTGGCCGTGAGCTCGTCGGAGCTCATCTCACGCACCTTGTCGGCTTTCACGCGACCACCTCCGCCTCGAACCGCTTCACGAACCTCGTCTTGATGGACAGCTTGTGCGCGGCCAGGCGCAGCGCCTCGCGTGCGTCCTTCTCCGGCACGCCTTCCATCTCGTAGAGGATGCGGCCGGGCTTCACCACCATCACCCACTGGTCGGGCGCGCCCTTGCCCTTGCCCATGCGCGTCTCCTGCGGCTTCTTGGTGATGGGCTTGTCCGGGAACATGCGGATCCAGATGCGGCCGCTGCGCTTGATGAAGCGGGTGATGGCGATGCGGCCGGCCTCGATCTCGCGGTCCGTGACCCAGCCGCACTCGAGGGCCTTGAGGCCGTAGTCGCCGAACGAGACCTGCGAGCCCGTCCAGGCCTTGCCCCTCATCTTCCCGCGCTGCTGCTTCCTGAACTTGACCTTCTTCGGCATGAGCATGATGACGTTCCTTACAGGCCCTTATTCGGCTTGAGGGCGTCCTGCTCGCCCTTGTAGATCCAGCACTTCACGCCGATGGCGCCGAAGTTCGTGCGCGCCTCGTGCAGGCCGTAGTCGATGTCGGCGCGCAGGGTGTGCAGCGGGAGCTGGCCGTGCAGGTACCACTCCGAGCGCGCGATCTCCGCTCCGTTGAGGCGCCCGGACACGCGGACCTTGATCCCCTTCGCTCCGAACCGCAGGGCGGCGTCCACCGCCTTGCGCATGGCGCGCCGGAAGGCGATGCGCTTCTCGAGCTGCAGGGCCACCGACTCCGCCACGAGCTGCGCGTCCAGCTCCGGCTTCAGGATCTCCTGGATGTTGATGAAGACCTCCTTGCCGGTCTTCTTCTGGATCTCCTGCTTGAGCTTGTCGACCTCCTGCCCCTTGCGCCCGATGATGATGCCGGGGCGCGAGGTGAAGATGGAGATCTTCAGCTTGTTGGCCGCGCGCTCCACCTCGACCCGCGACACGCCCGCGTGCGCGAAGCGCTTCTTGAGGTCCTTCTTCAGGAGGATGTCCTCGTGGAGGAGGTTCGCGTATTCCTTCTCGGCGTACCAGCGGCTGCGCCAGGTCTTGTTGAAGCCCAGCCGGAAACCGATGGGGTGGACCTTCTGTCCCATTACTTGGACTCCTGTTTGATCTGGCGTGCCCGGCCGCGGCTCGGTTTCTTGGGAGCGGCGTCGCGGGCGGCAACGGCTCCTTCCTGCTCCGCCACGCAGACGGTGACGTGCGTCGTGCGGCGCAGGACCTGATAGGCGCGGCCCATGGGCGCCGGCCGCACGCGCTTCTGCGTCGGCCCCTGGTCGGCGTAGGCGGCGGAGACCACGAGGTCGTCCTCGTCGAGGCGCCGCTTCTGGTTCTTGTCCGCCACGTTCACCGCGTTCGCGATGGCCGAGCGCAGCGTCTTCTCGACGTCGCGCGCCACCGACTTCTTGGTGAAGCGCAGGATGGAGAGGGCGTCGCTGGCCTTCTTGCCCCGGATGAGCTCGAGCACGAGCCCCGCCTTCTGGGCCGATGTGCGCAGGTACTTGCTGGTGGCCTTGACTTCGAACATGGCTCAGCCCTGCTTCGGCGCGCCGGCGCCGGCCCCGCCGCCACCCGCGCTAGGCGTACCCGGCCCGCTCGCGCCGCCGGGACCGCCCCCGGGCGCGCCCGCGACCTTGGCCACCTTCTCCACCTTGCTCGAATGCCCCTTGAACTGACGGGTGGGCGAGAACTCGCCGAGCTTGTGGCCGACCATGTTCTCCGTGATGTACACGGGGATGAACTTGCGGCCGTTGTAGACGGCCAGGGTGTGGCCGACCATCTCCGGCGTGATGGTGGAGCGTCGCGACCAGGTCTTGACGACCTTGCGTTCGTTGGCCGCGTTCATGGAGTCGATCTTCTTCATCAGGTGATCGTCGATGAACGGGCCCTTCTTGAGTGAGCGAGCCATTTACTTGCGCCTCTTGACGATGAACTGCGAGGTCCGCTTGTTGTTGCGGGTCTTGGCGCCCTTGGTGGGCTTGCCCCACGGCGTCACCGGATGGCGGCCGCCGGACGTCTTGCCTTCGCCGCCGCCGTGCGGATGGTCGACGGGGTTCATGGAGACGCCGCGGTTGTGCGGGCGCTTGCCCAGCCAGCGCTTGCGGCCGGCCTTGCCGAAGGAAACGTTCTTGTGCTCGATGTTGCCGAGCTGGCCCACGGTGGCCATGCACACCACCGCGACCTTGCGGATCTCGCCCGAGGGCATCTTGACCTGCGCGTAGTCGCCTTCCTTGGCCACGAGCTGGGCCTGTCCGCCCGC
>WNGB01006285.1_pt1 | contig 17506 bp, 12 predicted proteins | sample 5400681 | NCBI WGS metagenome assembly WNGB01 (sample SAMN13153367, study PRJNA577476) | soil metagenome | isolation source: 115 cm soil or saprolite under grassland replicate 2 | place: USA:California | collected 2016-06-15 | reverse complement strand
CCAGGCGCGCAAGTCGCTCGCTCACAAGCACGCGCAGGCTGTCGGGAACAGGGAGCGGCTCGCCCTGACCCAGCTGCGGCTCGCGCTGAAGAACGGCCCTCGCCATCTCGAGAGCGAAAAAGGGATTACCACCCGAGGAGGCGTGCAGCTGGGCGAGTGCCGGGCGCGGGAACTGCGCATCCAGGCGGGCACGGAGCAGGCGATCCAGCGCGTCGAGGTCGAGCGGGCCGACGAGCAGCCGATCGACGCGGCTCTCAGGGAACGCTCGATCGAAACCGAGCGGAAAGTCGTCCGTCGCCTCCCCTCGCTTGGAGACGAGGAGGCCGATTTGTTCCTCCTTGAGACGGCGAACGACGAACTCGAGCGCAACTGCCGAGGGCCGATCCAGCCACTGGACATCGTCAACGGCGACCAAGACTGGGCTCACCTGCGCGAGCGCGCGAAGCACGCCCAGAACGCTCAGCGAGACTGCTCGCGGCAGCGCTGCCGGCCCTTCGGCCTCCGTCCGCAACAACGCCACGTCGAGCGCACGGCGCTGCGGCAGGGGGAGTCCCGCCATCGCCTCTTCTGGGACCTCCTCCAGCAGATCCCCCAACGCAGCGAAAGCGAGCTGCGCCTCCGACTCAACCGGCCGGCACGAAAGCAACCGATACGATCGCCGGCGGCCGGCGGCGACCGCCTCTTTCCAGAGCGTCGTCTTGCCGACGCCCACATCGCCCTCCAGAAGCAAACCAACAGGGCCCGCCGGCACGGCATCGAGGAAGCCCTCTAGACAGCTGAGCTCTCGTTCGCGTCCAACGACTGACCGGGTTTCCAACAGAGACGCCTCCAGTGGCCTTCCAAGGATCGCATGCCACCAGCCAGGGGTGGGAAGTCGCTGGTTGGCGAATCAGCCGATGACCCGTTTCGTTGCTCGAACGGGAGCGACGGGACTCGAACCCGCGACCTCCGGCGTGACAGGCCGGTACGGGGGAACCGATTACAGCCGGCTGCGACCCGGAATTGCGGGCTACAGCAGGCACTTCTTCATCGAGCCGACCGGCTGTGACCGGCCACGACCGGCTGCCGCCCGGCACAGCCTGTGTGGCATATGTGTGGTGCCCGCTGTGCCAGTTCTGACAACGGCGGCCACGTTCTAGCCACCTTCGGGGCAGGGGTGCTGCAGGTAGCGCCGGCATTCCTCCTCCGTCAGCGAGCGGGTGACGCGGGTCGGCGCGATCCGGAGCAACAGTTCGGGGTCGAGCGCCCAGACGTGCACGAACGGCACCGGCTGTCTCTGGCGCACCCCGGCGAGGAGCCGGCCGTCCGGGCTGAGCGCGACTCGCAGGCCACTGTCGCGCAGCTTCAGGGTCTCGACGCCCGCGGGCCAGTCCCAGATGCGGATCGCGAACCCCCGCTCTTCGACCGTCGCTATCGCGAGCCGCGACCCGTCGCGGCTGAACACCATGCCCCCCGCCGCCGCGCTCGTCTCGAGCGTGCGCAGCCGCTCGCCGCTCGTCGCGTCCCAGACCACGGGGCCGATCCCCGACTCGGTGAGCACCTGTCGGCCGTCGGGGCTCCAGGCGGCCGAGTAACCCGGGCCTTCGGAGCGCGACAGCGCGCGCAGCTGCCGGCCGGTGCGCGCATCCCAAATGCGTGTTCCATCTGGTGCTGCTGTCGAGAGGAGCCGGGTTCCGTCCGGGCTCCACGCGACCGGGTACGTCCCGAGGCCGCCCGGCTCGTGCCCCCGGAGCACTCGGAGCTGACGACCGGTGGCCGCGTCGAAGATGCGGACCGTGGCGTCCTGGCCCGTCGTTGCGATTCTCGAGCCGTCCGGGCTGAAGACCGCGCGGTTGACCCGGCAGAGGCGACGGCGAACGCAGTGGCGCCCGCGGACGACGACCAGCTGCCGGCCCGTCTCGGCGTCGAAGATCCGTGCGCTGCCGTCCGCGCCCGCCGTCGCGATGCGCGAGCCGTCCGGGCTGACGTCGATCCCGATCGCCGCGCGGACCGGAGCGTTCGTTCGCGCGTGTTGATCGAGGACGAGAAGCTCCTTTCCGGTTGCGGTGCTCCAGACGCGCACCGTCCCTTCGCGCCCGGAGGCCGCGACGAGCCGTCGGCCGTCCGGCGTGAATGCGATGTCGGCGTGCTCGTCCGTCTCCGGCCCGGGCAACGTGAGTACCTCGCCGCGGCCGGCGGGGGAGACGTCCCAGACCCGCGCTCCGCCGGCGGGCTGCCCTGAGGTGGCGAGCCGGGTTCCGGCGCGGTTGAACGAGACGCTCCCGACCGGTCTCGTGTGGCCGCGCAGCGTCAGGGTCTCCCGCAGCTTCGCGCCGGTCACGTCCCAGGTCCTCGCCACCCCGTCCACGCCGCCGGTGGCGACGCGGCGCCCGTCGCGGCTGAACTCGACGTCGAGGACAGCCCCTCCATGGGCGTGAACGGCATCCAGCTGCTTCCCGGACGGCAATCCGTACAGCTGGAGCTGGCCGCTGTCCGCATGGGCGGCGACGAGCAGAGTGCCGTCGGTGTTGACATCGATGTCCACGACCCGGGCGGTACCGCCCGGGTCCGTGACCACGCCGACCTGGTCACCGGACGAGACGTCGAACACCTTCGCCACGACGGAAGAAGTGGTTCCCCGCTGCCAGGGTGCGACCGCGATGCGGTCGTGGCCGATGAACGCCAGGCCCTCGCCCCAGGCGACGCGCACGTCGGTGCGGTGGTGGACACCCGGGAACGATTGGAGCTCTCGGCCGGTGCGGACGTCCCAGACACGCACGGCGCGATCGGCGCCGAGCGTCGCGAGCCGTGTGCCGTCCGCGCTGAACCGGGTCGCGAAGACACCGCCGCGATGGGCGCGCAGCACGTGAACCGGTTCGCCGGTGGCGGTTCTCCAGAGCCGGGCGGTGCCGTCGGCCCCGCCGGTCGCGACGATCCTTCCGTTCGGGCTGTACCCCACCGCGAGGACTTCTCCGGTGTGCCCGGAGAGCGTCACGAGCTTCTCGCCTGTGAGCGCGTCGCGAATGCTCGCCGTGTCAGCGTCGAGGTCGGCGGCCACGAACCGGGATTGCTCGGGCGCGAGGGCGACGACGTGTCCGATGCCGGTCCTGCGCCCGACGCCGGGAACGGTTGTCAGCACGCGCGAGCTGGCAAGCGCGTCGTGAAGGGCCTGCTGGGCTTCTGGGAGGACGGTGCCGTCGTGTTGCCGCGTCGTCTCGGCGGCTTCGATGGCGAGCAGGATGCTCCGCTCCGGATCGACTTCGAGGTTCGCCTGCGCGGATGCGGCGAGCTGGCGCGCCGTCGCGAGGCGCGCGTCGTCTCGCGCCTCGTTGCGGAGGACGAGCGCGAAGGCTGCGAGAACCGACGCCGCGGCGGCGAGCGTTGCGAACCCGGCCAGCGTCGCCCGCCGCCGATGCGTCCGCCGCCGAGCCGCCGCGTCCGCCGCGGCACGCGCCTCGGCCAGGAACGCACGCTCGCCTGCGGTCAGGGCGAGGTCGGTCGCAGCCGCCCATGCCTCGAACTGCGCAAGGCGGCCTTCCCGCGGCAGGTACTCCAGATCGCGCGCCGTGTCCTGCCACTCTGCGACCGCCTCCACGAGCCGCCGGTGGAGGAGAAGATCCCCCCGTCGCCCCTCGATCCACCCGCGAAGCCGCTCCCACTGGGACAGGATCGCCTCGTGCGCGACTTCGACAGTCGGCGTCCGGGTCAGCGGCTCGCGGTCGAAGGTGAGCAGCCGATGCTCGCCGTAGCGCGCGAGGATCTCCTTCACCGCGTCCGAATCGAGCTCGAGCTGGCGGAGCTCGCTGCGCCGCACCCTGCGCCTCGTGTCCTGCGCGCTGGGGTCGGCGCCGACGAGGCGAAGGAAGACCTGGCGGCAGGCGGCCTGTGCCGGTGGACGGAGGCGGGCATAGAGATCCTCCGCCCGGCGCCCGAGAGCGCCGACGACGCCACCGGTCGCGACGTAGCCCTCGAGCGTCAGCGTGTCCGATGCGCGGGCCGCGAAGAGCTCGGTCAGGGCATACTGCAGCAGCGGCAGTGCGCCCGGCTGGTCGCGCACGTCGGCCACGATCTGGGAGACGAGCCCACGCTCGTAGCGAACGCCGATTCGGCGCGCGGGCCGCTCGATCGCCTCCGCCAGCTCATCCTCCGAGGGTGCGGCCACCGCGACCATCCCGGCCCGCAGGAGCTCCCCGAACTCCGGGTAGCGGAGGGGGTGGTCGAGGAAGTCGGCGCGCAGCGTGACCAGGAGGCGCACCGGTGAGTGCGGGTCGTCGGCGAGCGCGGTGAGGCCCGCGAGGAAGCGACGGTGCGTCTCCTCGGGCGTCAGCGTGAACAGCTCCTCGAACTGGTCGACGACGAGCAGCAGCTCGCTCCCAGCCGGCAGGATCCGCTTCACGACGCGACGGATTCCAAGCTCGTCGCGCGCGAGCTGCTCGACGAGGTCGTCCGGGCGTTCGACTGCGACCCGGAGGAGCGCGGCCGCGAGCTCCTCGTAGGGATACGAGCCCGGGAACATGTCGGTGACGAGCCACTGCTCCGATCCCGGGAGCGCTCCTCTGCGCAGCGACGGGATGAGCCCAGCCTTGACGACCGACGACTTTCCGATCCCTGACGGCCCCACGACGGCGACCAGGCGATGGTCGACGAGTGCGTGCGCGAGCTCGCCGACGAGCGCGTCGCGTCCGTAGAAGTCGGCGGCGTCCGCCTCGCCGAACGCCCGGAGGCCTTTGTACGGGTTCTCCGTAGGCGTGTACGTCTCGGCCGCCGGCGCCGTCCTTCCCACGGCGGCGTCGAATGCGGCCCTGAACCGGTCGACCGACTCGTAGCGCTCGTCCGGATCCGCTGCAGTGGCGCGCGCGACGACCTCGTCCAGCGCCGGCGGCAGGTCGGGCCGAGTCGAGCGCACCGGCGGCAGCGGCCAGTCCAGGGGCGGCAGCTGGCCGGTGAGCAGCTCGAAGGTGAGCAGGCCGAGACCGTAGATGTCCGAGCGCGGCGTGAGCGGATCGCCCACCAGCTCCTCCGGCGACACGTACGGGGGCGACGAGGGGACCGGGCGCCCGCTTTGCGAGCCGGCCACGCGTGTGGCGACCCCGAAGTCGGAGAGGTACGCGTTTCCGTCCCCGTCGAGCAGGACGTTTGCGGGCTTGACGTTCCGGTGGACGACACCCTGGCGGTGGGCATAGGCGAGTGCGCCCGCCACCTGCGACACCACGCGAGTGGCCGGCTCGAGATTCCATGGGCCTCGGTCGAGCGCCTGCCGCAGCGAGCCTCCTCGCAGCCAGCGCATCACGAGGTACGCCCCGTCTGGGTCCCGCCAGTAGTCGTAGAGCGGAACGAGGTGCGGATGCTCGAGCTGGGCGACCTGCTGCGCCTCCGCCTCGAATCCGCGGACGAACGATGGCTGGTTGACGAGCTCCGGCCGGATGGCCTTGATTGCCACCTCACGCCCGACCGAGGGTTGGTAGGCGCGGTAGACGACGCCGAGGTCGCCGCCGCCGACCTGCTCGCGGAGCTCGTACCCGCGCACCGAGCGACCGAACGCACCGGGCAGGATGGCCGGAGGCAGGCGGTCGATTCGCAGGGGCGGGAAGTCGGCCGGGAGGCCCTCGACGAGAAGCTGGAAGACGTGCTGCGGGCTTCCGATGCCCTTGAACCGGAACTCGCCCAGCGCCTTCGCCTGCCAGCCGCCGCGCGATGTCGCGAGCGCCGCGTGCGCCTCCGCCGAGAGCAGCACCTGGCCCCCGTGCGCGGCCGCGAGCATCCGGCCGGCCCGATTGAGCACCGGGCCGAAGTAGTCCGCGCCACGCGCCTCCACCTCGCCGACGTCGATCGCCATCCGCACGCGCAGCGGCTCCAACTCGCCCCAGTCGGTCGCAGCGAGTTTGCGGTGGATCTCGCTTGCGGCGGCGACCGCAGCACCCACGTCCGTGAAGACGAGATCGATGCCGTCGCCCACACGCTTCACGAGCCGCCCGCCGGTCGCTTCGGCGGCGCTCGCCACGATCCGGTCGTGCTCCGCGACCGCAGAGCGGATGGCTTCCGTGTGCAGCTCCGAGAGGACGGTCGAGCCCTCGATGTCGGTGAGCACGAAGGCGAGCGTCTGCACCTGCGGCTCCGCCTCGAGCGAGGGGTCCTGGTTGAGGATCTTCCGCTCGAGCTCCTGCAGCTTCGCCGAGGGTTCGAGGCCGAGCTCCTCCGTCAGATACGCGCGTGTCTTCTGGTACGCGCGGAGCGCTTCCGCCTGACGGCCGGAGCGATAGAGCGCGAGCATGTGCTGCGCCCGGAAGCGCTCGTATGTGGGGAACTCCTCGCACAGCACGTCCAGCTCCGCGATCAGCTGCGCGTGGTCCCCGAGCGCGAGCTCCGCTTCGATCCGTGTCTCGACAGCGCGTAGGCGCAGCTCCTCCAGGCGCCGCGCCTCAAGCTCCAGCGCGAAGCAGCCGGGCACGTCGGCGTACGGATGGCCGCGCCAGAGCGCGAGCGCAGCGCGGAGCAGTTGCGCTGCCTCGACGGGATTGGTCTCGACGAGTGTGGCCGCATGCTCGACCGTCCGTTCGAACTCGATCGCGTCCACCTCCGCTGGATCGGCTGCGAGCCGATAGCCGCCGTCGTCGCGGACGATGACGTCGCCGATCGCGGCCCTGAGGTTCGAGACATACGTCTGAAGCGTCGAGCGCGCGCCGGCCGTGGGCTCGTTGCCCCAGACGCCGTCGATCAGCGTGTCCACTGAGACCGGCTTCCCCACCTCCGCAGCGAGGAGTGCGAGCACTCTGCGCTGCTTCGGGCCGCCGAGACGGACGTCGGCGTTGTCGCTCAGGACTTCGAGCGGGCCGAGGACGCGAACTTTCAAGTCGGAACGACGATACGACGATTCGCCGGGTGTGCCTAGCAGGCCCGCCGGTCGAGGGAGGACGGGAGGCCCGCCGAGACGCGCCTCCCGTCTGGCTCCTCGCGTCATGAGAGTGTGGTCGCCTCGACGCCTCTTGCCATGCGCTCTAGCCCGCGGCCTCGACGTGGATCCGGACGCCGCTGATACCGGCGACGAGGCCCGCGAGGACGACGTTTCCCGCCGGGTCGTAGAGGGTCGACACCGCAACGCCCGAATACGAGCCTCCGTCCGGCGACAGCGTGAGCGTGCTCACGATCTTCTGCGTACCCGCGTACGCACCACTCTGCGGGTCGTACCTAAAGAACACCGCGGTGCTCGCGTACCGCCGTCCGTCGAGCCGCTCCCACGCCCCGTGAGACGGGCTGCGGAGCGCCGTCCCCACGTTGGCAATCTCGATGGCCGAGCCGTCGCCGGTGAAGGTCTGCAGCGACTTCAGGTCGGATAGCGGCTCAGCGCGGTCGACCGTCACGTCCCAGGTGCCCGCGATCTGGTTGGCGGGGGACTCCGCCCGGCCACCGGCGCTCGCGGTGATCGCGCCGACAACGGACATCGCGATCGCCGTGGTTACTGCCACGAGGGCGATGAGCGATCGATTGCTGGTCATGTTCTCTCCTCTCTGTTCGTAGCCGGGCGACGCGCTTTTGGTAGATCTCTCGAACCGGGCCTACCCCCGGCGAAGCCCGTTCCGGTGATGCGTGCGACCGTACGCCCGGCCGCTCCAGAAACGCTCCAAAGCCAGCCGCCGCCGGCGAGCCGCACACCTCCTCGTCGCAAGTGGACGACCTCGTGACCGCCGAGGTCACAACCGAGTGAGCTTCCTCGGTCGCCAAGGTGTCGGACCGTTGTCGGGTCAGCGCTCGAACGGAACCGCGGAGTGCGCGTCGGCGATCTCGACACTCGCGCTCAAGGAACAGGAGGAACCTACAGCGGCGCGGTCGCGGCTGGGTGGCGCAAGAGCGCCGTCGCAGAACCAGCCGCCGCCACCGGTGCATTGTCCTTACCACTGGCGCTCACATTCGACCAACGAGGCACAGCCACCAGGGTGTCCCGTCCGCTGGGGGTCGGTTCGAGACCGAGGACCACGAAGATCCGAGGGCGGGTGAGTCGATCGACGACGACCTCGAGCGATGAGGAGGGGGCCTGCAAGGGGCCTCGGTCGAGCGCCTTCGCCAGGGTCGCGAGGTCGACCTCGCGTGCGAGCTCCTCGCGCTCGACCACGAAGAGGATGAAGCGCGGCGTGGGAAGCGAGACGGCGACGACGTCGGCCGACGTCTCCAGAAACGTGCGGAGCGCGAGCTCGAGCGCCAGCCGGCGGAGAACGAGCTCCGCCGCCGGACGGGCGAATCGGCGGGCCGGATACGGACAGGTTGCACGCACCGGGCAGATTGCGTAGTAGATCCCGTTGTCGGCCGGGAGAAAGCGCGTCTCCAGCAGATCGAGCGTCAAGAGCGTGAACGACTCGACGACGCCGGTCGAGGTCGCCTCGGTGACGGCGAGTCCGCGGCCGCGCAGGACCCGGTAGCGGGCGTCGAGCTGCGCGCGAATTGTCTGAGCGCGCGCGAGCGAGCTCGGTTCGAGCGTCGACGCTCCCGCGGAGGCGGACCCAGTCGCCGCCGCGAACGCGCCGATCGCCAGCATAGCCCCGGCCACTCCGCCGAGCAGAAGCCTCCCCACCTGGGCCTTCCGCCTTCGATCCAGCCCTTCGCCGACCGCATGCGCTCCACGCCGCCAGACTTCGAAGCGACCTTGGCCATGAGGTCGGACAGGCTTGGTGCCGGAGCGGACGCCGCCGCGCGGCGAGCACGAGCGTCGAAGCTGCGTCCAGACCATGCCTGCGACCGTAGGTCACGCCCCTCCAGAAACGCTCCAAGCCAGCCGCCTCCCGGCGCGCATGCACCACTCGTCGCCCGCTTGACGGCGTCGTGACCGCCGGCTCTGAAGCCGGTTCACGTCGACCGGCTCCGACCCGCCGTCACCGGTTTCAGACCGCTGCTCGCGGCCACGACTCGCCGTGGCCGGCTACAGCCGGGCGAGCTGTGTGGGATATGTGTGGCGCCGACGGCTATCGCGCCTTGGCAGGCAACAGAAAGTCGTCGACGTGCAGGCACTTTACGAGGCGGGAGCGACGGGACTCGAACCCGCGACCTCCGGCGTGACAGGCCGGCGTTCTAACCAGCTGAACTACGCCCCCAGGGCGGCGCCATTGTAGCCGGGTGCAGCCGCCGACCGTGCTGCGACACTGCCCCGCGTGGCGACCGTCGACTGGATCGCGCTCGCGGTCGTCCTCGTTTCGGCGCTCGGCGGCCTGCGCCGCGGGCTCGTGCTCAGCGCGCTCTCGCTCGCCGGTCTGGTCGCCGGCGCGTATGCCGGATCGCGCATCGGGCCGCACCTGTTGAACGGCGGCGCCACCTCGCGCTGGACGCCGTTCGCCGGGTTGATCGGCGCGCTGGCGGGCGCCGCTCTGCTCCAGACGGTCGCCTCGATCGTCGGCTCGATGCTCCGGAGGAGCCTGAAGCTGACGCCGCTGCGACTCTTCGATTCCGCGGGCGGCTTCGTGCTCGGCCTCGCGACGGGGCTCGTGCTCGTGTGGGTTGCGGGTGCAGCGGCATTGCTCATGCCGGGTCAGACGACGCTGCGGCGGGAGGTGCAGCGCTCCGAGATCGTGCGCCGCCTGAACGACGCGGTTCCGCCGCGGCAGCTGCTCAACCTGCTGGCACGCATCGATCCCTTCCCGACGATCGTCGGGCCTGCTGCTCCCGCCGAGCCAGGGAGTCCGGCGATCGCGCGCGCCCTCGGCATCCTGAACGCCCAGGCCTCGGTCGTGAAGGTGCTCGGCACCGCCTGCGGCGTCGGGATCGAGGGCAGCGGCTGGTTCGCGACATCCGACCTCGTCGTCACGAACGCGCATGTCGTGGCGGGCGAGCAGGACACCAAGGTCCAGATCCCGCGCCACGCCGGCCTCTTTGACGCGAACGTCGTCGCCTTCGACGTGCGCAACGACGTCGCGGTGCTGCACGTTCTCGGCGCCGACGCGCAGGTGCCGCTCCGGATGACCGACCCGAGAACAGGAACCTCGGTCGCGATCCTCGGCTATCCGGAGAACGGCCCGCTTCGCGTCACGCCGGGCCGCATCGGCAGCACGTCGACCGTGTTGACGCGCGATGCGTACGGTCGCGGCCCGGTACCGCGGACGATCACCGCAGTTGCGGCGCGCGTCCGTCACGGCAACTCGGGCGGGCCGGCGGTGGACGCGCGGGGGCTCGTGCAAGCGACGATCTTCGCGGCGCGCATTGGCGCCCCGACCGGCTACGGCGTCCCGACGCCGGTCGTGAGGCGGGTCATCGCGGGCGTCGCTCAGGAACCGGTCTCGACCGGCGACTGCGCCGTCGGCTGAAGCTCGGGCAGGAACTCGACGACGTTCATCGGCGCCCGGAACGGTGCGACGACGTAGACGCCGTGCGCGAGGGCCTTCGCGCCCTCGATCAGCTCGAGGCCGAGCTGCCCACCCACCTCGCGCGCCGCCGAGCCTGCGCGGCGGTAGCGCTCCTGCACCTCGTCGGGCACGACCATCCCCGGCGCCTCGTTGTGCATCCGGATCAGCAGCTCGTACGTCCGGATCGGCCAGACGCCGACGAGGAGCGGTATCGGCCACACTCCGCCGATCCGCTCGCGGAACGCCTCGAGCGCATCGAGGCTGAACAGGATCTGCGTCATTGCGAAGCGCGCTCCGGCGGCGACCTTGCGGTGGAAGCGGTCAGTCTCGAGGCCGAGATCGTCCGCGGTCGGGTTCACGGCGACGCCGGGAAAGAACGACGTGGGCGCGTCGATCGCGCGCCCGTGGAAGTCCTCGCCGCGGTTCAGGCGCGCCATCAGCTCGACGAGCCCGATCGAGTCCACCTCGTAGACACCGCCCGCTCCGGGATAGTCGCCGGCCTCGGGCGGGTCGCCGGTGACGGCGAGAATGTTGCGCACGCCCTCTGCATGCGAGCCGAGGAGCAGCGACTCGAGGCCGGCGACGGTCGAGTCGCGCGGCGTCAGATGCGGAATCGTCTCGACGCCCGTGAACCGCTCGATCGCGACCGACGCCATGATCCCGCTCATCCGGGCCCGCGCACGCGGGTTGTCGTTCAGGTCGACGAACTGCGCCTTGCCGGAGTCGCGGACCGCGCGCGCCGTTGCGATCAGCAACTCGGGGTTTGCGCCGAGTGGTGGATCGAGCTGCACCGAGACGACGAACGTCCCGTCATCGAGCAGCCGTTGCAGTGCGGTCGGCTCGTCCCTCGGCGCCGCGTGTGTCGCCTGCTCGCGCTCGCGGACGAGGAGCGGCGTCGTCGGCGTGAGGTTCTCGTCGACGGCGGCGCGGATCGCCGCGATCTGCGCGGGCGTCGTACCGCAGCAGCCGCCGATGATCTGCGCTCCGAGCGCACGCGCCTGCGCGGCGAACTCGCTGAAGTACTCCGGCGTCGCGTGCGGGAAGACGACGCGCTGTCCGGACATGCTTGCGAGACCGACGTTCGGAAGCACGGCGAGCGGCGCACCGCCATCGCCCTGCATCGCCGCAAGTGCCCGCAGCGCGGCGGTGGGGCCTGCGCCGTGGTTCGCGCCGAACGCGGCGAGGCCGAGTTCCCGCAGCCGCGCGCCCGCGCTCTCGGCCGAGACGCCGCCGATGGTCTCGCCGGCCGCGTCGAAGCTCATGAGGGCGACGATCGGCAGGCTCGAGACCGTACGCACGCCGGCGACCGCCGCCTCGAGGTCAGCGAGGTCGAAGAAGGTCTCGACCATGAAGAGGTCGGCGCCGCGGCCTTCCAGGAGCCGGGCCTGCTCGGCATAGAGCTGTCCCGGCTCCGAGCCGCGCAGCTCGACCTCCCCGAGCGGCCCGATCGAGCCGGCGATGAAGACCTCCTTGCCCGACACGTCCCTGGCGTCGCGCGCGAGCTTCACGCCCGCGTCGTTGATCCGCTCGAACTCGTCCTCGAGGAAGGTCTGGGCGAGCTTCGCGCGGTTCGCCCCGAACGTGTTCGTCTCGATCAGCTCGGCTCCGGCTCGGATATATCCGAGGTGCACGTCCACGACCGCCTCGGGCGCCTTGAGATTCGCCTCCTCCGGACAGCGCAGGCGCGCGACCGCGCTCGCGAGCACGGCTCCCATGCCGCCGTCGGCGACGATCGGTGCGCCGGACGAGAGCCGTTCGAGGAAGCGCGACATGCGGGCCAGTCTACGAATGGGTTCAGAAAGCGAAGGGCGGGGCCGCCGCTGGCCCCGCCCTTCGTACTTCTGAGCCTCCGGAACGGCCCCCGCCGCATCGGGGCCACTCAACGGACGCAGTTGGAGTATCGCGTTCCGGGCGGACTTGACCAATCCCTCGGACTCGGTTGACTGGCCCTGCTTCACGCGCTCAAGGCGGGGCGCACCGTTGCCGATAAGGAGTGGAGACTCCTCCGGGGACTGACGGCAATCATCCTGCGGAAGGGCCTTTGGAGCGGCGCCGTGAGGCGCCGTTTCCCTTATCCGGGGTGGACCGTGCGGCCTTCCATGCCACCGGCGACCGTGACCAGCTCGCCGCTGATGTGGCCCGAGAGCTCGTCGGAGGCAAGCACGACGACCGCACGCGCGATGTCGTCAGCGGTCGCGACCTTGCGCAGCGCCATGGTGCGCGTGATGCGCTCGACGAGCTCGGGGTCGAGTGCCCCGCGAGTCAACGGCGAGTACGTCCACCCGGGCGCGACGGCGTTCACGCGGCCGTGGGCGCCGATGCGCACGATCTCGTTCTTCAGGCTGAGCAGGAGACCGACCTGGATCGCGGACTTCGCGGCCGCGTAGTCGGCGTGGCCGGCCTCGCCGAAGCGACCCGCTGTCGAGCCGACGAGGACGAGGCTGCCGTGCCCCGTCCGCTCGACCTCGTGGAGGAAGGAGCGAGCCGTCAGGAACGTCGCGGTGAGGTTCGAGCGCAGCGTCGCCTCCCACCGTTCGAGGGCGAGCTCCCACACCGGCTCGTCCGCGGTCGGCCAGACGCCCGCGACGGCGGCGCAGACGTCGACGCTTCCGAAGGCGGCGCGCGCCTCGTCGAAGAGGCGTTCCGTCTGCGCCTCGTCGGTGAGGTCGGCGCCGATCGCAACGGCACCGTCCAGCTCGGTCGCGAGCCCTTCCGCGTTCTCCCGCCCGGTGTTGAAGTGGACGACGACGCGTGCGCCCTCCGCCGCGAACGCCCTGGCGCAGGCCGAGCCGATGCCGCCGGAGGCCCCGGTCACGAGGACGCCCTTTCCGGCCAGGCCGGTGTCCATGCCTGGAGCCTAGCTTCGGAGGAGCGTGCGAACCGCGCTCGCGGACAGATAGCCGGCACGTCCCGCCTTGGCCGTCCTCGTGTTGTAGGTGTAGAAGAGGCCGCCCCGTGAGAGCCTCGCGTTCGCGTAACCGAATTGCCCGCGGAAACGCAGCGCGACGTCACGGCCGTCCTGCACGCGCAGTAGGTGTAGCCGCGTCTCGACGGCGTACACGACACGATCGCCGTCGAAGTCGGAGAGCTGCGCGCCCGCGCCGACCGGGCGCGAGAGCAGCGTCCGGCCGTGGAGGTCGCTGACGATGAGCCGCCGGCTCGAGATGGCGGCGATGCGCTTGCCGCGAAGCACCGCGCCGCCGCCGTGCGGAAGCCTCAGCGTCGCCTGCAGGAGTCCCGTGCGCGAGAGCACATCAAGGACTCCGCTGTTCCGATCGACGAGAATCGAGTCGCCGTCGATGTTGCGCACGATCACGGGTTTCGCGTACGTCTTCAGTTTCGCCCGGCGCGCGGCGTCGAAGCGCCATACCGTCGATCCAGTGGAACCTGCGATCAGCGCGCCGCGCCCCGCGAGTGCGACGAGCCCGCTTGCCGCGGTGCGTAGCGCGACGCGCGCCTTCAGCGGCCGGAGCGTTCCCGTCACCACGTAGTTGTCGCCCTGAAAGCAGACGTGCGCGAATCGGTTCCCGGCGAGGACGACGTTGCTCTCCTGCGTGTCGCAGGCGAGGCTCGCCCGCACGACGACGCCCTGCGGCGACCAGACCAGCAGGTACTCCCACGCCCGCGCGGTGCCGACCAGGGTCGCGGCGCGTCCGCCGTCCACGCTGACCTCGTTCACCGGCGCGACCGTTCGCAGCTCGCGCGTGGGCTTCACGTCGACGACAGGCGGAGTCGCAAGCACCGGCACGACGCTACCGAAGTAGGGTTCCGTCCGTGCGCGTACACATCATCAGCGACATCGAGGGCGTTGCCGGGATCGTCAAGTGGGGACAGACCGGCGGCGACAGCCCGCTCTTCCAGGAGGGCCGCAGGCTCTACACGGAGGAGATCAACGCGGCCGTGCGCGGAGCGAAGGCGGCGGGAGCGAAGGAGATCGTCGTCATGGACTGCCACGGCGCGGGCGGCGATTACACGTTCAACTCGCTGCTCGCCGACCAGCTCGACCCCGACTGCGAGTTCGTGATCCAGAGCGAATGGACGGAGTACACCGCGTTCCTCGAGCAGGGCTGCGACGCCGCGCTGTTCGTCGGGATGCACGCGATGGCAGGTACGCCCGACGGCGTCATGTCGCACACCGTGTCCGGCCAGGCGTGGCAGAGCCTCAAGTTCAACGGCACGCTCGTCGGCGAGACCGGCATCAACGCAGCGCTCTGCGGGCAGTGGGGCTGTCCGGTCCTGCTCGTCACCGGCGACCGCGCCACGTGCCGCGAGGCGACCGCCCTGCTCGGCGAGGGCCTGACGGCGGTCGAGGTGAAGGTCGGAATCGGCCGCTACAGCGCGCGCTCGCTGCCCGCGCTCAAGGCGCGCGAGGTGATCGAGGCAGGCGCGAAGCGCGCGCTGAAGGACCTGAAGGCGGTGCAGCCATACGACCCTGGTCGTCCGTGCGAGATCGAGGTCGAGTTCACGACGCCGGACCGGCTCGAGGAGTACCGCAACCGCCGCGGCGTCGAGGTCACGAGCCCCACCACAATCGTCTCCCGCGGCGACGACTGGTGGCAAGCCTGGTCGTCCTTCTACTCCTAAGCGGTCACCGGCTCGACGATCCCGAGCCCTTCGACGAGGGTGAAGAACGCCCTCGCGAACGGCGAGGCCTCGGTCCTCTCGCGCACGTTCTCCCAGTCGATCTGCTCGCGGAGCGCGCGCGCGAGCTCGAGCACCGAGCCGAAGTCGGGCTCCTGCTCGTTGATCGCCAGCAGCTTCGACGTCATCACCTCCTCGAGCGAGAAGACCGGGATGCGCAACGCCATGACCTCGATCACGGGGGCTCGCTCGATGATCTCGTCCGTGACCGGGCCGCCGGACGGGTTGAAGATCAGGTCGATGAGCCCGCCGTTCTCGTGCCACGCCTTGTAGAGCCAGCCTTCCGGCGCTCGCTCGGTCTCCCAACCCGCGCTCTCGAATGCTTCGAGCGCGGCGTCGGCGTCCTCGAGCTTGACGAGGAAGTCGACGTCGTGCTCGGTCTTCGGCCCGCCGCGGGCCCAGGCCGCGAGGCCGCCGCCGAGGATGAACGGGACACCGCGTTCCTGAAGGACCCCGGCGCCGGCTTTCATGGCCTCGATCAGCTCCTCGAACGTCGACTCGGGCACGGTCCCGCCGTTTCCGTTTCCCTCTCGGGTGCAACATCGAGGGCATGATCCGGATCGCCGCTGCCGGCGACATCCACGCGTCCGAGGCGACCCGCGAGCGCGTTGAGCACGCGTTCGCCACCGTCGCCGAGCAGGCTGACGTGATCCTGCTCGCCGGCGATCTGACGACGACGGGCGAGCCGGAGCAGGCGCGCGTGCTCGCCGACGCCTGCCGCGAGCTCGAGATCCCAGTGTTCGCGGTGCTCGGGAATCACGACTTCCACGCCGGGTGGCCGGATGACGTCCGCGCCATCGTCGAAGAGGCGAACGTGCACGTGCTCGACCGCAGCTGGAAGACGTGCGAGGTCGGAGACCTGCAGCTCGGGGTCGTCGGCACGAAAGGCTTTGTCGGCGGCTTCCCCGGCTCGGCGCTTCCCGACTTCGGCGAGCCGCTCCTCCGCCAGGTCTACGCGGAGACGACGGCGGAGTCGGAGGCGATCGCCCGCGGCCTTCAGGAGGTCGTGCACAGCGACCTGCGCATCGTTTTGCTGCACTACGCGCCGATCCAGGCGACCGTCGAGGGCGAGCCCGAGGGGATCCACGTCATGCTCGGCAGCGACCGGCTTGCGACACCGATCGCCGAGTTCGGCGCCGACCTCGTCCTGCACGGGCACGCGCACGCGGGGTCATTCGAAGGCTGCATCGGGAAGATCCCGGTCTACAACGTCGCAGTCCACGTGACGGGCCGCGACTTCTGGGTGTTCGAGCTCGAAGGCGCGCGCGGTCGGAGCGAGGCCCGCGTCGACGGGCCCGCAGTCTGACTACCCTTCGCGGTATGGACGCACGCGTCGTGCGCATCTCGATCGCGCCGGTCAAGTCGCTCGGTCTTGTCCACCCAAACGAGGTGGAGCTCGAGCGCGGCGGCGTGCGGGGCAACCGGCGCTTCTGGCTCGTCGACGAGGACGGCCGCCTCTTCAACAACAAGCGCCACGGGCCGATGGTTCGCGTCCGCACGGAATGGGACGAGGACACGCGCGAGCTCGCGCTCACGTTCCCGGACGGGAGCCGCGTCGAGGGCATCGTCGAGCTCGGCGACGCGGTCGACAGCGAGATGTACGGCCACCCGCACCCGTCCCGCCGCGTCCTCGGTCCGTGGGAGGACGCGATCTCGGAACACGTCGGCCGCCGGCTGACGCTTCTGTGGGCCGACGGCCATGCCGCGGACCGCGGCTTCCGGGGTGGAACGGTGTCCCTGCTTTCGCGCGCCTCGCTCGAGCGGCTGCGCGAAGAAGCAGGAGCCGACAAGCCGGTCGACGGGCGCCGCTTCCGGATGCTCTTCGAGATCGACGGCGTGGGCGCGCACGAGGAGGACGAGTGGCTAGGAACGCAGGTCCGTGTCGGCGATGCGACGATCCTCCTCAACGGCGACGTGGGACGCTGTCTCGTCACCTCGCACGACCCAGACCGCGGCGTCACCGACCTCGACACGCTCGGCGTGCTTGCGAAATACCGGCGGGAGGGACGGAAGGAGGCGCTGCCGTTCGGCGTCTACGGCACCGTCGCGGTTCCCGGCCGGGTTCGGGTGGGCGACGGCGTCCAGCCGCTCCAGGACAGGCTGCTCGCGGCGACATAGCAAGCGCGCTATGCTTGGCCGCGGTGGCAGCACGCACGCGAACCGAGGAGAAGCGGCCGCTCGAGCGGTTGCACGAACGCATCGTCGCCGGCGACCGCGGCTGGTTCTTCGCCGACATCGCCGACAAGGTGGCGGCGCGCCGCATCGAGAAGAACCTCTCGCAGCGCGAGCTGGCCGAGCTCTGCGGCACGACCCAGTCTGCGATCGCTCGCCTCGAGCGTGGCGGCAGGCCGCCGCGCATCGACACGCTGCTGCGGATCGCCGAGGCGCTCGAGTGCGAGCTCATCGTCGATCTCGTTCCGCGCTAAGGGCCTATCCCGGAAGGTCCGGCAGGGACCCGGTGATCGATCTCGAAGTGCTCGGTAGCTGACCTGCTACCGAGGAGGAGATGATGGGCTTGGTCGTCAGCGACGATGGTTGGCGGATGCCGGATTGGTTGTGGGAGC
>WNGB01006282.1_pt1 | contig 17516 bp, 17 predicted proteins | sample 5400681 | NCBI WGS metagenome assembly WNGB01 (sample SAMN13153367, study PRJNA577476) | soil metagenome | isolation source: 115 cm soil or saprolite under grassland replicate 2 | place: USA:California | collected 2016-06-15 | reverse complement strand
GGGCTCTGGCAAGCACCAGTGAGGTTACGGCCTGGGTTCCCGGATGCACCGCCCTATTCTGTCGCGGGCGGTGACCGAGTTTCTGGCCTGATCGGGCGCACAGGGCGCGTGCCCCGCTATCTGCTAAACGCCGTCGATCGCGTTGCGAGCCGCGTCGATCACACGCGCGTTTCCGTGACAGACTCCGCGATCTGAGGGCGCCGACCGAATGACGCGGGCAGGCAAGCGAATCCTCGTCGCCTTACTCGCGCTCGTGGCCGCCGTGTTCGCCTTCGTTCCCGCCGCCCTCGAGCGCCACTACAACACCGTGCACGCTCGCGTGCATCCGACGCCCTCGGCGCGAGCGATCGCCCTGCACCGGCGCCTGACCATCGTGGACCTCCACGCCGACTCGCTGCTGTGGGCCCGTGACCTCGCCCAGAGGTCCCCGCGCGGTCACGTCGACGTGCCCCGCCTGATCGACGGCAACGTGGCCATCGAGGCCTTCACCGTCGTCACCAAGACCCCGCGCGGCCTCAACAACGAGCGCAACGACGACCGCAGCGACATGATCACGGCGCTGGCCATCGTCGAGCGCTGGCCCCCGCGCACCTGGAACAGCCTGCGCGAGCGTGCCCTCTACCAGGCGGCAAAGCTCCAGGACACCGCCGCGCGATCCGAAGGCCGCCTCACCATCCTGCGCACGCGCGCGGACGTCGCGAGCTACCTCGACCGGCGCCGGACGCAGCCGGCGATCACGGCCGGGCTGCTGGGCCTGGAGGGCGCGCACGCACTGGAGGGCGACCTCGGCGCGGTGGACGCGCTCTTCGCGGCCGGTTTCCGCATGATCGCGCCCACGCACTTCTTCGACAACGAATGGGCGGGCTCGGCGCACGGCGTGGACAAGGGCGGGCTCACCGAGCGCGGCCGTGCCCTGGTGCGGCGGCTGGAGGAGCGGCGCATCCTGCTCGACCTCGCCCACGCCTCTCCGCGCACCATCGCGGACGCGGTGGCCCTGGCGCAGCGTCCCGTGGTCGTCTCCCATACCGGAGTCAAGGGCACCTGCGACAACCTGCGCAACCTCTCGGATGACGAGCTGCGAGGCGTCGCGCGGACGGGCGGCGTGATCGGCATCGGCTTCTGGGGCCGGCGCGGAGAGGGCGCGGTGTGCGGGGAGGACGCAGGCGCGGTCGCGCGCGCGATCCGCTACGCGGTGGACGTGGCCGGGGTCGACCACGTAGGCCTGGGCTCCGACTGGGACGGCACCGTGTCCGTCCCCTTCGACGCGGCGGGCCTGGTCGAGCTCACGGACGCGCTGCTCGCGGCCGGGTCCTCCGACGAGGACGTGACCAAGGTCATGGGCGGCAACGCCGTGCGCCTGCTCTCGACCGCGCTGCCCTGACGGCGCCGCTCAAGCGATCGCGGTCAGCTTGCGCGTGGCGAGGACCGTGTAGACCCTCGTGATCTGGCCGCGGTCGTCGAACTCGAGCTGCGTCACCCAGCGTGGCCCGAACCCCGGCTTCGGCTCGCGCTCCGCGATGAAGGCGGCCTGGCCGTTCAGGAGGCGCACCTCCGCCCGGCGCAGCCGTCCGAGCCCCTTGACCACGCCCACGAGGAGCGCCGCCACCTTGACCCGGCCGATCACCGGGACGCGGTTGGAGTGGAACTCGCCGGCGGAGTCGCTCACCGCCCGCGCCTCCCGCGCGAGCATCGCTTCCACGCCGGCGACGTCTCCCGCCGTCACGCAGGCCAGGAACTTCTCCAGGGCCGCGCGTTCGACACGCTGGCGCTCCGCGGTGATCGGCCGCCTTTGTGCCTCGTAGCCGGCGAGGGCGCGCCGGGCGCGGAGGTGGGTCGCGCGCGCGTTGGCCTCCGAGATGCCGAGGGCGCGCGCGGTCTCGCGCGCCGAGTAATCGAACACGTCGCGCAGCAGCAGGGCCGCGCGCTGCATCGGAGTGAGCGCCTCCAGGGCAAGGAGGAACGCGAAGGTCACGCTCTCCAGCATGTCGTAGCGGGCGGACGGGTCTCCCGCCTGGTCCGCGGGCTCGTGCGAGGGCGGCTCCGTCTCGATGGGCGAGGGCAGCCAGTGTCCTTCGTACCCGCCACGCCGCCGCCGCCGCCGGAGGAGGTCGCGCCCGAGGTTGACGGCGACGCGCACGAGCCACGGACGCCAGGGCCGGTCGCGATCCGCCGGCGGCCGGGTCAGGGCGCGCACGAACGCCTCCTGCACGATGTCGTCCGCGTCGGCGGCGTTGCCGGTGAGGCGATAGCTCACCGCCCACAGGAAGGCCCGGTGCTCGTCGAAGACGGGGGCGATGTCCGCCGTCATATGGTCATGGGCTCACGCCGCGGACGTCGCGCGGGCCGGGGCGGCCACGATGGCCACGGCGGCCGCGCGCGCGCTGGAGAGGCTCGCGTCCGCGAGCAGGCCTTCCGGTCCGACCCAGTCACCGGCCACGTACATCCCGGGCAGGTCGGGCACGCGCGGTCCCGGGCGTCCGCGTGTGCCGTCGCGGACCGCCTCCGGGAGCGCGTGGGAGACGAGGAGGTCGGGCCGGAAGCGCTGCCGGACCACGCCGTCGCGCCAGCCGGGCTGGAGCGCGTCGAGCAGGCCGGCCAACTGCCGCTCGACGGTCTCGGGCGCGTCGTCGGCCCGCCCGCCGTAGCGCATCACGTGCACGAGGGCGCCGCCTTCGGGGGCGAGCCGCGCCACCGCCGAATGCACGGAAACGTAGAGCGGCTCGTCGATTCCGAGCGCGAACGTCGCGTGGGGGCGCGGGAGCCGGCGGAGCGCGACGTCGAGGCACGCCGCGCGGACCGGACGCGCCTGCGCCGCCCACGGCGATACGACGGTCGATCCGGCCGTCGCGGCCAGCGTGGCCGCGACGTCGGGGCCGCCCGTGACGAGTACGGCGCCGGCGGCCAGGGTCTCGCCGTCGTCCAGGCGCACTCCGCGCACCGCCGTGTCTCGTTCGATCGCGATGGCGTGACGCCGTTCCAGGATCCGCACCCCCGCCTCTTCCGCCGCCCTCCGCAGCCCGTCCACGAGGGTCTGCCAGCCGCCATGGAGGTACAGGACGCCGCTGGCCAGCGCCCGCCGCATCTGGGCGAGCGCGGCCCCCGCGCTCATGCGCTCGGGGTCGTTCGTGTACGTCGCCACGCGGGCCGTGGCCTCCATCAACTGGCGGACGGTGGGGCTGTGGATGCGCGCGAGCCAGGCGGCCAGCGGGGCGTCCTGGAGGTGATCGGCGTCGGTGCGACCGAGCGCGGCGAACAGTCGCGCCGCTTCCATCTTCTCCCCGGCCCGCAGGAGGCCCGTGGTGAGGAGCGAGACGAAGCCGGCGGGCAGCGTGTGCATCGCGCCCCCGCGCACGGCGTAGCCCCCCTCGCCCGTCGGCCGGCCGCCCGCCACCGGCACGCCGAGCTCGCGCAGGACGGCCATCCCCGCGCCCGCGCGGTACAGCGCGTGGGCCCCGAGGTTGAAGCGGAACCCTCCCTCCGATTGCGTTCGTGCGCGCCCCCCGATCGCCGCCGCCTTCTCGACCAGCACGACGTGGCCGCCCGCGCGCGCCAGGTAGGCGGAGGCGGCCAGGCCCGCCAGCCCGCCTCCCACCACCACCACGTCCGCCCTGCGTTCCATGCGCACCTCCGTCCCTGCCCTCCTCACGTCCGGGCGGGCGCGGATGTGACACGAAATCGCCTACGACGACGGGGCGCGGACCTCGAACGAGGTCGTGAACTCGATGTCCTGGCGCAGGGAATGCCAGACCGAGCAGTACTTCTCACGAGACAAGGCGATGGCGCGCTCGACCTTGTCCGGCGCGACCTCTCCCGTCACGCCGAAGCGAAGATCCACGCGCACGAGCCGATGGGGATCCTCCGGCGCCCGCTCCCCGCGCAGACGCGCGCGCAGGCCGCGAAGTGGCTGCCGGCCGCGCTCCAGGATGTGGACGACGTCGACGGACATGCAGCCGGCCAGGGCGAGGGCGAGGGCCTGGACGGGCGAAGGGCCGGCGCGCCCGTCGGAGTCGACGACCACGGCCGCCGGCCCCGCGCGGCCGCGGAAGCGGAGGTTGCCCTCCCAGGCCAGCTCGACCTCGACGGGTGGCTTGCCCTCAGCCAATCTGGCCCTTCATGTGCCTTCGATTGTAAGCGCGTGACCTTCCGGCTTGACACCCCCCGGGGGCGGCTTCTAGAATCGCCGTTCCTGGACTGGAACGGCATGAGATACCTTTCGGCTCGCGGCGTGGCTCACGGCAGCGGCGGCGTCCGTCGCTGGCGTCCCATCGCCCATCATCATCGCCACTACGACTAGCGGCGGACCGGGAGACCCGGCCGCCGTGAGCGGAGCGGGTGTCCTGGAGGGTCGGACGAGGAGAGGCCTCTTCAGGGAACCCTGAAGAGGCTTTTTGATTTTGGGGACCATGACGCAGATCTGCGTGGCGCTGGTCGAAGAGACGACGGCCGGGATGGTGGCCCGCATGGCGGAGCTCGCCCCCCTGGCCGACCTCTTCGAGATCCGGGCCGACCGCGTCATCGACCTCGACCTGCTTACCATCCTGCGCGCCCGCACGCGTCCCCTCGTCCTCACCTGCCGCCCCGTTTCGCAGGGCGGAGCCTGGGACGACGACGATCCGCGGCGCCGGATGACCCTGCTGGAGGGCGTGAAGCGGAGGTTCGACTACGTCGACATCGAGCTGCGCAGCGGGTTCCTCGACGTCATGGTTGAGAAGGTCGGGGAGGGTCTGATCCTCTCCCATCACGACACCGCGGGCATGCCCGACGACCTCGACGGCCTCTACCGCGAGATGACGGACCTGGGCGCGGACATCGCGAAGATCGTGGTCACGCCGCACTCGATCGCGGACGTCGGGCGGTTGCTCGAATTCGCCGCGCGCGTGCGCGACGAGGCCGGCACTCCGCTCATCGCCCTGGCCCTGGGACCGCTGGGTACGCTCACGCGCGTCCTCGCCGGCCGCTACGGCGCGCCCTTCACCTATGCCTCCGCCACCGGCGGCGCGGAGTCCGCGCCCGGACAGGTCCCGGCCGGCCTCATGGCCGACCTGTACCGCGTGCGCAACGTGACCGCGGAGACGAAGGTCTACGGGGTGCTCGGGAGCAACGTGCTGCGCAGCCTGTCGCCCGTCCTGCACAACCGCGCCCTGGAGGCGCGCGGCCTCGATGCCGTCTACGTGCCCCTGCAGGCGGAGGCGCTGCCGCCGTTCATCGAGGCGCTGCCCGCGCTCGGCCTCTCCGGCTTCAGCGTGACCCAGCCCTACAAGGTGGAGATCCTGCCCTACCTGCAGGAGGTCGAGGAGGCGGCCGCGCTGAGCGGCAGCGTGAACACGGTGGTCGTGCACGACGGGATGCTCCGCGGCTCGACCACCGACGGCACGGGCGTGCTCGTGCCCCTCAAGAAGAAGATCGACCTGAAGGGGCTCAACGTCGTCATCCTCGGCGCGGGAGGCGCGGCCCGCGCCGCCGCCCTGGCCTTGATCCGCAAGGGGGCCCGCGTGACCCTCCTCGCCCGCGACGTGGACAAGGCGGAAGAGGTCGGGACCGCGCTCGGCTGCGGGTCGGGCGCCCTGCACGAAGCCTCGCTGTACCCGTGGGACGTCCTCATCAACGCGACGCCGGTGGGGTCGGGGGACACGGCCGACCAGACGCCGCTGCCCGCCGACCTCCATCGCCCGGGCGCCGTCGTACTGGACATGATCTACGACCCGCTGGAGACGCGATTCCTGCGGGAGGCGCAAGCGGCGGGAGGCAAGACCGTCGACGGCCTCCAGATGCTGCTGGCCCAGGCCGTGGCGCAGTTCGAGACGTGGACGGGGCTGGAGGCGCCCGTCGACACCATGAAGTCCGCGGCCCTCTTCCTGGCCCAGGAGCAGGAGTCGTGACCACCTCGCGCTACTCCCGCCAGGAGCTCTTCGCCGGCATCGGCCGCGAAGGGCAGGCGCGCCTGGGCACCGCGCGCGTCGTGGTGGTCGGATGCGGCGCGCTGGGCTCGGTGGCCTCCGAGATGATGGTGCGGGCGGGCGTCCGCTCCCTGACCGTGGTCGACCGCGACTTCGTGGAGGAGTCGAACCTCCAGCGCCAGTCGCTCTTCGACGAGGCGGACGTCGCCCTCGGGCTTCCCAAGGCGGCGGCGGCGGAGACGCACCTGCGCGCGCTCAACGCCGGCGTCGAGGTGCGCGGGGTAGTGACGGACCTCGTCTCCGACAACGCGGACGCGCTCCTGGCCGGCGCCGATCTCGTCCTGGACGGCACGGACAACTTCGAGACGCGCTTCCTGCTCAACGACGTCTGCGTGCGCGCGGGCATTCCCTGGGTCTACGGCGCCTGCGTGGGCTCGTACGGCCTGGCCCTGCTCGTCCGGCCCAGGGTCTCGCCCTGCCTGCGCTGCCTGCTCGAGGAGCGGCCGGCGCCGGGCTCCGGCCCCACCTGCGACACGGCGGGGGTGGTCGCGCCCATCGTGCACGTGATCGCGGGCATCCAGGTGGGCGAGGCCCTGAAGCTCCTGGCCGGGCGCGTGGACAGCCTGCTGCCGGGTCTCGTCACCGTCGATCTCTGGACCGGCCAGTTCGACGTGCTCGACCTGCGCGGGCGCGCGCCGTGGTGCCCGGCCTGCACGGCGGGGCAGTTCGACTACGCCGTCGCCGGTCCCGCCGGCGGGTCGGCGGTGTTGTGCGGCCGCGATGCGGTACAGGTGCGGCCGGGACCCAACGCGCACGTCGACCTGGGCGCGCTGGCCGAGCGCCTGGGCGCTTCGGCGGAGGTGCGGGCGGTGAACGAGCACCTCGTCCGGTTCGTGGTGCCGGAGGCGGAGCTGGTCGTGTTCCGCGACGGCCGGGCCATCGTCAAGAACGTGCGCGACACCGCGCAGGCGCGGTCGCTGTACGCGAAGTACGTGGGGGCGTGATGGCGTTTCCGCAGCGCAGGCTTTCCTTCCTTTCGCCAAAGCGCCGGTTCACCCGGCGCGAGGCGGATTGATGAAGCCTGGGCCGGAGCGAGGACGCCGATGAACGGCACCTCCCATCGGCTCGTGCAGGTCCCGCCGGGCGTGCAGTGCTTCGTGGGCGCGGAGGCCCGCCGCCGCCGCCGCATCGAGGAGACGGTGGTCTCGGTGTTCGAGGGCTGGGACTACGAGGAGATCATCCCGCCCCTGTTCGACTACGCGGACGTGTTCGCCACTCCGGGCCTGGCCGCGCGCACGTACTCGTTCGTCGGCCGCGACGGTAGCCTGCTCGCCTTGCGCCCCGACTTCACGAGCCTCCTGGCCAAGATCGCCGCCGGCCGGCTCGCCCATCGCCCGCCGCCGATCCGCCTCTACTACTCGGGCGAAGTGCTGCGCTACGAGCCGCCGAAGGCGGGGCGGCAGAGCGAGCTGTTCCAGATGGGCCTCGAGCATCTCGGCGGGGACAGCCGGGCCGCGGACGCGGAGATCCTGGCCGTCGCCGGCGAATGTCTCGAGCGGCTCGGCATCGGCGGCTGGGTGCTCGCGCTCGGCCACGTGGGCGCGTTCCACGGCCTGGTGCGGGCGCTCTCTCTGAGCGAGACGACGGCGGACGTGCTCGGGCAGCGGATGGAGGCCAAGGACACCGAAGGCGTGCGCGCCGTCCTGGCCGGGGTGAGCGCATCCGGGCCGGCCGCGGACGCGCTCGTGCGGCTCAGCGGCCTGGCCGGGGACCGCGCCTCGCTGGCGGAGGCGGCGGGTGCGCTGGCCTGCTGCCCGGACGCCGCGCGCGCGGTCGCGGAGCTGCGCGAGGTCGTGGACGCGCTGACCGCGGCGGGCCTGGGCGATCGCCTCGCCATCGACCTCGGCGAGGTGCGCGGCCTCGATTACTACACCGGCCTCGTCTTCCGCGTGTATGCGCGCGGCCTCGGATTCGAGATGGGCGGCGGCGGCCGTTACGACACCCTGCTCGCGCGCTTCGGCCGTCCGATGCCGGCGGTGGGTTTCATGCTCGGCCTCGACCGCGTCGCCCTCCTCCTAGAGAGACAGCAGGCGCCGTCCACCGAGGATGGTCCGCCCGCGGAAGCCATCGCGAATGCCGGTCTCGGCGACGCGTTGAAGCAGGCGCGCGCGCGCCGCGCGGCGGGAGCGCGTGTCCGCTTCGGCGGGGGGGCGCGATGAGCCTCACCGTCGCCCTCTCCAAGGGCAAGCTCCTCACCGGCTCGGAGTCGCTCTTCCGGCGCGCGGGCCTGCCCTTTCCCGACGATCCGGGCCGGCGCCTCGTCGTGGCCATGGATGGCCTGCGCTTCCTGTTCGTGAAGGACATGGACGTGCCGACCTACGTCGAATACGGCGTGGCCGACTGCGGCATCGCCGGTCGCGACGTGCTCCTGGAGACGGGCAGCGACGTCTACGAGCCCATCGACCTCGGCTTCGGCCGCTGCCGGCTCGTGGTGGCGCGTCCCCGCGGCGTCAGCAGCGAGGCGCGCTCGTCGACCCTGCGCGTCGCCACCAAGTACCCGCGAGTGGCAGGCGCGCATTTCCTCGAACGTGGCGTCTCCGTCGAGGTCGTGCGGCTGGCGGGCTCGGTCGAGCTGGCTCCGGGCCTCGGCCTGTCCGACTGCATCGTGGACGTGGTCGAGACCGGGCGCACGCTCGAGGAGAACGGCCTCGAGCCGGTGGAGGAGGTGGCGGCCTCGTCCGCGCGGCTGATCGTGAACCGCGCGAGCTACCACGCCCGCCGCGATGAGGTCGGGCGGCTGGTGGACCGGCTGGGGAAGGCGCGCTCGTGAGAACCCTGCGCTACGGCACCACGGCCTGGCGGCGGTACGTGGACGGACTCCCACGCGCAGATCGGCCGCGGCCGGTGGTGCAGCGCGCGGTCGCGCGCATCGTCCGCGAGGTGGAGCGCGAGGGCGACGCGGCGCTCATCCGCTGGACGGCGCGGTTGGACGGCGTGCGGCTGCGCCCCGCGCAGATCCGCATGGAGCGGTCCGAGGTCCGGCGTCTGGCCGCCGCCGCCGACCGTCCCCTGCGTCGTGCCCTGGCCGCGCTGACCACGCGCATCGAGGCCTTCCACCGGCGCCAGCGCACGGGCGGATTTCGCCTGCCCCTGGGACCCGGCTCGGTCGTGGAGGAGGTCGTGACACCGCTCCCCTCCGCCGGGCTCTACGTCCCCGGTGGGGCGGGCGCCTACGCCTCGTCGGTGCTGATGAACGCGATTCCCGCCCTCGCCGCCGGGGTGCGCGATCTCTGGATCGCGACCCCTCCGCGCGCCCTCGAAGCCAACCCGGCGGTGGCGGCCGCCATCGTGGAGGTTGGCCTCGAGGACCGCGTGATCCGCGTGGGTGGCGCCCAGGCCGTCGCCGCCCTCGCCTTCGGCACCCGCACCGTGCCCGCTGTGGTCAAGATCGCGGGGCCGGGGAACGCGTACGTCGCGGAGGCCAAGCGGCAGGTGCGGGGGCGCGTGGACGTGGACCGCGAAGCGGGCCCGAGCGAAGTCGTGGTCCTGGCCGACGAGACCGCGGATCCGGGGTGGGTGGCGGCCGACCTGCTCGCCCAGGCCGAGCATGGCAGTGGCGAGGAGACGGTCGTGCTGATCACGACCTCCACGGAGCTGGCGGACGAGACGGCGCGTCTGGTCGCGCAGGGGGTCAGCAGCGTCGCCAATGCCGCCGCGGCCCGCCGCGCCCTGGCCCGCCACGGCGCGATCGTCCTGGTGGGGAGCCTGGACGAGGGGATCGAGGCCCTGAACGTCCTCGCTCCCGAGCACGCCGAGGTCATGACGCAGGCGGCGGGCGCGATCGTGACGCGCGTGGTGGCGGGCGCGGTGTTCGTCGGCCCCTGGGCGCCCGTCGCCGTCGGCGATTACGGAGTCGGGCCCAACCACGTCCTGCCCACCGGCGGCGCCGCGCGCTACGCCTCGCCCCTCTCCGTGCGCGATTTCCAGCGGCGGCACAGCCGGGTGCGGCTCAGCCGCGCCGGTCTGGCCCGCATCACCGAAGACGTGGTGCGCGTCGCCCAGGCCGAAGGCTTTCGCGGGCACGCCCAGAGCGTGCTCACCCGGTTCGAGGGGTGACATGAGCGATCCTCTCCGTCACGTCAAGCCGGCCGTGCGCGCCCTCAAGCCCTACACCCTGGCTGCGCGCCAGGCCCCGATCAAGATCAACCAGAACGAGAACCCGTTCGAGCTTCCGGACGCGATGAAGCGGCGCGTCCTCGAGCGCGCGCTGGCCCGGCCGTGGGGCCGCTACCCGGAGTTCGATCCGCACGAGCTGACGGCGGCCCTCGCGCAGCTTGCGGGTTGGCGGCCGGATGGCGTGCTCGCCGGCAACGGGTCGAACGAGCTCATCGAGGCCCTGCTGCTGGTGACGGTCGGACCGGGCACGAAGGTCGTGATCCCGGAGCCGACCTTCACCCTCTACGCGCTCCTCACGTCGATCCTGGGCGGCGAGTCCGTGCGGGTCTCCCTCGGCCCCGACCTCGAGTACGACGTGGGCACCATCGCCCAGGCCCGGCGGCAACGGGAGGCCTCGGTCACGATCGTGTGCTCACCCAACAACCCGACGGGCGGAACCCTGTCGCGGGACGAGGTGGCGCGGCTGTGCGCGGAGGGCGACGGCCTGGTCGTGATCGACGAGGCCTACCACGAGTTCGCGGGGGAGTCGGTGGTGCCGCTCCTCTCCGAGTACGAGAACCTCGTCGTGCTGCGGACGTTCTCCAAGGCCATGTCGCTGGCCGGGTTGCGCGTCGGCTACCTGCTGGCCGCGCCGGCCCTGGTGCGCGAGATCGACAAGGCGCGCCTGCCCTACAACATCAACTTCTTCTCCCAGGTGGCGGCGCTGGCCGTGCTCGAGGAGCAAGGCGAGATGGAGAGGAACGTCCTTCGCCTGCGCCGCCTCCGCGACGCGCTCTTCGCCGACCTGCAGCGCCTGCGCGGGATTCGCGCCTATCCGTCCCGCGCGAACTTCATCTTGATCGAGCTGGAGGACCGGGAGCCGCGCGCCGTGTTCGAGTCGCTCTACGCCGCGGGCGTGCTCGTGCGCGACGTCAGCACCTATCCCCGCCTCGGCCGCTGCCTGCGCGTCAGCGTGGGCACGGAGGCGGAGAACGAGGCCCTGCTCGCCGGGCTGCGGCGGGCGCTGGGGGAGATGCCGGCGCGGACGGCGGCCGGAGCCAGGGAGGAGCGATGAGCGAACGCCGAGTCCGACGTCCGCAAAGAGCCGCGCCGGTGCGCGCGCGGCAGGGGCGCGTGGAGCGCAAGACGCGCGAGACGGACATCTCTCTCGTCCTCGATCTGGACGGCTCGGGCCGGGCGAAGGTCTCCACCGGCATCGGGTTCTTCGATCACATGCTCACGGCCCTGGCCAAGCATGGCCATTTCGATCTCGACCTGCGCTGCAAGGGCGACCTGCACGTGGACGCGCACCACTCGGTGGAGGACGTCGGCATCGCGCTCGGCCAGGCCCTGCGCCAGGCCCTGGGCGACAAGCGCGGGATCGTGCGCTTCGGGCACGCCTACGTTCCCCTGGACGAGGCGCTCTCGCGCTGCGTGATCGACCTCTCCGGGCGTCCGTGGCTCCACTTCGGCGTGGAGTTCAAGGCGCGGCAGATCGGCACCATGCCCACGGAGCTGTTCGAGGACTTCTTCTGGGCCCTGGCCGACCACGGACGGCTGAACATCCACCTCGACGCGATCCGGGGCCGCAACGGGCACCACATCGCGGAGACGCTGTTCAAGGCCACGGCGCGCGCGCTGTCCATGGCCGTCGCCCTCGATCCGCGCGTGAAGGACGTGCCGAGCACGAAGGGGTCGCTATGAGCGTTTTCCGCAGCGAAGGCTTTCCGCTCTCGCCGAGCTCGGATTCACTCCGAGCGAGGCGCTCGATGACGGCAAGGCCGGAGCGAGGACGCCTTCAATGATTGCCGTGGTCGACTACGGCATCGGCAACCTGGGCAGCGTGATGAAGGCCTTCCGCCATCTCGGCGCCCCCGCCGTACTCAGCGGCGACATCGGAGAGCTGCGCCGGGCCGACGTCCTCGTCCTGCCCGGCGACGGCGCCTTCGCTTCGACGATGGAAGAGATCGAGAGACGGGGCCTCCTGCCCGTGCTGCGGGAGGCGGTGGACCAGGGACGGACGCTGCTCGGCATCTGCATCGGCATGCAGCTCCTGTTCGAAGAGAGCGAGGAGCACGGGCGGCATCGCGGCCTCGGCTTCCTGCCCGGCCGCGTGCGGCGGCTGGAGGGCGACATGCCCATCCCGCACATGGGCTGGAACCAGCTCCACCCCACGCGGCCGCACCCGATGCTCGAAGGCGTGGCCGACGGCGCCCACGTCTACTTCGTCCACTCCTACTGGTGCGACGCGCCGGCCGAGGTCGTCCTGGCCGAAACCGACTACGGTGCGCGTTTCCCCGCCATCGTCGGGCGCGGCAACGTCCTGGGCGTGCAGTTCCATCCCGAGAAGAGCCAGGCCGTGGGCCTGCGCCTGATGGAGAACTTCGTGCGCGCGTACGCGCTTTCCCACGCCGGGAGGCCGGCATGATCGTGATGCCCGCCATCGACGTGCGCGGGGGCAAGGTGGTGCGCCTCAAGCAGGGCCAGCTCCAGGAAGAGACGGTCTACGGCAGCGACCCGGGAGCGGTGGCGCGCAAGTGGGCGGATGAAGGGGCGCGGCGGCTGCACGTCGTGGACCTCGACGCGGCCGTCTCCGGCCGCCCCCAGTTCGACGCCATCGCCGCCGTGATCGACGCCGTGGACATCCCGGTCGAAGTGGGCGGCGGCCTGCGCGTGCTCGAGATCGCGATGCGCTATCGCGACCGCGGCGCCGATCGCGTGGTCTTCGGGACCGCGGCCATCGCCGATCCGGGCGTGGTCCAGGAGGCGGCACGGCTGTGGCCGCAGTCGGTGGCGGTGGCCCTCGACGCCCGCAACGGCAAGGTCGCGGTCGCGGGCTGGAAGGAGATCACGCGCGTGGACGCGGTCGAGCTGGCCCGGCGCGTGAAGGGATGGGGTGTGTCCCGGGTGCAGTACACGGACGTGATGCGGGACGGCACCCTGACCGGCCCGAACCTTCCCGGTGTCGAGGCCATGGCCCGCGAGGCGGGACTGCCCATCACGGCCGCGGGCGGGATCTCGGTCCTCGACGACCTCATGCGCCTGGCCGCCCTCGAGCCGCTCGGCGTCGACGAGGTGATCGTGGGGAAGGCGCTCTACGAGAAGCGCTTCACCCTGGCCGAGGCGCACGAGGCCCTGGCCCGCGCGGCGGGGTCCACGAAGGAGAACCGGTGACCCTGGCCAAGCGCCTCGTGCCCTGCCTCGACGTGGACCGCGGCCGCGTGGTCAAGGGCGTGAAGTTCGTCTCCCTGCGCGACGCCGGCGATCCCGTCGAGTGCGCGGCCCGCTACGACGCGGAGGGCGCGGACGAGCTGGTCTTCCTCGACATCACCGCCTCCTCCGACGCGCGGCCGATCGTGCTGGACATGGCCCGGCGCGTGGCCGACACCGTGTTCCTGCCCTTCACGGTCGGGGGCGGCGTGCGGTCGGTCGAGGACGCGGACGCCCTCCTGCGCGCGGGCGCGGACAAGGTCGCGGTGAACACGGCCGCCGTCAGCGACCCGTCCCTGCTGGAGCGGCTGGGACGGCGCTTCGGATCCCAGGCGGTCGTGCTCGCCATCGACGCGCGCGCCGTCCGTGACGCCGGCGACGACGGGCCGCGCTGGGAGGTCTACGTGCGTGGCGGCCGCACCCCGGCCGGCCGCGACGCCGTGGCCTGGGCGCGCGAAGGCGCGGAGCGCGGCGCGGGCGAGATCCTGCTCACGAGCATGGACCGCGACGGCACCAAGGACGGCTTCGACGTCGCGCTCAATCGCGCGGTGGCGGAGGCGGTGAGCGTGCCCGTCATCGCCTCCGGCGGATGCGGCTCCGTCGCGCACATGGCCGAGGTGTTCAAGGAAGGCAAGGCCAGCGCCGCCCTGGCCGCCTCCGTGTTCCATTTCGGCGAGATCCGGCTGGCCGATGCGCGCCGCGAGCTGCGCGCGGCCGGGGTCGAGGTGAGGGGATGAGCCTCAGCGTCCCCGAGGGCCTGCAGTTCGATGCGCGGGGGCTGGTGCCCGTCGTGGTGCAGGACTACGCGAGCGGCGACGTGCTCATGGTGGCCTGGGCCAACGCGGACGCGCTGGACCTCACCGCGCGCACGGGGCTCGCGCACTTCTGGAGCCGCACGCGCGGCGCGCTCTGGAAGAAGGGGGAGACCTCCGGACACCGGCTGCACGTCCGCGCGATGCGTCGCGACTGCGACGGCGACACCGTGCTGGTGGTCGCCGACCCCGAGGGACCGACCTGCCACACGGAGGCGCGGACCTGCTTCGGGGACGACACGCCGACCGCGGCCGGGGTCGTGGAAGACCTGGCACGGGTCATCGCCCAGCGCGGCCACGACCGCCCGGAAGGTTCCTACACCGCGCGCCTGATGGCGAAGGGCCTCGACGGCGCCCTCAAGAAGGTCGGCGAGGAGGCGACGGAGGTCGTGCTGGCCGCGAAGGGGGAGTCCGATCAGCGCCTGGCCGAGGAGTGCGCGGATCTCCTGTACCACGTGCTGGTGGTGCTCGAGCAGCGCCACGTCCGGCCCTCGGCGGTGCTGGACGTGCTGCGAGAGCGGCGGCGAAGCGCGCGATGAAGGCTCTGGGTTACGACGATTACGAGCTTCTGTCGCAGGCGGGCGGGCTCGTGCCCGTGTACCGCGAGATCCCGGCCGACCTGCTCACGCCGGTGTCGGCGTTCCTGGCCGTCTCCGCGCGGGCGGAGCGCGCCTTCCTGCTCGAGAGTGTCGTGGGGGGCGAGCGTATCGCGCGCTATTCGTTCCTCGGCCGCGATCCCGTCGCGACGATCGAGGCGCATGCGGCGGGCGTGCGCGTGCGCGGGGCGGAGGGGACGCGCCGGGTAGCCGGCGACCTCCTGGCCGCCCTGCGCGAGTCCCTGGGGCGGACGGCGGCCGAGGTTCCCGGCCTGCCTCCGTTCACGGGCGGGGCGGTGGGCTATCTCACCTACGACGCGGCGCGGCTGTTCGAGCGCTTGCCCGACCGCCATCCCCAGGACGGCCGTCCCCTGGCCTCCTTCTCGATCTATCACTCGCTGATCGCCTTCGACCACGTGCGGCAGCGGCTCGTGCTCATCGCCGACGTGGAGCCCGGACGGCGGGCGGCGTTCGAGCGCGGGCAGGAGGTGCTGGACGCGCTGGAGGAGGATCTGCGTTCCTTCCGGCCGCCCACGCGGCGGGAGAGGGGCGCGGAGGCCGACGCCACCCCGGCCGTGCCCTCGGACGGGCCCAAGTACAAGGACACGGTGCGCCAGGCCAAGGAGTACATCGCCGCCGGCGACATCTTCCAGGTCGTGCTCTCGCGCCAGCGCACGGTGCCGTGCGCGCTCGACCCCTTCACCGTGTACCGCGCGCTGCGGATGGTGAACCCGTCGCCCTACATGTTCTTCCTGAAGGAGGGCGCGGCCGCGGTGGCGGGGGCATCGCCGGAGATGCTGGTGCGCGTCGAGGGCCGCCGGGTGGAGACGCGGCCCCTGGCCGGCACGCGCCCGCGCGGCGCCACCGCGGAGGAGGACGAGCGGCGGGAGAAGGAGCTCCTGGCGGACGAGAAGGAACGCGCCGAGCACCTGATGCTCGTGGACCTCGGCCGCAACGACCTCGGCCGCGTCTGCTCCTTCCGCAGCATCACCGTGCCCGAGCTGATGCGGATCGAGCGCTACAGCCACGTCGCGCACATCATGAGCTCGGTGGTGGGTGAGCTGGCGGAGGGCAAGGACGCCCTCGACGCGCTGGTGGCGACCTTCCCCGCGGGCACCCTCAGCGGCGCCCCCAAGATCCGCGCCATGGAGATCATCGACGAGCTGGAGCCGCTGCGCCGCGGCGTGTACGGCGGGACGCTCGGATACTTCGACCTGCGCGGCAACGCCGACTTCTGCATCGCCATCCGCACCCTCCTGCTCGAGGACGGCCGTGCCACCGTGCAATCCGGGGCGGGGATCGTGGCCGATTCCGATCCCGAGACCGAGCTGCAGGAGACCGAGGCCAAGGCGGGAGCGATGATGGAAGCGCTCCAGGTGGCGAGGTCGCTGTGAGCGCACCGAAGGAGCCGAACGGGCAGAAGCGCGCCGTGAAGGGCGAATTCACTTCGCCCGAGCGGCGGGGGTGGGGCCTAGGGGAGGGGGAGCGGCGCAGCGACCCCTCCCCACGCAAGATGGTCCTGCTCGTCGACAACTACGATTCGTTCACCTACAACCTCTACCAGTACCTCGGCGAGCTGGGGGCGGAGGTCCGCGTGGTGCGCAACGACGAGCTGTCCGCGGAAGCGGCCATCGCCCTCTCGCCCGAGCGCATCGTCATCTCGCCCGGTCCCGGCACCCCGGACCAGGCGGGCATCACGCTGGACCTCATTCGACGCGCGGCCGGCCGGATCCCGATCCTCGGGGTGTGCCTCGGGCACCAGGCCCTGGGCCAGGCCTTCGGGGGAGAGGTTCGGCGCGCTCCGAAGCTGATGCACGGCAAGACGTCGCAGATCCACCACGACGGGCGCCGCGTGTTCGCGCGCCTGCCCGACCCGTTCACGGCCACCCGCTATCACTCGCTCGTGGTCGAGCGGGACTCCGTGCCGGAGTCGCTGGAGATCTCGGCCTGGACGGACGACGGCATCGTCATGGGCCTGCGCCACCGCGAGTACCCGCTGGAGGGCGTGCAGTTCCACCCGGAGAGCATCCTCACCACGGTCGGGAAGGACCTGCTGCGAAACTTCCTGGAGCAGCAGTCATGAAGCGATTCATTTCGAAAGTCGCGCGCGGGGAACGGCTCACCGAGCAGGAGGCGGGCTCGGCCATGGCGATCATCATGGACGGAGAAGCGACGCCCGCGCAGATCGGCGCCCTGCTGGTGGGGATGGCCGTGCGCGGCGAGACCGAAGACGAGATCGTCGGGTTCGCGCGCACGATGCGCGCGCGGGCGGTGCCGCTCACCGCGAAGGGCGCGGTCGACACCTGCGGCACCGGGGGGGACGGCGCCGGCACCTTCAACATCTCGACGGTGGCCTCGCTGGTGGTGGCGGCCTGCGGCGTCCCCGTGGCCAAGCATGGCAATCGCTCGGCCAGCGGGAGCTGCGGCAGCGCGGACGTGCTGGAAGCGCTCGAGGTCCGGATCGACGCCCCCGTCGAAGTCGTCCAGCGCTGCCTCGACGACGTCGGTTGGACTTTCCTCTTCGCCCCCGGCTTCCACGCCTCGACCCGCCACGCGGTCGGTCCCCGCAAGGAGCTGGGCATCCGCACCGCCTTCAACCTCCTGGGACCCCTGACCAACCCGGCGGTGCCGTCCGCACAGATCGTGGGCGTACCGCGGCCGGAGCTCACGGAGTTCCTGGCCGGCTGCCTGCGCCGGCTCGGGGTGGCGCGCGCGTGGGTGGTCCACGGATCGGGGATCGACGAGATGTCCTTGTGCGGGCCTACGCGCGTGACCGCGTTCGACGGCGGTGAGATGCGCACGTTCACGGTGCGGCCCGAGGAGGCCGGCCTCGATCCCTGCGCAGC
>WNGB01006281.1_pt1 | contig 17517 bp, 17 predicted proteins | sample 5400681 | NCBI WGS metagenome assembly WNGB01 (sample SAMN13153367, study PRJNA577476) | soil metagenome | isolation source: 115 cm soil or saprolite under grassland replicate 2 | place: USA:California | collected 2016-06-15 | reverse complement strand
TCCAGATCACGGGCACGTCCGAGTTCAACGAAGTGTTCTTCGATGGCGCGCGCACGGCCGCGGGCAACGTCGTGGGTGACGTGAACGGCGGCTGGAAGGTCGCCATGGGCACGTTGGCCTTCGAGCGGGGCGCGTCGACGCTCGGGCAGCAGCTGGCGTTCGAGAACGAGCTGGTGGAGATCACCGAGACGGCCAAGAAGAACGGACGATCGTCGGACCCGGTCATCCGCCAGCGGCTTGCGGACGCGTGGATCGGGCTGCGGATCATGCGGTACAACGCGCTACGCAGCCTGACGTCGATGGCGAGCGGCGTGGTCACGCCATTGACCGCGATCCACAAGCTGTACTGGGCCGGCTTTCACCGGCGGCTCGGCGAGCTGGCGGTCGACGTGCTCGGTGCCGACGCTGCCATCGCCGCCTCCGCGCCCTACGAGCTCAGCGCGGCGCAGCGGCTGTTCCTGTTCACGCGCGCCGACACGATCTACGGCGGCGCCGACCAGATCCAGCGCAACGTCATCGGCGAACGGGCGCTCGGTCTCCCGCCCGAGCCGAAGGTGGCCACGTGACGCCGCCGTCCGACTCCCCGACCAGTCACGCCCTCCTCGACGGCAAGTCCGTCCTGGTCACCGCGGCCGCCGGCACCGGCATCGGGTTCGCGGCCGCCAAGCGCTGCGCCGAAGAAGGCGCGGTCGTCGTGCTGAGCGACCAGCACGAGCGTCGACTTGGGGAGGCGGCGGAACAGCTCGAGGCGGTGGCGGGCACACGCCCCGCGACCGCGGTGTGCGACGTCACCGACCAGCGCCAGGTCGACGCGATGTTCGAGACGGCGGTCGGCGCGACCGGCGGTCTCGACGTCGTGATCAACAACGCCGGCCTCGGCGGAATGGCCAACCTCGTCGACATGACCGACGAGCAGTGGTCACGCGTGCTCGACGTCACGCTCAACGGGACGTTCCGGGCGACGCGGGCCGCGTTGCAGCACATGCTCCCGCGCCGGCAGGGCGTCATCGTGAACAACGCGTCGGTGCTCGGCTGGCGCGCCCAGGCAGGGCAGGCGCACTACGCGGCCGCCAAGGCGGGCGTGATGGCGCTGACACGGTGCGCCGCCATCGAGGCGGCGCAGGCAGGTGTCCGCGTCAACGCCGTCGCGCCGAGCCTCGCCGTACACGAGAACCTCGCCAAGGTCATGCCCCAGGACCAGCTCGACGAGCTGGTGGCGCGGGAGGCGTTCAGCCGCTCGGCGGAGCCGTGGGAGATCGCCAATGTGATCGTCTTCCTCGCCAGCGACTACTCCACGTACATGACCGGCGAGATCGTTTCTGTCAGCAGCCAGCATCCGTAACGATGCGTCCCTCATGCGCACTATGTGCGCATGAGGGACGCATCAAGAAGAGCTCGTGTTCTTCGCGGCCTCGAGGTAGGCGGGGCGTTCACCGCCGCCGTGGACGAGGATGCTCTCGCCGCTGACGTAACGGGCCAGCGGCGAGGCCAGGAACAGGCACACGTCGGCGACGTCCGAGGGCTCGGCCATCCGCCCGAGAGGCACGGTCGCGCCGACGGCCGCGATCCCCTCCTCGTCGCCGTAGAAGAGGTGTGACTGCTCCGTCCTGACCAGGCCCGCCGTCACCGCGTTCACTCGCACCTTCGGGGCGTAGTCGACGGCCAGCGTCTGCGTGAGGTTGAGCAACCCGGCCTTGGCCGCTCCGTACGCCGCCGTTCCCGGCGACGGACGCATCCCGCTCACGCTCGCGATATTGACGATGACACCGCCCTCGGACTGCTGCTGCATGACCGCGTTGGCCTTCTGCGCGAACACGAGCGGCGCCACGAGGTTGAGCGAGATGATCGCGTTCGAGAACTTCGGCGACACGGTGGCCGAATCCGCCGGCGGTGATCCCCCGGCGTTGTTCACGAGCACGTCGACCCGACCGAACCGGTTCGTTGCGAACCCGATCACCTTGTCGATCTCCTCGGGCTCGCGCACGTCGGCGGCGACGAACAGCGCCTCGCGGTCGGCGCCGCGGGGCGGCGACTCGGGCTCGTGCCGGCAGCAGACCACGACGTCGGCACCGGCATCGAGGAACCGTTCCGCGATCCCGCGCCCGACGCCGCGACACCCGCCGGTGACGATCACCCCTTTGTCCGTCATGTCCAGCGGATCGGCCATGCGGATAAGGTAGCCGTCGAATCTGACGGACCATCAGGAACGCGATGGGCATCACGCACGCGGTCGACGGCGACGGCATCGCCGAGGTCGTGATGGACAATCCGCCGGTCAATGCGCTCACCGTCGCAGGATGGTTCGAGCTCGCGGACACCATCCGGGGCCTCGGCGACGACCCGCGCGTGCGCGTCGTGATCCTGCGCGCCGAGGGCAAGGGCTTCAACGCCGGCGTCGACATCAAGGAGATGCAGCGCACCGAGGGCTTCCACGCGCTCGTGGGCGCCAACCGCGGGTGCTTCGCCGCGTTCGCCGCCGTGTACGAGTGCGCGGTGCCGGTGATCGCGGCCGTCCACGGCCACTGCCTCGGAGGCGGCGTCGGCCTCGCCGGCAACGCCGACATCATCGTCGCCACGACCGACGCGACCTTCGGGCTCCCCGAGGTCGACCGCGGTGCGCTCGGCGCCGCCACCCATCTGGCGCGCCTGGTGCCGCAGCACAAGATGCGGGAAATGGTGTACACGTCGACGACCGCGACCGCCCAAGAGCTGCACCACTACGGCTCGGTGCTCGCGGTCGTCGAGCACGACCGGCTGCGGGACGCGGCGTACGCGCTCGCCCGACGGATCGCCGAGAAGAGCCCCGTGGTCATCCGCGCCGCCAAGGAGTCGCTGAACGGCATCGACCCGGTCGACGTCAAGAAGTCGTACCGCTACGAGCAGGGCTACACGTTCGAGCTCAACCTCTCCGGGGTGGCCGACGAGGCGCGCGACGCGTTCGTCGACAAGCGCGACCCCGAGTTCGAGAAGTAGATGCCGGACAAGCGGGCGACCGAGGACGAGGTCGTCGCCGAGCTGCGGGACGGCATGACCATAGGGATCGGCGGGTGGGGCTCGCGCCGGAAGCCGATGAGCATCGTGCGGACGATCGCCCGGTCCGATCTCGCCGACCTCACTGTCGTCTCGTGCGGCGGCCCCGACGTCGGCCTGCTGTGCGCGACGGGCAAGGTCGCTCGGGTCGTGTTCGCGTTCGTCTCGCTCGACTCGATCCCGCTGGAACCGCACTTCCGCGCCGCCGTCGAATCACGTTCCGTCGAGACCGTGCAGCACGACGAGGGCACCTTCTTCCTCGGGTTGCAGGCCGCGGCGTGGCGGGTGCCGTTCCTGCCGACGCGCGTGGGGCTCGGCTCCGACCTGTTTCGCGCGCACCCTGGATTGCGAACCGTCCGCTCGCCGTACGACGACGGCGAGGAGCTCGTGGCCGCGCCGGCGATCGAGCTCGACGCCGCCATCGTCCATCTCCATCGCGGCGACGCGCGCGGCAACGGACAGTTCCTCGGCGTTGACCCCTACATGGACGACCTCATGCTCCGCGCCGCCCAGAAACGGTTCGTCTCGGTCGAGAAGGTCGTCAGCACCGACGACTTCCTCGCCGAGGGCCCGGTCGAGAGCCTGAGGGTTCCGCGCCATCTGACCGACGCGATCGTCGAGGCCCCACACGGTGCACACTTCACGTCGTGCGCGCCCGACTACGAGCGCGACGAGGCGTTCCAGCGCGAGTACGCGGCCAGCGCCAAGTCCTCCGAAGCGTGGGAGGCGTTCCGCACCAAGTACGTCGATCTCCCGACGCACGCCGACTACCTCGCCCAGGTCGGGTTGGCGTGAGCGACTTCACGCGTGCCGACGTCTGCGTCATCGCGTGCGCCGAGGTGTTTCGGGGCGACGGCGAGATCGTCGCCAACCCGATCGGCACCGTCCCGAGCATCGGCGGTCGTCTGGCACGGGCCACCTTCGAGCCCGATCTCGTGCTCACCGACGGCGAGGCGCTGTTCGTCGCCAACGATCTCCCGGTCGGCGTGCCCGACGCGCCCAAGGTCATCGAGGGCTGGAACCCGTACCGCATGATGCTCGAGGTCACGTGGTCAGGTCGCCGGCACGTGATGATGGGCGCCACCCAGATCGACCGCTCCGGCAATCAGAACATCGCCTGCATCGGTCCGCTCGACGCGCCAAAGGTGCAGCTCCTCGGGTTTCGGGGCGCGCCCGGGAACACGATCAACGACCCCACCAGCTATTGGGTGCCCAACCATTCGCCCAAGGTGTTCGTGGAACACGTCGACGTCGTCACCGGCATCGGGTACGACCGCGCCGCCGAACTGGGGCGGGAGCCGGCGCGCTTCCACCGCATCCCTCGCGTCGTGAGCAATCTGGGCACGTTCGACTTCGAGACGCCCGCTCGGACGATGCGTCTGCGCTCCGTGCACCCCGGCGTGACCGTCGACGAGATCGTCGCCGCCACCGGGTTCGAGCTCCTGATCCCCGACGACGTCCCCGAGTCGCGGGCGCCCACGGCGGAGGAGCTGTCGCTGATCCGCGACGTGCTGGACCCGAACGATCTCCGCACCAAGGAAGTCCCCGAGTGACGCACCCGGCGCTGCACACGCCGGCGTGCGACCTGTTCGGCGTGCGCTATCCCGTCGTGCAGACCGGCATGGGCTGGGTCGCCGGTGCGCGCCTCACGTCGGCCACGAGCGCGGCAGGCGCGCTCGGGATCCTCGCGTCGGCGACCATGACGTACGAGCAGCTCGAGGACGCCATCCACGAGGTGCAAGGCCGAACCGACCAGCCGTTCGGCGTGAACCTCCGCACCGACCAGGACGACATCGACCAGCGCATCCACCTGCTCGCCCGTGAACGCGTACGCGTGGCGAGCTTCGCCCAAGCCCCGGGCGAGCGCCTCGTGAAAACGCTGCGGGACGCCGGTGTGGTCACGATGCCCACCGTGGGCGCACCGCGGCACGCCGAGAAGGTCGCAGGGTGGGGCGTCGACGCGCTGATCGCCCAGGGCGCCGAAGGCGGCGGGCATACGGGCGAGATCCCCACGTCGCTGCTGTTGCCGGCGGTCATCGATGCCGTCGACGTCCCCGTGCTCGCCGCCGGCGGGTTCACCGACGGCCGCGGCCTCACGGCCGCGCTCGCGTGGGGCGCGGCGGGCGTCGCCATGGGCACGCGCTTCCTCCTCACGAAGGAGAGCACCGTGCCCGACGCCGTGAAAGAGGTGTACCTCGGCACCGCGCCCACGGGCACCGTCGTCACGAAGCGCATCGACGGCTACCCGCAGCGCGTCATCCGCACCGACGTGGTCGACCACCTCGAGCACTCCGGCCGCGTCACTTCGCTCCCCCGCGCCCTGCGCAACGCGCTCGCGTTCCGCAAGCTCACCGGCACGACGCTGCGTGCCCTCGTGCGCGAGGGCCTGGCGATGAAGCGCAAGGAAGGGCTGACCTGGTCGCAGGTCGCCATGGCCGCGAACGCGCCGATGCTCACCAAGGCCACGATGGTGGACGGCCGGCTCGAGACCGGCATCCTGCCGACGGGTCAGGGCGTGGGCGTGATCGACGAGCTGCCGACCGTCGCCGAGCTCGTGGCCAGAATCGTGGACGAGGCGGAGGAGACGCTGACCCGTCTCGAGAAGGGAGAGGCATGACGACGAAGGAGCGCGTCCCGGCGGTCGACGGCTGGTTCACGCTCGACGACGCCGACCCCCGCCTGCTCGGCAACCGGTGCCGCGAGTGCGGCAGCTACTTCTTCCCGAAGGCGTCGGGCTTCTGCCATAACCCCGGCTGCTCCGGCACCGAGTTCGACGAGGTCCCGCTGTCACGCCATGGGACGATCTGGTCGTTCACGACGAACCACTACGCGCCGCCGGCGCCGTTCGTCGCGTCCGACCCGTTCGTGCCGTACTCGGTGGCCGCGGTGGCGCTGCCCGAAGAGCGCATGGTCGTGCTGGGACAGGTCGCGGACGGTGTCGACCCGGCGGCCTTGCGCGTCGGCGCCGAAGTCGAGCTCACCCTCGGCACCCTGTACGAGGACGACGACCACGAGTACGTCGTCTGGAAATGGAAGCCGATCGAGGGAGCGCGGTTCGATGGCTGATCACGACGTTGCCGTTCTCGGCGTCGGCATGCACCCCTGGGGCAAGTGGGGCCGCAATTTCGTCGACTATGGCGTCGCGGCAGCGCGCGACGCCCTCGCCGACGCCGGGCTCGAATGGCGCGACATCCAGTTCGTCTCGGGTGCCGACACGATTCGCAACGGCTATCCGGGGTTTGTCTCCGGCGCGACGTTCGCGCAGGCGCTGGGCTGGCAGGGCGCGCCCGTCGCGAGCAGCTACGCCGCGTGCGCGTCCGGCGCGACGGCGCTGAACGCGGCCCGGGCGCAGATTCTCGGCGGCTTGTGCGACGTCGCGCTCGTCGTCGGCGCGGACACGACACCGAAGGGCTTCCTCGCGCCGACCGCGGGTGAGCGGGGCGACGACCCCGACTGGCTGCGGTTCCGCCTGCTCGGCGCGACGAACCCGACGTACTTCGCCTTCTACGCCCGCCGGCGCATGGAGCTGTTCGGCGCCACGCCGGCGGACTTCGCCAAGGTGAAGGTCAAGAACGCCGCCCACGGACTGTCGAACCCGAACGCGCGGTACCGCAAGGCCGTCACCGAGGACGAGGTGATGGCGTCACCCATCGTGGCCGACCCGCTCCGCCTCCTCGACATCTGTGCGACCAGCGACGGCGCGGCCGCGGTCGTCGTGTCGAGCCTCGAGTACGCGCAACGCCGCGGTGCGGGCGGACCGGTGCGGATCGCCGCGATCTCGACCGTGACGCCGTCGTACCCCAACACGGTGATCGAGATGCCGAACTTCACGACCGACTCCGCCGCCGTCGCACCCGAGAGCCCGGTCACGTTCCGAGATGCCATCGCGCGGGGCGCCTACGTCGAAGCCGGCTTGGGTCCCGACGACCTCGACCTGGCCGAGGTGTACGACCTCTCCACCGCGCTCGAGCTCGACTGGTACGAGAACATCGGGCTGTGCGGGCCGGGCGAGGCCGAGAAGCTCGTCCACGACGGCGCGACGACGATCGGCGGTCGCATCCCCGTGAACCCGAGCGGCGGGCTCGCGTGCTTCGGCGAGGCCGTCCCCGCCCAGGCGTTGGCCCAGGTGTGCGAGGTCGCGTGGCAGCTGCGGGGCGATGCGGGCGAACGCCAGGTCGAGGGCGCCAACGTGGGGCTCACCGTGAACCAGGGCCTGTTCGGTCATGGCTCGTCGGTGATTCTCGTCCGCTGACGCGTCCGTGGACCTCACCTTCACCGATACGGAGCAGGCCTTTCGCGCCGACGCCCGCTCTTGGCTCGATGCCAACGTGCCCCGCCCGGCGCTGCCGTCCGGCGACACACGCCAAGGCTTCGCTCTCCACAAAGAGTGGGAGCGAGCCCTGTTCGACGCCCGCTGGGCCGTCGTGTCGTGGCCCGAGGAGTACGGCGGCCGCGACGCGAGCCTCATGGAATGGCTGATCTTCGAGGAGGAGTACTACCGGGCGAGCGCGCCGCAGCGCGTCACGCAGAATGGCATCTTCCTCCTCGCGCCCACGCTGTTCGAGCTGGGCACGAAGGAGCAGCAGGACCGCATCCTGCCGAAGATGGCGTCGGCGGAGGAGACGTGGTGCCAAGGCTGGTCGGAGCCCAACGCGGGCAGCGACCTCGCCGGCATCAAGTCACGTGCCGTGCGCGACGAGGCCGGGGGCGGCTGGCGCCTGTCCGGTCAGAAGACGTGGACGACGCGGGGCGCGTTCTGCGACCGGATGTTCGGGCTGTTCCGCAGCGACCTGGAGGCGGAGCGCCACCACGGGCTCACGTACTTTCTCGTCGATCTGCATGCCGACGGCGTCACGGTGCGACCCGTCGAGAGGCTCGACGGGGACGAGGGCTTCGCCGAGGTGTTCCTCGAGGACGTGTTCGTGCCCGATGACGACGTGCTGGGCGCAGTGAACGAGGGGTGGCGGGTCGCGATGGCGACGACCGGCTCCGAGCGCGGCCTGACGCTGCGCAGCCCGGGCCGGTTCATGGCAGCGGCGGCGCGGCTCGCTGAGTTGTACCGGGCGCACGCCGACGACGCGGACCCGACGGTGCGCGACGCGGTCGTGCGAGCCTGGATCGACGCCGACGCCTACCGGTGGCAGACGTTCTGGACCGTGACCCGGCTCATGGACGGCGAGCGCACCGGTCCCGAGGCGAGCTTGGTGAAGATTTTCTGGTCGGAGCTCGATGTGCGCCTGCACGAGACCGCGCTGCGGCTGCTCGGCGAGCGCGCCGAGCTCGTCGACGGTGACGACGCAGCGTGGATGAAGGGATGGGAGTTCTCGCTCTCCGGACCGATCTACGCGGGCACGAACGAGATCCAGCGCAACGTGGTGGCCGAGCGCGTGCTCGGCCTGCCTCGGCGGTAGACGTCGTGCGCTTCGCTTTCACCGACGACCAGCTCGCGATGCGCGACGCCGTGCGCGGGTTCCTCGAGCACGAGTGTCCGTCGAAGGTCGTGCGCGACGCGTGGACGAACGACACCGGCCGGTCGGGTCTCTGGCCCCGGCTGGGTGAGATGGGGGTGCTCGGTGTGCTCGCCCCCGAGGCGCAGGGTGGGTTCGGTGGAGACGTTCTCGACCTGGTGCTGCTGCTCGAAGAGACGGGCCGCGCCGCGCTCCCCGAGCCGGTCGTCGAGCACGCGGCGGTCGCGATGCCGTTGCTCGACGACGCGCGCGCGGCGGCATCGGGTGACGTCACGGTGACCTCGGCGACACCCGCCGGGGTCGTGCCCTACGCCGACAGCGCCGACCTCGTGCTGTACGAGGGCCGGTTCGTCGCGCCCGGCGAGTTGCGGCTTCGCTCGCACCAGTCGGTCGACGGCTCCCGGCGTCTGTTCTCGGTCGAGCCCGCGCCGGCAACGATCGATGCCGGCGCGCTCGACCGCGCTGCGCTCGGTGTGGCCGCCCAGCTCATCGGGCTCGCCGACCACATGCTCACGACCACGGCCGAGTACGCGAAAGGCCGCGAGCAATTTGGCGTCCCGATCGGCTCGTTCCAGGCGGTGAAGCACCACCTCGCGAACGTCGCGCTGGCGCTCGAGTTCGCCCGCCCGCTCGTGTACCGGGCCGCGTGGTCGATGGCCCACGGCGACGGCGACGGGTCGGCGCACGTCTCGATGGCCAAGGCGCACGCGACGGAGGCGGCGCTCCTCGCCGGCCGAGTGGCGCTCCAGGTGCACGGCGCCATCGGCTACACGACGGAGTACGACCTCCACCTCTGGATGAAGCGGGCGTGGGCGCTCGCGGCGGCCTGGGGCGACGCCGCCTGGCACCGAGGCCGCGTCGGGCGTGCGATCCTTGGGTCCGAGACTTTCCCCTCCGAGGAGCAGTGATGGCCGAGGCCTACATCGTCGACGCGGTGCGGACACCTGTGGGCAAGAAGGGCGGCGGGCTCGCCGGCGTCCACCCCGCCGATCTCGGCGCACACGTCATCACCGGGCTCATCGACCGCACCGGCATCGACCCCGCCGCCGTCGAGGACGTGATCTTCGGCTGCGTCGACACGATCGGGCCGCAGGCCGGCGACATCGCGCGCACGTGCTGGCTCGCCGCCGGGCTCCCCGACGAGGTGCCGGGCACGACAGTCGACCGGCAGTGCGGCTCCTCGCAACAGGCGGTGCACTTCGCGGCGCAGGCCGTCATGAGCGGCACGTCCGACGTCGTTGTCGCCGGCGGCGTCCAGAACATGAGCATGATCCCGATCTCGTCGGCGATGACCGTGGCGCAGCCGATGGGGTTCGACGACCCGTTCACCGGCTCCGAGGGGTGGCGCGCCCGCTACGGCACGCAGGAGGTGTCACAGTTCCGAGGCGCCGAGATGATCGCCGAGAAGTGGGGCGTCTCCCGCGACGAGATGGAGATGTTCGCCCTCGAGAGCCACCGACGCGCCGTCACTGCCATCGACGAGGGTCGCTTCGAGCGCGAGATCCTCCCCTACCGCGACGTCACGACCGACGAGCCCCCGCGCCGTGACACCTCGCTCGAGCGGATGGCGTCGTTGCCTGCGCTCGTCGACGGCGGGCGGCTCACGGCCGCGGTGTCGAGCCAGATCTCCGACGCCGCCGCCGCGATGCTCATCGTGTCCGAGCGCGGGCTCGACGAGCTCGGCGTGACACCCCGCGCTCGCATCCACCATCTCAGCGTGCGCGGCGCCGATCCGATCTTCATGCTCACCGCGCCGATCCCGGCGACGGCGCACGCGCTCGAGCGCACGGGCATGACGCTCGACGAGATCGACCTCGTCGAGATCAACGAGGCGTTCGCGTCGGTCGTGCTCGCGTGGCAGAAGGAGACGGGAGCCGATCTCGGGAAGGTCAACGTGAACGGCGGCGCCATCGCGCTCGGACACCCGCTCGGCGCGACGGGAGCCCGGCTGATGACCACGGTGTTGCACGAGCTCGATCGCATCGGCGGCCGCTGGGGCCTGCAGACGATGTGCGAAGGCGGCGGCCAAGCCAACGTCACGATCCTCGAACGACTCAATTAGCACGACCTTGCCCGGCGTCGCCCTCGGTGCCAATCTGCTCAGCATCGCGGCAGGAGGGCAGTCACCATGAGCAAGGTCGCTGACGCAGTTCCCATCGACGACGCGTCGGTGGCCGACCTCGAGGCGTCGTTTCGAGGTGAGCTCGTCCGCCCCACCGACCCCGCGTACGAAGACCAGCGGACGGTGTGGAACGGCTCGATCGACCGCCGGCCGGGCCTCGTCGCAAGGTGCGCGGGCGTGGCTGACGTCCGCGCGGCGGTGCGCTTCGCCCGCGACCGCGACCTTCTCACCGCGGTGCGCGGCGGCGGTCACAGCTTCCCCGGACTGTCGGTCTGCGACGGCGGCATCGTCGTCGACCTCAGTGCCATGAAAGGCATCCGCGTCGACCCCGAGACGCAGACCGTGCGCGCCCAAGCCGGCGTGCTGCTCGGTGAGCTGGATCAAGAGACTCAGGCGTTCGGGCTCGCGGTACCTGCCGGCATCGTGACGCACACGGGTCTGGCCGGACTCACGCTCGGGGGTGGGATCGGCTGGGTCATGCGCAAGTACGGGCTGACAATCGACCAGCTGGTCTCGGTCGACGTCGTCACCGCGGACGGCGCGTACGTGAAGGCCAGCGAGGACACCAACCCGGACCTCTTCTGGGGCGTGCGAGGCGGAGGCGGCAACTTCGGCGTCGTGACGGAGTTCGAGTTCCGCCTGAACCCGCTCGGCCCGGAGGTGGTCGCAGGCCCGGTCTTCTGGCCGATGGAGCAGGCAGAGAGCGTCCTGCGCTTCTACCGCGACTGGATCGCCGACGCCCCCGACGAGCTCATGACGATCGTCGTGCAGCGGAAGGCGCCGGCCCTCCCGGTCGTTCCGCCGGATCTCGTCGGCAAACGCGTCATCGCGGTGGTCGCGTGCTACGCAGGCTCGGTCGAGGACGGTGAGAAAGTCGTGCGGCCCTTGAAGACCTTCGGATCGCCGGTACTCGACCTGTGCATGCCCAAGCCGTTCCTCGTCCATCAGGGCATGTTCGACCCGTCGTTCCGGCGCGGCTGGTGGTACTACGTCCGCTCCTGCGACGTCGGTGAGCTCAACGACGATGTGATCGGCGTCATGGTGGAGCACGGTGAGAGCATCGCTTCCCCCGTCACGAGCGTCGCTCTGTGGCAGATGGGCGGCGCCGTCGCTCGCGTCGGCGAGCGCGAGACGGCTTTCAACGGACGCCACGCCGGCTTCACGTTCAACATCAACGGCAACAGCGAGTCGGCAGTCGGATTCGACGCCGAACGAACGTGGGCCCGCAGCTACTGGTCCGCGCTCGAGCCCAACCACACGAGCGTGTACGTGAACTTCCTCATGGAGGAGGGCGAGGAGCGGATCAGGCAGGCTTACGGAGCCGAGAAGTACGAGCGCCTCAAGTCGCTCAAGCGCGAGTACGACCCGACGAACTTCTTCCGGCTCAACCAGAACATCACGCCGGACTGATCGCGCCCGCGCGTGCTACGCCGATTCCCCGCGGATCGGGAGGCCGGCGGCGCGATAGACGGCGTCGAGCACTCGCATGTTCTGGACTGAGTCGGCCGGCGGCGTGAGGACGGGCATGCCGCGCAAGACCGCGCTCGTGAAGGCCTCGAGCTGGTAGATGTAGGTCGGCTTGCGCGGGAACTTCTCACGTCGAGTCTCGCCGCCGCTTCGCACCGTGAAGCGGTGGAAGAACTGCGGGCCGGTCGGGTTGAATACTCGCAGCTCGCCGAGCTCGCCCGTCGCGCGGATCGCGAGCTTGAGGGGCGGCGTGGTCGACCACAGCGCGCACGTCATCCGCCCGGTGTGGCCTTGTGCCCAGCGCACGTCCGCCTGCATCCAGCGGTCGATGTCCGGCGAATGGAGCCGCGCCCGCGCGTCGGTGACCTCCGGCTCATGGCCGCCGAGCAGGCGCAACTGGTGCGCAGCGTAGGAGCCGACGTCCATCGTGGCGCCGCCGGCGAGGTCGTAGCGGTAGCGGATGTCCTTGAACATCGGCAGCGGGATGCACATCGACGTCTCAACGTGCTCGAGCGGGCCGAGCTCGCCACCGGCGACGATGTCGTGCATCCGCTGCGCGAGCGGGTGGTATCGGTAGTGGAACGCCTCCATCACGACGAGGCCGGTGCCCTCCGCGGCTTGCGCCACCGTCTCGGCTTCGGCGGCGTTGGCCGTGAACGGCTTCTCGCACAGCACGTGCTTCCCCGCTGCGATCGCCTTGAGCGTCCACTCGGCGTGCAGACCGTTGGGCAGCGGGTTGTAGATCGCGTCGACCTCGGGATCGGCGATCACGTCCTCGTATGTGGCGTGCACCTTCGGGATGCCGTGCTTGCGCGCGAACTTCTCGGCCCGGGTCGCATCCCGGGCCGCGACTGCGACCACTTCGGTCTCGGCCACGACACGGGCGGGCTTGATCAACGCGCCGGGCGTGATGCGCGCCGCACCCAGCGTGCCGATCCGCACGACATCCTCGGGAGTCACGCCCCCACCAGCTTGGCGTAGTCGTCGAGCACAGGAAGCACGACGTCGCGACCGCCGACCGGAACGCGCAGCACGACCTCGTCGATGCCGATCGACGTGTAGTACTCGACCTTGCCGGGGTCGGGAATCGTCCCGAACGGGACGACTCGAGTATCGGCAGGGTCGCGCCCTGCGTCCTCGACCGCGCGGTGGAGCTCGGGGAGCGCCTCCCGCACGCCGGCGCCGCCGATCGGGATCCACCCGTCGGCGTACTCGGCGATGTGCGCGAAGAGCGTCGGGCCGGCCGCACCCCCGATGAGGACGGGTGGCCATGGCCGTTGCACCGGCTTGGGCCAGGACCAGCTCGGCGGCAGCTGCACGTAGTCGCCGTCGAAGCTCGCCTCGTCGTCGGCCCAGAAGCGCTGCATGGCCAGCACGTGCTCGCGGGCGACGGCACGCCGTTGTCGCATCTCGACGCCGTGGTCCTCGATCTCGTCGGCGTTCCACCCGAAGCCGACGCCGAACACGAACCGGCCCCCCGAGAGGTGGTCGAGGCTCGCCACCGCCTTCGCGGTCACGATCGGGTCGCGCTGCGCGACGAGGCAGATGCCCGTCCCGACGCGCAGTCGCTCGGTCGCGGCTGCCGCCATCGCCATCGCGACGAACGGGTCGAACGCCCGCTTGTAGTAGTCGGGCAGTACCGCGTCGCCCGTCGGCGTCGGTGTGCGCTGGCTCAACGGGATGTGGGTGTGCTCGGGGACGTACAGCGAGGCGAACCCGCGCTCCTCGGCCGCACGCGCGAGCTCGTCGGGACGCATTGCCTGGTCCGTCGCGAACATCGTGACGCCGAAGTGCACGGACGTACCGTATCGGGCGTCCTCAGGGACGCAGCAGCCCGGAGAGGGCGATACTGGGTCCATGCGGTGCCGGGAGTGCGGGGCCGAGCTCGCCGACGACGTCCGGGCGTGCCCGGCGTGCGACGGCGACTCCGGCGAGGCTCTGCCGGTCGTCGACCTCGAAGACACCGAGCTCGGCATCCGCACCGAAGACCGCTACGCGTACATCCCACCCGGCCCCCAGTGGATCCGGCGCCGGGTGCACGACAACTCGACGCGCATCCCGATCGCCATCCTCGTCGGGCTGGCCCTGTTCTTCGTCCTCGGCGCGTGGCTGCAGCGCTCGGGGCGTGATCGGGTCGCTGCACCTCGCGAGGTACGGGTCCAGAGCCTCCCTGCGCTGCAGCGGGGTACCGGGACATCACTCCTCGTGCTCGCGCCGGACGGCGTCCGCGCCCTCGACGTCGATCGCAAGCGTGTGCGCGACGGCGCCGTCGCCGAGCTGCCGGCGGGGCCCGCGACGGCGGCGATGGCGAGCGGCGACAGCGCCGTCGTCGTCGTCGATCACCGCGCGTACGTGGTCCCGCTGTCGCTCGACGGGGCGGCGACGAGCATCGGGCCCGCCGTCGAGGTGTTCCCCTCGCAGCACGACGGCCGTGTCTGGCTCCTCACGTACCCGGCCGACGGGACGGTCGTCGCCCGCGAGCTCGGCCTCGACGGCGTCGAGACCGCGGCGCCCGCCGTGCTCGGGGGAAGCGCGACGGTGCGGGGCACCGCCGGCGGCAAGCTCGTCATCGACCGGCTCAGCGCCGACGGCACGCGCTCGCTCGCGACATGGAACCCCACCTCGACCACCGAGCCCACGGAGACGTTCCGCACTGGCGCGTTGTTCGTGGCTTCGAGCCGAGACATCGTCGCCAGCCGGCCGTCGGGATGCGGCGGTGGGCAGTGCGACCTCTACCTCGACGACACGAGCACCGGAAAACACCAGGTGATCCAGAACGCGCTCGGCGGCGGCGGTGTCGCCGCGGCGGCGTTCACGGACGACAGTCGACACCTCGGAGTCGTGGAGAGCGACGGCGCGCATTCGCAGGGAACGCTCGTCGACATCACGACGGGCGCGCTGACGCGGTTCGTCGCCGGTCCGGTCGCGAGCACGCGTCCCGCCCTCGCATGGAGCCATGACGGCGCGTGGCTGTTCGTGACCACGAGCACGGGCGCCATCGACGCGATCGACCGCCGGGGCCACGCCTACGGAGTCTCGGCGCCGCGAGTTGAAGGCGCCGCCCTCTTGACTCGCTAGCCCACGGTGCGTTGCTCAGCGTCGCTGAGCGGCCTTCAGAAACGCATCAGGCAGGCATCACCGATCCGCCGTCGACGCAGAGGACCTGGCCCGTCACCAGAGCGGCGTCGTCACTGGAGAAGAACACGGCGGTGCCGGCGAGGTCCTCCGGCTCGAGCTTGCGCTTCATCGCGCTCATCGCGGGGAGCATGTCGATGATGCCCTCAGGGACGATCTTCCTCGTCGCTTCGGTCATCGTCACCCCGGGCGCGATGCAGTTCACCGTGATGTTGTACTGACCGAGCTGCGAGGCGAGGAACTTCGTGAGCCCGAGCACTCCCCACTTCGTCTGGCTGTAGGTGAAGCCGGCGACCTCCTTGAACTCGCCGACGGGCATGATGTTGTACAGGTAGGCGGCGCCCGACGACTGGTTGATGATGCGTCCCCAGCTCTGCTCGACCATGGTCGGCGCGCACGCCCGCGCCATCAGCCACGCGCCGTGCAGGTTCACGCTGAAGACCTTCTGCAGGTACTCGTAGTCGTTCCGCTCGTTGTCGATGTCGTAGTAGAGCGCGGCGTTGTTGATCAGGATGTCGATCCCGCCGAACTGCTCCTTGGTCTTCGCGGCACAGTTCAGCGTCGACTGCTCGTCGGAGATATCGGTCTGCACGAACACGGCGTCGCCGAGCTTCGCGAGCTGCTCCATCGCTGACTGAGCGCGGTCCTCGTTGATCTCGGCGACGACGACCTTGGCGCCCTCGTCGAGGAAGCGCTTGGCGTACGCGAGGCCGATGCCCTGACCGGCGCCGGTGATGATCGCGACCCGGTTGTCGAGCCGACCCATGTCCTGAGCGCCCGCGGCCGGTCGCTAGGACCGGTGGATGAGGTTGAAGCGCTCGGTCACCGCCGGCTCGCCCGACTTCTCGTCCCGCCACACGGTCTCCGTGACGAGGAACGTCATCGTGCGGCCCTTGCTCTCCTTCTCGTACAGGTCGACGATGCGGCCCTCGCCGAGCAGCGTCTCCCCGACCACGATCGGCCGGTGGTACTCGAACTCCTGCTCTCCGTGGAGCACGAGCCCGCCTTTCGCGAACAGCTCGCCCATCACCTTGCGCATCGGGTTCTCGCCGCCGCTCGGATCGTCGGGCTGCTGCTCCGGGAAGCGGCCCCAGAACTGCATCGCGAACGACCACGTGGGCGGGGCCGGGATATCGTCGAACCCGGCCGACTTGGCTGCGGCAGGGTCGTGGTACACGGGGTTCTCGTCCTTGAGCGCGCTCGCGAAGTTCGAGACCGGTCCGCGCTCGACGGTGACGCGATGCGCGCCCGTCGGCTTGCCGATGACACTCGTGTCGACGGGCATCTTCGCCTTCTCCTTCCAACGCGGCGCGTCACGCCGCCTTGACTGGCGCGTCGAGCGCCGCGATACGGTGACGCCGACGTCAGTTTTCACGGAGGAGATGAGGACGCGCAAATGGGGATCTGTGACGGCAAGGTCGCCATCGTGACGGGCGCCGGGAACGGCGTCGGCCGGGGCGAGGCCATCGAGCTGGCCGACCAGGGCGCCAAGGTCGTCGTGAACGACCTCGGGGGCTCGGTGACGGGCGAGGGCGCCGACAAGCGCGCCGCCGACGAGGTCGTCGACGTCATCAAGAGTCGCGGCGGCGAAGCGGTCTCGAACTACGACGACGTGGCCGACTTCAACGGCGCGAAGAACATCATCGGCACAGCCGTCGACGCGTTCGGCAAGCTCGACGTGGTCGTCAACAACGCCGGCATCCTGCGCGACAAGATGCTCTTCACCATGGCCGAGGACGACTTCGACTCGGTCATCCGGGTGCACCTGAAGGGCACCTGGAACACGATGCACCACGCCTCCGCCCACTGGCGGACCGAGTCGAAGGAAGGACGCCAGCCCAGCGCGTCGATCGTCAACACGGTCTCGAGCGCCGGGCTCCAGGGCCAGGCCAGCCAGTCGAACTACGGCGCGGCGAAGGCCGGCATCGCCGCCATGACGGTCATCGCCAGCCTCGAGCTCACGCGCTACGGCGTCCGGGCCAACTGCATCGGCCCCGGCGGCTTCACCCGCATGGTCGGCCAGGCCCGCGCCGACATCACAGTCAAGCCGCCTGAGGAGTACACGGCGTTCGACCCGATGAATCCCGGGAACTCAGCGCCGGCGGTCGCCTGGCTCGCCTCGGACGACTCGAAGCCGACGACGGGTCAGGTGCTGCGGATGGTCGGCAACTCGTTGTGCGTCTACCAGCCGTGGCAGATGGGCGAGGAGTTCTTCGCCACCGACGCGGAAGGCAACCCCGCGCGCTGGGAGCCGGCCGACGTCGGCAACATCCTCAACAAGTACGTCTTCCACAC
>WNGB01006280.1_pt1 | contig 17518 bp, 16 predicted proteins | sample 5400681 | NCBI WGS metagenome assembly WNGB01 (sample SAMN13153367, study PRJNA577476) | soil metagenome | isolation source: 115 cm soil or saprolite under grassland replicate 2 | place: USA:California | collected 2016-06-15 | reverse complement strand
TACTCGTTATCGAAGAACACAGCGTTTCCTTCCAGCACTTTTATGGAGACAAAATCCTTTACCCCGCTTGGCGGAGGCCCCACCGCGGCCGGCAAATTGACGCGAATGCCTTTCATGTGGGCCTGGCTCAAGCTCACCATCATAAAGCTGGCCAGCAGAAAGAACATGATGTCGATCAAGGGAATGATCTCGATGCGCGCCCTTTTGTGAGGAATTGGTGAAGAGATTCGCATGGCTATGGGATCAATACGAGGCACCCGTCATCGTGAAGGTAATGGGAATTCTGACCCTTGAAACTGTCCCAGGTCTGAATCGCCACTGCCGGAAGGCGCTGACGGCGGCATTATCCAGGACGGGATTCCCAACACTTTGCGACATGGAAGCGCCCGTTACGTTACCGCTCGCTGGGTCGACAGTCGCCACGCAAACTCCACTGCCCGTGATGTGCCGCGAACGCGCTTCATACGGGTACTGGGGCTTCGGCGCGTAAACGGCGAGGGCTTTGGCTCGGGACATCGACATCTCGGAGCTTTTGATTGGCGTGAATTTTTGCGCCGTTGGTTGCCGCGGCGGAGGTGTTCTTTCTTCGACATACTCCGGCTTAATTTCTGGAGGCGGTGGAGGGGCTGGCAATGGAATATCTTCTGGCGGCGGAGTGGCCTCAGGTGGCGGCAATGTCGCCTCGATGATGGTCGCTGGTGGAGTAATAGGAACCTCTAACGGCGCCTCGTGCTTTTGAGCAAGTGCAACCGCGGTGAGGTGAATCGCTAATGCAGTCCCAAAGGCGCCCCAGAAATACCATCGGGGCGGCGGCCGGTAAATTAACGGTTTTATTGGCGTCGTGGCCATATCAAAAATTACCCCCGCGGCCCTGGAACTGCCTTGAGCGCTTCACTCTTGATTTCAAACGAGATCTTGTAGAATCCCGCCGAGCGGAGCATATCAAGCAAATGGCTAACGTTTAGGTGAGCCGTGTCGCGATCACCGCGCAGAAACACTTTCGCTTCAGGTGACGATTGATGCACCTTCAGCAAGCGCGTCTGCAGCTCTTGTTCGTTAGGCATCTCCTCTTTGTCGAAAAAGTAATGACCATCTTTATCGACCGAGACGCTGATGTATTCACGCTTTGACTGGGTCTCACCCGAAACACCGGAAGGCAGGTTCACCTTAATGCCTTTCATGTGCACCTGACTCAGGCTTACCATCATGAAACTGGCGAGCAGAAAGAACATGACGTCGATCAACGGAATGATCTCGATCCGCGCTTTTTTGTGAGGAATGGGTGAGCTTACGTGCATTGTTTCTTAAATTGACGAGCCTTTCCCGGTGGTGGGAGCTGGCCCGGCGATCTCCATCTCGCGCGCGGCGGTTTGCGATCCCAACATCACTTCCAGGTTTGTGGCTGCCGTCTGTAGTTCGAACTCTAAGTTAGACACCCGGGAAGTGAAAAAGTTAAAGGGAACCAGGGCGAAGATGGCAATGCCAAGACCGCAGGCCGTGGCAATGAGCGCCTCCGCAATGCCGCCGGTGACGGCCTGCACAGCCAGCTCTTCGTTGCCGAGAAAACTGAACGACCTGATAAGACCGGTAATTGTGCCCAACAAACCGAGCAATGGCGCCAGTGTTACGAGTGTGTCCATCACAACGAGAAACCGGCCGGCGCGTTTGATTTCGATCCCGGCAGCGACCTGCAATGCGCCTTGCAGCGAAGCGTGCTGGTGATTGAGACCATTCCACATCATGCGCAAAACCGGATCACGCGATCCGCGGGAAAGCCTGGAGGCTTCGGCGGTATCGCCGGTTTCAATCGCGGTGAACACTTTCTCTATCCGTTTCGGGTCCCGGCGAAACCAGCGGCCGCCCCACCAAAAAATTCGCTCGATTACGACAGTCAGTCCGATGATCGAAACGATCAGAATCGGCCACATGATCGGGCCGCCCTTCTTAAAATTGTCGATCAAAAAGTTCGAGGCGCCTCCGCCCGCCGTCGCCGGAGCTTCACTGGCGGCTGGGCTTAGCGTTGCCGTCACCGTCGCGGCTGGTGACGTTGCCACACCCGGCGGTGGCACGGCAGGTCCCGCTGGAGGCGAGCCCCCCAGCTGCGCCGGTGCGGCAGGATTCACCGCTGCTGGAGCGCCCGGACTCACTGCTGCTGGAGCGCCCGGACTGGCAGCTAATGGAGCAGCCGGACTCGCAGCCGGTGAAACTCCAGGCGGAGCGGTTTGTGGTGGCGCGGGAGATTGCGCGAGCGAAGTCAGCGTAAGCGCGAGTGAACACAGGCATGCAATAAGTAGTGTTTTCATAGTTGAAGCAGGGATTTGGTGATTGGTTCGATTGCGGTACGGATTTCCCCTTATCGCAAACGCTTTACTTGCGAGTCGAGCAAAACTTTTCACTTTTTTTACCGACACTTCACTTCTTGAAGGTCGCATCTTTAATTCGCATTATCCGCTCTCGCAGGATGTAAGGCAAGTCTGTCGAATGGTTGAGCGTCAATCTATTTTTCCGATCAAAAGAAATCCTCCCTTGCGTTGGCGACCCTGTTTTGCAGCAGGGGCCAATCGTCGATCTGTGCTTCCAATCGGTCGCCCGATCGAATCGCCCCAACGCCGGAAGGTGTTCCAGTCAGAATGACGTCGCCCGCCATCAGAGTCATCGACCGACTCGCGAACGCAACGATTTGCGCGACCGAATAGATCATCTGACTCGTGCATGCCTGCTGCCGGGTCGCTCCGTTTTGACGGAGCTCGATCAAAAGATCATTAACGTCGACATCAGAGTACACGAATGGGCCAATTGGTGTGTAAGTGTCGAACGATTTGCAGCGACCAAATTGCTTTTCGCTTTTTTGCAGGTCGCGATCGCTGATATCCAGGCCGATCGTGTAACCGAAAATATGATTGGGCGCATCCTTCACACTTACATTTTTTGCCGGAGCGCCGATGACGATTGCGAGCTCCACCTCAAAATCCGTTCGATGTTCGGGAAATGCGATTTCGATCGTCCCGCCGTGCGGCAGGAGCGAGCTGGGCGCCTTGAACCAAATCAACGGAGTGCCCAGCGGTGTTCGTTTCATCTCCGCAATGTGATCGGAGTAATTCAGACCAACTGCGATCAATTTGGACGGCGCAACTGGAACACCGACATGCAGGTCAGCGAGTTTCCGCATATCGCCAGTCGGTGTAATCGTGATCCAATACGGCTTCGCCAGCACGTGCACGTCCTCACCGCGCACTTCGCCATAGAAGAATTCTTCGCCCGACCTAAATCCGCCAAATGTGCGCATCAAACCGCAGATTAAACAGATTTTGTAGCGGCGGTCTATGCCCGTCGCTGCGAAAAGTGCGACGCTCATGAGAGCGCCGCTACGGTTTTACTTTGGCACCACGCCCACAAAATCCCGAACGGTTTTTTGTTCGGGAATCGAAAATGCGCTGCTCTCGCGCGCGACCCAAAATGCGCTCGAGGAGCCACCATCGAGATTTAATGCGCGCTCAATCCTGAAATCGTCGGCCAATCCTGTTGTGGCAAGGATTTTGGCCAGCTCCGAGAGCGACACATCCGAGCAAAATCCCAGCGCCGCACGATTGACATTTCCTACTGCAGCAAAGGTCCTTCGCGCCGCGCGAGTCTTCTCCAGGCCGCGAACACTTCGGCCTAGATCGACAAGGAACGGACCACACTGGACCGCGGCGTTGAATTCTTGTTGTCGCGAGAATTCGCGCGTGCGCAGGATCCGCACTTCGCGCCGCGACGCTGCGAGCACGCCGGTAATGAGTTTCGCGCGTTGGAGAGGCGCGATTATTTTTCCATCGCTGATCAGCAATCCAATAGGCCCGTAATCGGGGTCGAAATAACCACCGTTTACACCGGCCAAACATCTTTCCTGCCCCATCGCCTCCGCAAGATCGGTGCGCGGCGACGCAGGCTGATCGATCACCCGCAGAGTGCACGACTTTGTCGAAAACAATGCGAGATCAATCGTCGCACTCTCATTCGTCTCGGAATCTTCCAGATTAACCTGCCGATGCACAACGCCGGCGCGTCCCGGCTCCGAATGCGCGGAGCGAATCGTCCAGTCAGCCTGCGCCGTGACCGCAACGGCAAGGAAAAGAAGCGCGGCCTTAACTCTTGCCACCGTGTTTGTTCAGCAAAGCCTGAAATTGCGGATCGTTTCGCAGCGGATCCCAAATCGGATTTACTTTCAATCCCTGCATGGTGACAGCGCTCGGTCGGCTCAACAATCCGTCCAGGATTTCAATCGCGCGACCGTTGTCGCCAAGAATGGCGTGAACTTGAGCGACCCCTTCGGTAATCTCCGGACCGCCAAAAGCGTCTTTGCTTTCGGGACGCAGCTCCGTTGCTCGCTGAGCCTCAGACAGCGCGGCCTCCTTCTCTCCAAGGCAGGCAAGAACCTTCGCCAGCTGAATATGCGCGTCCGCCGCATCGGGACTCTTTTTCAGTTGCTCCTCGGCAGCGCTCTTCGCCTTTAAAAAGGCCGCCTGCGCTCCGGCTTCGTCCTGGAGGGCTTTTCGCGCAAAGCCGATCAAATAATACTTGCCGCACAAGGCTCCGGGTGATGTGAGGAGATCGTCCGGAAGCTTTTCGGCTTCCTGTAATGCTTCTCTGTACTTGCGTTCCAAGAGGAAGACATCCGCACGTGCACCCGCAGTCTTGAGCTTCTGCTCGTTGGTCATCGGAATGGATTTCAGGGCCTCGAACGCCTTCTCCGTGACACTGAAATCTCCTTTCTCAGCGATAGCCAGTTTGGACTTGACCTCTAAAGGGCCAAATGCCGTCGGATTCAACCCGAGCGCGCGATCAATAGTCTTATTCGCAGCGTCAAAGTTCCGCAGCATCTGATAATTGAAAACGAGATTCTGGAGCGGCCAGACGTCCTTCGGATTCAAATTGGCCGCTTTCTCAAGATTTGCGGTCGATTCGGCCCATTTCCCCTGCCGGCGCTGGATAGCGCCCAAGGCGAGGTAACCGTCGGATTCATTGGGCAATCCTTGTTGCGCGATTTCGAATTCTTTCAGCGCCGCGTCGTAGTTATCGTCGCCGTAGTAATACGAGAATCCAAGGGCCAGGTGCGCTTCCGGAAGATCAGGCTGCAATTGCAACGCGCGCTCGGCCAGGGTGCGAGACTTTTCGCGGCGCTCTGGTGTACGGTCGAAATTGCGCAGAATCCAGCTTTCTAACTGCGAGTAACGCGCGAAGGCCAGCGCAAAATTTGGATCAAGGGTGATGGCCCGCTCGTAGAGCTGCTCGCTCTGCTTGAGTTTTTCGAAATCCTCATAGGCGTTCTGCAGATTGTGCGCTTGGACAAAAGCCAGATAAGCCTCGCCATTTTCCGTGGGCTTGCGTTCGATCTGCTGTCTTTCGCTCGGGGACAATTTCGCCCGAAGTTCATTCGCGATTTTTTGGGCCAGATCAGTTTGGATGGCGAAGACGTCGGTCAAATCGCGATCGTAATCTTCCGCCCACATGTGTTCGTCGGTGTCGGCGCAAATCAACTGCACATTCACGCGCACCCGATTTCCGATGCGGCGAACACTGCCTTCGAGAATAGCACCGACACCCAACGCCTTTCCGATTTCACGAACATTGGATGCCTTACCCCGGTAGGGCATAACCGATGTGCGCGAGATCACCTTGAGATCGCCTATCTTGGATAAATTGGTGAGCACATCGTCCTGAATGCCGTCAGCGAAATAAGCGTTTTCTTTGTCGTCGCTCAAATTTTGAAACGGCAAAACCGCGACCGACTTGTCGATCTTTCGAGCGGAAGAAATGCGGGGGAGGAGGAAAAATCCCGCAATCGCAGAGACCATCACGCCGGTTGCGACCAGCATGATGATGTTTCGGCGGCGGTGCGTTCGTGGCGTAGCTGCACTGGGCGTAGATCGGATGCCTTCCGGGGTTACATCAAAAGCCCACGCGAGAATCAGCGCGATTGGAAAACCGATGAGCAACAGCACAATCACCATACGCAACGCCCAGTTTGGCAATTCCCAGGCCGGAAACGCAGCCGAGGCTAGCTGAATTACCCCGCCAGCAACGATGACGTAGGCTACGGCCACCCGGTACACCTTGCGCCGTTTCACCTCTTCGAAGAAGCCGGTCATGACAACAGGTTTGGACTCAGTGGGATTATAGTTCAACGGCACAAATATAGACACGAAAATGAAGCTCGCTGTTCACTTTACGCCTGTCGCAAAGACAGTTTGAAAATGCGGACTCTGTTTCTCGCGCGAAACGACGCTTACTTCGATTTGACGGAAATCGCTTTTTTCCAGGAATTGGTGCAATTGCACTTCGCTAAATCCCAGCCAGTGGTCCGCGTAGAGTTCACGGGCTCGTTCGAACCGATGGCTCAAAAGATCGAGAATCACCAACCTGCCGCCGCGTTTCAAGATCCGGTATGCCGCGGTGACGGCTCGCAGCGGATGAACGGCGTGATGCAAAGCCTGGCTCAAAATCGCAAGATCGACACTGTTTTTTGCGATTGGCGGATCTTCAATATCGCCCAGCCGGTATTCGAGATTTTTGAATCCGTGCTTCTTCGCTAGCTGCGATCCGAACTCGACCATTTTCGGCGAATTATCGATCGCGATGACTTTGCGCGCATTTTTGGCCAGCAACTGCGAAAGCGTTCCTTCGCCAGCGCCAAGGTCGGCAACCGTCAACGGCGGCAGGAGAGAGATAAATGTGTGGGCCAGCGCTTTCCAGGAACGGCCGGGCACATAACTTCGGCCAAATTTGCCAGCCAGCTCATCGAAATACCTGCGCGCTTTATCCTGACGTTTGTGTAAGACGAGCTTCAGACTCGTTCGATCACGCGATGTTTCCGGCAGTTCGCGCGCCAGCAGGCGGGTTATCTCCGCGACGCGTTCTCGTTGCGCGCTTTGTCCATTGTGGCTCGCCCCGTAGTAAACATTTTTCCCAACCCGCCGGTCGGCTACGACGCCCGCCCGCTTCAACTGCGCAAGATGACTCGAGATGCGGGACTGGCCCATGCTCAGAATCTGCTGCAACTCCGCGACAGAAAGCTCTTCCTGCTCGAGGAGCAGCAACAAGCGAAGACGAGTCGGATCTGCCAGCAATCGGAGCAAATTAATTGTTGACGCCATGGGATCACCCAACGATATATCGACGCATCATGATTGGTCAATATGTTGTGTGACGACGTTACATTGCCAAATGCAGATCGTTACAACGGTTGACTCATGACATCGTACAGCTAATCCGTTTCAACGTTGTAACCTTGTAACCTTTTAACTTTTTTAACGAATCACCTTTTTAATCATGTCGCACCGTTACATTTTTTCCTCCGAATCCGTCACTGAAGGTCATCCCGACAAAGTTTGCGATACCATCAGCGATTATGTTCTCGACGCCTGCCTCGAGCAAGATCCACTGAGTCGCGTCGCTTGCGAGACCCTCGCAAAAGGCAACCTGGTGGTGCTCGCTGGCGAAATTACAAGCAACGCAAAGTTTGATTTTGAGGAGCAGGTCCGCTCCGCCATCCGCGACATCGGATACGTAAACAGCGATTGCATTTTTCACGCCGACACCTGCCGGGTCATCTGCGAAATGAGCGAGCAATCACGCGATATAAAGCAAGGGGTGGATGAAGCAGCGGCCGATGGGAAAGCCACTGCCGAGCAAGGCGCTGGCGATCAAGGCCTGATGTTCGGCTTTGCCTGCAACGAAACCCCTGAGCTGATGCCTGCGCCCATCTCTTTCGCCCACAAACTCGGACGCGAGCTCACTCGATTGCGCAAAGCGGGCGAGATTCCCTGGCTGCGTCCGGACGCAAAGACACAAGTCTCGATCGAATACGATGGATACAAACCCCTGCGCGCTACGACTGTGGTCGTTTCTTCCCAGCATGCCGCCGATGTGAAACAAAAAGAAGTGCGCGAGACCCTGGTCGAACTTCTCATCAAGAAAGTGATGCCGGCGGAATGGCTGGATGCGAAGACAACCTATTTAATCAATCCAACAGGCCGGTTCGTGATCGGCGGTCCCGAAGGTGATGCAGGTATAACGGGTCGTAAAATTATTTGCGATACCTACGGCGGAATGGGACGGCACGGCGGCGGAGCGTTCTCCGGAAAAGATCCGACGAAGGTAGATCGCAGCGCAGCTTACATGGGCCGCTGGATCGCAAAGAACGTTGTCGCATCCGGCCTTGCGGATCGATGCGAGGTTCAATTTGCGTATGCCATCGGTCATCCCGAACCAGTGAGCGTGAGTGTCGATACGTTCTGCACCGGCAAAGTGGATGAGGAAAAATTGGAGCGCGCGATCTGGGAAGTTTTCAATTTCAAACCCGCCGAAATCATCAAGCAGCTCAATCTGCTGCGGCCGATTTATCGCAACACAACCAACTACGGGCACTTTGGTCGCGTTGATAATCTGGATGCCCTCACTTGGGAACGAACCGACAAAGCCGACGCGTTAAAACAAGCAGTCAAATAGTGAATATGAAATCAGCGACAATTGAAGGCACGAAAACGGATTACAAGATAAAGGACATCAATCTGGCGGATTGGGGTCTGAAAGAGATTTCCATTGCGGAAAAGGAAATGCCCGGCTTGATGGCCATCCGGGAAAAGTACGCGCCGCAGAAACCGCTCGCGGGTGTCCGCATCACCGGCTCGTTGCACATGACGATTCAGACAGCGGTTTTGATTGAAACACTTGTCGATCTTGGCGCGAGTGTTCGCTGGGCGAGTTGCAATATCTTTTCGACGCAAGATCACGCCGCGGCGGCCGTCGCCAAGTCAGGCGTGTCCGTTTTCGCATGGAAAGGCGAATCGCTTGAAGATTACTGGTGGTGCACCTATCGGGCGATCTCGCATCCCGAGAGCAAAGGCCCGCAACTCATAGTCGATGACGGTGGCGACGCCACGTTGCTTATTCACAAAGGCTACGAGCTGGAAGAAGGCAGCGATTGGGCAAAAACCAAGTCGGCAAACAAAGAAGAGCAGGTCATTAAAGATTTGCTGCTCGAAATCCAGCGCGAGAATCCATATCGCTGGCACGAGATCGTGAAGGATTGGCACGGTGTTTCAGAGGAGACGACCACCGGCGTGCATCGTCTTTACAAAATGCATCAGGAAAATCGGCTGCTTGTTCCAGCGATTAACGTCAACGATTCCGTCACAAAATCGAAGTTCGACAATCTCTACGGTTGCCGGCATTCACTGGTTGATGGCTTAAACCGCGCACTGGATGTCATGCTTGGCGGCAAGATCGCAGTCGTTTGCGGCTATGGCGACGTCGGCAAAGGTTGCGCGCAATCATTGCGCGGCCAGGGCGCGCGCGTCGTCATTACCGAGATCGATCCCATCAACGCGTTACAGGCTTCGATGGAAGGCTACGAAGTGACCACCATCGAAGATACGCTCGGCCGCGGCGACATTTACATCGCTGCTACCGGCAACCTCGACATCATTACGCTTGATCATATGCAGCGAATGAAAGATCAGGCCATCGTCGCGAACATCGGGCACTTCGACAACGAGATTCAGGTCGATGCGCTGAACGCCGCGCCCGGCGTCAAGCGCACGAACATCAAACCGCAGGTAGATAAATACACATTTCCCGATGGGCACGAAATTTTCCTGCTCGCGGAAGGGCGGCTCGTGAACCTCGGCTGCGCGACAGGGCACCCGAGCTTCGTCATGTCGAATTCGTTTTCCAACCAGGTGCTGGCACAATTGGATCTGTGGAAGAATCGCGACACTTACAAAGTGGGCGTTTACGTTTTGCCGAAGAAACTCGACGAAGAAGTCGCGCGCCTGCACCTCGAAAAAATTGGCGTCAAACTGACCAAACTGACGCGGCAACAAGCCGATTACCTCGGCGTCCCGATCGACGGCCCGTTTAAATCAGAGCACTATCGCTATTGAGCCCGAAAACGTTCGGGCTTGATCGGCGCTGATGCGGAGCCGAAAGCGCGGTGGTGCCAGACACAGATAGCAGGCAATAGCACGCGTGCTCAGCCTCGCGGGTCGCGCAATTGTCCGAAAAGCTCGGTGAGAAGATTCTGGAGCGACCAATTGTTGTCCATCTCGACCCAACGCGTTCCCGCGCGGGATTGATCGGTTGCCGTAAGAACGGCGGTAACGTGGCTGCTTTCCTTTAACAGATAGATCTTCGCTCCCGGCGCGAGATCGATCCAGCCGCACGATGGCTCGCCGTGAGATAGCGCCACAGTAATTTGTTTGCCACGCCGAGCACGAGCGAACAGCGCGCGCTTCGCTGGATCGAGGTGAACGCCAGGAAAACGAAAATCGAACGGCTCATCGACGCGCGGCTCGTTATCGCCGACATACGGCAAGTTGCTCAAAGTGACGCGTGCACCAAGAACGTGAGTCGTTGGATCGACGTAGAGTTGATGCCAAACCATTTCCCCATACGCGAATGTTCGCGCATGATCCGGGCTCGTGATAATGAGCTCGCTTCCAAATGCTGCCGCGATTGATCCAATAGCAACCGCCAGCAAAGTCAGCCATTTCATAGACAACGATGAAACGTCGGCCGCCGCATGAAAAAGTCGAGAGCGATTAGCGGATTAACCAGCCGAACCTCACGTGCATACACCGCCTATCTTATCCTGGACGTTGGCCGATTTTCTTAGCGAGATAAGCCGAGAAATATCCTGCGTAGCGAACCTGCAATTCGAGGCGTTGCCAGTCTTTGCCAGTCAACGTTCCCCGGCAATTGGACGCTCCGCATTTGCATTCCACCGAATAATCATCGTCGTCAGGAGTGGCCCAATCGTGAGTGAGTTCTTCGCCGGCGCGGATATTGCGCATTGCAACGAATGTAATCTCGCCGCGCATGCCGAGGTTCGGGTCGCAGGAATGATTGCTGTAAAGCATTGAGGCCTCGCGCTCCTCCGCCGCGACAGGCGCGATGAAGAGATCATTGTCAATTTGAATTTCTACGGGGCCGAGCCGGGGCGTGACTTTCTCGCGCAATTGCTCGCGCGAAATAATGTGTCCGCCTTTCACCGCCACGACTTCGTCTTTGGCGATGTCGGCGGTAGCAAACAGTCCGCGGCCATGGATTTTACTCTCGCGTACTTCCGTTTTGGGCGAACGATAGGAAAGCGATATCATCGGGTTAGCGAGAGATTAATTGTAGGGCGCTCGCCGCGGCGAGCGCCTTTGTCATTTGAATTTTGCGGCTTACACAGCCGCCTCTACAGTTGTCGATCTTGCAATGAGATCTCGTCCAGCCGCCGTCATTTTCATTCTGGTCACTGTGACCCTCGACATTCTGGCGATGGGTTTGATTATCCCCGTTTTGCCCAAGCTAATTCTTGATTTCCTCGGTGGCGAGATGACCGATGCGGCGAAATGGAGCGCCCGGTTCGCGGTGGTCTTCGCGCTCATGCAATTTTTCTTTTCACCCTGGCTCGGCGTTTTGTCAGATCGATTTGGAAGGCGCCCGATCATCCTGCTCTCAAATCTCGGTCTCGGGTTGGATTACATCGTAATGGCGATGGCGCCCACGCTGAACTGGCTTTTTCTCGGCCGGATCATTTCCGGAATCACCACTTCAAGCATTCCGACCGCCATGGCATACATCGCCGACGTCACGCCCAAGGAAAAACGAGCTGGAGCGTTCGGCCTGATCGGCGTGGCATTCGGCGTCGGATTCACGTTTGGACCAGCAATTGGTGGATTGGCGGGCGACGTCAATCCGCGTCTGGCGTTTTGGATTGCAGCGGCTCTTAGCCTGGCGAATTGGCTTTGGGGTTACTTCTTCGTTCCGGAATCGTTGCCGAAAAATCAGCGAAAAGGATTCGAGTTGCGGCGCGCGAACCCTGTGGGATCCCTCACCCTCTTGCGGTCCCATCACGAACTTTGGCGGCTGACCACGATTCAATTTCTGGCCTATCTCGCGCACAATGTGTTCAGCGTCTGGGCCCTTTACGCGATTTACCGTTACAGCTGGAGCCAGGGAATGATCGGACTCTCGCTCATGATTGTCGGAATCGTCACCGCCGCGATTTCCGGCGGACTGACTGGTGTAATGGTGAAACGTTTCGGCGAAAGACGTACGCTTTATATCGGCCAGTTTTTTGGAGCGAGCGGAATGTTTGTCGCCGGCCTGGCCAAAACGGGCGCATGGTTGCTGGCTTCGATCCCGATCATTTCACTTTGGAACATTTCCATGCCAGCCGCGCAGAGCATGATGACTCATCGCGTCAGCGAGCGCGAACAAGGCGAATTGCAAGGGGCGCTCCAGAGCATGCGCTCGATCACGTTCATTATCGGCCCATGGGTATTCCTTCGAATTTTTGGGTGGTTCATCGATCCGAAGAATCGCATTCACCTTCCAGGCGCGCCGTATTATCTGGCAGCCGCTTTTCTTTTTACCGCCATGCTGATGTCGACACGCATCAAGCAAACACCACTCCAATCACAAGCGGCCATGCCGCCGAGCATGCCGTTGGTGCCACCAGAGATCACCGCGACTGGCGCTGCGCCGATTGCCGAAGCGGAAGAAAATATTTGAGCATCCGCGCTGCGTCAGCGATTGAGTGAGTGTGAGAGCAGGTGCGCGTTGCCTGATCGTTGCGATTACGATCTGTTCCTGGTTTTCGATCTCGAATCATTGCGCGTTCGCAGCGATGGCGACGAAAAGCGATTCGACGCAAGCCGCCTGCCCATTTCATTCCAAACCGGCAAAGCAAAAACAGCAATCGTCGCAGGTGCAATGCTGCAAAACCCTGCGTGCCATTGTTCTTGCACAAGCAAAAACGTGGGCGCGCGACGACGCAAAATTTTCCGGCGTCGACCATTACATTCAACAACGCGCGCTCATCGCGTGTTCGTTAAGTACGCTGCCCTTGTTGCTCGACACGGGGCCGCCCGGCGCGCGCTCATTTGCTGAGCTCATCTTGCAGCGGAGCCTTCTCGCTCACGCTCCGCCTTCGTTGGGCTAACAAGTCCGCGATCCGCGATCGCAATCTTCAACTGTAGCGGCAGGCGTGTCGCCTGCATTGCGCAGACCGGCACAGCCGACACGGCTGCCACTACAGAAATCAACTGACGTTCGACATGCAAAAACAAATTCTAATTTTTAGCTGCACAATTTCACTCGCCACGCGCGCGATTGCGCAGATAGAGGCGAGTGACCCAAATCGCCCGCACCGCGAGCACGAGCACCCGCCTTCGCCGGGCTACGGCGTGGCAGGCGATCAGGAGCATGAGCATGAGCAGAAAGAGAAACAGAGATATACGTGCCCGATGCACCCCGAAGTCATCACAAATCATCCCGGCCATTGCCCGAAATGCGGGATGAAACTCGTTCCAAAGAAAGCGGAAACTAAGGCAAAACTGAAAGGCAACGCCCGCGAGTCACACGAAATGCATCAGCATCACGGCGACGAAGCGATGCCGCCTGGATCGCATCAAACACACGCCCCGCAAGGGCACGAATCGCACGACATGTCGCATATGCAGATGTCGATGCAATCGTCAGTAAACATTGCCGACCCAATGAGCCGGGAAAGTTCCGGCACGGCGTGGGTGCCGGATTCCACGCCGATGTATGGCAAAATGTTCATGTTCGGCGATGACATGTTGATGTTGCACGGCGCAATTTTCCCGCGTTACACCAACGTCAGCTCGCGGCGGGGCGATGACCGAATTGATGCGCCGAACTGGATCATGGGAATGTACTCCCACCCATTCGGCCAGAGCGCGCAGCTTGGCGCGCGCCTAATGATGAGCCTCGATCCGCTGACTGAGGGGGGTCGCGGTTATCCACTTCTTTTTCAAACCGGCGAATCATGGCACGACCAACCGCTACATGATCGGCAACATCCGCACGATTTGTTCGACGAACTTTCGGTAAGCTTTTCGCAAAAGTTTGATTCCGACTTGAGCGCGTATTTTTACTTTGGTTATCCGGGCGAGCCGGCCCTCGGGCCGCCCACTTTCATGCACCGGCTTTCGGCAATGGATGATCCGGACGCGCCGCTCAGTCATCACTGGCAGGATTCGACCCATGTCACGTTCGGCGTCGCGACCGCAGGATTGCAATGGTCCCGCTTCGGCGGGATGAAGATCGAAGGCAGCATTTTCACTGGCCGCGAGCCGGATGAAAATCGTTATGACTTCGACCGGCCACGATTTGATTCGTTTAGCGGCCGTATTTCATGGAACCCGACCCAGAACCTGGCGCTGCAGGTTTCGCACGGTTATATTAAGAGTCCGGAAGCGCTCGAGCCTGATCTGAAACGGCATCGCACTACCGCGTCTCTCATTTACAACCTCCCGCTTGGAAACGACAGCAACTGGTCAAACACATTCGTCTGGGGCCAAAACCACGACACTGGTGAAGGGAAAACCCAATCATTCCTGCTGGAATCAAATTATCAACGCGGCCGCGACACCGTTTATGCACGCTGGGAGCGCGTGGAAAAATCCGGGCACGAGCTGGTCCTCGATCCCGCGGATGAACCGCGCATTTTTCCTGTGAGCGGCTACACGATTGGATATGTCCGCGATCTGTCGCACGGCAGCGGTATTGATATCGGACTCGGCACCCAATTTACGATTAACGATCGCCCCGATCGTCTCGACCATTATTACGGAGACGATCTCGGATACGCCTTTCAGTTTTTTCTACGAATCCGCCCGTCAGTGCACAGTCATGGCGGACACGAGCACGTCGAGCACGTTGCTGGAATGGAAAAATGATGGGGCGCGACCGCCGCCATTACGGCAACGGAGTTGCGGCGAGCGCCGCATCGGCCTGCACCAGACCATGTCCTGCCGCAGCCTCATTCCAGCATACAGTTACGTTAATAAAGACAATGTTGGCAAAATCTACCCATCTGAAGCTCCACCAATGTCCGAGACCGAGCGCGGGAAACATTATGTCGCTGCGGCAGCCAGGCGGTAGCGGGAATGCTGTGTTTTCGAGAATCGCTTCAATCTGAGCCGCTGTCAGTCCCGGGTTCTTCTGGAGCATGAGCGCAGCTATCCCCGCTACGTGCGGAGATGCAAGGCTGGTTCCGCCGGCAAAGCTGTAGTCCACCAGTCCGATTCCGCCGCCTACTGTCCCCGCAATGGGAACTGCGAAGCCTGGCGCGAGAACATCAAGGTCTTGTCCTGGAAGTTCCCACGCCGAGAACGGAGGAATGCCATGCTGGGAAGGATCGGCTTCCGCGACATTGTTCAGAATCCACTGGATGTGTGTAGGATCGTTGAGCGGGAACTCTCCCACCAAGCCGGTTGCTCCCGCAGAAATCACGGGTCCGTACCGTGCTGGAAAGACCATGCCGGCCCCTCCGTCATTGCCTGCGGCCGCAACTGGAACAACGCCATGGGCGATGGCATAGTCAATAGCTGCGCGCTGCAAGACGTCGTCTGGGCTTCCGGGAGGGAACCCGCCAAAGCTCATGTTGATAACGAGCGGGGAATTGCCGAGCTGGCCATCGGCTTTGAGATCAGTCAAATACACGATTGCACGAGCTATAGCGGAAGACCAAGCCAGCCCCGGTTCGCCGTCCTTTTTCACGGGAATAACCGTCGCTTTCGGCGCTACTCCGTTGAAAGTCGCGGGGAGCGCCGGATCCGACAGATTGTATCGAAATCCGAGAATGACGCTGGTGACCGCGAGTCCGTGACCATAAGTATCCCGCTCCCATTTTTCCGGCTGGCTCGAAACTGTCCCTCGTTCTCCGCCGCCGCCCCCAAAACTTCGAGCGAACTCCACGGCAATTCGCTCTTCAGGGAGATAAGCCCGCCAGTTAAACGGCAGTCCGGTGTCGATCACGCCGACGTAAACTCCGTCACCGTCATAACCAACGACGCGAGGCGGAGTCGCGCCGAAATCCGTCACGTTCACTGCGTCCAGGTTCCAATAGTTTGTGCCATCGGAGAAGTCATCTGTGGCAAGATCATCGACCTGCGCATCTGCATTTGCTCCTGCTACGTAGGGAAGGCTCTGAATCGTAGAGACCTCGGAACTCCTGGCGCGCAATGTGACTGCATTGATTTGAGAAATGACGTCCAGCACCTGTCCATGCGCACCGAGATCCTGAAGGATGCTGTTCGTTACCGGCTGATTGAGGAGGACGTTAATCCCGATCATCTGACCCTGTGCTTGAATTCGGGTCGCGCCAAGCACTAGGAAACCGATGGCAACGGCGACTAGCAGAGGTCGTGTGTTTCGCGTTTTCATATCTTGCTCCTTTGTTTTGTTTTTTTCTAGTTAGTTTGGTCTTCACTGAGGTACTAGAGAAAATCTGGCCCGAGGTTACGCGAAAAGTTTTGGCGTTTTGAACAGAAGGAAACGGAGGCAGGGTGTGCAGATTTCTTGCAGGTGCCCGCTGATGAGGCGAATAGACGGGAAATAATCTCCTGCGGAATCTTTACCAGAGGATGGATTGGTCGCGAGTGCCGTCGCTTGAAACCGGGAGTTGGTGCCGCTAGGCTTTGCTAGTGACGTACAGAGGCAAATACAAAAATGGGACCGTGCTTCTTCCGAAGGGAGTAGATATCCCTGAGGGCGCGGAAGTCGAAGTGACGCCCATTGACACTCCGGCGAACGGAAACACTGGAGAGAGCGACTCTTCGTTTTACGAGCGGTACAAAGAATTCATTGGCGTTCTTGAAGGGCTTGCAAGCGATCTAGCCGAAAATCACGACCATTATTTGTACGGCGCGGCGAAGCGCAAACAATGAGCGTTGTCTTTGCTGACACGTTCTATCTCCTCGGATTAACTAACCCGGGTGATCACGTCCACTCGAAATGTGTGCGCTTTGCTCGGCAGTACCGCGGAGAGTTCCTCACTACGAGCGCTGTTCTGCTGGAGTATGCCAACTCAGCCTCAAAGCCGCCGTATCGCAGCCGTGCCGCTGCTTTCCTCGAATCGCTATCGACAGATCCACGAGTACGGATCGTACCCTTGGCGCCTGCACTCTTTGATCGAGGACGCGCATTATACCGGCAACACGTTGACAAGGAATGGTCGCTGACCGACTGCATTTCCTTCGTCACCATGCGAGATGAGGGGATTGTGGAAGCAGCAACCGGGGACCGCCACTTCGAACAAGCCGGGTTCAACGCGTTGCTTAAGTAAACCAACAAAAACTTGATCGCCATTGATTTGCGACCGTTCGCGCAATTTGCACGGCGATCTTCGTATCTTCGTTGCCTTCTGTTGGACGGAATCCGCTGCCTCCTTCTTGTTTATGAAAAAGGGCCGGCAAAAATTTTGCGCCGCACTTTGCGCAAGTTCTAGACACTAATTTCACGAATTTACACCAATTGGTTGAAGACTCTTAAAATTCGTGAGGATTCGTGTAATTCGTGTCTTCACGGCTGCTTTTCCTCGCAAAGTTTTTGAAATCGCGGATCGCCGCGTAGTGAGTCGAACATGGGATCAAGCCGAAGCACTGCAGGAGTGATCGGTATAATTTCGGCCAGCGCCCCGCAGGCCGGTATCGAGAGTAGTTTTTGTAAAGCGGCAATG
>WNGB01007148.1_pt1 | contig 17520 bp, 14 predicted proteins | sample 5400681 | NCBI WGS metagenome assembly WNGB01 (sample SAMN13153367, study PRJNA577476) | soil metagenome | isolation source: 115 cm soil or saprolite under grassland replicate 2 | place: USA:California | collected 2016-06-15 | reverse complement strand
TGCGATTGCCGCTGGTCTCGCGTTTTCACCGGCGATCACCATGCAGGAGTCCGGTCGTGCGCATCGCGTTTGACGGCACGACGCTGACGCCCGGCCGAACCGGTGTCGGTTATTACACCGAACACCTGCTTCAGCATCTCGCGCGGGAAGTGGAGCGCACCGGCGATGAGCTGGTGGTGATCTCGAACCAGGGCATCGATACCGCATTTCCGCTGCCGAAGCACGTTCGCGTCTACTCAGCGCGACAGCTGCCGGTGCGCATTGGTTGGATGCAACTCCTTGCGGCGCGCGTCCTCACGGATCTTCAGCCGGACGTGGCGCACTTCACCAACGGCATGATTCCGCCAGGCTCACCCGTCCCCACCGTTGTGACCGTTCACGACATGAGCCTTCGCCTTCACCCCCGATGTCATCCTTTCCGTCGTCTTCTGATCAATAGACCTCTTGTCACGGTAGCGATCCGCAACGCCACGGCAATGGTGACCGTGTCGAACAGCGCGCGACGCGATCTGCTGCGCCTCTACGGCATCCCGCCTGATCGCGTGGCCGTTGTTCATGAAGCCGCGGCGCCGATTTTTCAGGCGATTCGCGATATCGAGCACCTCGAACGTGTGCGACGGCGTTACAGCCTGCCGGAGAGATTTGTGCTCTACGTCGGCGCGATCGAACCACGCAAGAACCTGCGCAGGCTGGTGCAGGCATTTGCCCGCGCGCGTGCGCGCGGTGTGCCGCATCACCTCGTCTGCGTTGGTCCGTACGGCTGGTCGTCTCGAAATCTTGTCCGCGTGATCGAGCGACTCGACCTCAACGAGGTCGTGCAATTCGCGGGATATGTGCCGCTGCACGATCTCCCCGCCATTTACAACCTGGGCGAGTTGTTCGTATTTCCCTCCGTCTACGAGGGCTTTGGCTTGCCAGTGGTGGAAGCGATGGCGTGCGGCACGCCCGTGATTACATCGAACACGTCGTCACTCGACGAGATAGCCAGCGGAGCCGCGGAAACAATCGATCCGTACGACGTAGACGCGATGGCCGAGGCCCTCGTGCGGCTGCTCACAACTGCGGATCGGCGCCGCGAGCTCTCACTCCGGGGACTGGAGCGCGCTAAGCGGTTTTCATGGACGCATACCGCGCGCGAAATGCTGGCGATTTACAAACGCGCAAGCGGATTGGCCGTTCCGCACGCCGTGCCCGCGATCGCGCCGCTCGACGGGGTGCCATCGGCACCGGGCTCTGTCGCGATGTCACGCGAGACGCAGACGCTTGTGCCTCCAGTCAGGGGCGGCTCCGGATGAGCGCCACGCTAGCGTTCGATCGCCTCGCGCCGAGCTACGACAGTTTGACTGACGGCGAGTTGTTCACGTTGATGCGCCGGCGGACGCATGACGTGTTTCTGCGATGGTTTCGCCCAGGCTGCCGGGTCCTCGAAATCGGCTGCGGCACCGGACGCGACACCGCGTTTCTCACGCGTCACGGCATTCGCGTTGTCGCCTGCGATCCCTCGGAAGCGATGGTCAGCCGCACACTTGGCAGGCTGGCCAACGAAGGGGCGAGCGATCGAGCCACGGTGATGCCGTGCGGTCTCGAGAACCTGAGGACGTTTCTCGATGCGCTCGGAGAACGCGAAGCCTTCGACGGCTTTGTCTCGAACTTTGGCGCGCTGAATTGCGTCGAGTGTCTGATGCCCCTGCGCGAGCTCGCTGCGGAGGCCCTGCGCCCGGGCGGTGCCGTGCTGCTGAACCTCATGGGCCGCACGTGTGTGATCGAGGCCGTCTATTTCGCGCTGACCGGCCGCGGCAATCTCGTGAGACGCCGGCAGGCCGACGGTGCCGTTCAAATTCCTGTGGCCGGCGTCAACGTCGCGGCTTTTTACCATCGCACGCGCGAGCTCAAAACGATGCTCGGACCCAATCTGCGGCTGGCGCGCGTCACCGGCATCGGCGTCGCCATTCCACCGCCATATCGCGAGCCGAGATGGACGACGTTGCCGCGCTTTACCCGTGCGCGGCTCGCGGACATAGATGGGGTCATCTCGACGTGGCCGCCTTTCAATCGGTTGGGCGACCACATCCTGCTTCAATTCGTGAAGCGGCGGAGCCCGCATGCGTGACGTCCTTCTCGGACAGGCGTACTACTTGCGTTTCGATCGCAAGCTGTGGCGCGCGCAACAGCCGTACGCGCCGCTCGGCACGTTGTATGCGGCATCCTACCTGCGCAGCCGCGGTCATTCCGTTGCCTTGTTCGACGCGATGCTTGCAAGGTCCGAAGCGGATTGGGCGGACGCGCTGAACAGAGCAAAGCCCCCGGTCGCGGTCATCTACGAAGACAGTTTCAATTACCTCACCAAGATGTGTCTGTTGCGGATGCGGCAGGCAGCGTGTCGAATGATTGACCTCGCTAGACGTCGCCGTTGCCCAATTGTGATTTCAGGCTCCGACGCGACGGATCATCCCGAGATTTACCTGCAACACGGCGCGGCCGCCGTGATTCTCGGCGAAGGCGAAGTCACGCTCGGCGAGCTGGTCGAGCGGCTGAAGACAGACGGTCCACTGGAATCGGTTGCAGGCATTGCCTACATGGACGCGAAGCAGCAGGTCCGGCGTACGCCGCCGCGCCCGTTTGTGAAGGCCCTCGATGAGTTGCCGCTTCCGGCATGGGACCTCGTCGACGTTCAGCGCTATCGCGCCATCTGGAAGCGGCATCACGGCTACTACTCGATGAACGTCGCAACGACTCGAGGATGCCCGTATCACTGCAACTGGTGTGCGAAGCCGATCTACGGACAGCGATACGCCGTCCGCAGCCCGGACAACGTGTCGCAGGAGATTTCGTGGCTCACGCGTGAGTACCGCCCCGATCACATTTCGGTCGTTGACGACGTGTTCGGACTGTAGCCGGGATGGATTGAGAAGTTTGCCGATCGGGTGGTCGAGAGCGGCAACAGATTGCCGTTCCGATGTTTGATGCGCGCCGACCAGATCAGCGACTCCGTCACGCGTGCGCTGGTGGGGAGCGGTTGCCGCATGGTCTGGATGGGCGCAGAGTCCGGATCGCAGCGCATTCTCGACGCCATGGAAAAGGGCGTCCGCGTGGAACAAATCCGCGACGCCGCGCGTTTGCTGCACAGCGCGGGTATTGGCGTCGGCTTGTTTCTTCAGTTCGGCTATCCAGGTGAAACGTGGGACGACATTCAGCGGACGCTGGCGCTGACGCGCGACGTGGATCCGGAAGACATCGGCGTGTCGATTTCGTATCCGCTGCCCGGCACCAGGTTTTACGAACGCGTACGGGAAGGGCTTGGCCAGAAGCAGAACTGGTTCGACTCGGCGGACCTCGCCATGATGTACCGCGCGAGCTATGCGCCCGCGTTCTACCGCGTGCTGCATGACGTGGTGCATCACGAATTTCGTGTGCGTCGACTCACCCGGACACTCGGGCGCGACTTCTCTCAGCACGTGATACCGCGCGCCTCGCATGGCCGTCACGCGGCCGCCTGGTTGTACAACCGGCTCTCGTTGCCTCTGGCCGAGCGCCGGCTCCGTCGAATGTCGCGCGAGGCGATTCACCGGTCATCGTCTTCGGACCGCATGCCGATTCTCACCCGCGGCGCCGCAGCGACGCCCACGCAACAGGACGCATGACCGCCAGATCACCGGCGCACGTCGTGCTCTACAACCCTCGAGCGGTGTTCTACACGATGCCGCTCGCGCTTCTCGCGGTGGGCTCTGCGCTCGAGCGTCGCGAAACGCAGGTCACGGTGATCGACGCACGCCTCGAACGAGATCCTCTGCGCCGCGTGCTCGATGCAACCGACGGCGCATTGTGTCTGGGACTGACGGTGATCACAGGGGCACCCATTCGCGATGCGGTGGAAGTGTCCAGAGCCGTCAAGGCGCGCCGGCCATCGTGCCCGGTCATTTGGGGAGGCTGGCATCCGTCACTTTTTTCTGCAGAGTGTCTCGAAGAGCCGAGCATCGATGCCGTGGTCGTCGGTCAGGGCGAGGACACGATGCGGGAGATCGTCGCGCGCCTTCTCTCACGCGAACCGCTCAATGGGTGTCCTGGCACAGTCACTCGTGATGGCGGTAGGCTCGTCGCGGGCACGCCACGCCCGCTGCGCGATCTCAACGATTTTCCTCCACACGACTACTCGCTCCTTCCCGTCGAGCGCTACTTCGCCCTGAAAGGGAAACGGCAGGTCGACTACATCTCGTCGCAGGGCTGTCGCTTCCGTTGCGCGTTCTGTGCCGATCCCGCCGTGTATTCGCGCGGCTGGACGGGTCTCGAGCCCCGGCGAATTGCTCATGACGTCGAGGCGTTGCAGAAGCGCTACGGCATGCGCGAGCTCGCGTTTCAGGACGAAACCTTCTTCACCTATCCGGCGCGCATCAGCGCGCTCGCCGAGGAATTGCTCCGGCGAGACGTTTCGGTCGAGTGGACGGCAACGCTGCGCGCGGATCAAGCGTGTCGCATGGGGGAGGCGCTGCTGGCAAAGGCCGTTCGCTCGGGTCTGCGCCGCGTGATGGTTGGCGTCGAGGCGGGGACGCAGACGATGCTCGATCGCCTCAAAAAGGATCTACGTCTCGAGCAAGTCATTGAAACGGCGGAAATGTGTCGTCGCCATGACCTGGGCGCCATCTTCAATTTCATCGTTGGATTCCCCGGTGAAGACGATGGCAGCGTCCGGCAGACGCTTGCGTTCGCGAAGCGGCTCCGAGCCATGAGCCCTGTCTTCGAGACGCCGATCTTCTATTACCGGCCGTATCCAGGCAATCCGATCGCCGACGAAGCGAGAGAGACCGGCTTTACGATGCCGCGCGGTCTCGACGCCTGGGCCGACTTCGATTATGTCGGGGGCCGCGGTCCGTGGGTCAGCGCGGCGAGATACAGGCAGGTCGAACGGTTCAAGTTCTACAGTCATCACGCATGGCAGCCGGGCAGTGCGCTGCGTTGGCCGCTGCGAAAGGCGGCGCGGTGGCGCTGCGACCACGATTGGTACCGCTTTCCGTTTGAGAAGGCGCTCGTTGAATTCGTCCGGCCGCCGCAGCAGGTGTCGTGATGGATCTGCTGCTCGCCCACGCATATTACCTATCTGAAGATGCCGAAGAGCGCCGCATCATGCGGCCGTACCCGCCGCTCGGGATCCTGTATCTCTCTTCGCATCTGAAAACGCGCGGGTTCGACGTCGCGGTCTTCGACGGCACATTTCGGACGGCAGCGGAGTTCGGCGCACTCCTCGCGGAAAAGCGGCCTCCCGTTGTCGGCGTTTCCGTGAACATGATGACCAAGCGCCACGCGCTTGGAATGATCGGCGCGGCGCGCGCCTCAGGAGCGCGCGTGATCGTCGGCGGCCCTGATCCTCCCCACTATGCCCGCGAATACCTCGACGCGGGCGCCGACGTCGTCGTCATTGGCGAAGGGGAGGCGGCGCTCGAAGAACTGGTGCCCATCCTCACGCTGGCGAGTGCACCCGAGACGCATCTGCCGTCAGTTGCAGGCATTGTCTTCCGGACGAGTGCCGGGCAAATTGTCCGCACGCCACCCCGCCCGTACTTGCCGGATCTCAGCGCTCAGCCCCATCCCGATCGCGGCGCCGTTGACATTCCACGATATCTCGCGACGTGGCGTCTGCATCACGGCTACGGTCCACTCTCTTTGATCACCGCACGCGGCTGCCCGTACACCTGCACGTGGTGCAGTCGATCGGTCTTTGGCACCACGCATCGTCGGCGAACCGTCACCGACGTGGCCGACGAGGTGGAGGAAATTCGGGATCGCTACGCACCGGATCGTTTGTGGTACGCGGACGACGTGTTCGGGATCAATCGCAGTTGGACGCTTCAATATGCGACCGAGCTGCAGAAGCGCGGACTTCGCCTGCCATTTGAGTGCATCTCGCGCGCCGAGCGGATCGACGATGCCGTCGCGAACGCGTTTGCCGACATGGGCTGCTGGCGTGTGTGGATTGGGTCGGAAAGCGGATCGCAGACAGTGCTGGACGCGATGGAGCGGCGCGTCACCGTGGAAAAAGTGCAGGAAGCCGCGCGGCGGCTCAGAGAACGAAAGATTCAGGTTGGACTCTTCATCATGCTCGGCTTCGTCGGCGAGCGCATCGACGACTTGCGTGCCACGATCGAGCATCTCAAGCAGACCGCGCCCGACATTTTCCTCACGACGGTTGCGTATCCCATCAAAGGCACGCCGTTCTACGAGCAGGTAGCGGACCGGATCGTCGAGACATCGCCGTGGCATGAGCGCACCGATCGCGATCTGCAGATCGAAGGGCGCCCAGGCCGGCGCTACTACGACTTCGCGCGACGGTGGATCACAGCGGAGGTTGCGCGTCACGGCCACTGGCGCACGCATCGATACGCACAAGCGGCGCGATCGGCCGCATCCGCGCTCGTCGGCCGAATTGGCATGGCGTTGACCGCCGAAGCCCAGGAATCATGATTGTCTTGCTGAACCCGTGGAGCACGCCGTCACCGAAGAAGCCGCTGCCGATGTCGCTGCTTGCGCTCGGCTCGATGCTCGAGGGTGAGTTCGACTACCGGATTGTGGATGGCAACGTCACGGCCGATGCCGCCGCAGCCGTCACCCATCTCGCGGGGCTCCACCGTCTCAACGCCATCGGCATGACGGTGATGCCGGGACCGCAGCTTCGTCATGCGGTAGCGCTCTCACGCATCTTGAAGGCTCGTCTGCCGGACGTTCCCATCGTCTGGGGCGGATACTTTCCGTCGCAGCACGCTGATGTCGTGCTGAAAGATTCTGCAATCGACTTCTGCGTTCGCGGGCAGGGTGAGCATGCGTTCGTTTCGCTTCTGCGGGTGCTTGCCAAAGGCGGGTCGTTCGAGAGCGTTGCCGGACTGAGTTACCGCGCGAGCGACGGCTCCGCGCAGAACAACGCGATTGCGCCTCTCGCGCAACTCGATCCGCTGCCCATGTGGCCGTATCACCGCGTTCAAATGGGCCACTACTTTCATCGTCATTACCTTGGCCGCCGGGTGGGGACACATCACTCGTCGTATGGTTGTCCGTTTGGCTGCAGCTTTTGCGCCGTGGTATCGATTGCCAAACGCCGATGGGTGGCCGAGTCGCCGGAGCGGGTCGGCTCGGTACTTTCGAAGCTGTCTACGGAGTACGGCGCCGATGCGGTGCAGTTCCATGACATGGACTTTTTCATTTCCGAGTCGCGAACGCTGGCGATTGCGGATCGGCTGCGCTCCCTTGGCATGACGTGGTGGGCCCTCGGCCGCGTGGACGAGTTGATGCGATACCGAAACACAACCTGGGAAGCGCTCACGCGTAGTCGGTTGAAGATGGTCTTCTGCGGCGCCGAGTCAGGGTCGACGGAGACCCTGCTTCGCATGAACAAGGGCGGCACGGCCGCCGCCGAGTTGACGCTCGATCTCGCACGGCGGATGCGAAGCTACGGCGTCGTTCCCGAGTTCTCGTTCGTCGTCGGGAATCCGCCTGATCCCGAGGGCGATCTACGGCACACCCTCGCGTTCATCCGGCGAGTGAAGGCAATCAACCCCGCGTCGGAAATCGTCTTGTACGTCTACTCGCCGGTGAGCGACTTTGCGTTTCCCGAGACGCTCGACGAATGGACGACGGATCGATGGCAATCGTTTTCGCTGCGGCGCGATCCACGAACACCGTGGTCACCAGTCGACATTCGACAACGCGTGCGGAACTTCGAGATCGTGATGAACGCGTATTACCCGACGGTCACAGACACCAGGCTCACCTGGTGGCGTCGGTGGGTGCTTCGGGGCACCGCGGCCTGGCGGTATCACCTGCATGCGCATCGCTGGCCTGTGGAGCTCAATGTCCTGCAGAGACTCTTCCGGTATCAGCGGCCCGAAACGACAGGTTTTTGATGTCTCTTCTGAGTGTTGAGAGAGCGTACGAATTGTGGGCCGAGAGCTATCCGCCCGTTGCGCACAACGCGCTGATGCGCGCGGAGCAGAGCGCAGTGTTGTCGCTCCTGCCCCGGCTCACCGGATTAAGCGCGCTGGATGCGGGATGCGGCACGGGCCGGTACGCGCGATTGCTGGTCGAGGGCGGCGCCCGTCGCGTGTGCGGCGTCGATCGATCGATGGCAATGCTGATGCGCGCCAGGACGGGGAAAGCTGCCCTCGGCGATCTGCATTCCCTCCCTTTTGTTGACAGTGCTTTCGACGTCGTCGTTTCCGGTCTCGTGTTGAACGATACGGCCGATCTGTGCGCCGCCGTGCGCGAAATAGCGCGTGTGCTCAATGCGGGCGGCGTGCTGCTGTACTCGACTCTGCATCCGCGCGGCGCCCAGATGCAATGGACGCGGACGTTCGAGCGCGACGGCCGCACGTGGACGTTGCCGGCGCACTGGCATTCACTTCATGCGCATCAGAGCGCCTGTGCGGCGGCCGGACTGGCGATTGAAGCCGTTCGTGAGCCGGCGCTGGCCGATCGTGGTGCAGTCGCTCTCGTCATCCGAGCACGACGCGATGTGGTTCACCCGCCCGCGTAGTTTCATCAACGCCGCCGTTCTCAGCCCAGGTGGCGAAGTGTTTGGTTCGCTTCGCGTCCACGGCACGATCATTGACAGCCTCGGCGATGCACCCGATCGCCGCGACGTTGTGATCGATCTCGATGGATCCGTCGTGCTCCCAGGCCTCATCAACGCCCACGATCATCTCGAGCTGAACTCCTTCGGACGGCTCAAGTGGCGCGATCGGTACTGCAACGTCAGCGAGTGGATCGCCGATTTTCAACCGCGCTTTGCGGCCGATCCCTCGCTCACGGCCGCGCGGCCAGAGACTCTGGACGATCGCTTGTGGGTTGGCGCGTTCAAAAACCTGCTCGCTGGGGTGACGACCGTCTGTCATCACAACCCGCTGCACACGACACTCAAGCGGCGATACCCCGTGCGCGTCGTGCGGAACTACGGTTTCAGCCATTCGCTCGACATCGACGGCGACGAGGTCGCGGCGTCGCATCGTCGCACGCCGGCGAATTGGCCGTGGATCGTTCATGCTGCCGAAGGCACCGACGCGCGGGCTGCCGCGGAGATTGACGCGCTTACCAGCCTTGGATGCGTGACGCCAAACACCGTCATCGTCCACGGTGTTGCCTTGACGCCAGACAGCGCAGACAAGTTGCTGTCGAGAGGCGGCGCTCTCGTCTGGTGCCCGACATCCAACGCATTTCTCTTCGGCCGAACGGCCGACGTGCGTCAGTTTGACGACGCCGGCAGGCTGGCGATCGGCAGCGATTCGCGGCTCAGTGGCGAGGGAGACCTGCTCGACGAGATTCGCGCCGCGCACGCGACGCGTCAATTGACCGCGGACTCGCTGTTTCACGCTGCGACGGACGGCGGCGCTCGCGTGCTGCGGCTAGCCGAGTGCGGCACGCTTATGCCCGGCTGCCGCGCGGACCTTTGCGTGTTGCGCCGAAACCATGCGGAGCCGCTTGACACACTGGTGACCGCGCGCCGTGGGGACGTTCGGATGACGATGGTCGCGGGTCGCGCGCTTCTCTCCGATCCCGAGCTCTCGGCGGTTTTCGAAAGTCCGCATAACGCGCGAGCGGTAATCGTGGACGGTGCTCGAAAACTGATGGACAGCAAACTCGCGCGCCGGGCAGCGACGCTGAAGATGCACGAAGCGGGACTCGAGGTCGCGCCGTGTTGACTTCACCCGCCGACATGTTGCGCCGGGCCACCGGCCGGGTGACGGGCAGATTGAGCAGTCTGCCTATTCTTGCGCTGAGCGTCCACAGCGCGTGCAACTGTAGATGCGTCATGTGCGACATCTGGAAGGCGAACGCCAACAAGCGCGAGATCTCGATCGAAACGCTTCAGGGCCACCTCGACGCGATTCGGGCGCTCGGCGTGCAGCGCGTGATGCTCACGGGCGGTGAGCCTCTGTTACATACAAATCTCTGGCGCTTCTGCAGTCTCCTGCAGGACGAAGGTGTCGCGCTGACACTGGTTACGACAGGCCTGCTGCTCGAACGACACGCGGCAGACATCAGGGAATTCATCGACGAAGTTGTCGTGTCCATCGATGGGTGGTCTGACACCCACGATGCGATTCGCCGCACGCCGGGTGGCTTCACCCGCATCGCGCGCGGTGTGGCTACACTGCGAGACGGCGCGTCGCGTCCGCATGTCATCGGGCGCAGCGTGGTGCAGAAGGCCAACTGCAGCGAGGTTGACGCGACCGTTCAAGCAGTCGCGGCGATTGGCGTCGATCGATTGTCGTTCCTGGCGGTCGATGTGAGCTCGAGCGCATTCAATCGGCCGGCGCCGTGGTCTCTCGAACGAAAGCAGGAGGTTGGTCTTGGCCGCGACGATCTGCCGCGGTTTGCCGACTCCATCCGCCGCGCCGAGGCGCGCTGCCGGGCCGAATTCGCCTCGGGGTTTGTCGTTGGTGGCGCGCGCTCTCTCTGGCGCATCCACGATCATTTCGCGGCGGCAACGGGCGTCGGCAACTGGCCGCGCGCGCAGTGCAACGCGCCATGGATGTCCGCGGTCCTCGACGCGGACGGAACGTTGCGGCCGTGCTTCTTTCAACCGGCGTATGCGTCTGCGGTGGAGGGCAGTCGCGGCGCGAGCGATCTGCGATCGACGCTCAATTCACCGCAGTCCATTGCGTTCCGCCGCGAGCTTGATGTCCGCTCGAACGAGATTTGTCGCGAGTGCGTGTGTAGGTTGTCGCTACCGCTGTTCCGGCGGGCGTAACACCTGCAAGCCGGCGACGGAGCTTCCGCCTTCGCTGAAGCTACGGCGGACCAGAAAGCCCCGCCACTACGAGCGACGTTGTGTAGTGACCGCCCCTTAGGGCCGCGTGTGTAGTGGCGGCCTTTTCAAGGCCGCCTTGGGATGCGTAGTAGTCGTGTAGTGGCGGCCCTTTAGGGCCGCCGTCGATCAGGAACTACGTTTCGCGGGTCTTTGGCCTCGCGACGCTCTGGTAAAGCTGTTCGAACTGCGTGGCCGTCCAATTGACGTCGTGCGCCGCCGCGAACGCGCGTGCGTTGGCGGCCAGCCGCGCGCGGCGGCTGCGGTCGTGCAGCGTCTCCACAATCGCGCGCGCGAGCGCCGGCGCATCGCCCGGCGTCGTGGCAACGCCGGCGTCCGGCGCCAACTCCGCAAGATAGCCAACGCGGGTGCCGACGATCGGCAGACCGGACGCCGCGGCTTCGAGGACCGACGCAGCAGCCGCTTCGTGCCGCGACGACTGGACGTAGATATGAGCCGACCGATAAAAGCGCGGCAGCCAATCCGACGGGTGATAACCGTGGAACGTCACGCGATCGGCAATGCCCAAACGCGAAGCGTTCGCCTGCAAGCGGCCGTTCAAGGTGTCCTCGCCGACGAGATCCAGGCGCACGTCAGTCGTTCGCGCGGCAATTGAAACCGCGTCCAACAAGATCGTCTGATCTTTCACGCGATTCAAGCTGGCGACTTGCAGCAACTTCCACGGCGGTCCCTCCGCTGGAGGATCGACCGGAGCAAATCGCGCAGTGTCGACGCCGATCGGCAGCCGCACCACAGGAATATGGTGCGCCTCCGCCAACTGCTGCATGTACTTCGTCTGGACGTGGACCCGTGATGCGCGTCGACAGACGACGCTGACGAGCGCACGTCCCAGGCGTGTTCGCTGCATACCGTAATCGATGTTGTCGATGACAACGAACTCGCCGCTGTCGCACGTGACGATCACCGGGACGCGAAGTCGGCGGCCCGCGGCGGTCGCGAGGAGGCCGGCGGGATTGATCCAGAACGCGTGCAGCAGATCGAACGGCCCTGCACCCGCGAGCGCGGCCCGCAGTGCGCGCCACTCGTGCCACGCGCGCAGCCGCCTGCCCTGACCCGGTCGGCCGAGGTCGTGCACAGTGATGTTGTGAAGGCGATAGGTGCCCGGCTCGGGCAGATGGCGCACCGTAAAAGCGTGCACGTCGTGGGATTGGCCGAGCCGCTCGAGCAGCGCGAGATAGACGGGAATCACCTGCTCGCGGCCGCTTGGATGGAGACCGCCGGTCAACACGAACGCGATCTTCACGCGCGGCGTGCTCCACGTGCCGTCTGGCCCAGCAGTGTTTCGTACGACGCGAGCGTTCGCGCCGCGATTCGTTCCCAGGTAAGGTCTCGCTCGAATCGTGCCCTCACCAGCGCGCGCGCGGCCGACAGGTCGCCGCTCGCAACGCGAACGAGGGCATCAGCACATGCGGCGGCGTTTCCGGGCTGCCATCGTGCTCCCGAATCACTCGCGATCGCGCGAAAGGATGGGATGTCGGTCACCACCGGCACGAGCCCGCACGCCATCGCCTCTATCAGCGCGTACCCGCTACCCTCTCGGTGGCTGCCGCTGATGTAAACATCGGCTGCGCTGTAGTAGTTCGCGATATGTTCATGGGCCACCTGGCCGACGAGGTGAACCCGATTGCCGAGCACGGCTGACTGCTGAACGCGTTCTCGAACTTCGCCCTCGATCGCCGCCTCTCCATAGATCATCCAGCACTGCGCGTGAGGTAGGCGCTCGAACGCGCGTTCGAGGCCCGCGAGGACCGTCAGCGGATCCTTGTTTTCATTGAGTCGCCCCACCCACAGGATTGCCGGTGTCGCGGCGATTTGTGTGGTGCGTCGCGCCTCTTCACGTGGAACGGGCCTGATTCTCGTGCTCGCTTCAAGAATTTCAAAAATTGGCCGCGCCTCGAGAAGGCGCGCCGCGCGCCACGGCTCGGCGTGCGCCGCCGCTGTGAACGACCACGCATCTGCTTTGCGCAGTCGCTTCCAACTCGAGTCCCGAAGCCGATCGAGCCGTGAGGGAACGGAATAACCGCCGTGATCCTGCACGATGATTGGCACACGCGGCGCGGCTGACTTCAGCGCGGCAACCGTTGCCGGAAACATCAGGCCGTTGACGTGGAAGACGTCCGGCGCTTCTGTCAACGCCGCGGCGATGACTGAAGATGAGATCCATGCTGGTGACGGCATCGGCGGCCCGCCGTCACACACGAAGACGTAGCTCACCTGATTGCGTGTCGTCGTGGCTGCGTTCCCGAAGCGCTGGATGACGCGCACCGACGCGCCCGCGGCGACGAGCGCATCGCTGAACTCGGTCAGCGTCGAGTATCGATCCAGCAACGCCGCCGGGGCCGCAAGCGACGCATCGTACGCGAGGTTCACTTGGACGATCCGCATCTCACGCTACACCGTCGGCCAACGCTCGGCATGACCAGTCGACGGGAGCACTCGTGGACGGTCCACTAGTTCAGGACCGATTCGATGCGGCGGTCGGGTATGAACCAGATCAGCGCGACGGCCACATACAGGACGTCCGAGATGATCTGATGCACGAACGCGAGGGGGATCGCAGCGAAGTACATGAGCAAGGAAAGGTAGCCCTTGATGTCGCCGCCAACAGCCGTCGCAAGACGCGACGCGTGCCCCTCGGCGCTGATGATCACAGTCTGGAGAATCTTGTAGGCAATCGCCGAGCCCAGCATCACCACGCCGTAGAGCGCGGTTGGAACCGGCGCGAAATGGTTCTCGCCCATCCATCCGGTGACGAACGGCACCAGCGACAGCCAGAAGAGCAGGTGAAGATTGCTCCAGAGAACCTTGGCGTTGATGTGGCTCGCCGCGTGAAGGAGATGATGGTGGTTGTTCCAGTAAATGCCGAGCACGACAAAGCTGAGGGCGTAGGTCAGGAACACGGGCAGAAGCGGCTCCAGCGCGGTTAAGTCGGTGCCGTGCGGCACGCGCAACTCCAGCACCATGATCGTGATGAGGATGGCGATGACGCCGTCGCTGAACGCTTCGACGCGGCCCTTGGTCATAAAATGTGACGCGTTGTGACACTCAAACGTGTGGTGCGCGAGTTCGTCAACCTGCTCCTGATTGCGCTCGGCATTCTAGCAGCGGGGATGGGCCTCAAAGGGTTCCTTCTGCCCAGCAACTTCATCGACGGCGGCGTCACTGGCGTCTCGATGCTGTTGACGAAGATCACGGGTCTGCCGCTGGCACTCTGGCTCCCGATTGTGAATGTACCTTTTATCGCGCTCGGCTGGCGGCAGCTTGGTGCAGCGTTCGCTCTGCGCAGCGCAATCGCGATTGCCGGCCTGTCCGCCGTGCTCGCGACCATCCATTATCCAGACGTGACGCCAGACCTGGTACTGACTGCCGTCTTTGGCGGCTTCTTCATTGGCGCAGGCATTGGCCTCGCCGTTCGCGGTGGGGCGGTGCTGGACGGAACCGAGATCGCGGCGTTGCTCATCAGCAGACAAAGCGCGGTGTTCAAGGTCGGCGATGTCATTCTCGGATTCAACGTGGTGCTCTTCCTCGCTGCGATGTCAGTCCTGGGGGTCGAGCAGGCGCTGTACTCGATTCTCACCTACCTGACCGCCGCGCGCACCCTCGACTTCGTCATTCACGGCATCGAGGAATACACCGCGATGACCATCGTGTCGGACGCGAGCGAGCCGATCCGCACGCGCATCATGACCGAGCTCGGTCGAGGCGTGACCGTCTTCCGCGGTTACGGCGGCAAAACGAGCACCGAGCGCAACATCCTCTACTGTGTGGTCACACGGCTGGAGATCGGCAAGGTAAAAGCCATTGCAAAGCACCACGACCCGACATGCTTCGTCGTGTCTCACGTCCTTGCCGACGTCGAGGGCGGCGTCATCAAGCGAACTGCCCTGGGACACTAACAAGGGTTCAAGGGTTCAAGGGTTCAAGGGTTCAAGGGTTCAAGGGTTCAAGGGGTTCGAGGGTTCAAAGGTTCACAGCTTTCCAAGTGATGAACCTTTGAACCTTTGAACCCATGAACCTTTGAACCTATGAACTTTGGAACCTATGAACCTATGAACCTATGAACCCTTGAACCTATGAACCCTTGAACCTATGAACCTTTAACGGTGGGATCGGTTTCGAAGAGTCCCATATCGATGATCGCGAACGCCTCCCGCATTTCCTCCTCGGTGATGCACAATGGCGGGTTCGTGAAGAAGGTGTTCCAGCGCACGAACGTGTAAAGTCCCTGCTCCCGGAAGAAGCGGCCAAGCGCCTGCATCTCGGGCGAGGTGCCGTTGAACGGCGCCATCGGCTCCATCGTCGCGCGGTTGCGCACGAGTTCGACGATGCCGAATAGTCCGATGTTCCGGACGGCGCCGACCGAGGGGTGGCGCGCCGCCAGGTCCTGCAGCATGTGCCACATCACGGTTCCCATGCGTGCGGCGCGATCGATCAACCCGTCTTCCTCGTAGACGCGAATCGTCGCGAGTGCCGCCGCGCACGCGAGCGTGTGGCTGTTGTACGTGAGGCCACCGTAAAAGACGTTGTCGCGGAAGTGATCGGCGATTTTTCGGCGGACGCCGACGGCGCCCAGCTGCACGTACGCGCTCGTCAGGCCTTTGGCCATCGTGATGATGTCCGGCACCACGTTCCAATGCTCGACGGAAAACCACTTGCCGGTCCGGCCGAAGCCGGCCATCACCTCGTCTGCGATGAAGACGATGCCGTACTTGTCGCACAGCGCGCGCACGCCCTGGATGTATCCGTCCGGTGGCACGAGGATGCCGTTGGTCCCGGTGACGGGCTCGAGGATGAACCCGGCAATCGTGTTGGGACCCTCGAGTTGAATAATCTCTTCCAGCTCCGCCAACGCCGCGTTCGCGTCATCCCAGCCGGCTTGAATGCCGTGGTACGGATCTCGAACGTGCACGACGCCCGGCACCCCTGGTTCCGCCGCCCAGCGCCGCGGATCGCCGGTGAGCGTAATCGCTCCGGCGGTGCCGCCGTGATACGAGCGATACCTCGCGAGAATCTTGTGGCGATTCGTGTACCAGCGTGCGATCTTGATCGCGTTTTCGTTCGCTTCGGCGCCGCCGTTCGTGAAGAAGAAGCAATCGATGTCGCCGGGGGAGAGCTCCGCGAGCTTCGCGCCCAACCGGGCGCGCGGCTCGGTCGCCATGAACGGGTTCGCGTAGGCGAGCACGGCGGCCTGGTCCTGAATGGCGCGAATGACGCGCTCGTCGCCGTGGCCGATGTTGACGCACATCAACTGGCTGTTGAAGTCGATGTAGCGCTTGCCTTCGGGTGTCCAGAAGTAGATGCCCTTCGAGCGGGCGACGGGAATCGGATCGACTTTCGATTGTGCCGTCCACTCGAAGAGGGTGTGCTTGCGGATCTCTTCGCCGGTCAATTTGGTGTCAAGTTTTGTAGTGGCCATATCTTTTTTGCGCGCGGCCACCCCGCGGAACTAAAGTTCCGCACTACGTGAGGCCGCATCGATGAGCACGGAGCGCGGGGCTTCAGGCCCGCGAAACATCATGGGCGGGCGCTCCTCTTGATGAACGATCCCGCACCCGCCCGCCCGACGAATTTCCCGTTCTCCACAATCACTTTTCCACGCGAGACGACGATCTCGCTCACGCCCTGAACCTCGCGACCTTCGTACGGGTTGTAGTCCACCTTCATGTGCAATGTTGCCGCCGACAGCGTCTGCCGCTTCGCCGGATTGAAGACGACAATGTCGGCGTCCGAGCCGGGAGCGATGGTGCCCTTTCTCGGGAAGAGACCGAAGATCTTCGCGGGCGAGGTTGACGTGAGCTCCACCCACCGGTTCAAAGAAATGCGTCCTGTGCGCACGCCGCCGTCGTACACGAGGCTCATACGCGTTTCGATGCCGGGCGCTCCGTTGGGAATCTTCGAAAAATCGTCCTTCCCGAGCACTTTCTGTTCCTTCATGCAGAACGGACAGTGATCGGTGGACACCGCCTGCAGATCGTTGAACGCGAGGCCGCGCCACAGACGATCCTGCGTTTCCCGCGGACGAAGCGGCGGGCTCATCACGTACTTCGCGCCCTCGAAGCCAGGCTCTTCATAATTGTCGTACGACAGGAAGAGATACTGCGGACAGGTTTCGGCAAACGCCGGAAGGCCACGGTCGCGTGCTTCGGTCACCATCTCCAGCGCTTCTGCGGCGGAGAGGTGCACGATGTAGACCGGCACATCGGCCATTTCGGCCAGCGCGATCGCACGATGCGTCGCCTCGCCCTCGGCGCGCGCCGGCCGCGTCAGCGCGTGGTATTTCGGGGCGGTCTTGCCTTCGGCCAGAGCGCGCTTCACCAGGACGTCAATCACGCCGCCGTTTTCGGCGTGCATGCAGATGGTGCCGCCATTCTTGCCGGTCCGCAGCATCGCGCGAAAGATCGTCGCGTCGTCCACCATGAACACGCCGGGATAGGCCATGAACAGCTTGAACGATGTCACGCCCTGCCGGACGAGCGCGTCCATCTCCTCTTCGACCTGATCGTTCAGGTCGGTCATGATCATGTGGAAGCCGTAGTCGATCGCCGCTTTGCCTTGCGCTTTCTGCATCCACGTTTCCCACGCGTGATGCAGCGTCTGCCCCTTGTACTGAATCGCAAAATCGACGACGGCGGTCGTGCCCCCGAATGCCGCGGCAATCGTACCCGACTCGAAATCGTCGGCGGAGGTGGTGCCGCCGAACGGCATGTCGAGAT
>WNGB01015499.1_pt1 | contig 17522 bp, 22 predicted proteins | sample 5400681 | NCBI WGS metagenome assembly WNGB01 (sample SAMN13153367, study PRJNA577476) | soil metagenome | isolation source: 115 cm soil or saprolite under grassland replicate 2 | place: USA:California | collected 2016-06-15 | reverse complement strand
GCGAGGCCTACGAGCTCGTCGCGCGGGCGGCCGGAAGCGGCCGGCCGCTGGCAGAGGAGCTCGACCTCGACCTCGAGCCGACGTCGTATCTCGGGTCGGCCGAAGCATTCGTCGACCGGGCGCTCGCGGCTTACCGGGCTGAGCTGGGCTGACGGCCGTGCTCGTGCTGCCCTCCTCGCTCGGGACGACGACCAAGCTGTGGGATGCGAACGTCGGCTACTGGTCGGACACGTTGTCACTTCTCCGCTACAACCTTGGGGCGCGCCGCTCGGTCGACGAGCTCGGCGAGGACCTCGTGCAGCTGCTCGACGACCGCGGGCTCGAGCGCGTTTCGCTCTGCGGGGTGTCGCTCGGCGGCGCCACGGCGATGTGGATCGCGGCGACTGTGCCCGAGTGCGTTGACCGTCTCGTCCTCGCGTGCACGTCTGCTCATTTCGGCGATCCCGAGCCGTGGCTCGAGCGGGCAGCGGTCGTGCGTGAGGACGGCCTCGAATCGATCGCCGACGGTATCGTCGCGCGCTGGTTCACGGATCGCGCGCCTCCCGAGGTCGTCGCGCGCTTCCGGCGTCAGCTCGTCGAAACACCGCATGAGACGTATGCCGCCGGCTGCGAGGCGGTGGCGTGTTGGGATTTCGGCGACCGCCTCAGCTCGATTCAGGCGCCCACACTCGTGATCGCTGCGGCCGAGGATCGGACGACGCCGCCCGACCACGGCGAGCTCATCGTGCGCGGGATCCAAAATGCGAGGCTCGTCGTCCTGCCCGACGCCGCCCACCTGGCAAATGTCGAGCGAGCTGAGGTGTTCTCGAGGCTCGTAACGGAGCATCTTGCGGCTGTGGAGGTTGCATGAGCGACGAGGGAATGCGAATCCGCCGCGAAGTGCTCGGCGACGAGCACGTCGACGCGGCGATCCAGGCGACAACCGGGGACACTGCCGACTTCCAGGATCTGATCACCCGCTATGCCTGGGGCGAGATCTGGGCCCGGCCCGGGCTCGACCGGCGGACGCGAAGCGCGATCACCCTGACGGCGCTCGTGGCGCTAAACCGCGAGCAGGAGCTGGCCATGCACGTCAGGGCGGCGCTCCGCAACGGCCTCACGCGAGAGGAGATCCGTGAGGTGCTGCTCCACAGCGCAATCTACTGTGGCGTACCCGCCGCGAACGAGGCGTTCGCGATCTTCCGGGACGTCATGGCCGAAGAGGAGGGACAAACATGACGACGCGCACGACGCCTCCGTTCCGCGCAGACCACGTCGGAAGCCTGCTCCGGCCGCCGGAGCTGCTTCGGGCGCGGGAAGACTTCGCCGAAAAGCGGATCTCCGCCGACGAGCTGCGCGAGATCGAGGACGACGCGATCCGGGACGCCGTCCGGATGCAGGAGGAGATCGGGCTCCGGTCGGCGACGGACGGCGAGTTCCGCCGCACGTCCTGGCACATGGACTTCATCTACCAGCTCGACGGCATCGATCCCGCCGACGAGCAGATCAAGGTCGAGTTCCACAACGAGCAGGGCGACGTCGAGTTCACGACCGCGGCGCTGAGCGTCCACGACCGCGTCGGTCTCTCGAAGACGATCTTCGGCGACGCGTTCGAAGCGCTCAGGTCGATGACCGAGAAGGCGACGCCGAAGCTGACGATCCCCTCGCCGAGCATGGTCCACTACCGCGGCGGCCAGGCGGCGATCAGCAACGACGTCTACCCGGACATCGAAGGGTTCTGGGCCGACCTTGTCTCCGCGTACCGCGAGGAGGTACGCCGATTGGGCGCGCTCGGCTGCACGTACCTCCAGTTCGACGATACGAGCCTCGCCTACCTGAACGACCCGAAGCAACGCGAGTACATCGCCACCATCGGCGGCGACCGCGAGCACCAGCACGTCGAGTACATCCGTCACATCAACGAGGCACTCGCCGACCGGCCCGAGGGGATGAGCGTGACGACCCACATGTGCCGGGGCAACTTCCGTTCCTCATGGGCGGCGGAAGGCGGATACGAATTCGTCGCCGAGGCGCTCTTCAACGACCTCCAGGTCGACGGTTTCTTCCTCGAGTACGACGATTCACGATCGGGCGGCTTCGAGCCACTGCGGTTCGTCCCCGCAGGGAAGATGGTCGTGCTCGGCCTCGTCACCACCAAGCGCGGCGAACTCGAAGCCAAGGACGAGCTAAAGCGGCGCGTCGACGAGGCGTCGCGCTACGTTCCCCTCGACCAGCTCTGTCTCTCGCCGCAGTGCGGTTTCTCCTCCACGGTCGAGGGCAACCTCGTCACGCAGGAGCAGCAGGCGGCGAAGCTTCGGCTGATCGTGGAGACGGCCGAGGAGATCTGGGGCTGAGGGAGGAGCGGACGCAGGTCGGGATCGTCGGCGCCGGTCCCGCCGGGCTCGTCTTGGCGCAGCTCCTGCATCTCGAGGGTATCGACTCGGTCGTCCTCGAGGACCGGAGCCGCGAATACGTCGAGCAGCGAATCCGCGCGGGCGTCCTCGAGCAGGGCACCGTCGACCTGCTGCACGAGATCGGTGTCGGGGAGAGGCTCGGGCGGGAAGGCCTGGTGCACGACGGCATCGAGATCCAGTTCGCCGGCGAGCGGCACCGGATCGACTTCGCCTCGCTGACCGGCGGCCGGCGGATCACCGTCTACGGCCAGCAGGAAATCGTGAAGGACCTGATCGCCGCGCGGCTCGAGACCGGGCGGCCGCTGCATTTCGAGGCGAACCGGGTCCAGGTGGACGAGTTCGAGTCGGAGACCCCGGTTGTGCGGTTCCGGCACGACGGAGAGGACGTCGAGCTGCGCTGCGACTTCATCGCGGGCTGCGACGGGTTCCGCGGCGTCTGCCGCGACAGCATCCCCGCCGGTGTCCTGAGGACGTTCGACCGCGAGTACCCATTCGCCTGGCTAGGGATCCTCGCAGCGGCACCGCCATCGAACGAGGAGCTGATCTATGCCTACCACGAGCGCGGCTTCGCGCTGCACAGCATGCGCTCGCCGACGCTCACGCGCCTCTACCTCCAGGTTCGGCCCGACGAGGAGCTCACGGAATGGCCGGACGAGCGGATCTGGGACGAGCTCGAGCACCGCCTCGGGCTCGAGGGTTGGACGCTGAATACCGGCGAAATACTCGAGAAGGGTGTGACTGAACTGCGGAGCTTCGTCGTCGAGCCGATGCAGTGCGGGCGGCTCATCCTCGCCGGCGACGCGGCGCACATCGTGCCGGCGACGGGCGCAAAGGGTCTGAACCTGGCCGTTGCCGATGTCCGTTTGCTCGCGAGCGCGATCGCCGCCTGGTATCGAAACGGTGATGTCTCGCTCCTCGAGCGTTATTCGTCCGACGCGCTCAGGCGCGTCTGGCGGGCCGAGCACTTCTCCTGGTTCATGACCTCGATGCTGCATCGGCTCGAGGGCGGCGACGAGTTCGACGTCAAGCTTCAGCTGGCGCAGCTCGCATACGTCTGCTCCTCGGAGAAGGCGGCCGCATCGCTCGCTGAGAACTACGTAGGGCTCGAGCACGTCTAGTACGAGGGCGTTCCTGGCCGTCGGGATCGTCCTGACCGGGCTCAACCTCCGCATAGGGGTCGCGAGCGTCCCGCCTATCATCGACGAGCTTCAGCGCGAGCTTGGGCTGTCGGCGACTGCAGCGGGCGTGCTTACTGCCGCTCCGGTGCTCTGTTTCGGGACGCTTGCGCTGGTCGCGCTGATATTGGGACATGGTTGATCGGGAGCGGCGCGATTGTTCCTAGGCGGGCACTTTGCCCACGGACTACGGGTCGATTGCCGGGCGATGTCCGCGTGAGAGCCGACGGGCGGGTCACATTCGATTCCGGCTCTGGCCGCGGCTGATTTACTTCGTCTACCTGTGCGTCCGGAGGACCTTTACGCGCTCAGCTGGGTTTCCGACCCTCGGGTCGCGCCCGACGGTCGCGCCGTCGCGTTCGTCGTGTGGCGGGTCGACCGGGTAGCGAACGACTATGCGAGCGCGATTTGGCTCGTGCCGACTGACGGCTCCTCGCCTGCGCGTCGCTTCACCTCAGGGGAGAAGCAGGACCTGGCCCCGCGCTGGTCGCCCGACGGCAGCAGGCTCGCCTTCGTCTCGAACCGGGAGCGCAAAGCGAAGCAGCTGTACGTGATGCCAACGGACGGCGGCGAGGGCCGGCGGCTGACCGATCTCGAAGACGACGTGACCGAGCCCGTTTGGTCGCCGGATGGGATTGGACTGGCCTTCTCCGCCCGGGTCCGCGACCCGGCGTACGCGGAAGAGGACGACAAGCGGCGGCGGCCGCGGAGGTTTGCCCGTCTGCAGTACAAGCTCGACGATGAGGGCTGGATCGGGGATCGACGTCGACACATCTTCATGGTGCCCGCGGACGGGTCGGCGCCGCCCGCGCAGCTCACGGACGGTGACTACGAGGACCAGTACCCGGCCTGGTCGCCGGACGGGAGGCGGCTCGCCTTCGCATCGGCGCGGCAGAAAGACTGGGACATCGAGCTCTTCCGCGACGTCTACCTCGTCGACGCGCAGGGAGGCGAGCCGGTGCGACTGACCGGGTGCGACGGCTGGTACGAGGCTCCGGCCTGGTCGCCGGACGGGTCGTTGATCGCCTGCCGCTTCAGCGTCGGGGGGTTCGACTTCCCTCGCCACGGCCAGATCGCTGTGCTTGACGCCGCGAGCGGCGAGCGGCGCATCCTCACTTCAGTGCTCGACCGCAACTGCGCTCCCTATCCGGAGATCCGCGAGCCCGTTTGGGACGGCGAAACGCTGCTCTTCGTGCTCGAGGACCGAGGCAACAATCTTCTCTACCGGGTGAGCGCCGACGGGGTCGGCGCGCCTAAGCTCGTCGTCGGTGGCGAGCTATGCGTAACCGGGTTCGACGCTGCCGGCGGGCAGATCGTGCACACCGCGACGACCCCGGCGTCTCCAGCGGAGCTCCACTCCGGCGAGCGCCGGCTGACCGAGCTGACGCGACCATTCACCGAGGGACGCGAACTCGCTGAGCCCGAGCGCTTTACGGCCGTCTCGGGGGACGGCGCGGAAGTCGAGGCGTGGGTCATGCGGCCGCTCGGCTTCGAGCCGGGCCGCCGCTACCCCGTGCTGCTGAACGTCCACGGCGGTCCCTTCAGCCAGTACGGAAGCAAGTTCCTCGATGAGTTCCAGGTCTACGCCGGCGCTGGCTACGTCGTCCTCTACTCCAACCCGCGCGGCTCCTCCGGTTACAGCGAGGAGTGGGGGAGGGCGATCCGCGGGCCGGTCGAGCAGGGCCCAGGCTGGGGCACCGTCGATTGCGAGGATCTGATGGCGGTCCTAGACGAGGCGCTGCAGCGGTTCGACTTCTGCGACCCTGAGCGGCTCGGTGTGCTCGGCGGTTCCTACGGCGGCTACATGACCTCGTGGATCGTCGGCCATACGGACCGCTTTCGCGCTGCCTGCTCGGAGCGCGCAGTCAACAACTTCGTGCTCGAGGGCGGCTCGAGCGACATCGGCTGGGCGTTCAAAGGCTACGTGGGCGCCCATTGGTTCGAGGCCCCCGAGGTGTACCTGAAGATCTCGCCGGCAACGTACGCCGAGAACATCACGACGCCGCTCCTGATCCTCCACTCCGAAGACGATCTGCGGTGCCCGATCGGGAACGCCGAGGACCTGTTCACGATCCTGCGGCTGCTGAAGCGGGACGTCGAGCTTCTGCGCTTCCCGGCCGAGTCGCACGAGCTCAGCCGCACCGGGTCGCCGGCACACCGCATGATGCGATTCGAGGCCATCCTCGATTGGTTCGCGCGTCACCTGCAGCCCGAGGAGGTTCGCACGCCCGAGCGGGTGGCGGCGGCCGCCCCAAGCGCGCGCCTGTAGGCAGCCGCGCCCACTAAGGATCCCCGCGTCTCGTTGGAGAAGGCGACCGGGATCGCTTAGGCTCCTCGAGGGTTCGAATCCCTCCCCTCGCTCACGGTCGACGCGTCGACCCCTTCTTGCTCGCGGAGGTATCGGGCGCGAACGCCCGCTAAGGCTCGATCAAACCGCGTCGGATTGCGTAGCGCGTGAGTTCGACGCGGTCACGCATGCTGAGCTTCTCGAGCATGTTCGTGCGGTGCCGGTCGACGGTCTTGATGCTGATGACGAGCATCGCCGCGATTTCTCTTGAGGTGTTGCCCTCGGCGATGAGTTTTAGTACCTCGAGTTCCCGTGGAGTGAGGAGGTCGAAGTCGTCCCCGCGCTGGTCGGCTCGTTCGATGAAGTCGCGGACCAGTGTGTGGACTGCTGAGGGGTAGAGGAACGAGTGGCCACGCATGGCGGCGCGGCAGGCGTCGACGATGTCGTCGTCGGCGCCCGATTTGAGCACATAGCCGGAGGCGCCGGCCTTGAGCGCCTCGAACAGAAACTGCTCGTTCTCGTACATCGAGAGGATCAGCGTCCGCAGTTCGGGTCGTCGGCGGGAGAGCTCGCGCGCTGCCTGCAGGCCCGTCTTGCGGGGCATGCTGATGTCGAGGATCGCCAGGTCTATGCTCGGGTCGAGCGCCTGTTCGACCGCCGCGGTGCCGTCGGCGGCTTCGGCGACGACGGCGAGGTCGGGCTCGTGATCGACGACGCGCTTCACGCCTTGCCGGACGAGCGCATGGTCGTCGGCGACGAGGATTCTGGTCACCTGCGGGATCGGCATCAGCCACCGTTCGTGGTTGGCACTTCGAGGCGTACCTCAAGGCCGCCCATCGGGCTTGGTTTGATCGCGAGTGCGCCCCCGACGATCAGGGCGTTTTCGCGGATGCCGCGCAGACCCCCTCCCTCACGAAGCGGGCGCGCAAAGCCATGCCCGTTGTCGGCGATTTGGAGGACGACGCTGTCGCCGTTGCGTGAGAGCGCGAGCAGCGCTTCGCTCGCATTGCTGTGGCGGGCGACGTTGGTCAGGCTTTCCTGGGCGACGCGGTAGAGGACGAGCTCGACATTGCGATCGAGTTGACCGAGTTGAGGGTCAATCCGTCGGTCGACGGTGATGCTCGTTCGCCGTGCGAACGCGCGCGCGAGGTTGTTGAGCGCGCTCGCGAGTCCGAGGTGGTCGAGGGCCTCGGGGCGCAGCTCTTGTGCGATCCGGCGCACCTCTTCGAGATTGGCGCGGACTGCTTCTTGTGCTTCCTCGAGCGCGCTTCGTTGTGCGGGAGGCGCATCTCGGCGGAGTTGTTGCAGGAGGAAGAGGATGCCGGTCATCGTCTGGCCGACCTCGTCGTGGAGGCCGCGGGCGATTCGCTGTCGCTCCTCTTCTCGGGCCTGCAGGGCACGCGCGCCGGCTTGGCGACGCTCGGCCTCGAGACGTTCGAGCATGCGGTTGAACGTTCGCTCGAGCGCGCCGATCTCGCCGGGGCCGGTCGCCGGGATCGGCCTGGCGGCGCGCAGGACGTCGAGTTCCTCCATCCGGTGGGCGAGCCGCTCGAGCGGCGCGAATAACGGCCGCAGCAGCAGCAGGTTGGCGACCAGCACGATGAGGACGCCGACGGCGAGCACGATCGCCTCGATCAGTCGAATCTGGGCGCTGACGCTGATCGGCGTCAGCGCCAACACCAAGACCCCCGCGATCAGGAGCGCGGCGTTCACGAGGAACACGCGCCAAAAAAGAGACATACGCATCGGTGCCGCGACGGGCAGCCGCAATCTACCGCCGCGGCGGCGGCGGCACGATTACGACCGGACAGGGCGCGCTCGCGGCGAGCTCGCCGGCCAGGCCGCTGCGGAGGCCAGGGCGCAGCCGGCCCTGGCTGCGTGAGCCGACGACGATCAGAGTCGCGGCTTCCTCGGCGGCGATCCGGGCAAGCGCTTGTGCGGCCTCGCCGACTTCGACTCGGCGCTCTGCGTGTAGGTCGTGCTCCCGCGCGGCCCGCTCGAGCAAGCGGTCGCCTCCCTGGCGAGCCTGGTTCGTGGTCAGGCTTTCGTCGGCGCCCGCAGTCCAGCCGGCGGCGACGTGGGCGAGTACCAGTCGCAGCTTGAGATCCGTGCTCAGAGTGCGGGCGACGCGGAGTGCCTCAACCGCTCCCGGCGAGTCATCAATCCCGCAAACGATCGTCGCCACCCGGCCTCCTCCACGCTAGATCACAGCCAGAGTCGCCGTGAACGGCCGCTCGCGCTATGGGGGCTGACCGGCATCTTTGGCGCATTACAACCCCAGAGGAGATGCAACAGCAGGTCCTACCGAGCAAGGGCCCGGAAATAGAGTGCCGCCCCCATAGCTTCAAGGCGCCCTCTACGGCAGGCTCCCTCGTTGAGGTGCCATGGAAGGAGGCGAGGGAGTGGAGGGTTTCCGCGTCGTCACCGCCGTCGGCGAGAAACGCGTCGGTCGCATCGTCGGAGCCGAGGGGCACTACTACATCGTCAGGCGCTCGTTCGGCCGCAGTCGCTACCCGCTGCCCAAGCGTCAAGCCGAGATTGATCCTGAGCAACGGCGGGTGCTGATGCGCACGCTGCGACAGGTCCTCCTCGAGGCTCGCAAGGTCCGGCGGGACGGCGAGCTAGACCCGGCAACCGACGGCTACTACAGCGGCTAGGGCAGGCGAGCGATGGGCTTGCCGATCTTCATCGTCGCGGCGGCTCGGCGACTACTGACACTCGATCGCGAGCCGAAGCGGCTACCGAAGCCCGCGCCGCGAAAGAAGGCGGGAAAGCGGACGAAGCGAGCGCACTAGGCTGGCGGGCAGCGGCCGATGACGCTCGCCGAACTCGCGATCACCGTCGGCCTGCTCGCTGGCCTTGGGCTCGTGGCGAGCCGCGTGGGCCTGTCCGCGATCCTGGCCTATCTGTTCGCCGGGCTCCTGCTTGGGCCGAACGAGCCGAAGGCGCTCAGCCTCGTCCGCCCTTCCGAGGTGACGGACTTCGTCGCCGAGATCGGGCTCGTGTTCTTGCTCTTCTTCCTCGGCCTGGAGTTCACGCTCGGCCGCCTCGCCCGCAGCCGCCAGCACGCCCTCGTCGGCGGGGCGGTCGACTTTCTCGTGAACGCCGGCCTCGGCCTCGTAATTGGGGTCGCCGCGTTCGGGATCAGCTTCGGTTCGCTCGTCCTCGCCGCGGCGATCTACGTCTCCTCGAGCGCGATCACCGTCAAGGGCTTGATCGACTTTCGGCGCCTGGCGGACGACGAGACCGACCTCGTGCTCGCGATTCTCGTCGCCGAGGATCTCGTGATCGGGCTCGTGCTCGGGTTCGCTTCCGGAGGTGGCGGCGCGGCCGGGGAGACGCTTGCGCTCGTCGGCAAGGCAATCGCCTTCGTCGCCGCGGCGCTCGCGATCTCCAAGTGGCTCAGCGGGATGATCGATCGACTGCTCGACTGGCTGCCGCGCGAGTTCTTCCTGCTGGCGGTGTTCGCGCTCCTGATGGGCGCAGCGGCGCTCGCGAAGGAGGTGGGGCTCTCAGAAGCGGTCGGGGCGCTGATGGCCGGCGTCGTCCTCTCCGAGACATCGGTGCGGGAAGAGATCGAGGAGCGTTTCTTCAGCTTCCGCGACGTCTTCGCCGCGCTCTTCTTCTTCGTGTTCGGCCTGTCGATCGACGTCGCCAGGATCGAGAGCGTCGCCTGGATCCTCGCTGCTGCCGTCCTCGCCGCGCTCGTCGGCAAGCTGGGAGGTGGGTACCTGGCGGGCGTCGCGGGCGGCTTGACGCGACGGCAGAGCTTCAATGCCGGCGTCGCGCTCGTCGCACACGGCGAGTTCACGATCATCCTCGCGCAGATCGCGAGCGGCAACCCACAGATCTCGAACGAGACGCAGGCCAAGCTCGTCGCCTTCGCCGGCCTCTACGTACTGATCACGGCGACAATCGGCGTGGCACTGATGAAGGAGTCGAAGGTGATCGGACGGCGCCTCTTCCCCGTGCCTAGACTGGCCGAAGGAGGCTGACGATGCCTGTAGATGTCGAAGAGACACGCCTGCCGGGCATCGGCTCGAAGTTCACGCTTCGGCTCGAACCCGGCGGCCGACTCGCGGTGATCGTGCACAACGACGGCAAGCGCGAGCTCTACTACTTCCGCCACGCCGCGGACGAAGAGCCGCGAGCGGTGATCACCCTCGACGACGACGAGGCGCGCCAACTCGGGGCCGTCGTCGGAGGCGCCTACGAGCGGCCGAAGATCGTCGAGGACCTCGAGATGGCGCTGGGCGAGCTCCAGATCGAATGGATCCCCGTCCCCGACGACAGCCCCTGGATCGGCAACACGCTCGCCGAGTGCGGCTTCCGCGCCAAGACCGGCATCACGGTTATTGCGATCCTGCGCCAGCCCGAGCCGGTCAGCGGCGCCCAACCCGCCGACACGATCGAGCGGGGCGACACGCTCGTCACCGTCGGCAAGGCCGGCCAGTACCGCGAGTTTCGGCGGCTGCTCAGGGGTGGCGAACCCGACGGCTCAACAAAAGAACCGTCCGGAGCGGGAGAGTGATGCGGGGAAATCCGGCAGTGCAAAGCAGCGCAAGCGGACGAGCAAGACGCCGTTGAGACGCATGTCGCTAACCGAGCCTCGTTTCCGGCGAACGTCGCCGCAAGAGAAGCCGGGGCTCAGATTTCGAGAGGAGGAGCCTCGGCCTCGACCTGACCCGCCAGAGCAACGATCCAAGGGACACTCACTTCGGCATCGACAGCTTCAGCCAAGACGAGGCGAACGTCGGGCCCGCGGTACGTGCGCTCGTCGCCCTCGACAAGCACGAGCCACTCGTTTCCCTCAAGGGCAATCTTCAGCTCGCGCCCATCCGGCGTGTCGTGCCACCAGACCACTCGCTAGTCGAGTGCCCACCAGGAAGCGACAGCCTGATCATCGACCGGAGCACCCTGCTGCAGCTTCGGCGACTGCGCCAGGATCTCTTTCGACACCTGCATCACCACGCAGCGTTCCTCCTCCTCTACGGAGGCGTGGGCCTTCGGTAACGCGCGCCAGACCTTGTGCGGCCACGTACCGCGCTCCACGATGAAGGCTCGCTCCGATTCCCCAGCAATGTGGCCGACGGTCTTCCCCTCGGTTGTCACGACCTTGTATCCGTGGATATTGGCCACGACGGGGAGTCTTACGGGGCTCGCAAGCTGCGTCTATGCGGTCGAAACCCGATCTTTTCGGCTCGTAAGGACGCGGCGATGCGTTGCAGGACGTCGACTTCCTCGCTGGCAGTTCGCCAGCGAATTCGCCAGCACAGGCTCGAGCCGTGGGTCAGAGTTGCTGATGAGCCTGTAGCTGCAGGCTGCGAGGGAGGCTTGAGCGCTAACGAACGCGAGGGGGCTGCTAAGGGGGGTTTGTCTTGGCAAAGAGCAGCGCGACGCCGGCGCCGATCGCATACGCGACGACCACTCCGGCGATCGCGCCCGTGGTGCTCGGCTTCTGTGTCATCACCCAGGCGACGCCGAGAAGAAGCCCAGGATTGCTGAACGAGGTGACCCACAGCGCCGAATCGTGCGTCCGTCGTCGTGCGGGTTCGCCAAGGGGTCCAGGGCCGTTCTCCCTCAACGCCTTCTGAAGTACTTTCGCGCGGCCCTTGGCTACCAGCAGTCCCTGGATCGCGATGATCGTGAGCGAGACGATCCCAACGTCGACCCAGCCCGTGTCCCACATCCACACTTCGTTCGTCATGTATGCGCCGGTGGCGAAGAAGCCGACGAGCACCAGGGGGAACACCATCCCGATCTTCCCTGCGAGCATCCCCCACGGCACCGCCTCTGCGACCGTCTCCGCCGCCCGCAGGCGGATCAGGCAGAGGGTAATGATCGAGGCGGCGGCGAACCCCACGAGCATCGAGAGCAGATGTAGATACAGAACCGTGTGGTACGTGTCCAAGAGCGTCCTCTCAGTGAGCTGCGCCGATCCTAATTGCCGTGGGGTGGCAGGCGCGTCCGATCCGTGCTCGACCTAGACCGCTTCGGCCACTAGCACGGGGGTCGCCGTCCGCATGCCTCCCGGGCCTAACTTCACAGCGGTAAAGAATGTAGAACGTCGGGTCGGCCAGTGTTGCTCCTATGTCAATGGCGGCTCGCTTTTGAGCGTGGTGTAGACGGTGCGGGCGAGCTGTCGTTTGAGGCAGCGGAGGGCTTCGCGGCGGCTCTTGCCTTCGGCTTGTTTGCGGTCGAGGTAAGCGCGGGCGGGCGGGTGGGCTCGGGCTTGGGTGATCGCGATTCTGTGGAGGGCGCAGTTGAGTTGGCGGTTGCCGCCGCGGTCGAGGCGGTGGCGGCGGTGTTTGCCGGAGCTGGCCTCGAGCGGGGCGACGCCGGCGTGGCGGGCGAGCTGAGCGTCGGTGTCGAAGCGCTCGATCGGTCCGATCTCGCCGAGCAGCTTGGCGGCGCTGAGCGTGCCACAGCCGGGCAGCGCCAGCAGCGCCGGCGCCGTCTCTGCGGTGCGTTCCTCCAGTTCCCGCTCGCGTTCGAGGATCGTTCGCGTGAGGCTGCGGCAGCGGGCGACGAGCTCGCGTGCGATCCGCACCTGCACCGTCTGCTCCTGCCGGGCGAGCCGGCGAGCGAGGCGGTCGAGCCAGATCGCCCGATCGAGCGCACCGGCAGGGACAGCGAGTTGCGGGTCGAGCTCGTGCAGGTGCCAGCGCAACCGCTGCTGGGCGCGCCTGCGTTCGTCGACGAGGTCGTCGCGGTGATCGACCAGCAGCTTCAGCTCGCGCAGCCGTCGCTCACCGGGACGCGGATGGTCCAAGCGGGGCTCGCGCAAGGCAGCACGGGCGACGGCGAGCGCATCGATCGGGTCGGACTTGCCCCGCATTCGGCTGGCGCGGCGTTGCGGCGCCATCAGCTTCGGCGGTACCCGCACCAGCCGCTCGCCCGCCACAAGCAGCGTCCGCTCGAGCCCGCGGGTCAGCTGCCGGCAGTCCTCGAGCGCCCACAGCCGCTCACCCTGAAGCGACGCTGACCAGACCAGCAACCCGGCGGCGTCAGCCGTCGTGGCCTCCGCGAGCGCACGTCCGACCTCGTCGACGGCGACCGCCGTCAGCGACTGCTTGTGTACGTCCACACCAACAACGATCATTCAGACCGCCTCCTTCAATAGCAGGGGCGACCGGCGAGCGGACGAGCCTCAATCGAGGCAGCTGCCAAGCTCCTATCAAGTCACGCTCGGCGGTCTCGGGAAGGCGGCGGCGACACAACGCTGGCAAGTCGGCAAACAGTCGACATCCGGGAATAGAGTCAGCCGCCGCCGACCCGAGTCTGCGCCGTCGATCAGACGCCACCACCGGGCGAGCCTGACATTGAGTTTCGGGAACGTCACTCGACGCGCGCGGGGCGCTTGAGGCAATCCGTGCGCGACCGATGATCGCTCTATGGTCGAGCTGCTCCGCAGGGTTCGCGCGATTCTGACGATGGACGCTAGTGAGACGACGGAGCGAGCAAGTCTTCGTTACGTCGAGCTGCGCCGGCGTCACCCGCGACTCACAACGTCGCTGACCTCCTATTGATTGGCACGAGCTTCGTGATGGTCTGGTGGGCGCTGGGGCTGCGGCTCGCCGTGATTCTCATCGGCGGAATCGTCGCGGCTGTCATCGTCGCCGCTGCGTTTTTCACGATCTTGTTCATCGTTCGGCGGCATCCACGTGAGCCCGTCGTGGGTGAATGGCCCGCGGTGGGCGAGCGTCCTGTCACTAGAGAAATGGGTGACGTAGAGGACTCCGCTTAGGACTTGGTTCGGCATCCGCGGAGGGGGAGGGATTTGAACCCTCGATCCGCCTAAGACGGATAACGGCTTTCGAGACCGAACTAAAAGTGGTGATTTGCAGGTGTGTTGCGTCTAGTTCGCCAGTGGATTCGCCAGCGGGCGAGCCGCACCGTCTGTTGCTGCGCTGCCGGCGGCCGCCTCCCGAGGTCAGCCACGTTCTGGCTGGAGGCAAGGACGGTGAAGCGCCTGGCCTAGGCAATTACCCCGCTATCCTGCTGGAGAGATGAGCATCTCAGGCATCAGAGCGCGGCTACCGCTTGTCGTCTTCATCCTCTTGCTGATCGTTGCTCTGCTCCTGCTGGGCTTTGCGTGCGCCTGCCTCAGCGATCATCCGATGCAAGCGATCGAGCGGGTTCTCGCGTCGATTCCCGCCGCGCCACCCGTGAGCGACGTCTGGTCGGTACAGGCAATTGCGCTTGCCATGCTCATGCTCTTTGCCGGTCGATACGTGCGGGCAGTCGCGCGTCCGTCGCCGGCGACCCTGCAGCGTTTCCTTCTGTGATCCGGCGCTAGCTCTGCGTGCGCGACCGGCGGGAGCCGGTTGAGTTGGATCACGTCACCGAAGGAGGAACTCCATGGCAGCTAGTAAGACCAAACGCAAGACGGCTTCGGCGCGCCCTGTTCAGCATCCCAAGCGGGCAGCGCCGGAACGCAGAGGTCCGAGCCGCCTACTTTGGCTCGCTGCGGCGGGTCCGTTGATCCTCGCCGTGGTGATCCTTGCGATCTGGCTACCGGGTCGAGGCGACGAGTCAACCCCCAGCGCGCCGGCGGTGCAAGAGGTAGCGGCGAGCCTCCCCAATACGCCCGACTACCACTCGCTGCTCATCGACCCGCAGGCGCCGGAGCACCTCTGGCTCGGCACGCACGCGGGTCTCTACGAGTCGACGGACGGCGGTCGCACCTGGAGCGAGGCCGGACTCGGTGGTCAGGACGCGATGAACCTTGCCCGCGGCCGCCGGTCCCAGACGGTCTGGGCGGCTGGCCACGGAATGTTCGCGAAGAGCACCGACGGAGGCGCGTCGTGGTCGAACGTCACACCCAAGGGGCTGCCGAGCCTCGACATCCACGGTTTCACCGTCGACCCGCGAGATCCGCGCCACCTCTACGCAGCGGTCGCTGGGCAGGGACTGTTCCAATCAACTGATGCCGGCGCGAGCTTCTCGCTCGTCTCCCAGACGGTCGGGCCGGCGGTGATGGCGCTCGCCATTGCGCCGGATGGACGAATCTTCGCCGGCGACATGGAGCAGGGCCTGCTCGTGAGCCGAAACGCAGGAGCGTCGTGGACGGGTGTTCTCGGCGAGGGCTTGGTGGGCTTGACGATCAATCCGAAGCGACCGGCGCGAATAATCGCGACGGGCTCCTCCGGAGTCTCGCTCAGCAAAGACGGGGGTTCGACGTGGCGGGTCGTCCAAACGATTCCCGATGGAGCCGGGCCGGTTGCTTGGGCGCCCAGTCGACCGCAGATCGCCTACGCGGTCGGATTCGACCGTGTCCTCTACAAGAGCATGAACTCCGGCGCGTCATGGCAGCCGGTTTCATGAGAAAGGAGGTGAAGATCGGATGAACGGAACTGTCCTCCTGGTCGCGGTTCTCATCTGCCCCGTCGTCATGGGGACGGCAATGCTTTTGATGTGGCGCGAGATGCGTCGGGGCCATTCGCCTGAGCCTGGCCCCCATTCGCCGTCGAAGAGCCAGCCAGAGATGGAATCGAAACGCGATGAGGCACACGCACGACGTGCGTGAGGAGCCGACGCGAGCAGCGACCGCAGCCGGCGAAACGAGCTCGCTGGAGGGCCCGGCGCAGGAGTCGGCGCCCGGACGCCGCTCACCGATTCGGATCGCGCTTCAAGCAATGGCGCTGCTCCTCGTCGGCGCCCTGCTCGGCCTCCTCGTCTTTCGGCTCGTCGAGAGCAATCGTGGGCGGAACCTCGTCGCGGCGATCAGAGCACACAAGAAGCCCGTGGCTCCCGATTTTCGCCACCAGATCATCTGGCCGCACTTCGAGACCTGGCCGCAGTCGCTGCAGACGTTCAGTGCGAGCGAGACGCTGGCGCGGCGTGATCTGCAAGGGCATCCCGTGGTCCTGAACTTCTGGGCGTCGTGGTGCATCCCCTGCAAGCGAGAAGCGCCCCGCCTCAACGCCTCCGCTGCCGCCCACAAGGGAGAAGTCGCCTTCCTCGGAGTGGACATCAACGACTTCAGCGGCGACGCCGTCCGCTTCCTTCGCCGTCACCGCGTCAACTACGTCTCCGTCCATGCCCGCGGTTCCGGGACGTACGGGGACTACGGGCTGACCGGGCTGCCTGAGACGTACTTCCTCGACACGCGCGGGCGGATCGTCGGGCACACGATCGGCGAGATCACGAGCTCGGGGATCGAGGACGGGATCCACCAAGCGGTGAAGCTGAGATGAGACGGGATCGGCTGATGATCGCGATTGCCGGCGTCGGCGTTGTGATCGCCGTCTCGTTCGTCGTCGCTGTGCTCGTCGCCGCACGCGGGAGCGAGCGCCAGCCGCTTGTGAGCGGATCTCCGGAGGGGCCGTATCGAGGCAGCGAGCCGCCGGGACGGATCAAACTTGCGCCGTTCGGGCTCAGGAGCTATCGCGGTGGCAACGTCTCATCGGCGCAGCTGCGTGGCAAGGTGGTCGCGCTGACCTTCCTCGAGTCGAAGTGCACAAAAGCCTGCCCGATCATCGTCGTCCAGCTTGCACGCGGCATTGATCTCCTGACGCCGGCCGAGCGACGCCAGGTGCGCGCGATCGCGATCTCGACGCAGCCGTTTGACGATACGCGGCAGAACGTCCGCCGTTTCCTTGCTCGCCGCCACGCGATCGGGCGGCTCGACTACCTGATCGGGGCGGAGGTCGAACTGCGGCCGGTCTGGCGCCGCTACTACATCCTGTCGGCGCTCGACTCCGGCGACGCCGATACGCACTCGGCTTCGGTGCACATCTACGACCGCGACGGTGTCTGGGTCTCGAGCCTCCATCCTGGCATCGACCTCACGCCGGAGAACTTCGCCCACGACGTCCGCCGCGCGTTCCGTAGCGGCTGATAATGGTCGCCGGCATCGACGTCTTGGCCGAGCTGCTCGACGCACTCAGCTTTGCCTTTGGCATGTTCTGGTAGATCCTCTGGGCGCTGATCCTCGGCTTCGCCCACTCGGCTGCGGTGCAGGCCGTGGTGTCGAAGCAGGAGATGCGTCGGCTGATGCCCGACGACTCGCCACGAACGCTCGGAATCGCCTGCGGCCTCGGTCGCCGCCTCGTCGTCGTGCTCTTACGCCGCGGTCGCATTGGCGCGCTCGCTCTTCCGCAAGGGCGCGAAGTTCACGGCGGCGATGGCATTCGAGTTCGCCTCGACCAATCTGGTCATCGAGCTCGGGAGCATCATGGCGCTGTTGCTCGGCTGGCAGTTCACGCTCGGCGAGTTCGTCGGCGGCCCGCTGATGATCGTGCTGATGGCGCTCGTCTTCCGCCTCTTCCTCAAGCGGCGCCTCGTCGACGAGGCGCGCGCGGGCAGGCGGATCGCGGCGCGCTCGGCCGGATGGAAGGCCACGCCGAGATGGACATGTCCGTGCCCGAGCAAGGGCCGTTTTGGCGGCGCCTGACCTCGCCTCGCGGCTTCTCCTTCGTCATGGACTGGGCGGCGATCTGGGTCGACATCTTCGGCGGGCTGTTGATCGCCGGCGCGCTCGCGGCCTGGGTGCCGGAGTCGTGGTGGCAGTCGCTCTTCCTCGAGAACCACGACACGCTGGCCAAGTTCTGGGGACCGCTGATCGGGCCGCTGGTCGCGATCCTCAGCGTCGTCTGCTCGATCGGCAACGTGCCGCTCGCCGCGGTGCTCTCGGGAACGGCGGCATCGGCTTCGGCGGCGTCT
>WNGB01007252.1_pt1 | contig 17533 bp, 17 predicted proteins | sample 5400681 | NCBI WGS metagenome assembly WNGB01 (sample SAMN13153367, study PRJNA577476) | soil metagenome | isolation source: 115 cm soil or saprolite under grassland replicate 2 | place: USA:California | collected 2016-06-15 | reverse complement strand
CCCGGGCACAGCGCCTTCGGGCGGCTCCGCCTCAGCCTCGCTGTCACGACCTGCCGTGCCACAGCCCTGCGCCCCGTCCCGCACCCAGTCACGGTGAAACGACCGCACCGACCCAGGCACCAGCGGACGTTACGCGTCCCGCGCGCACAGCGGCGAGATAGCAGCGCAGATCGGAGCTGGCATGGTCTCGGGAAGTGCCCTTGAACCGGGCAAGATAGGCGGCCACTGCAAGCCGCAGCCGGTCAGCATGCGGGACCAGCGCGCTGGCCTGGGCGGGGACTAACTCATCGAAATGCATCATGCTTCGACACTGCGCCCGCCGGCCAGCCATGCAAGCCCGCGGGCGCGCACAGCGGCAGATGAGGGAGACGCCGGGTCGGGCGCGCGCGTCATGAGCGTCTTGGTCGTTTGGGCGCTCGATCCTGTGTTTGGGACTTCGCGGTGGTGCGGCGGGGCGGGGGTTTTTCGGGGCGGACGAGGGCGTCGCGGAGCAGTTGGTGGGTGTATTGGGCCCAGCGCTGGGGTGTCCAGCCTCGTTCGGCGACGAGGAGGTGGAATGTCGAAGGTGCGGTGAGCGCCCAGACGAATGCGGTGGCGGTGTCGATGTCCCAGCCGGGGGCCAGTCGGCCTTCTGCGGCGATACGGGCGACGACGGTGCGCATGGCGTCGAAGCGGCGCTGCATGCGGTCGGCGAGGATGGCGGCCATCGTGGGGTCCTGGTAGCGGGCGCGCTCGGCGACCCGGGCCAGGGCGTGGGTCTGCGGCTCGAACGCCGCGCCGGCTTCGATCAGCGCGTGCAGCGCTTCCTCGCCGCTGTTCGCGGTCCGCACCGGGGCGAGCAAGTCGCTGAGGCCGGCCTGTTCCTCGACCCAGGTCACCAGCTCGGTCAGCAGTTGGGCCCTGCAGGCGAAGTGCAGGTACACGGCCTGGCGGCTGATGCCGGCGCGTCTGCCGATCTCGCCCAGACCGGCGTCGTAGCGGCCCTCCTCGGCCAACGACCGGGCGGCGGCGAGGATCCGTTGCCGAGTGTCCATGGTCCTTCTTGACATCGTGTCAAGTACGGTACAACCTTGACATGCTGTCAAGCGACGCGGCGTGCTTCGGTCGCGGCGACATGCCGGGAGAGATCATGTTGGCTATCCGTGCCGCGCGCCTGTTCGACGGTGTCGGTCCCGGCCTGGTCGAGCGTCCAGTCGTTCTGGTGGACGAGGGCAGCATCATTGCGGTCGAGTCCGGGGCGGTGCCGGCCGGGGCCGAAGTGGTGGACCTGGGCGAGGCGACTGTGCTGCCCGGTCTCATCGACGCCCATGTACACCTGACCCTGGACGCCAGCGGCGACCCGGTCGGCCACCTCACCGGCGCCAACGACGACGCTGTCCTGCACCGGATGCGCGCCAACGCCCGGACCTGCCTCATGGCCGGCATCACCACGGTCCGCGACCTGGGCGACCGCGACTACCTTTCCCTGCGGCTGCGCGACGAGACCGCCGCCGACCCGGCCGCAGGCCCGCACCTGCTGGCCGCCGGCCCGCCGATCACCCCCGCCGGTGGCCACTGCTGGTTCCTCGGCGGCCAGGCCGACGGCGTGGCCGCAGTGCGCGCCATGGTCCGCGACCACGCCGAACGCGGCGTCGACGCCATCAAAATCATGGCCAGTGGCGGGGACCTTACACTCACCACCCGCTCCCACGAGGCCCAATACAGCGTGGAGGAACTACGCGCGGCCGTGAACGAAGCGCACCGCCACGGGCTGCCGGTCACCGCGCACGCCCACGCGGCAACCGGTATCGCGAACGTGGTCGCCGCCGACGTCGACATGATCGAACACTGCACATTCCTGACCGCCGACAGCGCACACGCCGACGCCGATGTCATCGCCGCCATCGCCGATCGGGGCATCGTGGTCTCGGCGACCCTAGGGTTCCTGCCCGGCGCACCCCACCCGCCGCAGATCTTCGCCCGCCTGATGGCCCGGCTACCGGCCATCCTCCACGCGTTCGAGCAGGTACGCCAATCCGGCGCCACCATCGTGTGCAGCAGCGACGCCGGCATCGGCATGGCCAAGCCGCACGACGTGCTCGGCTACGGCGTCGCCGACATGATCACCATCGGCGGCTTCACCCACGTCCAAGCGCTGCGCGCGGTGACCTCCGTCGCGGCGCAGGCCTGCGGTATCGGGGCGCGCAAAGGACGCATCGCACCCGGCTTCGACGCCGACCTGCTAGCCGTACACGGCAACCCACTCACCGACATCGCCGCGCTACGCGCCGTCAGGGCCGTCTTTCGCGCCGGCCGCCGGGTGCGCTAACCCCGCACCAGCCTGGGCGGACCATTCCCCGCCCGAACGCGGAGAGGCGGTGAACAAATCATGACGGCGCGCGGTCCGAATTGTTGACAAAGCATCCGCTCACCGGCATAACATGCAGATCCGGACGGTCGTTGGCATGTATGAAGCCGGCGTGTCACGGCAGCGGACTGGGGATTGCTGTCACGGGCATGTATTACTGCGCCCGCATAGCGGGCCGCGACGGCAGGCTGTTCGGGCCAACACCAGGGACTTTAGGTGTCTATGCCCGCCTGGGGTGTTGTGATCTTGCAGTCCTGTAGCGATCTCATTGCCTGAATTGATGGTGGGTTTCCCGGTGCCGGGGCACGACAGAACCCCGCGTGACGTCGCGGTGGGCGTGCGGTTCCACGGGCCGCAGCCCCGGCCGGGCCGGGGCACGCTTCCTCCTTCCTGACGGTGTTTCAGCAGGCAGCCGCTACGGGCCGGGCTCGGGCTGGAACCGGGTCACCTGCGGGACGCCGGTGACGGTTTTCTTGGTGACCGCGGTATGCGGGAAGCCGGGCCGGGCTTTCTGCGCCCGCGGGGAGTTGCGCTGGCGGCCGGTGCTGACCAGCGTGTGCAGCGTGGCCCGGCTGGTCTCCTCGGCCAGGGCGGCGAGGGCGGCCAGGGACGTGCCCGCGGTGACCTGCTGACCTGCGGCTTCTCACCCGGCTGATGCAATTCCCGAGAGTTGGTATAGATCGCGGTCGAGGTATCGCAGCGGTGCCCGACCGCCTCCTGGATTATCTGAAGCCCCCTCCAGATGCCGCGCCTGACCAGGACGTCTGCGGCGTGGACATGTAGCTGAACAGCATTCACGTAGTGGCCACTTAGTTCTAAACGGCAGCGACAAGGGGATTTGCACGGGGTCTGCGGCGGATACATTGTTCAGGTAATGTGTCCACCACGCAAAAAGCACACAAGACGCCCGCGGCGGCTACAGCGAAGACGCCCAAAATCGGGCTTGAGATAACCTGGATGAACCTCCGGTCCACCCCGTCCTCGGTCAGGTGAGTCACGGCGGTTATCTGTACCTGATCTTGAAAAAGGCCTGGTCAGTGGCCGTTTCAGCAAGTGAGGCACGTGGGCCACGTGAGGACAAAGAGCGCAGCGAAGAGAAAGAACCCTGGTCCTGGTCCTGCCGTACGTGGCTCAAAGAGTGGCGGATATCTGTGAGGCACGACGCGATCAACCCTGAGAATCGTCGTGCCTCAGGCTGAAACGGCAGGGCAGATAACCCACGAGTGCCGCAAGCTGTGCGGCGTCAGGGCCTTCGGCAGTCCCAGCGCTTCGCGGCAGGCGACGAACCGGGCGTTGATCTCGGCTGGCTTGACCCGCCCGCCCCGCTCGGTCACCCACCGCGCCGGGTGATCGGGGCGGCCGAACTTCGGCCTGATGTTCTCCACGTAGTCCGCCACCGCATCCACCGCCCAGCCCAGCACCGAGGGAATGTTACGGCGCCGGGGCGGCTGCCCGCGCACCGCCTTGCCGTAGCGCACGTGCAGCATCCCGAACCGGCCGAACTCCGGCGCGGCCGGATTCCGGCCCCGCCCGGCCAGATCAAGCTTGGACGTCTCGGTGCGGCGCAGCCCCCACGCGTAGATGACCTTGAACAGCGTGGCATCCCGGTAGGCGGCCAGCGCTCCCTTGCGTTTCGCTGCTACCGCCCGGTCGACCTGGTCATCGGCATAGCCCAGGAACCGCTGCAGCTCGTCCCGGGTGAACGGGCGGGCCTCCGGGTTCCCCTCGTAGTCGTTGAGGCGGGCGATCGTGTTCCACTCGTGGCAGACCGGCACCGGGTGCACGCCCGGCCCGAACTCCGCCTCGCATGCCGCCGCCCACCCATAGCGGCCGTCACGCAGATACTCGGTGAACAACCGCAGATCCGTCTGATAGCCGCGGATCGTGGACGGTGCCAGGTGCCGCTCGCCAGTCAGCGACTGCGTCCACTCATCCACATGCGCCGGACCCCACTGCCACGGGTACTCGCCGGTGAACTCCAGAAACCGGCGCATCAGCCGCTCCCGCGGCGCGATCGTGCGCTGCTGCAGGCCGCGCGCTGCCTGCTGCGCATGCCAGCCCGCCAGCATCGCCTCCACCATCGCGTCTTCGGGGCGGAGCTGCGCGACCCCTGAGACCAGTTCCAGGCGCGCCGCGCCCGGCAGATCACCCCGTCCCACACAGCCCCAGCCCCGAACCGCAACCCCCCGACGGCGGAATCCTGCATCTAACGAGATGCAGGGGCAAGAACCCCAGGCCAGGCAGCGTGTCGGGCGGCCCTCCAGGAAGCTCCCAGACACGCCCCGCACCCGGCAAACCACTCGAATTTCGCGCATCAGATGCAATTCCCGAGAGTCGTTCTTGACGGATTGCGATCTTCAGTGGCTTCGGGACGTGCTGGGGTAGTCGGTCGCGCGGAAGCATCCATGGACGTGGTCGTTGACCACGCCGACGTTCTGCATGAACGCGTACACGCTCGTGGGCCCCACGAAGCGGTACCCCTGCGACGTCAGCTGCTGCGCGAACGTCGCCGCCTGCGGGGTCGACTTGGGCAGATCCGAGAGGGACCGCGGTGCCCGCTCGCGGGTGATCTCGCAGGACTTCGCGAGCGCCACGAGGCTCGGCGACGCGGATAGCATCGCGCGGGCGTTGTCGGCAGTGGCCTGGATCTTTCCGCGGTTGCGGATGATCGAGGCGTCTTGTGCTAGCCGGTCCACGTCCTGCTCGGTCATCGCCGCGACCGTGGTGACGTCGAAGCCCCGGAAAGCCGTCCGGAACGCGTCCCGCTTCCCGAATACGATCGGCCAGCTCAGCCCGGCCTCGAACACGCCCAGGGTGAGCGCCTCGAACATCGCCGACTCGTCGTGGGTGCGGGTACCCCAGACCTCGTCGTGGTAGCGGCTGAAGGCGGTGTCGCCGGCGCCGGCCCAGGCGCGGCGCGGCTTCCCGTCGTGCCCGATGATCACGTTGCTGCTCATGGCGCCAGTGGTCTCGCTGATCGCCGTGCATTCGCGCATACAGCTCCCTTGACGGCCAGCCCGTCCGCGCTCGGCGCGGTGCACCGGGCGGGATCGGCACCCGGCGCACCGCGTTCCTCGGGCCGCCCTTCGGTGTGCGGGTCTCATGCACCTCGCCGTCATCGGTCCATTCCCGCCCGGCCGCCGAACGCACCTCGCGGAACTCCAGCCGACCCCAGCCCTCGGCGGGCAGATGGCACTCATCCAGCAGCAGCGACACCGCCTCCGAGGGCCGCAGCATCCCGTAGTACATGCAGCCGTACAGCGCGACCAGCCGCGGCCCCTGGCTCAGCCCGGTCGAGCGGATCGCCTCCAGCAATGCCCGCATCTGGGCCGGATTGGGGACCCAGCGCCGGTCCACCGCGTGATCCACCTCGGGCGCCCGCCATTCCCGGTCCGCGAGACGGTCGAGCGGATTTGCCGAAAGACGGCCCTCCCGCACCGCGTACTTCAACGCGGCATAGAACACCCGCCGCCGACGCCGGTAGTACTGCGCGGCTGCCGCCGACCCGTCAAGAGCGGCTCCGCTGCGCTCCGCCGCTGGCCCGGCGCCAGCGCCGGCCTCCGGCCTTGGGGAGGCCCCGGCCGGCGCGCGCCGGGCCGCCCGGAGCAGGTCGCTGTCGATCAGCCAGGCTCACCCGGCACGCAGCCTGTGCTGGACACTCCGTGTTCCTCGCCGGGATCAGTGTCCAGCTCGCGGGCGATCAGCGGCCGGAAGGCGGCGCAGGGCAGCGGCGGCTAATGACCGACCTCCCAGACCCGGTAACCGGTCTTGAAGAGTGACACCAGGACCACGCCCTCCGACAGCGACGCGCTCGGCAGCATCTTCGGGAACAGCAGGTCCACCACGACGGTCCGCCTGCGCACCAGATTGCTGCACTGGAAGGGGGTAGACGCCCAGACCTGCAGCCGGAAGATCGCCCGCCAGGCCAGTTCCACCTCGGCTGGGCCGAACTTCGGGTAGAGGAACGGCGCCTGGATGAGCGCCTGATCCGCCGCCCGGTCTACGGCATCCGCGGGCAACGGAAGGGGCTGGCTCTTCGGGCAGCGGCAACACCCGACGGAAGGGACACCAGTAGACCGGCCGACGAGCACGGACGCGCTAGACCTCGACGGTGCCGTGGCCTGCGAGGCCCGCGGCATGAACGCCAGCATGCTGACCACGGCCCCGGTGAGGAAGACCGCTGCTACGACGCCGATGACGAGTACTCGCCTCATCGCACTCACCCCATATCGCTCGCGATGGGCAACGTCTACGAGTAAAGACTGCACATTGGAAGGGCAGGTTGCGAGCACGGGTTAGTGGACTTTCGATCTCAGGCGGGCATTCGTCATGCGGGGGCGCTGCCCCCGCATCCCCGGCCCTCCCTCGGGGATGGGGGGTGCAAAGGGCGAGCGGTCATCCCCTCGCCCGGGCAGGCAGAGCCCTGCCCCGAAACCCCCGAGACGGCAAGGGCTCGCTGCGCTCGGCCCTGCGGGCAGGCCCCTGCCGCCCCGGGAACCCGGGGTAGCCGCGAGGGTGCCCGACCGAGGGGATGACACACCTGCGAGTGTGATCGCGGCCGATCCCACGGCCCTGGTTCGCGGGTCCTGGCACCTGCGAGAAAAAACCGGAGCAGACTAGAAATCTAGTGGTCCGGCTGAGGTTTCGGTGGGCGGCGGGGAACCAGCGTCCAACGATAGGCGTCAAAGGATCATGGGGCGTGCTTCTTGGCTGATCGGGTTGATTCCCGTGCTGGCAGCTGCTGCCTGCGGCTCGGTCAGCGGGATCGCTCTGACCGGCAGCCAGCACAGGCCAGCCACGCCTATACCCGGCAAACCGGTACCGGCGGCCGCGGTCCATCGGCTGACGGCCATAGCCGACCGCGCCGTGAGGTTGAACAGCGGGCACGACGTGGCATGGGCGTCAGCAGTGGTCACGACGCACGCCAAAGCGCTGACCTCGGCTACTCCAGGTGACTTCGTCCCGAACGATGAAAAGACCGTCGTCTACCTTGTGACGATCAAGGGCCACTTCGCGGCAGTATCTGGTCCACGGCCAGCTGGTCTACGGCCGCCGGGAAAACGTGCGCGCACAGCCACATACATGTCGATAGTGATCAACGCTAAGACGTTTGTAGGAACCGACTTTGGCCTGGGCCCCAAGCCGCCGCCGGTCGCCCCGGCCAGCTTCGGGCCAGTGACCTACCTCAAGGTCCACCCGCTTACACGGAAATAACCCTGGATAAAGGAGCAAGGGGCCACTGACGGCAGCGGTGACAACAACGGCACCGCACAGCCAGCTCACCGGACTCACCTCCACTACCACGATGGCGAGGTCGAGGCCTCAGAACTCGGGCCGTCCCGGAACTGACACGGAAGAGGTTCACCTCGCCAGCCTGCGCAGCCAACAGCGCAGCCAAGCCGTTGGATGACAGCGAGCCTCGGCGCACGGTGACGACCAGCCCAAGCAGTACGGACGGCCTCCGGCCTGCGGCCCTCTGCAAACTTGTAAACGGCAGCTCACCGGCCAGACGAAGCCCGCGGGCTCGTGCCCGCTGCGTACTGGACCGGCCGATCGGATTCGACCACTGACCGTCACTCACAGACACCCAACGGCCCGCACACGTTAGTGCATGCTCCCGGCAATGACCAGCAGAGTGTCCGTCCCGTAAGTGCTGCTGTATGCCGATATCGACACCGTTCCGCCAGAAGTTGACAACCGCGGGGTTCGAATGCCTGGTGTTAGTGCCCGGCCAGATGACCAACGCGGGCCGCCCGTTCACCTGCCCGATCGCGGCGGTCACCCCGCCGTTCTTGTCCTTCTCGGCGACGAAGGCGTGGAAGTAGCGCAGAGCGCTCTGGTAGGTGGCGCGGTGCATCAGGATCTCGACCTTGCCCTTGTCGAAGACAAGGGCTACCTGACGTTCTTTACGAGGAATGTAACGACCCGCCGCGATGAGCGGCTTCCTGGCCACCCGCGGTCACTGGGATCAGTTCGCCGCCCTTCACCAGATCGCCCTCACCGCAGCGCGCCGGGCTGAAGACCGGCTCGGCGAGGCCGGCATGCTCGCCGGCCTGGGCACCTTTCAGGTGTATACCGGGGACTACCCGGCCGCTGCCGCCAGCATGGCCCGGGCACTGGCGCTGTTCGGCGACCTCGGTGACCTGCCCGGCGAGGCCCATGCGCTCAACCAGATGGGCTTGCTTCGCGTGGTGACCGGGGACTACCCGGCCGCCGCCGCCAGCTACCAACAGGCCCTGGCGCTGTTCGGTGACCTCGGCAACCTGCTCGGCCAGGCCGAGGCACATAACAACCTCGGCCAGCTAGCGACCCGGACCGCTGAGACCCCGCAGGCCCGCGGGCACCACGCCCAGGCGCTGGCCATCGCCCGCGACCTCAGCGCGCCCCTGGAGGAAGCACGCGCCCTGGAAGGACTCGGCCAAAGCCACCTGCAGGACGGCAACCCCGGCCAGGCCACCGCGCACCTGCTGCAGGCACTCACGATCTACCAGCGCATTGGCGCCCCCGCCGCCCGGCGAGTCCAGCAAGCCCTCGATGACCACAGGCTGACATCCACCACCCCGGAGCCCGAGTCAGCGGCTCCCAACAGCGAAGGCCATCAGCCGCGCACGCCCACCGCACCCCAGCAAGCCGTTAGACAGGCAGCGGTCCTGGGGACACGCGCCAAGCCGGGAGTCCCACAGAATAGCCTGATCTGCATCGGCATCCCTCGGCCGGCACCGAGCAACTGCGAACGTACATAACGGCTCGGGGTGCGGCTGTCACCCGGCGAGTCGACCACGCTCTGCGATCAGCGTCAGACGCGGATCTGCAGGAGCGTCGGCACCGCGAGCATCCGCGACCGAATGCCTGGCGCTTAAGGCTGGCCCCCCTGCTCCTGGCAGCCGAGCCTCACCTCCCGGAGACCAGGCCGATCACGACGAACAGCGCATGCCCCACGCGCTCTCCAGAGCCACGCCGAGCGCCAGCCGACCAGGCTCGAAGGCGCCCATCCCGTTGGCGGCTCCCGCCAGGTTCTCCAGCACCGCCAGCGGGTTGCCACCCGTCAGTCATCGCGGTCACGGGAGTCACGTACGGCCTAACACCCTCCGAGGGCTGGACATGCCAGGAAACGGGGAGAACGATGGAAGTGCGCCTCGCGCGCGAGTATACGAGTTACCGATGAGGGTGGGGCAATGCTGCAAGGCCTACGTCGTCGATTCTGGCTTGAGTCCGTGTTTGGTTCGTTCACTGGTGCCCTCGCTATTGTAACGATCTTCTGGCATGACTGGATCGAAACCGTCTTCGGTGTAGATCCCGATAGGGGCAACGGAACTGCAGAGTGGCTTGTCGTCCTCATTCTCTTGATGATCACTCTGACGCTTGCCGCCGTTGCCCGCATTGAATGGCGGCGAGCCCGGCTTGCCGGAACGTGAAGACCAGCGCGACCTCCGACGAAGTGCGTGCTGGAAGCCAGGGCTGTGTAGTACCCGCCGCCTCATCGGCAGGAAGGGCGGCCGACTGCGCCAGAGTCACATGATCCGGGCGGGCAGAGCCGTCAATCATCGCATTCGCTGAAAGTACATATCGGTGGCTCGGCGTGCGTTCTTTCTGACCTTCTCCATCACTCAGCATGCAGTCTATCGACGCAGCTCGATGCCGACCGTCGACTCGGTGCGGTGTGACTGGTCTGGAGGTCGCCGTCGGGCGGGGAGCCCGTCGATGCTGCGAACGAACGGCCCGGCCGCTGGGTAGATCCCGCCTGACCTGGCGTGTGCTTCCTATGCGGCATGACAGTGCGCCGAGATCTCCTGCTCTGCTTCCATGATCTCGGCCGAGGTCCGCATGCCTTGGATGAAGATCTCGTGGCTGTTCAGCAGCGCGGGATGATCACCCAACATCCGGGCCAGCGTCGGCCGTTCCCAGTGGCAGACCCGGAAGGGCGGCCGACGGTTGCGCTCATAGTCGGTGAGCCCGTCCTTGGCGCCGTTGGACAAGTAGCCGAGGCGATCACCAGGGCAACGTCGGGCCGTTCAGCCTCAGCCCATGCCAACAGGTTCTGCAGAGGCTCCAGCGAAACGCCGGTCTTGTAGTGCTTGCAGTCGACGAATCAAGTCTCCAACCGGGTGTGGCCATCAACGTCGACGAGTTCCCGCTGCGCCACGAGGTCCCGACCCCGGTCCGAAGGGCTGGCGCGTTTCGGCGTGCCTTTGCGCCAGTCGACGTTCACCAACCCAAACTCGATCAATAGGTCGTGGCAAAATTCCTCGAAGTCAGTTGGATCGAGGTTATCGAGATGTTTTCGGGGTTGGTCGCCCGCCTGGGAGTGCATCGATGTGCTGCTCATCGTCTTCCGCCATAGCGCAACGTTACTGTTCAGTCATCAGCTGCGACGGTCCGCCGCAATGGTGTCCAACTGCCTCGACAGGCTGGCGGACCGCCCTTACGCTGGACGCCAGCGGTTCGCTTGCGGAGGTGGGTGACGATGCACGAACTGTTTCCTGTTCTCGGTGGTGTAGTGGTGGGGTTCCTGGCATCACTACTCCGCCCATTTCTGCGGCTTGGGTTCACCGTGCTGCTCTCCGTGGTCCTTGGACGGGCGGCGACCGTCCTGAGCGGAGAGTTCCGCATCGGCTGGGAATATCTTCTCCTCGACGTCCCGCTCGTTGCCGGAGCAGCCGTCGCCGCCGATGCTGTGATCCGCACCACGATTCCCGCCCGTCTTCGTACACCAGGCCATGTCCCGAGGTCCCGGGCCTCGCGACGTTGGCGCATGTGGGGCACTGGCACCGCTCCGACTCCGTTCTGGCGGCGAGGCTTCGGAATCCTGATCGCGTCGAGATGAGGGGACGCTAGGCATGCCAGAACCATCCGTCAAAGAGCTGTTGGCCTCCGCTGGCATGGCGTTCACCGGCACGGTGGAGGCCGTCCGGGCAACCACCGTGCCCGATATACCAGTGAATGACCGCACGGTTATTGTCGGGGTAGCAGAGACGTTGCACGCACCGGAGGAGATGCAGCTGCCGTCGGCATCTCGGGTCACGGTGCAGCTGTCCGCGGACCTTCCGCCACTGGACGTGGGCGACCAGGCTGCCTTCTTCGCCAACGGTCTGGTCTACGGCGAGAGCCTGGCGGTGACCGAGGTGGGCCGTACCGGGATCGAGCAAACGGCCGGGCCGGTGGCGCAGCTCGCCGGCGTTGAGATGCCGGTGACGCCGGTGCAGGCGGCGTTGGCCGAGCTTGCGGTGGATGAGGTGGTTGAACACGCTCGGGAAGCGGAGGGTATCGTTCGGGGCCAGGTAACCGCGCTCAGCGCGGCGCCGGGCTCGGGTGCGCCCCGGGAGCACGACCCCCAGTATTGGATCGCCACGCTGGCCGTCGATCTCGTCGTGAAGGGCGAGCTTCCCCGGCCTGCCGATACGGGCCAGGCCGTGCCGGTGCTGTACGCCAACAGCATCGACGTGCGCTGGCGCGAGTCGCCAAAGCCCAAGGCCGGACAGGCCGGCCTGTGGCTGCTGCACGCCACCGCGGGGCCGGATGCCGAGCTGGCGCCATTCCAGCTTCTTCATCGCATTGACCTGCAGCCCAGCATTCAGCTTAACCTGCTCCGCGAGCGTGGCATCTAGGAGGCTGTGGTGCTGAAGATAGTAAATATGATTCCGCAGAACGTGAGCGGAGAGGCTCGGCATGACGCCGAGCCAAATATCGCCGTCAACCCCGAGAACCCGCGCCAGATCATCGCCACCGCTTTCACCCGGGATCCGCTCAACGGGTCGCGGGCGCCGATATTTACGTCCAACGACGGTGGCGACACCTGGTCGCTGCGATCGATCGTTCCGGGCGGTCCGATCACCGCCGATATCAGCGTCGGGTACGGAGACCGGGGTGGCGCGCTTTACGCGGGCACCCTCAACGCGTCCAGTCACGACTTCAACGTGCTGCGAACCCTCGACCCCTTCTCGACCACACTCATGACGCTCCTGGTGGACCGAGCGCACGAAGACCAGCCTTGGGTCACCGCTGCTACCGCACGCACCGCCGATGCTGACCAAGACCGCGTCTTCATCGGCCACAACGACTTCGGCGCCGCACCGCAGACCGCGTCGGTCGAGCTCTCCCAGGACGCCCGCACCGGCGTGGCGCCCGCCGGGTTCTCCACCCGCGCGGTGGAGCGACATACCACCGGCGGCCAGGACGGTCCCGCCGTGCGGCTGGCTGTGCATCCGGACGGTACCGTCTATGCGGCCTTCCAGCGCTGGACCAACGTCACGGCGGTCGTGCCGAATGACATCTTCAACGTCCGTGCGGACATCGTTGTCGTACGCGACGACGCATGGGCGGCTGGTGCGAGCTCATTCTCCGACCTCGTCGACGCCGCTGACGGAACGGTCGGCGTTCGGGCCGCCACCGACCGCTTCATCCGGTTCACCATGCGCAGCGGACCACTGGGCCAGGACCGCATCGGCGGTGACGTCGCAGTCGCCGTCGACCCGACGGACTCGGCCAATGTCTGGCTCGCTTACTGCGACCGGGTCGGGCGCCCGGCGGACGGCATCCCCCCGGAGGACGGCACCGACTGGACCATGCATGTACGTCGCTCCACCGACCGCGGCCAGACCTGGTCAGACGATGTCCGCACAATCACCGACGCCAAAAATCCCGCGCTCGCCGTCAACGTCCAGGGGGTGCTCGGGTTCATGTTTCAACAGCTCGTCGGCACACCACCTGCCGCCCGCTGGGTCACCCGGCTGGAACTGACCGACGACGCCTTTGCCACCGAGGCCACCGGTCACATCCTGCACACCGCACTGGCCGACGACCCCCCTCGCATCGGCCTGCCTTACCTCGGTGACTACATCCGCATGCTCGCCAACGGCGCGGAGTTCTTCGGTGTGTTCGCTGGCTCGAACCTGCCAGATATGGCCAACTTCCCGTCCGGAGTCACCTACCAGCGCAACGCAGACTTTACGACTCATACACTGCTTTCCGTCGACAACGTAAGGCCCGTGCAGGTGTCCATCGACCCGTTCTTCGTTCATTTCGTGGAAGACCAGGACTAATCCAGCGATTAGCCGCCTGGACCATCATCGAGGCGCCGGGTGCCTGCGCCCGGGCCACCACGGCATCACCGGGTCGGCCCGTCGCTGACGGTTTGTCACTCGCCAAGGGGATCAGCAAGGGACCAGCGTGAAGGGTTCAGATTCAGGATTCCGCAACTCGGGGATCGGTGTCCACCCTCAACGCGAGGGATTGGGCGTCAGCGGTGATATGCCTGCGGCACCGCGTTGGACCACACCGTCACGGCACCTGTCCGGATGATCGGTACCGGCGTGTCCGGGTGACGCACCGGTTCCATGTGTCCGCTGCCAGGACACTCGCCGCACCCGGCTGGCTCGGATGGGCCTGGGGAAGTACTTCCCCATACGCTCCCCAGCCAGACGGGCCGTTGCCTGTTTTGCCAGGTGGCAGCCTTAAACAGGATTGCCCTCCGGAGCCCGTGTGCGCAGGTTTCGAATCCTGCTGGGGGCGCCATCCGACGACCAGCCAAAACAGCGGCCTGACCAGCCAGAACGGCCAAGCCCGCGGGTTGCCATCCGCCGCCACGATGCGACAGGAAATGCCGCATTCTGACGCCTTCCGCTCCCCATACTCCCCCAAGATGCCCGTCAGCGTTGCCGGGCATCGGGACGGCTGCGGGCGGCGGGCGGCATGGCGGTGGTGGCGGCGTAGCGTTGGTCATGGCGGCTCCGCGGCGGGTGTTTTAAGTCATACCTCTGAGCTGAGGCTGTTTCCGGGCGGGCGTTCGTTCGTGGCCGCGGCGGAGGCGGCGGTCAGCCGGGCGGGTGACGCGGTTACGGACATGTCGTACTTCGCCGCACGTGATGACAAGCCAGCCGATTATTGCCAGGACAAGGTCCGCGCCTGCGATGTCTATGTCGGGCTGATCGGCTTGCGGTAGGGCTCGCCGGGACCTGCGCGCCGACCGACTGCTCGACGAAGCCCACGCCAGCGGGGGCGACCCGCTGCAGCTGACCCTCCTGTTTGGGATCAGCGACCCCACCGCCATCGGCTCCTGCGCCGAGGTCGGCGCACTCGGACAGCAGGACCACGGTGGTGAGGTAGCAGGGCGTACCGTCAGGCGGTGAGGGGCGATGGCGCATCAACGGCTGACCACCTGCGAGGTCGAGGCCGCCACCCGCGGCCTGCCCGGGGGCGCGGGCCCGGCCCGGCTGCTGGAGGAAAAGGGCCGCAACCAGGTCTTCGCCGTCGGCGAGCAGGCGATCTTCAAGGCCTACCTGTCCGAAGGCAGCGCCAAGCAGGCACGCAAGATCGCCGCGCTTGAGTTCCTGGCCGGCCGTGGCCTGCCGGTGCCGCGGCTGCTCGGCTACGGCGTTCTTCCCAAGGGCGAGGCCAGCGTGCCATGGACGCTGGAGACCAGGGTCAGCGCCGGCCACGTCCGGCCTGCCCGCGCCGAGCTCGACACCCCGCAGGGCTGGGAACTGCACCGCGCGCTTGGCCGATGGCTGCCGCAGCTGCACGCCTTCGGCGGGTTTCCCAGCTTTGGCACCTGGCAAGCCGGCGGCCCCGCAACGCTGGCCGCGCACGTGGTCCCCAGGGCCAGCGCCATCCGCGCCCAGGCGGCCGGGCTCGACGGCGTCCCGCCAGCGCTGCTGCGCCGCGTCGGTCAGGAGCTGGACCGGCTCGAACCTGCCATCCGGGAAGCTGGCTGGCTGCGGCCCAGGCTGCTGCACGGCGACTACGGCACCAGCAACGTCGCGGCCGGCCCGGGCACCGACGGCCACATTGAGGTGGTGGCCGTGTTCGACTTCGAGTCGGCCGCCCCCGGCGACCCGGTGGAAGACTTCCTGTGGACCGCCGACCACGGCCTGCACTCGCCGATCTTCCGGTCGTTCCTGGCCGGCTACCTCGAACACGGCCAGCTGGACCCCGGCGCGCCCGCACGGTTCGCCTTCTACCAGCTTGAACATTGCCTGGGGGTCCTCGGCTGGACCTCCCAGGGCTGCTGGGAGTACTTCGCCCAGGCACTGTGGGTCATCGAGCAGGAGCTGGAGGGCGCCCGCCTGCGGCTGGCCTGATCCCGCGGCCACCGGGCACTGGCCCACCTGGGCCTGCGGCCAGCCCTCACCGGACGCTGACCAGCCCACGGCCCACGCCGATGGCACAAACGAAATTCGGTCGACGGCGGTGAGAAGACGGTGTGCAGTAGACCAGGAGGCTCCTGGTAGCTGCGGGTGTCCGGCGAGACGACGACACGGGCTGGTGCCCGCAGCGTGCTGCTGCGCCCGGCCCGGCGAGGCCGACGGACCCCGGGACTGCGGATCCGTTGCTGTGAGCGGGTGTCGGGCGGGCCCTGGCCGGGGACATCGCTGTCGTGTGTTCGGTTCCCGCTGGTCAGCAGTTCGTCTTTCCCGCGCATGAGGACAGGAGCATGGGATGACAACGAAGGCCGCCTTTTCGGCGGAGGAATGGAAGGCGGTGCTCGAAGGCCCGCCGACCGCTGGGATGATCGTGATCACGGCGGCCCGCGGCGGGATGTTCCGCGAGTCGATCGCGATGTCGTCGGGCATCTGCGGGACGCGGTCGCGCTGGTCGAGGCCAAGGCCACGACCGGGGAACTCGATGGCTACCGGCGCTTCGTGCTGGCCCTGGCGGGCAAGGTCGCGGCCGCGCACCGGGAGGAAGGGCAAGGCGTGAGCCCCGCCGAGACGGCGGCCATCCAGCAGATCGCGGCGGCGCTCGGCACCACCGCTCCGTGAGGGAGACCGGAAGCATACGGCAGGCTGACGCCGGAGCCAGGCAACGGCGACCAGAACCGTGAAGGCTATCCCCGATGCTCCCACTGCACGGATCTAGCCCGTGGTGCACAGCGCCAGGCCTGCCAACCGCGGGCCAGGGTGCCCGACGTCCCGGTGAAGGCCCGATCGGCGGCGAGTTGGATTACCCCTGCCCGCAGCGCGCGGCCGCAGCACGGCATAGGCCGCTAAACCAAGGAACGAACCTGGGGTTTCAAGCCGGGACCAGGACCTCGTCCCGCTCGCGCACCTGCCAGTTCCGGACCACGCCGTTCACCACGAAAGGTCCCCCTTGGCGAACTCCTCGGCGGCTTCCCGGATTGTGAAGATCGCCATCGAGCCGTCGCGCTGGGATCGGCGAACGTTACGAGCATGAGGAACTCGCCGCGGGCATGGAAGTCCTCGTACCGGGCCTTGTGCGCCGGGAACTGCGCAGGCGCGTTCGCGGCGACATTGTCGGCGGAATCGTAGAACAGCACGTACTTCATGGTGCCGGCCTCGCACGCGGTCCAGTGCCGCACCTGGTCTGCATTCTCGGCGGCAGAACATCGCGTCCGGCGGTCAGGTTCTCTCCACCTCGCGGTTGAGCCGTAAGCCGGTGCCAGGCCGCGTCCCCGGCGGCTAGCAGCGGCGCGGCCTCGATGGGCCGAGCCGGTCCCTGTCCGTCCTCGCGCCGTGCCGTCCGTCTCCTTTCGGTCAGCTCTGGGTTCTTTGGACCTGCTTGACGACGAGGTTGTCGAACTCCGCCTTGACCGGCGTCGTTGGGTCGTGGTCCGACACCCCTAGGCTGACGCTGCCGGTCCGTAGCGGATTGTCGGTGTCGATCGCCGCGGCGACGATCCGGCCGTTCACGGAGAAGACCAGCTGCACGCCCTGTCCTCCTTCGGCGCTGGTGCACTGGGCTTGCAGCAGGTTGTAGTCATTCCGGTGAACCGCGGAATTGTCAGTAACTGTCAACTGCCTATACCCTGGGGGATAGTTGAAGTACTTTTCGATCGAGACGGAGGTCGGTCTTATCGTGAATACGTACAGGTTATTTTGATCTGCTCGGCAGGCCACGAAATATCCGTTACCTTCCGCCTGAGCTGATCCTGGAACAAAGCGCGCATCTGCCTCGACGCGGATACCTGGAGGGGCGGACGGGTACACACTGCTTACCTTCTTTGGTAAACCAAAGACCTGCCCACCAGCCTGGCTGGGGTCGCCGTAGACACGATATGTGCCATTGTGGTAGCGGGCACTCCCGCCTTTGGTGGCGGTATGCAGCCACCCATTCGCCGGGCTAGAGAAGTCGTCCTGGAAGATGGTGGCTGTAGCAGGCAGCAGCGAAGTAGGTAGCGAAGTAGGTGATGGGGGGGTCGAGCCTGAGTTGGCCACGACGATAACGATGACG
>WNGB01025564.1_pt1 | contig 17536 bp, 16 predicted proteins | sample 5400681 | NCBI WGS metagenome assembly WNGB01 (sample SAMN13153367, study PRJNA577476) | soil metagenome | isolation source: 115 cm soil or saprolite under grassland replicate 2 | place: USA:California | collected 2016-06-15 | reverse complement strand
GGGGGTTTCCCCGCGTCCCTCACCCGATCAGGATGTGATCCGCCCGTGGGACCAGCCGCTCGCGCCGTCTGGGCACATCGTGATCCTGCGGGGCAACCTGGCACCCGAAGGCGCAGTCGCCAAAGTCAGCGGGCACGGCCAGCACGAGATCACAGGTCCGGCGCGGGTCTTCGATTCGGAAGAGGCGTGTCTCGCCGCGATCCTCGCCGGGGCAATTCACGGCGGCGACGTCGTGGTCATCCGCTATGAGGGTCCGAAGGGTGGCCCCGGGATGCGCGAGATGCTGGCTCCGACGGCGGCGCTGATAGGGGCGGGCCTCGGCGATGCCGTCGGGCTGATCACCGATGGCCGGTTCTCCGGCGGAACGCATGGGCTTGTGGTGGGACACGTGGCGCCGGAAGCGGCACTCGGCGGCCCGATCGCGCTGGTACAGGAAAACGATTCGATCACCATCGATGCCGCCGGCCGCGAGCTGAAGATCAACATCTCCGAGCGCGAGCTGGCGCAGCGGCGCGCCGCGTGGACCGCGCCCGCGCCGCGCTACACGTCCGGGGTGCTGGCGAAGTATGCGCGGCTCGTCTCGAGCAGCAGCCAGGGCGCGGTGACCGATGCCTGAAGCCGTCGCCATTCAGGGCGAAGCGGGATCGTTCAGCCACGCCGCGGCGATCGAGACCCACGGTCCCGCGCTACAGCTCGTGCCATGCACGACGTTCGTGGACCTGTTCCGGGCCGTCGCAACGGGTGATGCATCGAGTGGGGTCGTGCCGATCGAAAACACGCTCGCGGGGTCGGTCCATGAGAATTACGACCTTTTGAGCGCGCACGAACTGCACGTGATCGCCGAAACCGAGTTGCGCATCCGCCATTGTCTGATCGCGCCGCCGCGCACCGCGCTCGACGACATTCATCGCGTCGCGTCGCACCCGGTGGCCCTGGCACAGTGCCGGCATTTTTTCCTGACGCATCCCGGCGTCGTTGCGGTGCCCGCGTACGACACCGCCGGCAGCGTGCGCGATCTCATGGCCGGCCGCGGCGGCTCGGACGCGGCGATCGCGTCGAAGCTGGCGGCGGAGCTGTACGGCGCCGAAGTGCTCGCCGAAGGGTTGGAGGATCACGCCGAGAACTACACGCGATTTCTGGTGATCGCCCGCGAGCCGGCCGCGCGGCGGCAGACGGAGTCGACCAAGACGTCGCTGATCCTCGCGCTGGGAAACACGCCCGGCTCGTTGCATCGGGCGCTCGGCGTGTTTGCGGCTCGTGGGCTGGATCTCAGCAAGATCGAATCACGGCCGCTGCCGGGCCGTCCCTGGGAGTATCTCTTCTATCTCGACGTGATCGACGCCGGGCAAGGCACTGTGGGCGAGGCGATCGAGGAGCTCCGGACGTTTGCGTTCGGCGTGCGCATCCTCGGCACTTATCCGGCGCGGTAGCCTCGACAACACTCTCTTCATGGCCGCATAATTGTTGCTCAACCGAAATACGGAGCGCCCCCATGACGAATCGTCCACCCTCCAACTGGTCCCGCCGTGAATTTCTCGAAGCGAGTGCCGCCGCTGCCGGCGTCTCACTCGCGCCGCTCAAGTTCCGCGTCGTCGCGCCCAGCGACACCGTCCGCTTCGGGATGGTGGGCGTGGGCATGCAGGGCTCCGGGCTGCTGGGCACAGCCATCCAGCTGCCCGGCGTGACGTGCGCCGGCGCGGCGGACCTGTACGACGGGCGCCATACGTTGGCCAAAGAGATCACTCGGCCCGATCTCCCCACCACACGTGAGTATCGCAGGCTGCTCGACGACAAAAACATCGATTGCATCGTCGCCGCGGTCCCCGATCACTGGCACCGCCGCATGGTCGTGGAAGCGGTGAGTGCGGGGAAGGACATTTATATCGAGAAGCCGATGTCGCACACCGCCGCCGACGGCGTCGCGATGGTGGATGCGGTGAAGAAGAGCGGGCGCATCCTGCAGGTCGGCTCGCAGCGGGTCAGCTCGCAGATCTGCGCCAAGGCGAAAGAGATGGTCGCGCAGGGGATGCTGGGCGACCTGACGCTCGTCGAAGGATGGCTCGGCCGCAACGATCCGACGGGCGCGTGGGAGTATCCGCCGCCGCCCGACCTGTCGCTGCGCACGCTCGACTGGGATACTTGGCAGAACGACGTGCCGAAGCGCCCGCTCGATCCGAACGTTTTTGCGCGCTGGCGCTGCTGGAAGGAATACGGCACCGGTGTCGCCGGTGATCTCCTCGTCCACCTGATCAGCGGCATGCAGTTCATGCTCGGCATCAACGAGCCGCCGAAGCAGGCGGCGGCGGTGGGCGGAATCCGGCGCTGGAAGGATGGGCGCAACATGCCCGACGTGCACGCGACGATCTACTACTACGGCGACACCGATCTGCCCGTGTACATGCGGCTGAATCTGGGCACGGAGATGCCCGAGCAGTATCGCATCCAGGGATCGAAGGGCGTGCTCGAGGTGTCGGGGAATACGCTGACGTTCTCGCCGCAGAGCGGCACGGATTCGTGGCCGAGTTATTACACCGGCAGCTACCCGCGCGCGCTGCGGGACGCGTACCAAGCGCAATGGCACAAGGACAACGATCCGAAGGTCGGCCAGCCGGTCCAGCTATCGGAGACCGTGACGTTCACGAGTCCCGACTTCGACGACACGCAGCCGCACCTGTGGAATTTCTTCGAGGCCGTGCGCACGCGGAAACCGGTCGTCGAGGACGTAGTGTTCGGGCACAACGCCGCGCTGGCGTGTCACATGGCGAACGAGGCGTACTTCCGGCGCACGACGGTGACGTGGGACGACGCGACGAAAACGATCAAGGGCTGACGGTGAAGGTGACCCAGGGGGTCCGCAGCGGTTCCGGCGCGTCCGATGGCAGGATCCCCTGGGCGCGATAGCGACCCGGTTCGCGAGGCAGCCAGTTGTCGTGCCACTGCATCGTCTCACCGGGCTTGAGGGTGCGGATCTGGAGAATGGTGGGGCCCATGCCTTTTTCCAGCCGGCGCCACACAATTGCCCCATCGTCGCGCGCGACCACGATGTCGAACACGATCGTCCGGCCGAGAAAATGCGCCTCGATCGGCCGGTCGGACGCATTGTGGAGTCGCAGCACGATGGGAACGGTCGCCCCGACGCGCGCACGCGTCGGGGCCGAGATCGTGAATTCGAATGGCGACACGCCCGCGGCGGGCATATGCGGTCCCCCGATCACCAGCAGAGCAGAGAGGGCCGCGTAACCTGTCACGGCGTAGTAACTTGCAGGGACCCGAGCTCGTCGTCGACGTTCTTGAGCGGGCTGAACACCAGCAACGTCCCGGATGAGTTGCCACCCCACAGAATACCCGCCAGTGCGTTGGCCGATGTGTAGACGGGGGAGCCGCTGTCTCCCGCTCCGACGATCTGGACCGAGTTTTCGACGAGCGTCTGGCAGATCTGGCTGATATTCGAGCCGGAGACGTTGACCGTCGCGCACGTCGCGGTCACGGTGCCTTGGGTCCAGCCGGTCGTACGGCCGACCTTGTTGATCGTCTCGCCGCTCGTGAAATGATCGCGCAGGTCCCCGCCCGTGAGGGTGATGGATCCATTGAGGACGAGCGAGCCGGTGTTGGGGCTGGCCGCGTCGGTCCGCGCGATTTGCCCGAGCGCGGAGTTGATCCCCGGGTTGTACGCCGCGCCGCGCGACGCATCGCTGTGGCGGCACTTTTTGCCGCGCGGGCAGCCCGCGATGTTGCGCACGTAGGGCGGATCTTCGACTTCCGTGCCAATCGAGACGCCGTCCACGCTTTGCAGCGGCTGATAATAGACCGTGCCCTCGACGCCTCCCTGCGTGTTGGTGCAGTGCGACGCGGTGACGAAAGACGCCTGCCCCGCGTCCACGGCGTTGAACCCCATCGAGCAGAGAAAATTCCCGAAGTGGATCTGGATTCCGCCGATGCGCGGATCGACCCGGTCGCGCAACGTCTGGGCGAAACGGATCGGCTCCATCTCCCGCACGACGAGCGCCGCGGCCGGCACACCGAGACGGAGGGCGAGGGCGCGCACGCTGGCCGCCGCGGCCGCATGCTCGACGCCGACGACCACCCGGTTGGTGGTCTCATCGTAATCGGCGAGCACGGTGCCGGGCAGCGCCAACCCCTCGCGCGCCATCAGGTCAAACCAGCGTTCCACCTGTTGCGGCGCGTACGCGCTTGGCGTGATGCGAGCGGCGACCGGCGCCATCGGGGTGGTGGCGTCCTGGCACGCGGCGGCCACGACCACGAGGGCCGCGGGAACGATCAGGCGAAGAGTGTTGAGGTTGAGACGGCTCATGGATCAGACCTCCGGCATAAGTGTGAGTTTGAACCCCTTGGTCTTCAGGGAAGCGACGAGCCCTCCCTTCTCGACCGAACGCATGTAGGCTTCGTCAGGCTCGATCACCTTCTTTTCGACGAGCTCGAGGAGCGCGTCGTTCAGCGTCAGCATCCCCAGCTTCTTGCTGGTTTGAATGATCGACGGAATCTGGAACGTCTTGCCCTCGCGAATCAGGTTCGCGATGGCCGGCGTGGTGAGCAGGATCTCGCGCGCCGCCACGCGGCCACCACCGGTCTTCTTGCACAGCGTCTGCGAAATCACCCCCTTCAACGATTCCGATAGCATTACCCGGATCTGCGCCTGGCGATCCGCGGGGAACTGATCGATGATGCGGTCCACGGTCGAGGAGGCCGTGGTCGTGTGCAGCGTGCCGAAGACGAGGTGCCCGGTTTCGGCCGTCTCGATCGCGATCGCGATCGTCTCGAGGTCCCGCATCTCGCCGACCAGCACGATGTCGGGGTCCTCACGCAGCGCGGCGCGCAACGCGCTCTTGAAGCTTTCGGTGTGCACGTGCACCTGCCGCTGCGTGATCAGGCACTTCTTGTTCTCGTGCACGAACTCGATCGGGTCTTCGATCGTGATGATGTGATCGGTGCGGGTCCGATTGACGAGGTCGATGAGCGCACAGAGCGTCGTCGATTTGCCCGAGCCGGTCGGACCGGTCACTAACACGAGGCCCTTCGTCAGGTAGCACAGCTTCTGCACTTCGTCGGTCAATCCCATCTCTTCGACGGTCACCACTTTGGCCGGAATGACGCGGAACACGGCGACCGGTCCTTTGCGGTCGCGCGCCGCGTTCACGCGGAAGCGGGCAAGGCCGGCGATCTCGTAGGCGAAATCGGTGTCGCCCGTCTCTTTCCATTCGCCGCGATTGCGCTCCGGCATGATCGAGAGCACGAGCAACTCGAGGTCGTTCACGCTGAGCGCCGGGCCCCCCCCCGGCTGGCGTCTGATCTCGCCGTGCGTCCGGAACAGCGGCGGCTCACCCACGCGCAGGTGCAAGTCCGAGCTGCCTGAGCCGACGAGTGCGCGCAGCAGCTTGCCGAGCTTCTGCTCGGCTGCCTCGTACTGCGACGACGCGAATTCGCCGGGGAGCGCGCTCGGCGCCGCGGGCATTTCGGGCGCGGGACTTTCGACCATCGGCGCGGCGGCGATGATGGATGCCCGGGGCGCGGGCGGCGGAGCCTTGGCTGGCGCAGCTGGTTTTGCTGCCGGCGCTGCCGGACGCACCGCAGTAGTATCGGCCCGTGCGGCGGCGGAGGTGGGAACTGCAGGCGCCGCTTGCTCTTGCGAGGCCCTGCGGACGGCCGAGATCACGGCGGTCAGCCGCCCGGACTCCGGGACGATCCGCACCCGCACCAGGCCGTTGCCCGCTGCGTAGTCGAACTCGGTCTCCGCCTGCTGGTCGATCTTGTCCGCCGCTTCGGGCGGCGCGACTTCGACCATCAGCGCGTAGATGTGCTGGTCGGTGAGCGGCTGCTTGGAGACTTTGCGCGGCTTGCCGTCTTTGACCAGCGTGACCGGCTCGTCGGGCAGCAGGTACAGCTGGTCGGCGCGCTCGCGCAACATCACCTCGACGAAGGGATCAAGCCGTGCCGGCATGCGTCAGTCCTCAGGGCGCGCGTACAGCACGTGCGCGCGGTTCACGAGGTGTACTTCATCCGCGGTCGCGATGGCAAAGAACGGCTCGGCCGACGCGTTGAGGTAGTCGAGCAGCCGCGAGTGGTGCTGCGGCAGCTCGAGGGTCGCCCGGCCGCTGAGCTTGGAGCCGTCCGCCAGCGTCACCTCCAGGCTGGCCTGTTTGGCCGCCGAGAGTCGCGTCGCATCCTCGGGTTCGGTCCGGGGCACGCTCAGCGTCACCGTGCGCGCTTTGGCAACCAGCAGGACGCCCTCGCCCCCCCCATTTCCTTGGGGGCGAAACGGGAAGAATCCCTCGGGGCGATTCAACATGTCGAGCGGCGTCTCGTGGCCTGCGTGCTGCGGGACGCGTTCCATGACGTAGATCTCGCCCCCGCGCTTGCCGCCGCTCGTCTGTAACAGCGTCGCCCGAATGGCGACGCGTGGCATGGAAAAGCCGCTCACCGGTTCTTGCATTGCACCGAGAGCGGCGCCCGATTGCCACACGCAATGGTCTCGTTCATGCCGCGCACGAGGGGGCCGCAGGCGGTGTTGTGCGCCGTCTCGGTGGCCTCGGCGGCCGTCCTGCCGGCGGCCGTGGCACAGTTGGACCGGCCGTTGAATTCCACGCAAACGCGGCATTCTTCGGTCGCGTGGGCGGTGGACATATAGAAGAAGAGCGCGATGACCAGCGCTACGATCGCCAGGGTGATCAGGGTTGACCGCTTCATGTTCCGTTTTCCCGGTGAGCCGACAAGGTGTCGCGGATGAGGAATTCGCGCCAGAGGCAGTCGGCCTGTAACGTGTAGGGAATGACTGGCATCGTCCGCATCTTCATGCTCACGTCCGCGCTGCTGGCGCTCGCGCTGAGCTTCGTCGCGGCGTCCGCCTGGCGCCAACGCCGCCGCCTCAGCGCCCTGGTCGGCGTTCTCGCCGCCGCCCTGTGCCTCTCGGTCGGCGCGCTGTGCGCCACGATCTCGGTCGGGATTCGCGGCTATCGCACGCTCACGGCGGAAGTCGTGGCGGCGACGATCGTCACGGAGCCGCTCTCCCGGCAGCGATTCCGCGCCACGGTGACCCTGCCCGACCGCAGCGTCCACATGTTCGACCTCGCCGGCGACGCAATCTACGTCGATGCCCACATCCTGAAATGGCGCCCGCTCGCGAATCTCGTCGGCCTGCACACCGCCTACGAGCTCGATCGCATCGCGGGCCGCTACCAGGAGCTGGCCGACGAGCAGGCGCGGGAGCGCACGGTGTACTCGCTCGCCACGGACAAGCCCTTCGACACGTTCGATCTCGCGCGGCGGTATTGGGTGCTGCGGCCGTTCGTCGACGCGCAGTACGGCTCGGCGACGTTCATCAACGCAACGGCGGCCGGCAGTCCACGGGACGCCAGGCAGGTGACCTACGAAGTTCGCGTCTCGACAACCGGACTCCTGGTACGCGCGGCGCAGCCAAGGTAAGCTTCTCGCCGTGGCGGACAAGAAACCCAGACCCAATTACTCCAACGCCTGGCGCGAAGCGCGGGCGCTGATCTGGCAGCATCGCGGCCGGCTCGCCGTCGGTCTCGGGCTGATGCTGGTCAGCCGGCTCGCGGGTCTCGTCTTGCCGTGGTCGTCCCGGTACATCATCGATCAGGTCGTCGGGCAGAGACGCGCCGACCTGCTGGGCATCATCGCGGGGGCGGTCGGCGCCGCGGCCGTCGTCCAGGCGATAACCTCGTTCGGGTTGTCGCAGATCCTCGGCGTCGCGGCCCAGCGCGCCATCACCGACATGCGCAAATCCATACAGTCATTTGTGTTGCACTTGCCGGTCTCATATTTCGATTCGACCAAGACCGGCATTTTGATCTCGCGCATCATGACGGATGCGGAAGGCATTCGCAACCTGGTCGGCACGGGGCTGGTGCAGCTGCTCGGGGGGCTGGTCACGGCGAGTATCGCGCTGGGGGTGCTCTTCTGGCTGAACTGGAAGCTCACGGCGATCTCGATTCTGGTGCTGGCGCTGTTCGGCGGGGGGATGGCCTATGCGTTCGCGAAGCTGCGGCCGTTGTTTCGCGAGCGCGGCAAGCTCAACGCTGAAGTGACCGGCCGTCTCGCGGAGACGCTGGGTGGCATCCGGATCGTGAAGGCGTACCGGTCGGAGCGCGGCGAGCGGCTCGTCTTCGCGCGCGGTGCGCACGGCCTGTTCCGCAACATCGCGACGACGATGACGGGCGTCTCCGGCGTCGGCGCGTTTGCGCAGCTGGTTATCGGCGCGATTTCGGTGGTCATGATCCTCGTCGGCGGGCGGGCGGTCCTCTCGCAAGCGATGACGCTGGGGCAGTTCGTCCAGTACGTCTTCTTCGTGGGTCTCGTCGCGCTGCCGCTGATCAACATTGCGTCGATCGGGACGCAGATCACGGAAGCGTTCGCGGGGCTCGACCGGATCTACGAGCTGCGCCGGATGACGACCGAAGACGCCGAGGATGCCCAGCGCGCGCCGCTGGGGCCCGTCCGCGGCGACGTCGCCTTCGAGCACGTGACGTTCGCGTATAAACCGGGCGTTCCCGTGCTCAAGGACGTGTCGTTTCAGGCGCGCGCCGGCTCGACGACGGCGCTGGTGGGCTCGTCGGGATCCGGCAAAAGCACGCTCATCGGACTGGTCCTCGCCTTCAATCGGCCCGAGAAGGGCAGGGTGCTCGTCGACGGGCGCGATCTCGGCACCGTGCCGCTGGCCGACTACCGCACGCAGCTGGGCGTGGTACTGCAGGACAACTTCCTGTTCGACGGCACGATTGGGGAGAACATCGCGTTTGCGCGCCCCCATGCGACGCGCCAGGAGATCGAGGCCGTCGCCCGCATCGCGCACTGCGACGAGTTCATCGAGCAGTTCGACGAGAAGTACGACACGGTCGTGGGCGAGCGCGGCGTGAAGCTCTCGGGCGGCCAGCGGCAGCGCATCTCGATTGCCCGCGCGATTCTCGCCGATCCCCGCATTCTGGTGCTCGATGAGGCTACGTCGAGCCTCGATTCGGAGAGCGAAGCCAAGATTCAGGACGGCTTGCGCGCGCTGCGGCGCGGCCGGACGACGTTCGTGATCGCCCACCGGCTCTCGACGATCCGGAGCGCGGACCAGATTCTGGTGCTGGAGGGTGGTGAGATCGTGGAGCGGGGAACGCACGAAGCATTGCTGGAGGCGAATGGACGGTATCGGCAGCTGTACGACAAGCAGTACAATTTTGAGAGAGACAGGTTCATTAACCCTGGGGAGGACTTTACTCCGGAACAGGAACCAGTAACGGTGCCTCCGATCGCGCCCCCAGGCCGCCTCTAAGACTCAAGTTCCGAGGCAGCTCGTTACTTGGGTGTAGGAGCCCAGGTGGCCGTGTGGAAGTGTTCCGAGCGCGGCGCCAGCTTCCCCTTTCCCGCAGCGTAGTCCTTCCAACTCACAGCCGGGTAGTCGTTCGGTACCTGCCGCATCGTGATGCAGTCCAGCACCGGGCAAACCGCCGCGCACAGATTGCATCCGACGCACGCCTCCTCGATAATCTCGACCACCGGACCACGTTTCCCGTTTCCCGTTTCCCGATCCAAACGCCGAATGGCTTGGTGCGCCCCGTCTTCGCACGCGGTCCAGCACAGCTCGCACTTGATGCATTTGTCCTGGTCGATGTGCGCGAGCAGGTGATAGTTGAGATCGAGCTCCTCCCACTTCGTGACGCGCGGCAAGGCACGGCCGCGCACGTCGGCCAGGGAGCGGTGGCCGCGCTCATCCATCCAGTTCGACAGCCCGTCGATCAGGTCCTCTACGATCCGGAAGCCGTAGTGCATCACCGCGGTGCAGACCTGCAGCGTGCCCGCCCCCAGCGCGATGAATTCGGCGGCATCGCGCCAGCTCGCGATCCCCCCGATGCCGGAGATGGGGATCTTCACGGTCGGATCTCCGGCCACCGCCGATACCAGGTGGAGCGCGATCGGCTTCACCGCCGGGCCGCAGTAGCCGCCATGGCTCGACTTGCCGGCGACGGAGGGTTGCGGCTCGAAGGTCGACAGATCGACGCCCACGATGGAGTTGATGGTGTTGATCAGCGACAGCGCATCGGCGCCGCCCTTGACCGCCGCCCGCGCGATGTACGTGATGTCGGTGACGTTGGGCGTGAGCTTCACGATCACCGGAATCGTGGCGACTTCCTTCACCCATTCCACGATCTGGCAGGTGTAGTCGGGCACCTGGCCCACGGCGCTGCCCATGCCGCGCTCGCTCATGCCGTGGGGGCAGCCGAAGTTCAGCTCGATGCCGTCGGCGCCCGTGTCCGTCGGCGCCCGTGTCCTCGGTCTGCTTCACCATCTCGTGCCACGCCTCGCGCTGCGACTCGACCATCAGCGACGCGATCACCGCATGTTTCGGATAGTTGCGCTTGACCTCGGCGATTTCCTTGAGGTTGTCCGCGACGCGGCGGTCGCTGATCAGCTCGATGTTGTTGAATCCCATCATCCGATTTTGCCCGAGATCCACGGAGCCGTAGCGCGAGAAGACGTTGATGATCGGCTCGCCGATCGTCTTCCACACGGCGCCGCCCCAGCCCTGGTCGAACGCCTTGGCGACCTGGCCGTAGGTGTTCGTGGGTGGCCCGGACGCGAGCCAGAAGGGATTCGGGCTCTTGATGCCGGCGAAGTTCGTTCTGAGATCAGCCATTGGTCACTCCGTTGTATTACGCGCGCTGAGAGCGCGCGCTCGGCTCAAAGTGCGCCCTTACTGGGCGCACCCAACACCAAGCCCGGGCTCTTGGCCCGGGTTCAAACACGACTCAACATCGCATCGATCCGTTTCGCAGCGATCACTCCCTCCGCCGCCGCATTCACGATCTCCGCACCGCCGTTCGAGCAGTCCCCGCCGACGAAAACCTTGGGATGGTCCTTAGGCCACTTGAGATCGGTTCGCGCTCCCTGCCCGATCGCGACGATCACCATGTCGCACGGAATCGTCTCGCTGCCGGCGCCGGTTCGCACTTCGATCGCGGCCACGCCACCCGAGCCGTTACCGATGATGCGCTGCGGCGCGGCGTTGAAGCGGAATCCGCAGCCGTCGCGCTTGGCCAGCTCGTATTCGTAGTGATAGCACGGCATGTCGGCTTCGCCGCGCCGGTACACGATCGTGGCGGCCGCGGCGCCGAGCCGCTTGGCCTGCGTGACGGCGTCGATGGCGGTGTTGCCGGCGCCGATGACGACGACCTGCCGGCCGACCGCCGTTTCCCGGTAGGGATGCGTCTTGAGATGCTCGATGAACGTGAGGGCATCGATCACGCCCGGCAGCTCTTCGCCCGGGATGCCGAGCTGCTTCGTGCTTCCCAGGCCCACGCCGACGAAAACCGCGTCGTACTGCGCCAGGAGCTGATCGATCGACTCGACGGTGACGCCGGTCTTGAGCTCGACGCCGAGGTCGAGGATGTCCTGCACTTCAGCCAGCGCGACGTCCGCCTTCAGCTTGTACTCGGCAATGCCGTAGGTATTCAGGCCCCCCGGCTGAGGCTTGGACTCGAATACGGTCACGTCGTGACCGCGGCGCCGCAGGTCGCGTGCGCACGCGAGCCCCGCCGGCCCGGCGCCCACGATCGCGACCCGTTTCCCGGTTCGCTTCCCCGGCTCGAACAGTTTGAGCTGTTTCTCCAGGACATAATCGGTGGCGTGACGCTGCAGCAGCGCGATCTTGATCGGCTGTTCGTCACGGTCGTTCAGGACGCACGCGCCTTCGCACAGCACTTCGACGGGACACGCCCGCGCGCACGAGTGGCCGAACGGGTTGGCATCGAGAATCACCCGCGCCGAGCCGCGCAGATTGCCGCTGGCGATTTTCTTGATGAAGGCCGGGACGTCGATGTGGGTGGGGCAGGCGATCGTGCAGGGTGCGTCGTGACAGTAGAGGCACTTGGTCGCCTCGAGCAGCGCGGCGTCGTTGGTCAGCGGCGGCGCGATGTCGGCGAAGTTTCTCGCGAGCTGCTCGTCAGACGGCACCGACGGCTCCTCGCTCCCTGCTCCCTGCTCCCACGCGCATACCGATGACGTAGATGAGAGCGGAGAGGATGAAGCCCACGAACCACGCCCAGTTGTAAATCCCGCCAAAGATCCCTGCTGCCGGAGTGCCGCCGAGTGCGGCGATGAAGCCGGGAAGACTCGGCGCGACACCGGCGGCGAGCGCGGCCATGGCGATCCAGTTCACGCCGTGCGAGTACTCGTAGATCCCGTGCCGGTGGTACAGGTCGTTGACGAGCACCTCGCCACGCCGCAGCAGGAAATAGTCGGCGATCATGATCCCGGCGACCGGGCCGAGCAGCGCGCCGTAGCCGATCAGCCAGGTGAAGATGTAGGCGGCGGCGTCCTTGTAGAGCCGCCATGGCATCATCACGATGCCGATCACCGCCGTGATCATCGCGCCTTGTTTGAAGCTGATCCGGTGCGGCGCGATGTTCGAAAACGCGTTCGCCGGCGCGACGATGTTCGCGGCGATATTGGTCGTGAGCGTGGCGACGATGAGCCCCGCCATCGAGAGCATGATCAGCAGCGGCCCACCGATCCGAGCGAGCAGTGCGACCGGATCGGCGATGCGCGTGCCGAAGATCACGAAGGTGGCGTTCGTGACGGCGGCCCCGATGAACGCGAACAACGCCATCGTCGCCGGCAGTCCAACGGCCTGGCCGATGACCTGGTCGCGCTGTGACCGTGCGTAGCGCGAGAAGTCGGGAATCGACAGCGCCATCGTGCCCCAGAACGCGACCGCGGACGTCAAGCCGGCGCCAAAAACCCTCGTCAGACCGCCCGACCGCCCGACCGCCTGACCGCCAGGATTCTCCAACATCGGACCGATTCCCCCCGCGCGCACCGCCGCCCACACAAACAGCGCAACTCCGACGGCCAGGAGAAATGGGGAACCCCAGGTTTCGAGGAACTTGATCGAGTCCATCCCCCGCAGCACGATCCACACGTTCATCGCCCAGAAGACCATGAAGCACAGGAATTCGCCCGTGTTCAATCCGACAACGGCCGGCAGGATCTGCGGCAGCGTCGCGATGCCGGGCCACATCACCTCGATCAACTTGTAGATCGCCCACCCGCCGATCCACGTCTGAATGCCGAACCAGCCGCAGGCGACGAGGCCACGCAGGATCGCCGGAATGTTCGCGCCGAGGACGCCGAACGAGGCGCGCGCCAGGACGGGGAAGGGAATCCCGTAGCGCGCGCCGGCGTGCGAGTTCAGGGCGATGGGGAGCAGCACCACGAAATTGCCCAGCACCACCGCCCCTACGGCGGCCTGCCAGGTCCATCCCTGATCAACGAGTCCCGAGGCGAGCGTGTAGGTCGGGATGCAGATCGCCATGCCGATCCACAGCGACGCGATGTGCCACCAGTTCCAGGTGCGCCGGTCCGGCGGGACCGGGAGCAGATCCTCGTTGGCGAGCGGCGTCCGCGCGGGGAGCGTCATTGGTTAACGCGCGCTAAGAGCGCGCGCTCGGCGGTAAGTGCGCCCTTAGAGGGCGCACCCGATGCCGAGCCCGGGCTCTCAGCCCGGGCAATCATGTGACCTCCGACAGTGCGCGCTCCATCCGCTTGCAGCCGTCGTCGATTTCCGACTTGCTGATGAGCAGGGAGGGCGCGATGCGGATGACGTTGCCGTACAGCCCACCCTTGCCGATCAGCAGGCCCTGACGCTTGGCGGCTTCGAGGAACGCCGTCGTCTTTTTCGGCGACGGCTCCTTGGTCTTGCGGTCCTCGACGAACTCGATGCCCTGCATCAACCCCATGCCGCGCACATCGCCGATACAAACAAACCGCTTCTTGAACTCCTCGAGGGCATCGCGCAGCTGCTTGCCCCGCTCGGCGGAGCGCTGCGGCGTGTTCTCGCGCTGCATGACGTCCATCGTCACGTCGACCGCGGCCATCGAGATCGGGTTGCCGCCGAAGGTCGACAGCGACAGTCCGGTGAACGCGTTGGCGACCTCTTCCGTCGCGATGGTCGCCCCCACCGGGAAGCCGTTGGCGATCGATTTCGCAAACGTCATGATCTCCGGCTCCACACCCCAGTGCTCGATGCCGCACCACTTGTCGCCGGTGCGCCCCCACCCGGTCTGCACTTCGTCGCAGATGAAGACCGCGCCGTATTTGCGGATGATGCCGACGGCGATCTCGAAGTACTCCTTGGGCGGCGTGATGAACCCGCCCGCGCCCTGAATCGGCTCGGCCATGAAGGCGGCGGGGCGGCCCGTCGTCGTCGTCTTGATCAGGTCTTCGATGTCCTGCGCGCAGCGGATGCCGCAGTCGGGGTACTCGAGCCCCAAGGGGCAGCGGTAGCAGTAGGGCGACAGCGCGTGTTTGATGCCCGCGATCTGGGTCGGCAGGACGCGCCACGGCTGCTGCCCCGTGATCGCGATCGCGCCCTGGCTGCGGCCGGCGTAGCTGTGGCGCAGCGCGATGATCTCCTGCTGGCCCGTGTAGATCTTCGCCAGCATGACCGCCGTTTCGTCGGCTTCGGTGCCGCTCGTCGTGAAGAAGCTCTTCTTGAGTTTCCCGGGCGTGATCTGCGTGAGTCGCTCGGCGACGCGGACCTGCTCTTGCGTCGGGTAGACGCTGGAGGTGTGCACCAGGCGCGCGACCTGATCCTGGATCCGCTTGACGAATTCCGGATGCGAATGCCCGATGCCCGCGGTCAGGATCCCGCCGAAGAAGTCGAGATACTCGCGCCCGTCGAGGTCCTTGACGTTCGACCCGTGCGCCTCGGTGATCACGACCGGTTCGGCGTAGTAGTTTGCCACGCAGGGGAACAGGAACTCTTTGTGCTTCGCTCGGACGGTTTGAGAATCCATCAATCCTCAGTGTGTTGGTTCGCGCCGCAAAAATTGTCCTCGACCAATCGTGCCAACAAACTCACCGTCCCGAACCTGCACTTGGCCCCGCACCGTCACCGCGCTTGGCCGCCCGCGTCTTTCCCATCCCTCGTACGCGTTGTAATCCGCGTTCGAGTAGCTGCACTCCTTCCCAAACTTGCCATGATAGCCCGGATCATAGACGACCAGATCGGCGTCGCTGCCCAGCTGAATCGACCCCTTTTTCGGATAGAGACCGAACAGCTTCGCCGCCTGCGTCGAGCAGGCATCCACCATCGCCTGCAATCCCAGCCGGCCCGTGGCGACACCGCAGGTGTGCACCAGATCCACCCGTTCCTGAATCGACGGGATGCCGTTGGGGATCTTCGTGAACCCATCCTTGCCCATGGTCTTCTGGTCCGCGAAGCGGAACGGCGCGTGATCGGTGCCGATCGTGCTGATGTCGCGCGACTTCACGCCGGTCCACAGCACCTGCTGATTGGCTTTGGCGCGCAGCGGCGGGGACATGACGTATTTGGCTCCCTCAAACCCGCCCTTCGCGGCGTACGTCTCGTCGAGCACGAAGTGCGGGATGACCGATTCGATCCACACATTCACCCCGCGCTGCCGCGCGGCCAGCGCGGCGCGCACCGCTGGCTCGCACGACGTATGCACGATGTACACGTGCGTGCCGAGCAGCTCCGCGAAGGTGCAGAGATGGTGAACGCCGTCGGCCTCGACGATCGGGGGCCGGGAGGGGCCGTGCCACTCCGGGCCGGTCTTGCCGGCCGCGAGCAGCGATTTCTGCAGCGCGTCGATCGCGTCCGCGTTCTCGCAGTGCGCGGTCACGATGACGCCCAGCTCTTTGGCCAATCGCATTGTTTCAAACAAATCGCCATCTGAGAGGTTTAGTGCCCCTTTGTAAGCGAGGAATACCTTGAAAGAGGCAACCCCAGCCTTCACGATCTCCCGAAACTGCTCGCGGATGTGCGGCTCGAAGCGCACGACCGACATGTGAAACGTGTAATCCACCGCGGCCAGCTTCTCGGCCTTGGATTTCCACAGCTCGAATGCCGTCACCGGCTCGTCGGCCTGGCCGGGACAAATCATCTCGATCAGCGTCGTCGTTCCACCCGCCAGAGACGCCTTGCTGGCCGATTCGTAGTCATCCGCGGCATAGGTGCCCATGAAGGGGAGATAGATGTGCACGTGCGGGTCGATGAATCCCGGGAAGACGTATTTGCCCCGCGCTTCAATGACGTCGGCTCCGGGAGCCACCAGCCGCGGATCGATCTGCGGCTCGATCCGCGTGATCGTCTCGTTCTCGGCGTAGATGTCGCCGGTGAAGTCTTCCGTGGCCGTGATGATGCGGCCGCCGCGGATCAGGAGCGCCATCTGGGCATCCAGCGCCGGCGGCTGCGCGTGTATTCCTCGTAATCGGCGCCGAATTTCCGCCGCAACACCGGCTCCTCGTAGAACAGGACGAACAGGTGTGACGCGGACCAAAACGCGACGGCGTAGAGGACCAGGCCGATCGACTGGTAGAACATGGCCGCGCCCAGCAGCACGAGGCCGGCACCGATGTACATCGGATTGCGCACCCAGCGGTAGGGTCCCGCCACCACCAGCTTGCGCGGCGGGTCAAACGGTGCGGGCGTGCCTTTCCCGATGAAGGCGAACGTGAGGACCGACGCAATCGCCAGCGCGGCACCCGCGACGACGACCAGCATGGCCGCTATCTGTATCGGTCCGATGTCCGTGGGTCGGACGATTCCTGCTGGAGCCAGGATCCGGTCCGGGACGAAGACCAGCAGCAGCCCGATGAACAGCGTGGCGTACGTCAGCGCCCGGAAGAGGACGAGCATCTACGGCAGCTGCCTCACCATGTCATCGTACGTTTCCGGCCGCCGGTCGCGGAAAAACTGCCAGGTACGCCGCACCTCCTCGATCATGTCGAGGTTCATCTCGGCGACGACCAGCTCGTCTTTGTCCTCGCTGCCCTGCGCGAGGAAATTGCCGCGGGGATCCACGAAATAGCTCGAGCCGTAGAACTGGCCGATGTTCCACGGCGCTTCGCTGCCGACGCGGTTGATGCACCCCATGAAGTAGCCGTTCGCCACTGCGTGCGCGGGTTGCTCGAGCTTCCAGAGATATTGCGACAGTCCCTTCACCGTCGCGGACGGATTGAAGACGATCTCGGCGCCGTGCAGGCCGAGCAGTCGAGCACCCTCGGGGAAGTGACGGTCGTAGCAGATGTACACGCCGATCGTGGCGTAGCGCGTCTTGAAGACCGGATAGCCGAGATTGCCCGGCTTGAAGAAGAATTTCTCCCAGAAGCCGGCGGTGTGCGGGATGTGGTTCTTGCGGTACTTGCCGAGGTAGCTGCCGTCGGCGTCGATCACGGCCGCCGTGTTGTAGTAGACGCCGGCCATCTCGCGCTCGTAGATCGGCACGATGATCACCATTTCGTGTTTCTTGGCGAGCTTTTGCATCAGCTCGATCGTCGGTCCGGGAATCGGCTCGGCGATGTCGCACCACTTGGCGTCCTGGCTGGGACAGAAGTAGGGGGCGTTGAACACCTCCTGAAGGCAGAGGAGCTGCACGCCCTTCTTCCCCGCTTCCTCTATATAAGGAAGGTGCTTGTCGAGCATCGCCTTGCTGATCTTCTCGACAGATGCTCCCGAGTCGTTTATCGGGTTCGACATTTGGATCAAGCCGCCGACGAC
>WNGB01006569.1_pt1 | contig 17536 bp, 18 predicted proteins | sample 5400681 | NCBI WGS metagenome assembly WNGB01 (sample SAMN13153367, study PRJNA577476) | soil metagenome | isolation source: 115 cm soil or saprolite under grassland replicate 2 | place: USA:California | collected 2016-06-15 | reverse complement strand
AGCAGCTGGCGATGATGCGGCGCAACGCAATTCTCATCAATACGGCGCGGGGCGGTCTCGTCGATGAAGGTGCGCTGGCGCAGGCGCTTCAAGACGGCATCATCGGCGGCGCCGGATTCGACGTTCTCACCAATGAGCCGCCCATGGCTGGCAACGTGCTCTTGGATCTGGATCTGCCGAACTTCATTGTAACTCCGCACATCGCTTGGGCCAGCCAGGAAGCTATGCAGATTCTGGCGGATCAGCTGATCGACAATGTCGAAGCTTTCGTGGCCGGCGAGCCGCGCAACGTTGTGTAAGCTCGAGCGTAGTAGTAATCGACTGACGGAATCTATGGATTTGTGGCGGGACAACGAGAGTTTTCCTCGCAGCATCGCTCCTTTACGGAAAGACTATGTTCCGCTGCCTTGGATGGCGATTAGTACTTAGTTTGGTTGCAGATCGGAAAGGCTGTCCTCCGCCAGCGCCACGCACAAAGCGCTTGTGACGGCGGCCCAAATGCCGCCGGTTGAGTTATAATGACATGCCACCATTTTCCATGAAGACTGATTGTTAGCTATGCGTGGGTCGACGCCGCGTGCCAATCCGCTGACTGAAGGGGAAATCGGTGCCGTGCTTGGGCGCATAGGCCTGCTCGCGTCTGGCGACAGGCTTAGATGTGTGCCGCTCGATGGCGGGGTTTCTTCCGACATCTGGCGAATCGAGATCGGCGCGCAAAAATATTGCCTGAAGCGCGCCCTGGCGCAGCTCAAGGTGTCGCAGATTTGGGAAGCGCCGATAGAGCGCAACGACGCCGAATGGAAGTGGCTCGCCGAGGCGGAGGCGATCTGGCCGGGCTCGGCTCCGCGCCTCGTGGCCCAGGATCGAAACGCCGGCCTCTTCGTCATGGAATACCTCGATCCCGATCGCTATCCGAACTGGAAGAGCCAACTGCGCGACGGTATCCTGCGCGAGGAAACGGCAGTCGCGGTCGCCGAGCGGCTGGTCGCGATCCACGCCGCGACGGCCGGCCGGCCCGGGGTCGCTGCCGCGTTCGATACCGGCGTCTGTTTCTACGCTATCCGGCTCGAGCCCTATTTGGTCGCCACCGGGCGTGTCCATACTGATCTAGCGCCGCGGCTCGAGGCGCTTGCGAGCGCCACGCTCGCGACTAAACGCGCGTTGGTGCATGGCGATGTCAGCCCGAAAAACATCCTAGTTGGGCCGGATGGCCCGGTGTTCATCGATTCGGAATGCGCCTGGTACGGCGAACCGGCCTTCGACCTAGCTTTCTGCCTCAATCACCTACTGCTGAAATGCTTATGGCGGCCAGAGAGCGCGCGCGGCTTTCTCCGGCTGTTCGATCGCTTGACCGAGACATATCTCGCGGGCGTGACCTGGCAGCCGCGCGCGGAGATGGAGGCCCTGGCTGCGGCTCTTCTGCCGGCGCTGCTGCTGGGCCGGATCGACGGCAAGTCGCCGATCGAATATGTCACGGAAGAGCGCGAGAAGAACCAGGTCCGGGATTTTGCGCGCCGATATATTGCAACCCGAGTGGATCGCCTCGACGTCATTCGCGATGCATGGGCCCAACAGGTTCATGCATGAGCACGACCGAAATCATCTCCGTTCGCGGCCGCCGTGTCTGGGATTCACGCGGCCGACCCACCGTCGAGGCCGAAGTGACCCTCGCCGGCGGCGCCCTCGGGCGGGCGATTGCGCCGGCCGGCGCCTCGACCGGCAGCGGCGAGGCAGTCGATCTGCGCGACGGCGGCAGCCGGTTCGGTGGCGCCGACGTGATGATGGCGGTCGGTAATGTCAACGGCGAGATCGCGCGGACCCTTCGCGGATGCGACGCGCGCGACCAGAAGATCATCGACGACGTGCTGATTGCGCTCGACGGTACGCCCAACAAGGCCCGTCTCGGCGCCAACGCCCTGGTCGGGACATCCATGGCAGTGCTCCATGCCGCGGCCGCGGCCGCTGGCGTGCCACTCTATGCCTATCTCCTCGGCGACCGGCCCGCCATCATGCCGATCCCGGAGGTTCAAATCTTCGGCGGCGGCGCCCATGCGGGGCGACGCGTCGACATCCAGGATTTCATGGTCGTGGCGCCGAAGGCGCGTTCCTTCGCCGAGGCGCTCGAATGGACCGCCGAGATCTACCGCGCGGCCGGCGCGATGATGAGTGAGACCGGCCGCCTTCAAGGCGTCGCCGACGAAGGCGGCTTCTGGCCCGCCTTCGATTCGAACGAAGCAGCGCTTGACGCCCTGGTGGGCGCGATAGAGCGCGCGGGCTTTACGCCTGGCGATGAGGTGTCGATCTCGCTCGATATCGCGTCCTCCGAATTCTATCGTGACGGCGCCTACCGCCTCGCACTCAAGGGACTCGTGCTCGATTCCGACGCTATGTCAGCTATGCTGATTGATTGGCTCGACCGTTATCCGATCGTCTCGATCGAGGATCCTCTGGCCGAGCACGACGCGGCGGGCTTCACACGTTTCACGAAGGCGGTCGGTCACCGGGTTCAAATCGTGGGCGACGATTTCCTAGTGACCGACGCGGCTCGTCTGCGCCGCGCGGCAGCGATGCCGGCGTGCAACGCGATTCTCGTGAAGCCGAACCAAGTCGGGACCGTGAGCGAGGCCATGGCTGCGGTAGAAGCCGCGCGCGCTGCCCATTGGGGTGCGATCGTCTCCGCGCGCTCGGGCGAGACCGAGGACGTTACGATCGTCCACCTTGCTGTCGGCTGGGGCGTGCTTCAGCTCAAGGTTGGCTCGTTTTCGCGCTCCGAGCGCATGGCGAAGTGGAATGAGGCGCTCCGGATCGAAGAGGCATTAGATGGCCGGGCACGCTTCGCCGGTGCCGAGCCGTGGCGCGGCTGGGTGGCCACGTGAGCCTCGTTAGCGCCTGTGAAATGCCGTGCACTTGAGAGCGCCTTTCGGAGAGAGTTGGTTTGCAGTTACAGTCAGAAGTTGGTGGCAAGCACCGCAGAAAAAACCCGCCCGGAGGAGGATCTCGCGGGGCGGGGCTGGCTCGCAACCCAAAGAGGGCTGTTGTCTCGAGCATATACACTCTGCCAACGGGGCGGGTAGCCGTCAGTTCGATTGGCGACTCAGGAACCCTGAAAAAAGCCCCGCTGGGCGCGGCGCTGAGAAACAGGGAGCCGAAATGCAGGGGCATGTTTATCCCCCGCCCCTAATTTGCCGAGAAGAGTTCCGAATTAGGGAATGCTCTGTCGTCCGTTGTGTTCGTCAATTATCAGACGAGCCGGCGACGTGATGACCAAGACCGAGCAGTATTGCGCACGAGCGCAGGAGTGGTGCGAGCGCGTCAGGTGAATAATCGAGAAGTCAGGCGACAATTTCTAGAGCTTGCGCGACCGTGGCGCCAGATGGCCGCCCAATGGGCTGAGCTTTCAGCGGAACGCGAACGATAGGTCGCTTCAGTTGCCAACCCTGCGACGCCAAAGGCGATCACAATTTGGGAGAAAGTTATGGCGCACTGGTGGGCTTCGGCACATTCGCCGCCTTAGCTGAGGAGCTGATCAGCGAAAAGATCAGTCGCCGCATTCTCTCCGGCGACCAAGGGATGCTCGTATGGTGGAGCATCGCGGCCGGGGCCGCACAGCCACGCAAATGAGCAGATCGTGTGGATGCTCAAGGGCAAAATGGAATTCCGCCTCGGCAGCGAACAGCGGGTCTGCGGCCCAGGTGGCCTTGCGGCATCACGCCGCAGATCCTCGGGCGGGTAGAACGATCCAATCGCGCCCGCGCGCACGGACCAACGATCCGGGCGAAAACCCGCTTGCCACGCTCAACGTGCTCCCGTTGTGGTCATGTCCGCGGCCACTTCTGAAATATTCTGGTCCGGATGCCTAGAACCTATCTCAAAATCGCCTGAAGAGGATAACGAGGCAGGCGAGTTGAACAAAGCCGAGGAAGTTCTGGGTGTGGTACTCCCAGCGGACGAGGATTCGGCGCTGCCATTGGATCCAGGCGAAGAAGCGCTCAATGAGCCAGCGGCGCATATAGCGGGTTAGACGGCGTCGATCTTGCGTAGGCAACTTGCTGCGATTGGCGCGGTGTGGCGCGATCATCTCGATGCCGTCTCGACGCAACTCCTCATCCAGAGGATCGCTATCGTAGGCGCGATCACCGACCAAATTCTCCGGCTTGGCTTCGATCATGTAGAAGTCGAAGCACAGTTGCACCAGGCGGACTTCGTGATGGTTGGCCGCATGCGTGCTTACCGATAGCGGCAATCCATGGCGATCAACAATCGCCATGATTTTCATGCCTTTTCCGCGTTTCGTTGCCCCGATCTCTGCCCCGCCACCCTTGGCCATAACGAAGGTTGCGTCGATGAAGCATTCTTCTTCGTTCAGTGCACCTCTGTCGCGAAGCTCGTTGGCCACATCCGTCAGCACGCGACGCAAAACCTCATCGCGGCACCAAGCCTGAAAACGTCGATGTACCGTTTTGTAGTTGGGATAGCTTTGCGGCAGCATATGCCATTGCGCACCGGTGTTGAGAATCCACAGGACTGCTTCAAGAACGCGACGTGTCGGGATGGGTTTGCGTCCGGGACGACCATCGGGAATGTGCTCCTCCGGAAAATGCATCCGGATCCGTTCCCATTGCTCGTCCGTGAGTCGAATCATCCGACATTTATAGCGGATCGACTCCGACCCGCAATTTTGAGATAGGTTCTAGTAGGGTTTGCGATCCAGCGAAGACGCACCGAAAGCGCCGCCACTATAGCAGCAAGCTATCGGTCTCGTGTCCCGGCCAAGCCACGCACGCGAGCGAAGAGCCGGGACGAGAGCATGAGTCATGCTCTGGGATGCCCTCGAACGTCTCGCTATGCCGCATATTAGGATTAGATTGCAATCGCCCCAGTGGGGCACTCGTGGGGGCGCTTGTACCATAGTGCGAACTTTTGAACATCACTTTGAGCCCGTCAATGCGGATCCGATCGGTCCAGTTGCCCGCTGAAATCGAGGAGGCCGGATTCAACGAGGTGCTTCAGACGGGCGCGGCATTGGGCTCTTGGGCCATACTCGACGGTTTTCTGACGCCAACTGGCGCAGGATCACCGTCCATTTATCGCGAGCCGTTGGGGCAAGCCCGAGAGCTAAAAGTCGCGCTGTCTGGCTTGTTTGGGAGGTTTCAACCTATCAGTATTTGCTCATCTCGGCCGCCGTTCGATCATGCTCAACGGCGTGCGCCGAGTCGGGTTGTTCGAACCGATCGTGGCGATCTGCCCGATTGGGTTGCGTGTGAATCGAACCGGACCGGACTGACCATCGCAGAAGCAAAAGGTTGCCATGATTGGGCCGGTCCGCACGTCGCGTTAGAACGTGCCTGGAAGCAGGCGGGTTCACCAGTGATGTGGCCCAACGTTCCATTACCGGGAAACCCCGCCGTCAGCTTGTTTGGGTTGGCCTTGGCGTAATCGATCAACTCCTTCAGCGAGCCGAACGGCGCATCCGGTCGTGCCACGATGATGACCGGCGATTTGCCCACCAGGATGACCGGCGTGAAATCGCGCTGCGGATCGAACGTCAGGTCCTTGTACATCAGCTTATTGGTCGCAGCAGTACCGGTGGTCGCGAAGAGCAGCGTGTATCCGTCCGGCCGCGCCTTTGCGGCCAGGCCTCCGGCGATGTTGCCGCCCGCCCCACCGCGATTGTCGATGGGGAACGGCTGGCCCAAAGCGCTTGCGAGATGCTCCGTGACACCTCAGGCGAGCACGTCCGAGGTCGTTCCCGCCGTGAACGGAACGATCACGCTCACCGGCCGCGTCGGCCAAACTTGTGCCGGCGCTTGCGCGATCGAAAGCGAGAGGAAAAGCGTGGAGAGCAACAGCGAAAAAGCCGACATGGAGAGTATCCTCAGGGGTGTGAATGTCCATTCGTCCTCTACTTACCTCTGCGCTGCCCAGGCTTTTTCCTCGACGGGCAATCGATTTTGCGCGGCCGTATCCGCGAGCGCACGCAAGCGTGTCTGCCATTCCAGATCGCCGGCCGTCATGAGAAGGAATTCTTCCCACCTGTGGAGGTATTGATTTCGTCGCGCTGCATCCACGCGGGGCGCCGCATAGGCGACGAACGGCTCCATCACTTCGAGTCCGAGATATTCGAGAACGCAGCGGCGCACCGAATGGAGTACGTGCGCCATCTCACCGTAGCTGCCGCCGGCCGAGAAACGCTCGATCGTTCCGCCGGTGGTGAGACCAAGAATCGCGCGCCGCCCGATGAAGTAACCCTTGTCGAACCGCTTGCCGTCCGCATAGGCCACGCCATAGGCGCAGACCCGGTCGAACCAGCCTTTGACGATGGCCGGCAATCCGCCCCACCACAGTGGAAATGTGAAGACGAGGAGGTCGGCGCGCATCAGCCGCTCCTGCTCGCGGACCAAGTCAGCGGCGAAACCCCCGGTTCGGCTCGCGTTGAGCTGCTCCGATTGATAGTGAAAGCGCGCGGGATCCGCCGCGCAGATAAAGTCGTGCCGTCCGGCCACCGGATTGAACTCTTCGCCGTAGAGATCCGAGACCTCGACCCGATGCCCGGCCGCCGAAAGGGCGCGCACCGCGGTCTCCTTCAGAGCCGCTGTGAACGATGCGGGCTCCGGGTGCGCATGGACGATCAAAACGTGCATGGTCGTTCACCGCGTCGCAGCCGCCACGAGCTCGTCGAGACCGAGCACGCGGGCCGTGTTGGTCGAGACCATTTTGTGAATGTCCGCGTCTCGGTACCCCAGATCCATGCAAAGCGCGACGCCGCGGCGAAAGCCTTCGAGGGGGCTGAATACCCCGACTTGGCCCAGGTCCGAGCAGAGGATCGTCTGATCCACGCCGGCCGCATCGGTGTAACGACGAAGGTCCTGGGGGGAGCACACCTGGAACTTCGATCCATTTAGGAACATGCACAGCGAATGCTCGACGAATGCGCCCATGGCTGCGATGCCCTGCACATCATTCATGCTCGCATCGACGATCTCCTCGGGGTGGGTGAAGATCAGCCGCGTGACGCCCCGCCGCTGCGCCTCCTCGAACACCAGCCAAGTCTCGCTGACATGCAAATGCCCGCTCGCCAGGACCATGTCGTTCTTGGCGATCACATCGAGCACTTCCTTGACTGCGTCCAGCACCTTCTTGTTGGCGTCGAGCACCGGCACCGGACAGGCCGGGCGCATCTTCTGCGTGGAGGCCGGATGCGACCATTTAGCCGCCTTTTCCCATCGCAGGTGGTTTTCGGCAGCGAGCGTCGGCATCCAAACGATCTTGCCCCCCATTGCCGCGGTATGCTCGACCGCATAGGGATTGATGCCGCCGACGACGTTGTTGAGAACGATGCCGGAGAAGATTTTGGTGCGCAGCTCAGGGTGATGTTTGGTGATCAAAGCGGCGGTCGCGACGCCGGCATAGTCGTGGTCTTTGGTGATGACGGCGGCGAATGCCGCCTCCGACATTTCTCGTACAAGGTCCAGATGATCGAGCGCGCGGGGCGCGATCGAGGGACCGCTGTGGACGTGCGGATCGATGGCGCCGCGCAGGATCGCATCAACGCGCTTCTTCTTCTCGTCATGCATGGCGGCTTCATTCGGCCGGCTCACGCCCCCCTTCGTCGCGGCATCCGTGTCGGGGTCGACGGCCTGCGGTTTTGCATTGCTCACGGTCTTCTCCTTTGCGTCGCTAGACGCGCCTGTCATGCAATAGATCCATCAGCTGTCTTACTCCGCGACTGACGTGCTTCGCCGATCGGCTCAGCGCGACCGTGCCCGAGCTTGCGCGAAATCCGATGCGCCGCAGCCTTGAGCGCCGAGATCGTTGCAGCATCGGGTTCGGCGGGCAGGAACTGGATCGAGCCGACCACCGCGAGAGCAGCGATGCAGGCGTCCTTGTCATCGAAAATCGGTGCTGCGACCGCATTGATGCCGAGCATCGCTTCCTCAGGCGCAGCCGCATAGCCGAACCTTATGGCGCTCGTGATCTCCTCCTCAATGCGCTGCGGGTCGACGACCGTGTGCGCGGTGAAACTTTCCAGCGGGCGCGCGAGCACGCGCTCCTGCTGCGGACGCGGCGAGAACGCGAGAAGGATCTTGCCCTGCGCCGATGCATGAAACGCCAATTCGCTGCCGGGCCGAACGCCGATTTCGATCGCCGAGGTGCCCTGGACCGTGTTGAGGACGAGCGCTCCGCGCGGCGTCATCGCCGAGAGCACGACGCTGTGCCCCAGCGTATCGCGCAATTCACGCATCGGACCGTCGGCGATCTGGACCAGATCTGTGTCGGGAGCGAGCCGCGCCAGCAGCTTGCTCTTGGCGCCGATGCCGTAGCGGGTGGTGATCGGGTTTTGCACCAAGTAGCCGCGCTCGACCAACGTGAGCAGATGGCGATGCACGGATCCTTTGGTGACGTTTAGCCGCTCCGCCAGTTGCGTGACGCCGAGCTCCTCGCCGGAAAAGGCGACCGCCTCCAGCACGTCGAGGGCGAGCTGAACCGAACGCACGCCGGTGTCGGAGCGGTCATCCACCATTGCCAGGGAGCCTTGTTTGTTCGAGCCTTGCTTGTTCGCGGTCATAAAACGACGTATCAAATTGAAGGCGGGTAGGCAAGTGCCAGGAGCTAGCCAACGGCTCTTTTTCCGCCGTAATTCCGCTTGACAGCGGGAGCAGCTTGGTTAATAGGAGAACGGTGTATCGCGCTCGCGAACAAGGTCTAAGAAGGAAAATCCAATGAAGCTGCTCAAGACCGCGCCCCTCGCCGGGTGCCTTGTTGCTCTCGGGGCAGGGCACGTGCAGGCCGCCGACGTCTACAAGATCGGCGTCTCCGCCGGGCTCACCGGCTATGCGGCCGCCGTCGACCGGGCGTGGCGCGACGGATTGGAAGTGGCCGCCGAGCACGTGAATTCGAAGGGCGGAATCATGGGCCGCAAGGTCCAGGTGATCGCGGAGGACAACAAATCCGAGCCGCAGGAAGCGGTCACCGTCTACCGTAAGATGATCAGCTCGGACAAAGTCGACATTTTCATCTCGGGGTGCGTTTCGGCCGGCAACTTCGCGGCGGCTCAATTCGTGGTGCGCGCGCAAATCCCGATGGTGCTGTGCTCGATCCTCCCGCCGCAGCCGGAACAGGTGAAATGGGCCTACAGCCTGTTGCCGCCGCCGCGCTTCGAGGTGGAGAAACGCTACGAGTATCTCAAGAACGGCACGCAAATCCGTAAGGCCGGCGTCCTGCACGACCCGAGTCCTTATGCGAACCTGCAGAAGGACATCGCGGTCAAGGAAGCGCCCGACTACGGCCTCGAGATACCGGTGGTCGAGCAGTACAAGCAGGATGACGCCGACTTAAGCCCACAGATCAGCAAAATGAATGCGGTCGGCGCGAAGGCGCTGGTCAAGATCGGGCTCGGCGGCTCAACGCTGACGGTCTCCAAGAACATCAAACAGCTTGGGCTCGACATGCTGCTGCTCGGCAGCGTCGATGACCTCGCCGTGTTCAAGCCGGCGGGCGAGGTGCTGGGCGGCCAGTTCATGTTCGTCGCCGCCCCCTCGCAGGTCTACGAAGCGTTGCCCGACGGTGCGCTCAAACAGGAGATCGGGCGATTCCTGCCGCTGTGGCGCGCCAAGTACGGTGAACGCGACCCGGGCTGGGCCGGCAAGGGATGGGACGCGCTGATGATCACCGCCGCCGCCATCGAGAAAGCGAAGAGCTTCGAGGGTCCGAAGGTGCGCGATACCTTGGAAACGATCTCGGGCTTTCAGGGAACGGGCGGCGTGTACGATTTCTCGCCCACCGTCCACCAGGGCATCACGCAGAACCCGTTCCTGCTTGCCACCATCACCGGCGGCAAAGTGCAGGTCAAACAGTGACGATCGCCAACGGCACAATTCTCGAGACCAAGGGCCTCTCCGCCCGCTACGGCGAGGTGGAGGCCCTTCATTCCGTCGATCTCGTCGTTGCCGAAGGCGAGCTGGTCGCGGTGCTGGGGCCGAACGGCGCCGGGAAATCGACGTTGCTTCGCTCGATCATGGGCCTCACGCACGCGAGCGGCATCGTGCGCTTTCGCGGCCAAGCGATGCCGGCGCACGATCCGGCGGCGGTCGCCCGCCACGGGATCGTGCTCGTACCGGAGGGCCGCGGCATCTTCGGCCCCATGAGCGTCGCCGAAAACCTGCAGCTCGGCGCCTACGTCATCGGCGGTCGCGGGGCGGAATTCGAACGCCGGCGCGAGCGCGTGCTCGCGCTGTTTCCCCGCCTCAAAGAGCGTTTGGCGCAGACCGCCGGATCGATGTCCGGCGGCGAGCAGCAGATGCTGGCGGTCGGTCGCGCGCTCATGGCCGATCCGCAACTGTTGCTGCTCGACGAGCCCTCGCTCGGGCTCGCGCCCAAGGTGACGATAGAGATCTTGGAGACGCTGGGGCGGCTCAACCACGAGGGGCTCTCGGTGGTGTTGGTCGAGCAGAAAGCGCCGCTCGCACTCAAACTGGCGCGCCGCGCCTACGTGATGGCTGATGGTCGCATCACCGCCGCCATCGATCCCCGGGAGATCAAATCCCATGACGAGCTCGCGCGATTTTACCTGGCTTAGCGCGCCGGCGGGTGCAGCGCTGGGATATGTTCCGGCGCTGTTGGCGTTTGCTCTCATCGTCTACGCCATTGTCGCCGGCGGCTATTTCGTCGCGCTTGCAGGATTCGCGCTGATCTACGCGATCTTCGTCACCGGCTTGAACATCTTCATGGGTTACGCGGGGCAGGCCTCCTTCGGCCAGAACGCGTTCGCGGCGATCGGCGGGTACACCTCGGCGGTGCTGACCACGGCTTACGGCGTCGCACCGATTCCCGCGCTCGTCATCGGCGTGATCGGCGCGATCGTGTGCGCGCTGCTGATCGGGTATCCCACACTGCGCCTCAAGGGGCATTATCTCGCCATGGCGACGCTCGCCATCGGCCTCATCGCTTACGAGATCACCGTGCAATGGCAGTCCGTCACCAAGGGCTACATGGGCATCTCCGGCATCCCGCCGCTCGGGATCGGCGGCTTCGAAGCGGTGAGCGATCGCGAGCAGCTGGTGCTGCTGTCGGTGCTGGTGGCGCTGTGCATGGTGAGCGCATGGCTGATCCGTCATTCGCGCTTCGGCCGTGCGCTGGTGGCACTCTCGGGCAGCGAAGATGCGGCACGGGCGCTCGGAATCGACGTGGCCCGCTACAAGCTCGCCGCGTTCGTCGTCTCGGCCGTGTATGCAGCCATCGCCGGATCGCTGTTCGTGCACATCGTCGGCTTCGTCAGCCCTGAAGTGTTCGGACTGAGCATGGTCGTGCTCGGCTTCACCATGCTTTATGTCGGCGGGATCAACACGATCACCGGTCCGCTGGTCGGCGCCGTGGTGATCAATCTGTTGCCGGAGACCGTGCGGGGCCTCAAGGAGTACCAGGACCTGGTCTACGGCGCCGCGCTGATCCTGCTCCTCATCTATGCACCGGGCGGACTGGCCTCGCTCGGCTGGCACAGGCGAAAGCCTGCCGCGCCGTCCGCTGCGGCGGCAAAGCTCGAGCCGGCGAAGGTGCAGCCATGAACCGATTGCGCGTGGAGACGCTGACGCGCCGGTTCGACGGTCTCGTCGCCATCGACGACGTGAGCTTCGCGGTCCCGGCCGAGGGCGTCACCGCCATTATCGGCCCGAATGGCGCCGGCAAGACGACGCTGTTCAACATGATCTCCGGTTTTCTGCCGCCCACGCAGGGGCGCATTTTCTTCGAGGACAGCGAAGTGACGGGCGTCGCACCCGAGCAAATCGCCGGCCGTGGACTCGTGCGCACGTTCCAGTTGGTGCAGCTGTTCCAGAACCTCACCGTGTTGGAGAACGTCAAGGTGGGACGGCATGTGCGCACGCGCTCCGGGCTTCTGGCCGCACTGACGCGGCCCGGCTGGTCGCGAAAGGAAGAGGCGGAGACGGAGCGCCGTGCCCGTGAACTGATCGCGTTCGTCGGCCTCGGCGATCAGGCCGACACCCGGGCCGCAGTGCTGCCGTATGGGCAACAGCGACTTCTCGAGGTGGCGCGCGCGTTGGCGGCCGAGCCCAAGCTGCTTTTGCTGGACGAGCCGGCGGCGGGCCTCAATCACGACGAAACGGAAAGGCTGTCGCGCATCATTCGCCGCGTTGCCGACGGCGGCACGACCGTGCTCCTGATCGAACATGACATGAAGCTCGTGATGAACACGGCCGATCGCCTGGTGGTGCTCAACTTTGGGCGCAAGATCGCCGAAGGTCGCCCGGCGGAAGTGCAGACCAATCCGGACGTGATCGAAGCCTATTTGGGCGGCGCGGAGATGCTGCATGCCTGACGCCGCTTACCTGGCACAGACCCTGGTCAATGGCCTGAGCGTCGGATGCATCTACGGCCTGATCGGGATCGGCTTCTGCGTCATCTACAACGCGAGCGGAATCGTGAACTTCGCACAGGGCGCTTTTGTGATGCTCGGCGGAATGGTGACGTTCGCCTTGCTGACATCGTTCGGGATGCCGATGATCGTGGCGGGGGCTCTGGCAACGGTGGCAGTGGCGCTCCTCGGCGTGGTGATCGAACGCTTGGTGGTGCGACCGCTGTGGGATCGCAATGCCACCATGTTCGTGATGATCCTGGCCACGCTTGCGGCGCAGATCGTGATCGAGCGCGCCACACTGATTGCCGTCGGCGACCAGCCGAAGAGCATTCCGGTATTCACCGATCTTCCGCCGATTCGCATCGCCGGCGTCGCGATCGGTTACCAGATCCTCTGGATCATCGGGACGTCATTGCTGCTGATCGCTCTGCTGGCGCTGTTCTTCCAGAAGACGCTGGTCGGGCGCGCCATGCGGGCCTGCTCGATCAACCGAGAAGCGGCAGCACTGCAGGGAATCCCGGTCTCACGCATGCTGGCGCTCTCGTTTGCGCTCAGCGCCGCGCTCGGTGCAATCGCCGGCATCCTGGTGACACCGACCCAGTTCACTGCGTTCAATGTCGGAACTCCGTTCGCGATCGCCGGATTCATCGCGGCGATCGTCGGCGGGTTCGGCCGGCCGTTCGGCGCCTTTCTCGGCGGGATCGCGCTCGGGCTGGCGCAGGCGCTCGCGGTCTTTGCGCTCGGATCCGGGCTCAAGAACGTTGCCGCCTTGGCGGTGTTGCTCGTGTTCCTGTTCTTCAGGCCATCCGGCATTCTCGGCCCGGCAAAGTGAACGGTGCAATGAGGCGCATCGCATGTCTGATCAGGACCCGGCTGACGTCCGGCGCCGCGTGCCCGCCGGCGAGAAGCAACCTCACGGGCGGTGCAGGAATTCGAAGCATTCAATGAGGCGGCCCTGCGCTGCCCAATAGACGGAGGAGTCATGAGCGAAGCACTGCGTCCGGCGACCCACGCGCGACACTACGCCGAGCCGCCGCAAAAGACGGAGACGGACGGAACCCGGCATTGGATCACTCGGGCCGCCAACTTCGTGACCGTCGTCAGTCAAGTCGTAGAGGGCGCTGTCCTCGAGCGCGAGAACGGCGACGAATATATGGTGCTGCTTCCGCCGGAAACGGAAGCTGTGATCGAAGCCGACGGACAGCGCGTTGAATCAAAGGGAAACAGTCTCACCATCGTGCCTCCGGGCGAGAGCCGCACGACCGTGCGCAAGGCGGGAATCGTCGTACGGGTATTCTCGAACAAGGCTTCCGATCTTGCTGTTGCAGCGAAAAACGCGGCAATCTACGCCGATGGCGCGCCCGAAGTGACGCCGATCACGCCGTGGCCGGACCCGGTGGGAGGTTTTCGGCTGCGCCACTATGACTTGAACGCGATTGCGAGCCCCGACCCGAGCCCGCTCAAGATGCGGGTATTTCGCTCGACCAACCTCATGATCAACATCTTCATGCCGTGGAACACGCGTCGCGACGAGCGCAAGCTCAGCCCGCATTCGCATGAGGATTTCGAGCAAATGTCGCTCGGCCTGAAAGGATCGTTCGTTCATCACCTGCGCTATCCCTGGACACCGGACAAGACGCGCTGGCGCGATGACGAACATGAGCACTACGACAGTCCTTCCATTCTCGTCATTCCGGCGCGGGTGATCCACACCACCCAGGACGTGGGCCAGGGCTCGACGTGGCTCGTCGACATCTTCGCGCCGCCGCGGATGGACTTTTCATCGAAGCCTGGTTTCGTGGTCAATGCGGCAGAGTACCCCTTACCAGGGACGCAACCGCACAACGGCGCGCCGGCCGCCTAGGCCGCAAAATTCGCCCGAATGTTTTTTGGGCGCACCCACGCAGGGTAAGCACACGTCCGCTGCCGCGAGTCATAGTTCAACTTCGTGGCGCACTAGTGTTGGCATCGAGGACTTTGGCTGCGGCAGTTTCTCACTCGGCCGATCGGCAGTGAACGCATTCTATGGGCCGCCACGATAGGAGACACGCCATATCGTGCCGTTTCCGTCCTCGCTGACGAGGAGGGCGCCGTCATGCGCCACCGCTACGCCGACAGGACGAGCCCAGACAGAGGAGTCATTCACGACGAATCCAGTCATGAAGTCCTCATATTCGCCGGTCGGCTCCCCGTCCTTTAGGCGCACGCGGATCACTTTATAGCCAGTGCGCTTCGAACGGTTCCAGGAGCCGTGCTGGGCCGCAAACACATCCCCGCTATACTCCGAAGGGAATTGATCGCCATCGTAGATGATGATTCCCATCGAGGCCGAATGCGCCTGAATCAGCACGTCGGGACTGTGATCTTGTCCTTTAGGTCTGGCCGTTCGCCGCGATGTCGGGGATCTTCGTTGGCACCGAGATAGTACCAAGGCCAGCCGTAGAAAGCGCGGTCACGCACCCGCGTAACGAAGTCGGGCACGAGATCGTCGCCGAGATCGTCGCGCTCGTTGTTCGAGCACCAGAGGTCCCCCGTCAGCGGGTGCACGGCCAGCCCAACGCAGTTTCGCAGCCCGCTTGCGAACACTCGCCGATTTCTGCCCTCCGGGTCGAACACGAGCACGGCCGCGCGATCGGTCTCGTTGCCCCATGCGCTCCCTAGGCCATGCTCTGCTTCCCAACGCGTGATTGCCGCGGCATCGCGTTTACCGATCCCCTCCCCAGCATTCGAGGCCGATCCGACAGAGACGAACATCTGTCGGCCGTCTTTGGAGAAAACAATGTCGCGTGTAATGTGGCCGCGCTGCACTGAGCGGCCACCCGCGTGGGGAAGATCGCGTACAATCACCTCGGCTTTCCCGCGCGCCTTGAGATCACCGCTGCGATAGGGGTAGCGGACCACAGAACCAGTGTTAGCGATGTATATCCACTGCGGATCCGGTCCGGGCGGATAGAACGCTATGCCGAACGGCTGGTCGAGGCCTGAGGCGAACACGTCATTGCTGCTGGGCTTACCAGCTCCGTCGTCAGCGCGCAGTACCCGAATCCGTCCCGGTTCTGATTCGGCGATGAATATGTCGCCGTTCGGGGCGACCCGAACCATGCGCGGATCGCGGAGATTGGAGGCGAATAGCTCGACCTGGAAGCCTGGCGGCACCTTCGGCGCGGCGGAAGCCGGTTTCGCGATGACACGGGGAGGATTCGAGGCCGATCGGGTGGCGTATGGTGGGGGTAGCTCGGTGATCTTGCGCCGAACCAAGGGAGCGTCAGCCCGCCAATCACCAAACGCTGCCTTCCCCACTAATAGCTCGCCGAGCGAATCAGAGGCGGGTTGAGCGGACACGGTTAGCGCAAAAAACAGCCAGCAGGCCGCGAACGCCGCCGCCAATGCGGCTGAGATGAATCGCCCTGACATCTTCATATGAGCCTCGGCCGAGTAGTAGAAAACACCCGAGATGCGGAGATGTTTCGCGGAGGCCACGGGGCGTTGCGCGCGGCGTGCTGATCATCCGCGCCAGAGCCCTACGGCCTCCGTGCACCCATGCGCTCCTCAATGGGGGGTCACCAATGTTCGCAGGCGCCGGAAAGACCCACTCTCCATCTCGCTCCTCGTTCTCTCGCAGACCTCGACGGGTAAGGTTTCGACGACTCGTGTCCAGAAGCGAACGCTGGTTCACGCGCACGATAAGGTCTAATATCGACTCTCCAGTCCTCGATCCGCGTTGCCAATCTATTGGTGAGGTTGCATGGTCACGCTTGGAGGCCAATCACCTTGAGGAGCAGGTAACGCACGAGATGCAGCTATGACCGTCGAAACCATTCTGAGGCATAAGGGCACCGACGTTGCAACAATAGAGCCGGAAGCCAGCATTAGGAGGGCAGCGGACTGGCTGCGCGTGAAGAACATCGGCGCTCTCGTGGTGACAAGCGGGAAGGCAGTTCTTGGTCTCATTTCTGAACGTGAAATCGTTCACGCATTTTCTCGCTACGGCGAGAGTGCCGCATCTATGCCTGTGAAGGAAATCATGCGATACGGCGTAATCACCGTGTCCCCGGACGAGAGTGTCAGTCGCGTGATGCAACTGATGACGCGCCATCGTGTGCGCCACATGCCTGTGCTGCGCGACGGCAAGCTCGCCGGTATCATCAGCATCGGTGATGTAGTCAAGCACCGTCTGGAGGATCTGGAGTGTGAGACCAACGTCCTGCGTGATGCCTACATCGCCACGCGTTGAACGGCTGGCGTTGATCACATAGGCGTGCCCGCGCTGCTCGATCTTGCATGCAGCTATCAACCGATGGGCGTTGGCGTTCTCATTGACGGTAATGGACCCGCGAGACCGGGGACCTGTCCATGTGGGGGTGGGGGTCGCGTATCCTGACCCAGCAGCTTAAAGTTGCGGATTTCGTTCCGCCAAAAAGCGATCCTGATTTGGGAGGAAGTTATGCCGACATTGGCGGGCTTCAACACGTTCGCCGCGTTACCTGAGGAACAGATCAGCGAAAAGATCAGCCGCCGTGGAGCATCGCGGCCGGCGTCCATGTTGAGCCGCACAGCCACGCAAATGAGCAGATCGTGTGGATGCTCAAGGGCAAAATGGAATTCCGCCTCGGCAGCGAACAGCGGGTCTGCGGCCCAGGTGACGTCGTGGTCATTTCCGGGAGGTACGGAGCACGAGGGATGGTTCCGCGAAGACAGCGAGGTGATCGATTCCTTCGCGCCTCCGCGCGAGGACTTCCTGCTCGGCGGCAAACCCGCCTATATGAGCGAAGGCTGACGTACCGATGGCTGCCCGCTGCGTTGATGGCAGCGAGCAGCCACATAGCTGCCGCCCCGCCGGAATGCCCTCGCTAGTCGAGAAACTACTGCGCTTGGCTTCTTTCCTTCCCTTGCGTGTCGCCCTGCAGCTCTTTTTGCAGTTGCTGGTGCTTTATCATCTGATCAGTGCGCTGCCGGACCTTTTTTATATCGGATTTCGGCCTGTTGAAGTCCCATCGCACCCAGACGGGTATTTTCACGTAAAGAAACAGGGCGGCTTTGAGCCGCCCTGCTGGGTGGGCCAAGTCTCTCAGACAGTCAATCACATCGTCTCACTCTGCGCACGCTTCCATCGTCGCGCTCGATCGTGACGGTCCGACAGCCACCGAACCTTCCTCGCTCGTAGGC
>WNGB01015484.1_pt1 | contig 17540 bp, 16 predicted proteins | sample 5400681 | NCBI WGS metagenome assembly WNGB01 (sample SAMN13153367, study PRJNA577476) | soil metagenome | isolation source: 115 cm soil or saprolite under grassland replicate 2 | place: USA:California | collected 2016-06-15 | reverse complement strand
TTCAGGGGCAGCCACGATCGATCGATACGGTTCTCGACGCCAAGCCGGACGTCTTTGCGCACAACATCGAAGTCGTGCGCCGGATCACGCGGCGCGTCAGGGACGCCCGCTGCGGCTACGATCGTTCGCTTTCGGTGCTGCGCCGCGCCAAGGACCAGGCGCCCGGGCGCATCACGAAGTCGTCCATCATGGTCGGCATCGGAGAAACCGACGAAGAGGTGGTGGAGACACTCTCGGATCTGCGTACGGCCGGCGTCGATATCGTCACCGTCGGCCAATACTTGCGTCCCAGCCCCAAGCACCACGAAGTGATGCGCTTCGTGACGCCCGAAACCTTTCGCGAGTTCGAGCGAATCGCGCTCGGGCTGGGGTTTCGCTACGCCGCATGCGGACCTCTCGTCCGTTCGAGCTACAAGGCGGCCGAAGTCTTCCTGCGTTCGGTTCTCAAGCCCGAAGGCGGTCACGAGACCGCAGGCGGGCTGCAGGCCGCGCCGAGTAACATAGAAACCCTGCTGGAAGCGCGGCTCGCCGAGGCGCGTGCGGCCGCGGGCCGGATCGCCGCAGCACCAAGCTCGAGCGAGCTCGCCGCGCGCGAAGCAGTCACGCTGTTACGGCAAGAGGGGCCCAGCTTTTCGGATTCCGTCGCAGGCGAGGCCGAAGGCCTGCGCCGAGTAACACAAGTCGCAGGCGAGGCCGAAGGCCTGCGCCGAGTAACAGAACAACTAGTGGCGTTGCGGCGAAAGCCCGCGTAAACCTTTTCGCCTTTCCCGCGAGAGGTGGATTCGGCTAGGCTCCCGCTCTCGCAGTCCATCGGAGAAAAGCATGTCGGTTGCTGACGAACGTTTACTCCAAAAGGTCGCCCGGGGATTGAGCACACCGTGGGCGGGCGCCGCCGCCAATGGCGGGCGAGGATCGATTCTCCGGGTGACGGCGACCGTCTACGGAGCGCGACCGGTGACCGACGAGACGACGATTCCGACCGGTTTCGATCCGAATGCCGCCGCTCTTTTCGAATCGATCGTGGAAGCGGCGTATCTCGTCGGCACAGCCGATGGCTTGTTCGACGATTCGGAGCGCGAGGCCTTCGTACAGGTGGTGATCGAGGCGTGCGGCGGGGCAGTCGACGAGACGCAAGTGCACGGCCTGCTCAGCGATCTGCGCGATCAGTTGCCGGAGGATGGCCTAGAGAAGCGCATCGAATTTCTGGCCCGGACAGTCAAGAAGCAGGAGCATCAGCGCGAGGTGCTGCGTATCGCAGGTCTGCTCGCACATGTGTCGGGCGGGGTCAGCAACGTCGAACGCGATGTTCTCTCCAAGCTCGCGGCCAGCTTTCAGCTCGATCCGACGGAAGTCGAGTCGGCCCTTGCTGCGGTGAAGTCCGCGCTAGCTTGATGACGTGACGATCCACAGGATCGCGCCTACCTCGCGCACTCTCGGTGAGACGATGACGTTGGCTGCCGTGATTCCGACGAAACATTCTCGAAACCCAAACGACGTGTTGGCGCCCGGCGTCATCCGCGCGATGCGCGACGACGGCACCGTCGATCCCGCCCACGATCCGGGTATTACCGATGCCGAGCTCGTCTCGCTCTACACCGACATGGTTCGGGTGCGCGTTCTCGACGATCGTCTGGTATCGCTGCAGCGCCAGGGTCGCATCGGCTTTCACATCGGATCGATCGGCGAAGAGGCCTCCATCTTGGGGTCGACGTTCGCCATGCGCAAGAACGACTGGATTTTCCCGTGCTATCGGGAGTTCGGCGCCGCACTGATACGAGGTTTCCCGCTGCAGCGTTACCTCGACAACATGTTCGGCAATGCCAACGACACGGCGAAGGGGCGGCAGATGCCCGACCACTACACCGCGCGTGAGGTGCATTTCGGATCGATCAGCTCGCCCGTTGGAACCCAGATCACCCACGCGGTGGGTTTCGCGTGGGCTGCCAAGCTCCGGCACGAGGACGTCGTCACCATCGTGTACTTCGGCGACGGCGCCACGAGCTCCAATGATTTCCACAACGGGATGAACTTTGCGGGCGTCTTCAAGACCCCGACGATCTTCTTCTGCCGCAACAACGGTTGGGCGATCAGCGTGCCGACCGAACGGCAGACGGCCAGCGCTTCGTTCGCCGAAAAGGGTACCGCGTACGGCGTCCCTTCGTTGCGCTGCGACGGCAATGATCTTCTCGCAGTCATCCACGCCACCCGCGCCGCGCTCGCGCGGGCGGTGCGCGGCGACGGCCCCACGCTCGTCGAAGCCATCACCTATCGACTCTCCGGCCACTCCACCAGTGACGATCCCAAGGCGTATCGTCAGGAGGACGAGGTCGAGGAGTGGCGCCGCCGCGATCCCATCGCACGCCTTCGCCGCATGCTCCAGGCGCGAGGGCTCTGGAGCGACGCTGACCAGAGCAAGGCCGAAGCCGAGGTGCTGGAACAAATCAAGAACGCCATCGCCGCGGCCGAGCAGGTGCCGCCGCCCGCTCTTCCGACGATGTTCGAAGACGTGTACGCCGACATGCCCTGGAACCTACGAGAACAATCCGAATACCTCCTGCGATCGCCGCGCCCGGCCTCCAAACGATAGACTGCATTCTCGTCAAACGATCAGGAACGACCCGATGCCGCAGATGAACATGGTCCAAGCGATCAACGACGGGCTCCGGCTCGAAATGAGACGCGATCCGCGCGTCATCGTGATGGGCGAAGACGTCGGGAAAGTGGGAGGCGTGTTTCGGGTGACCGCGGGCCTGTTCGACGAATTCGGCGAAGACCGCGTCATCGACACGCCGCTTTCCGAAGGTGGAATCGTCGGCACCGCTATCGGCATGGCTCTTTATGGGTTGGTGCCGGTTCCCGAGATCCAGTTCGCCGACTTCATCTACCCGGCTTACGATCAGATCGTGTCGGAGCTTGCCAAATTCCGCTACCGCTCGGGCGGCCAGTACCCCGCCAAGCTGGTGATCCGCACGCCGGTGGGTGGCGGTATTCGCGGCGGGCATTATCATTCGCAATCTCCGGAGGCGATCTTCATCCACACGCCCGGTCTCAAGGTGGTGTGCCCTTCCAATCCCCACGACGCCAAGGGGCTTTTGCTCGCCTCCATCCGCGACCCCGATCCCGTCCTCTTCTTCGAGCCCAAGCGCATCTACCGAGCTGCCAAAGGTGAGGTGCCCGAGGCCGACTACACGGTGCCGCTCTCGAAAGCCGCGCTGGTGCGCGAGGGCAATCACGTGACTCTCATCGCCTGGGGCGCCATGCTCTACGAGGCGCTCGAAGCCGCCAATCAAGCCTCGGCGCGCGGCATCGAGTGCGATGTCGTCGACCTTCGCACACTCTGGCCAGTCGACATCGACACCATCGTGACGAGCGTCAAAAAGACGGGCCGGGTCATCGTCGTCCACGAGGCGCCGCGCACCTGCGGATTCGGCAGCGAAATCATCGCGCTCGTCAACGAGAAGGCTTTTCTCTATCTCGAGGCGCCGCCCGCCCGAGTGACCGGTTTCGATACGCCGTTCCCCTACAGCCTGGAAATGGAATACTTGCCACTTGCGCATCGGATCTTGCCGTCCATCGTCGAGACGGCGGGGTACTGAGGAGGCACGCGCATGGCCCGTTTCGAGTTCAAGCTGCCCGACATCGGCGAGGGGGTCACCGAGGGCGAGATCGTAAGCTGGCTCGTCGAGCCGGGGCAGACGATCGCCGAGGACCAACCGATGGTCGAAGTCATGACCGACAAAGCCACGGTGACCATCGCCGCGCCGAGAACGGGTCGCGTCGTCGAGCGGCACGGCGCGGTGGGCGAGGTCGTCCAAGTTCATTCGGTCCTGGTCGTGTTCGAACTCGACGAAGCGGGGCGGGCCGAGCCGGAGCGTTCCGGCGAAAACGGGGCGGCCAAACGCGAGCACGAGAGCGTGGCCAGCGCGGTAGGGGACATCCGCGAGGACCTTCCGGGAATGCAACTCGGCGCCAAGCGGGTCGAGGAGCGGGTCGTTCTCGGCGGCGGCGTGCAGTACTTCAACGAAAAGCCGCTGGCGACGCCTGCCACGCGCAAGCTGGCCCGCGATCTCGGCCTCGATCTCAGGATCGTGCGCCCGACGGGCCCCTTCGGTCGCGTCACCAGCGAAGACGTGCGAAGCGCGCTTTCCACGCCCGCTGCGCCGGCGCGGCCGTCGAGCGAGCCTCCGCAGCCCTCGCCGCGCGCAGCGATCGAAGCGCCGCCCGCTGAAACGCCTGCCGAACGGGCCGGCCCCGAGGAACGAACACCGCTGAAAGGTTTGCGCAAGCGCATTTTCGAGAACATGGCGCGGTCCAAGCAAAAGGCCGCTCACTTCACGTTCGTCGAGGAGTGCGACGTCTCGGCGCTCCGAGAATTGCGCCGTCGTTTGAAGCCGCCGGCCTCCGCGCAGGGAGCGAATCTCACGTTCTTGCCCTTCTTCGTCAAAGCGGTGGTGGCTGCCCTGCGTCGACACCCGAGTCTCAACAGCACGTTCGACGAATCGACGCAGGAGATCGTGACCCGGCGCTACCACAACATCGGCATCGCCACTGCAACGGAGGCTGGCCTGGTCGTCCCGGTGGTGAAAAACGCCGGTGAGCGCTCGCTGCTCGACATCGCGCGCGAAATCGAACGGTTGGCCGACGACGCCAGGAAAAACCGCCTCAAGCTCGACGACCTCACCGGCAGCACGTTTACGATCACGTCGCTCGGCGAAAAAAGCGGGCTCTTTGCGACGCCGATCATCCACTTTCCCGAGGTTGCCATTCTCGGCGTGCATCAGATGAAGCGAAAGCCCGTCGTCCGCGGCGATCAGATCGTCATCGGTGATGTGATGCTCCTGTCGCTCTCGTTCGACCATCGTCTCATCGACGGGCACGTGGGCGCCGCCTTCGCTTACGAGCTCATCGCGCTGCTCGAGAGCCCCGAGCAGATGTTCCTAGAAATGGTTTGAGCCGGATAGCGCTACGCCGCCAGCTTCTCGCTGCCAGATCGATCATCGGAGTAACCTTGTCCCCACTCAAGCTGACCGGACAGGCGGAACTATGTTTGGGAAAGCGGATCGGCGGGGCCTCGCGGCCCTTCCAGCCGGAGATGTGGTTGCGCCGGCCTCGCCGGGACCTTACCCGGCCGATTCGCTGCAATTGCCGATCGAGATGCTGCTGCCACAGACTGGCAGAGCCCTGCTCGTGTATCGTCTGTGGATGCGCAAGGTCATCCTCGCCGTCGCCATTTCGCTATCGCTCGCCCTCGTCCTCTCGACCCGCTCGGCTCGTGCAGAGCATTCGATCATCAAACACCCCGGCCAACATCCGCACTACTTTCTCGAGCTCGAGCCGCACGTGCTGTTCGGTTGGCACAAGTTCGGGGATGGGCCGGGCGTCGGTGGGCGCGCCACGATTTCCATCATCCACAACGGATTCGTGAGCAGCATCAACAACAGCATCGGCATCGGGTTCGGGTTCGACGTCGATCCCATTCGCACCGCCGATCGATTTTTGGTTCCCATCGTGATGCAGTGGAACTTTTGGCTCTCCACCCATTTTTCGGTCTGCGGCGAACCCGGCGCGGTCATCATCTTCGGCGAGGGGCGCGGCGACGGGACGAAAGTCCAACCGGCCATCTTTGCATGTGGGCGTTTCCATATCGTCGAAGCGATCGCGTTGACGCTGCGCGTTGGATGGCCTTACGCATCATTTGGCGTGTCGTTCCTCCTCTGACGCAAGCGCGATGGCTTCCGCGGGGTGGTCGCTCGACCTACCACGTGCGCGCGGGCGTGCCGTGGGGCCGGGACCCCACCAAACAAACGAACATATTTGCGCAGATTGATGGTGTCCGACAGCCTTGGATCACGGCTTGTGTTACTTGACGGCACGGCGTAAGAGGAGCGAGGCTTAGGACGGGCATGCGAATGCGAGTTGGCGTCGGGTGGCTTGTTCTGTCGGCCACGTTGACTTGGAGTGCATCCGCCATGGCGGTGCCTCCTGATGCTGAACGTCTGAAGATCGCAGCTGAAGAATTCGACGCCGGACGCCGCTCTTACAAGCTGCGAGACTTCGAAAACGCGGCCGCTCATTTCGAAAATGCCGATCGCGATGCGCCGAGCCCCGAAGCTCTGCAGAGCGCGATGAGGGCACGCAAGGAAGCAGGACATGCAGCGCGCGCGGCGACGCTTGCGGCGCTCGCTCTCAGCCGTCATCCGAGCGAGAAGACGCTTGTTGACTATGCACGCCAGGTGCTTGCCGAGTCAGAAAAGTCTTTGCACAGGGTGGGCGTTGCCTGCTCGCCCGAGTGTACGCTCGTCGTCGACAATCGGGTCATGCCGTTCCCCGAGAGCGCAACCGCCCAGGTCTACGTCGACCCAGGACCTCACGTCGTGATCGCCGGGTGGTCGAACAACCGCCACAAGAACGCCGACGTCACCGCGGTCGCAGGCGGCGCGAGTCGCCTGTCGTTCACCGCGCCTCCGATCGAGAAACCCCCGCCCCCCGTCGAAACCGCCGCCACGGCAGTCGACCCGAACGCCGCCAACCCCCGCGAAACCGAAGGTGATCAGACACAAGAGAAAAAAAAGGCAGGATTGCCACGGATGGTTTTTTTCGCCGGCGCCGGCGCCACCGCGATCTTGACCGGCGTCACCGTTTGGAGCGGCATCGACGCCGTGAACAATCCAGGTACGGAAAGGGTGACTCGGGAGTGCCTGCCGAATGACGAGAGCTGTTCCACCTACCAGGAGGGGGTGGCCCACCAGCGCCGGACCAACATTCTGATCGTGGCGACGAGTGTGGTAGGATTGACTACAGCGGTCATCGGTCTTTTTTTCACCAAGTGGAGCGACGATCAAACCAAGCCCAGCAACAAGAAGGATGCCCTGGTGATGCCGATTGTGGGGGTTGCGGATGGCGTAAACCTCGGAGTCGTGGGACGTTTCTGACGAATATGGAGCGGATTTGCCGGCAGTAAAATTACTGGAACGTGGGGGACATCAGCGGCTCGATCGTTATGAGCTCGTCGCCGAGCTTGCGTCGGGCGGTATGGCGACCGTGTTCCTCGGGCGCATCCTCGGAGTGGGAGGATTTCAGCGACTCGTCGCGATCAAGCGGCTGCATCCGCATCTGGCCAGCGAGCAAGAATTCGTCGAGATGTTCCTGGACGAGGCGCGCCTCGCCGCATCGATTCACCATCCCAACGTCGTGCCCATCCTCGAGGTCGGCACGTCGAGCCACGGCTACTACCTGGTGATGGAGGACATCGAGGGAGATACCCTCGCTCGGCTTCTCGCGAGAGCGACCACCAGCCGACATCGGATTCCGGTGCCCATCGCGATCCGCATCGTGCTCGACACGTTGGCGGGACTCCATGCCGCCCACGAGCTCAGGGACGACCACGATCAGACCTTGCACTTGGTTCACCGCGATGTTTCGCCGCAAAATATCCTGGTCGGCGTCAACGGCACGGCGCGCATCACCGACTTCGGCGTGGCCCGCGCGGCGACCCGCCTGTCGTCCACGCGTTCCGGCCAGCTGAAAGGCAAGCTCGCTTACATGGCCCCAGAACAAGCGCGGGGCGGTATGATTGATCGACGAGCCGATCTTTTCGCGGTTTCCACGGTGCTCTGGGAAGTGCTGGCCGACAAGCGCCTCTTCAAGGGCGAGGGCGAAGCCGACACGCTCAACCGCGTTCTTTTCGAGCCCATTCCGCGCCTGCGGTCGGTCGCCCCCGAGGTTTCGCCTACTCTCGAGGCGGTGACGATGCGGTCGCTCGAACGCGATCCCGAAAAGCGTTACGCCAGCGCCGCCGTTCTTGCTGACGAGCTCGAAAAGGCGGCCCGCTCGATCCATGCGATCGCCAGCGTGCGCGAGGTTGCCGAATACGTGCAGAAGGTGCTCGGGCAGGACATCGCGCAGCAGCGTGAAGCGGTTCGCGCCTGGCTCGCGCAGAGCGAACCGAGCCGAACGGAGCTCGATCAGCGCGACATCATCGTCAGTGCTCCCAATCCATCGGCGTCGAGCGTTTCTTCGGCGGCGATCTCGATTCCGCCTGCCTTTGGCACGCCCGACGCGGGGCCGGATCTTCTTTCCGAGATCATCCGCGCCCGTCGCAAGCGCAAGAGTCGATTTTGGCGCAGCGCCGCGCTCCTCGCGCTCGGGGGAGCGAGTTTCCTCGTATTCTCGAAACGCAGCGAGCTCTCCGCGGCGCTTTCGAACGTCCAGGAGTCGCCCGCCGACGTGGCCGTCCTCTCGGTGCCTCCACCGCCGCCGAGTCCCGCTCCGACCACCACACCGAGCGCGGCCGCCCCTCCGCCGGTCGCGGGGCCGTCGGTGCCGGCCGGCCCAGCTTCGGCGCCGGCGGCATCCGCTTCGGTGGCCGACGCGCCCCCGCCACCCGCACCACCTCCGGCGCCGGCAGGTCGAGGCGTCACCCGATCGGTTGCGGTGCAACAGCTGCCCACGAGCGCGCCCCAGGGGGGCGTCCGGCGGGCGCGGCCTGCAGCGACTCAGGCGGCGCCCACCCCTCCGCCCCCCGTCGACGACATTCCGCGCAACCCTTATCGTTGAGCCCCCGTGGCTCCAAGAGCGGCGATCGTGAGCTGGCAACGCGTAGCACGAGCGTTGGTGTCGACGGCGATGCTCGCGGCGGGACTGTGGGCGTGCGGTGGCAGCCGAACCGCCGATCCCGCCTCCCAGTTCTTTGCGGTGCACAACGTGATGCGAGCCATCGGTCTGTCGCAGGTAGGTCCGGTCAGCCAGGGTGCGTTGTCGGCAGGACAGGAGGTTCGGTTGCCGCTCGTGCTGCCGGCGACCTGCGTCACCGTCGTCGCGATGGGCGGCGCGGGTGTCGCCGATCTTTCGCTTCGCCTGCTCGATCCCGAGGGCAAGGTCATCGCCGAGGAGCAGGCTCATGACGTGCACGCGACCGTGCACGCTTGTCTCGATCGCCCCGGCCAATACGTAGCGGCGCTCCGGATGGCCGGCGGCGCAGGTGAGTACCTCGTCTCCAGTTGGACGGGCGGCGATTTCGCGGTCGACGCAGGCGGCCCCCTCGCCTCGGGTGGAACGTGCGAAACGCCTTCCGTTCTTGCCACGGGGCATAGTTATGTCGGAAATACCGAAGATGCCGCCGACGAACAGGAAGGCAGCTGTTCGGGCAGCTCCGGCGGCCGCGAACGTGTGTACCGGCTCGATCTGGCGACCCGCCAGCGGGTGGCGATCGAGGTGTCCGCCGACTTCGATTCGGTTCTCTACCTTCGAAAAGGGGAGTGCAACGACGACGCTGCGGAGGTGAGGTGCAACGACGATTCGGGCCCCAAGCATTCGCGCATCGACGCGGTGCTCGACGCGGGAACGTATTTCGTGTTCGTCGACGGTTACGGTGATGAAGCAGGTGCTTACCGCCTCCAGGCGACGACTCGCGACGCGCCGAGCCTTGCGGACGTGTGCCGGGGGGCGCGGCCGTTGGCGGCTTCATCGCGCGTGGTCGGCAATCTGAACGACGCGTTCGACAACGCCAACGCCACCTGCGGTCGCGATGCCAAAGGCGAAGACATGCCGTTTCGCTTCGACTTACCGTCGCGTGCACGCGTCCGGTTCGTCGAAAAATCGGCGGACTTTCGCCCCGTCGTACACGTGCGACGCAGCTGTGAAGACGCGTCCACCGAAGTGGCCTGTTCCGACTCCGGTTTTGCCGATGACGAGGCAACGTGGGCCGGCGTGTTGGAACCGGGCGCCTACTGGGTCTATGGGGACGGTGCCGAGGAAGCATCTCCCGGCGTCTTCACGCTGGCGGCGGAGACGGCTCCGGAGGGGGGTATCGGAGCCGGCGGCGGTACGCAGGGCGACGCTTGCGGAGACGCGATTCCCCTGACCGGCATTTCCGGCAAGCTCGACGGCGATACGTTCGCTGCCAAAGACGACGTGCCCATCAGCTGCGCTTCCAACGGCGGCGCCGACGTCGTCTATCGCATCGATCTCGCGCACAAATCGCGGGTGACGGCGCGGCTGGTCGGCGATGAGTCGAGCCATGCCATCGCTCTCGAGCGCGCGTGCGCCGACAAGTCGACCGAGGTCTCGTGCGGATCGATCGTGGATGCTCGACCCCGGGCCCTACTTTCTCGTCGTCGACGGCGCACGGCCGGAGTCGCTCGGGCGCTTCTCGCTCTCCTACAAAGTTCGCGACATGGCCCAGCTCGAAGCAGCGTGCGCCCGCGTTCCGGCCCTATCGTTCAAGCGCAAAGAAACCGGCACGACGGCCGGCGCAGGCGACAAGTTTTCCTCGAGCTGCGGCGGCCGCGGGACATCCCATACTTCGCCGGATCGCGTCTACCGATTCGCGGTGCCACGGCGAATGGGCATTCGTCTCACCTTGGAAACGCAGGGCTTTCGCGGGCTCGTGTCCCTGCGCCGCGTCTGCGCCGACGATGCGACCGAGGTGAAGTGCGCCGAGGCAGGAGAGGATCCGGGCCGGGTCATCGTGCAGACGGTGCTCGATCCGGGGGCGTATTACGCCGTCGTCGACGGTGCGGGTAACAAGGCCGAGGGCTCGTTCACTCTTCGGCTCGACGGTTTCGAGGAACGCAGGCGGGCCGAGGCCGCGCCGAGTAACACAAGGTGAGCCGAAAACGCGAAAAATAAAGGAGAAGTCGCGGGTTGCGAAGAAGAGCCCCCGCGACTCGGGTGTGGTATCATCGCGTTGACATACCCCCTGTGGCCTGCTAACTCTCCGCCCCCTCCCAAGGCCGCTTTTGCTTGGGAAATCACCGTGTCCACGCCCTCGGGGCAGGCACAGCTCATCTTTGGAGGCACCCGTGTTCAAGAAGGTCTGCATCTTCTCGGGCAACGCGAATCCTGCGCTGGCTCTCGAGATAGCGCAGGTTCTTGAGATGCCGCTCGGCCAATGCCGAGTCTCACGGTTCAGCGACGGGGAGACGTTCTGCGAAATCCGGGAAAACGTGCGCGGTGTCGACACGTACATCATCCAGCCCACCTGCTCTCCGGTGAACGACAACCTGATGGAGCTGCTCATCATGGCCGACGCTCTGCGCCGCGCCTCGACCGGCTCGATCACCGCCGTCGTTCCCTACTATGGCTACGCCCGACAGGACCGAAAGGTCGCCCCCCGCACACCCATCACGTCCAAGCTGTGCGCCGACCTCATGGTGTCCGCTGGCATCAATCGTGTGCTCTGCATCGACCTGCACGCCGGGCAGATTCAAGGCTTCTTCAACATTCCTTTCGATCACCTTTTTGCTTTGCCTGTGTTTCTCGAGGACTACTTGAAGAAAAACTTCAATCGCACCGCCTGCGTCGTTTCGCCGGACGCCGGAGGCGTGGAGCGGGCTCGGGCGTGGTCCAAGCGACTCGATGCATCCCTCGCCATCATCGACAAGCGGCGCGAGCGCGCCAACGAAAGCGAGGTCATGCACATCATCGGCGACGTGAACGGCAAGGACTGCATCATCGTCGACGACTTGGTCGACACGGCCGGGACGCTCTGCAACGCGGCCCTCGCGCTGCAAGCTCGCGGGGCACGGCGCATCGTCGCATGCGCAACCCACGCCGTCCTCTCCGGACCGGCGATGCAGCGCATCGCCGATTCTCCCCTTGCAGAAGTCGTATTTACCAATAGCATTCCGCTCTCGCCTGAGGCCGCCCAGTCGGGCAAGATCAAGCAGATCTCGATCGCGCGTCTCTTGGGCGAGGCCATCCGGCGTATCCACAACAGCGACTCGGTGAGCTCGCTCTTCGTTTAGGCAGGTCAGGACAAGATTGTCATGGATATCATCAAGGTCGACGCCAAGATCCGCAATGAATCGGGCAAAACCTCCTCCAGGCGGCTCCGCCGGGAAGGCCAAATCCCAGCCGTTGCCTACGGTAAGGGGCTCGAAGCCGTCAGTTTGGCGGTCGCTCCCAAGGGACTCACCGACATCTTGAAGAGCGCGCACGGTCAGAACACGGTGGTCGAGCTCGGTATCGAGGGCAAAAGGAAGATTACCGCGCTCTTGCGCGAGTACACCACGCATCCGGTCACCCGCGAGTTGCTGCACGCCGATTTCGTCGAAATCAAGCTCGATCAGCCGGTCGACGTCGAGGTCCCCTTCGTCTGCAAGGGCAAGGCGGCCGGCGTCGTGCTCGGCGGGATCCTTCGGCAGGTCTACCGCAGGCTTCCCATTCGGTCCCTGCCCGAGAAGATTCCGGCGGTCATCGAGCACGATGTGACGGCGCTCAATCTCGGCGACCACGTCAAGACGAGCGATCTTTCGCTTCCACCGGGGGTGACCGTGCGTTTGCCGGCCGATCAGACGGTGGCCGGAGTGGTCGCACCCGAGAAAGAGAAGCCCGAAGACGTTGAGGGTGCAGCAGCGGCCGGTACACCGGGGGCCGCACCTGGGACTCCTGGTGCAGCGGGGCCGGCCGGTGCCGGCGCAACACCTGCCGCGGCTCCCGCCGCAGGTGCTGCTGCGGCGAAAGAAGAGAAGAAGCCCGCCGGCGGCAAAGAAAAGAAGAAGTAACGAGTCCGCGAGCCCGCATCATGACCTCCTCGCCGCTAATGATTGTCGGACTCGGCAACCCCGGGCGCGAATACGCGTCGACGCGCCACAACGTGGGGCGGCTCGCGTTCGACGAGCTCATCCGCCAAGCGCGCGACGTGGGAGCTCTCCGGAAGAAGTTCCACGGTGAGTTCGCCAAAGGGTCGCTCGAGGGTCACGAATGCATTTTTCTCCGGCCGGAGACGTTCATGAACGAGTCGGGCCGAAGCGTGCAGGCGGCAGCTGTCTTCTTTCATGTCGCGCCGAGCGACCTCGTCGTCTTGCATGACGAGCTCGATCTCCCCTTCGGCGAAATTCGCATGAAACTGGGCGGCGGACACGCGGGGCACAACGGATTGCGTTCGCTCGTGCAGGATTTGGGCACCCCTGACTTCGTTCGGGTGCGAATCGGCATCGGCCGTCCCCCTGCCGATTTCGCGGGCGAGGTGGCCGATTACGTTCTATCGGCGTTCAGCACCACCGAGCGGCCGCTCGTTCAACCGATGATCGATCGCGCCGCCAAGATGGTCCTCAAGATCGTGAACGAAGGGGTTGCGCGGGCTATGAACGAAATGAACACGCGGCCCAAGCGACAGGGAGAACAGGGTGGCGCAGGCGAGCCGCAGGCCGCGCCGCCGAAGGCCACGCCGAGTAACACCACAAACACAACACCTCGATCGCAAGGGGAGGGGAAGCTGAGGGCGGCCGGCATCTAAACTGGTCGCTCGAACCGCACGGCATGGTGCTGCGCGGCTCCTTGCTCCGGGGCGAACGTTCCCGGGGCCGAAGTCCAAAAGGAGATTTTCGCATGGAAACTGGAGCAGAGGCGCACAAGCGCGCCAGAGAATACGAAACGATCTACGTTTTGCGACAGGACGTCGATCCCGACGGCGCCGACAAGGTGGCGCACCGCGTCGCCGACGTCGTGAGCCGCGAAAGCGGTAAGCTCGTCAAAGTCGAGACGTGGGGGCGCCGCAAGCTCGCCTACACCGTGGCCAAGCAGAAGCGCGGCGTCTATTACTATCTGAAGTACTTGGGAGGGGGCGCCGTCGTCACCGAGCTCGAACGAAATCTGCGCATGCTCGACACCGTGCTGAAGTTTCAAACGGTGCTCTTGCGCGAGGACGTGCAGGTCGACAGCGTCGCCGTCGATCCCGAGGAAGTGAAGTTCGCGCGCATCGAGGCCGCGCCGGAAGAAGAGAAGGAAGAGTCGCGCGAGAAAGCACTCGGGCTCGTCGATGCGCCAGAGGTCGAGCGACCTCGCGCTCCCGAGAGCGAGTTCGGCGACGAGATCGATGAAACACTGGAGGACGACTGGGTCGTTCCCGAAGCGCCCAAATCCGAGAGTCCGGCCTCGAGCACCGGCGTCAAGGAGGAGAAAAAACCATGAGCCAGCGCAACATCGATTTCGGCGACGACAAAGATTTCGGCAGGACGCCCGATCTGAACGCGGATGCTCCCGGCCGCCGGCGCGGCGCCCGCAAGCGCGTCTGCAAGTTCTGCGCGGACAAGGCGGTCACCATCGATTACAAGGACCCGCAAGCCCTCAAGTACTTCATCAGCGATCGGGGCAAGGTCGTTCCGCGGCGCATCTCGGGCAACTGCGCGCGTCATCAGCGCAAGGTCACCCTGGCCATCAAGCGCGCCCGCACCATCGCTCTTTTGCCGTTCACGGTCACCAGCTGAGGGGCTCGTCATGGCAACGATGATTCAAGTGATCCTCCAGCAGGACCTGAAAAACCTCGGCAAGAGCGGCGAGCTCGTCCGCGTCCGCCCGGGGTACGCCCGCAATTACCTAATCCCCCGTTCGCTCGCGATGCCGGCGACGGTTCGAAACGTCAAGCAGCTCGAGCACCAGCAGCGCCTATCCTCGGCGCGGGCGGCCAAGGCGCATGCCGAAGCCACCGCTCTCGGCGGCAAGATCACCGGCGTCACGGTTACGCTCGAGCGCAAGGTAGGCGAAGAGGATCGCCTTTTCGGTTCGGTCACGACGAAAGACATCGTCGCAGCTCTCAAGGAGCAGGGCATCGAGATCGACCGCAAGCGCATCGAGCTGCGCGACCCGATTCGCACGGCCGGCACCTTCGAGGTCACGGCCAAGCTGCTCGGCGACGTATTGGCCGCTTTCAAGGTGCAAGTCGTCCCCAAGAAATAGCAGCCCTCCCCGTCTTCCCCGCCTCGCCCCCTTGCCTGCCTCGCCTGCCGGCGACGCCGTCCTGACCGGCGAGGAAAGATTCACAGGGAGGCGGTGAAGCGGGGAGTTCTTGTTTTTTTTATTCAGAGTTAGATTCATTGTTCCGGTGAGCGACGATCGCGTTCTTCGACACAGTTCTGGAGCGCGCCCCAAACCAAAAAATCCCCGCCTCCCCGTCTCCCCGTAAAACAAACCTGCCAGCAGGCTCTAGCAGGGACAGCCTGTCCGTTAGAGAGCGTGGCGGCGGTGGGGGACGAGGGCGGAGCCCCAGCGCGCGGCGAGGAGCCCGACCAGAGCGGCTGCGGCGGCAACCCACGCCCACATCGTGAGTTGCTGGTGGCCGATGAGCGTGCCTCCCAGAATCGGTGCGAGGATCTGTGCCACCGAGTTGAGCGACTGGTTGAGACCGAGGGCGACTCCCTGCTCGTCGCGCCCGACGCATTGCGAAACCAAACTGGTCAGCGCGGGGCGCAGCACGCCGTTGCCGAACGAGGAGATCGTCGATACGACGACGAGCCAGGGAATGGTGCCGATCGGTCCCAAGATCAGATAAGCGACGACCAGGGATGCGAACCCAGCGGATACCAGAGACGACTCACCGAAGCGCTTCACCAATCGTCCGATGAGTCCACCCTGCAGGATGATTCCGAGCGCGCCGACGTAGACCAACACGAATCCGATCTCGCGTGGCGTGAAGGGGTGACCGCTCCAGGTGAACCTTCGCTCGGCAAAAAGAGCGAACCCGGAGGTGAAGGTGGAAAAGCCGATGGCGTAGAAGAAAAACTGCGCCAGAAGCCCGTTCAGAATGGGGCGGCCGAAGTACTGCGCGTAGGTCCTCCATTCGAAGAGACCGAGTCGGAAGCCGCCGGGGCCCGGATCGGCGCGGGCGTCGCTCGGGCTCGTCTGGGAGCCGCCGCCGGGAAGAAGCGTCAACGTGCAGACGATGCTGGTGAGCGACATGCCCGAGGCCGCATAGATGGGAGCATTGAGCGAATACCTGACGAGGTACGCCGTCAGGAGCGGCCCGATGAGAAACCCGAGGCCGAAGGCGATCCCGATGAGAGCGAACGACTTGGTGCGGTCTTTGGGATCGCTGTTGTCGGAGATGTAGGCCTGGGCGAGGGATATGTTTCCCGCGGTAGCGCCGTCGATGACCCGCGCCACGTAGAGCATCCACAGCGTCGTTGCGCGGGCCATCACGACGAAGCCGATGAACGTGCCGATCTGGCTCAAGACGAGCAGAGGCTTTCGACCGATGCGGTCCGAGATCTTCCCGAACAGGGGGCCCGAGAAGAGTTGACAGAAGGCGTAGATCGAAATGAGAAGCGTCGCTTCGAGCGCGTTCGCACCGAACTGCTCGGCATAGATCGTGAGGAGCGGAATGATCATCGCCAAGCCGAAGACATCGACCAACACGATGAGAAAGATAGGAAGGAGCGGCAAACGACGCGGCACGGCGGCGGACCTTAGCACGAGGTGCTACGCCGCGACTTCGGGGCTACACAAAGTCGCTCCGCGTCATGTTCTTAAACCGACGACGGCGGAGTGATCCCTGTTGACGAACGGGATGCGCCGAATGTACTTTTGGGGACTCACGTCGAGCGCCCCCGGAGCTTCCAAGCGGCCGGGGGCTTCGTCATTTGGATCCGGGCCTGGGGGAAACGTGCGAGGAAATCGTGACTAGCTCGTGGAGATTTTGGCGGTGGGAAGTTGCCTGTCAGGGCCGCCTTTGCGCAGGCCTCACCGCATCCTCAAGGTAAGTTGAATGCAGACCCGACAGGCGCGCGCGCAGGCGTTCGAAGCTCCGCCCCTGATGCCGGCGTCCGGGCGAGTACCGCCCCATGACCTCGATGCCGAGGCGGCGGTCCTCTCGGCGATCCTGATCGAGCGCGACGCGCTCGACAAAGTTCTGGAGACGCTCCAGCCCGAACATTTCTACTCCGAAGCGAATCGGCGCATCTACGAGGCGGCCGTCGAGCTCTCCAGCAAGGGCACTCCCGTCGACATCGTCAGCGTAGCGGGAGCGCTGCGCGACCGGGAGCGCCTTTCCCAAGTGGGCGGCAGTGCCTACCTGGCCCAGCTCGTCGACTCGGTGCCTTCGGTCGCCCACGTCGAAACTTACGCTCGGATGGTCAAGGAGAAATGGCGAGTCCGCCAGCTCATTGCGACCTGCCAGAAGGTGGCGGCTGAAGGCTACGGCAACGTCGGGGAGGTGCAAGCGTTCATCGATGGGGCCGAACAAGCGGTCTACGAGATCGCCCGCATGCCGGAGGCAAGCAGCGTCCAGCGGATCGAGCCCATCATCCGCAGCGTGTTCGAGCAGATCACCGAGCTCGCGCGGCGCGGCGAGCGGATCACCGGGGTACCAACCGGCTTCGAGAGGCTCGACGGCAAGACGGCGGGCCTGCACGATGGCGAGCTCACGATCGTGGCGGCCCGTCCAGGGATGGGCAAGACATCGTTCGTGCTCAACGTCGCCGTCAACGTTGCGTCACCGAAGACGATCGCGGAGCCCGGTTCGGAGGGGGGGCTCGAGGATCTCGGAGTCGGCGAAGCGCGCGAGGAGCCCGGCATGGGCGTGGTGGTGTTCTCTCTGGAAATGCCGCGCGAGCAGCTGGCGAGCAGGATGGTTTGCTCCGAAGGACGCGTCGACGTAGGCAAGATGCGCCAAGGCTTTCTGCAAGATCGCGACTGGAACAGCCTTACGCAGGCGGCGTCGTTCTTGTATCGGCTGCCGATCTGGATCGACGACACACCGTCGCTCGGGGTGCTCGAGCTTCGTGCCAAGGTGCGCCGTCTGCAAGCCGAGTACGACCGACCTT
>WNGB01022511.1_pt1 | contig 17552 bp, 13 predicted proteins | sample 5400681 | NCBI WGS metagenome assembly WNGB01 (sample SAMN13153367, study PRJNA577476) | soil metagenome | isolation source: 115 cm soil or saprolite under grassland replicate 2 | place: USA:California | collected 2016-06-15 | reverse complement strand
GCCGCCTGCATCTGCGCGAGGCCCGCCAGCGCGTGCGGGACGCTCGCCGTCGCCTGGATCCAACCAGCGCCGAGCTTCGCCGTGAGACTCCGTGCCCGCGGCCCATTCGCCGCGACGTGCAGGGCGATGGGGCTCGTGATGTCGATCGCGCCGACCTCGGGGTTCAGGAAGTGGATCTTGCGGCGCTGGCCCTCGAAGGCCCATTCGAGCGTCTCGCCGGCGAGCAGGCCCCGCACGACTCGGATGTACTCTTCCATGTCCGCCAGCCGCACCGGACGCAGCCCCAGGGTCCGGCGCGCCGTGAAGCCGGTGGAGATGCCGAAGTCGATCCGCCCCGGCGCCAGCGCGTTCAGGCTGGCCAGGCCGCTCGCGGTGACCGGCGCGATGCGGTTCGATGGGATCAGCACCCCGGTACCGAGGCGGATCTTCGACGTCTGCATGGCCGCGGCGGTCATCGAGACGAACAGCTCCGCGTTGAGGAGCTGCGTGTCGAAGAACCACGCGCGCTGGTAGCCCAGCGCCTCGGCGCGCTTCACGACCTTCCACGAATCGGCGACCGGCGCGAGGAAGATGCCGAAGGTCATCTCAGCGACTCAGGGCCGAATGCCAGTGGCAGCAGCGCGCCGAGCGTGGTCGAGACACGCACCCCTTCCGGCCCGCAGAGGTGGACGCGCGCGTCGGGCCCCGCGAACTCGGCGAGCTGCTGGCGGCACCGGCCGCAGGGCGGGCAGGGCTCGGGGCCTTCCGTCAGGACCACGACCTCGACAATCCGGCGGTCACCCGCGGCGACCATGGCGCCGATGGCCGTGGCCTCGGCGCACTGGCCGACGGGGTACGACGCGTTCTCGACGTTGCAGCCGGCATGGAGCTGACCGCTCGCCGCGCGCACGCACGCGCCGACGCGGAAGCGCGAGTAGGGCGCATGGGCGTTCCCGAGCGCCCGGCGCGCCAGCTCGAGCATCGGCGCCAGAGCGTCGTTCATCGTTCCTTCACGTACGGAACGCCGATCGCGCGCGGCGCCACCGCGCGTCCAACGAAGCCGGCCAGCAGGCACACCGTGAGGATGTACGGAATCGCCTGGATGAGCTGGACCGGCACCACGCCGACCAGCGGCAGCGGCGTGCCCTGTAACCGTGCCTGTACCGCGTCGGCGAAGGCGAACAGGAGACAGGCGCCGAGCGTCGGCAGGGGACGCCACTGCCCGAAGATCAGGGCCGCCAGCGCAAGGTAGCCCTTGCCGGCCGACATGTCGCGGATGAACGACGCGTGATGGGCGATGGAGAGGTACGCGCCCGACAGGCCGCACAGCACGCCGCTCACGATCAGCGCCCGGTAGCGCGTGGCGGACACCGAGATGCCCGCGGTGTCGACGGCGCCCGGGCTCTCGCCCACCGCGCGCAATCGCAGGCCGAACCGCGTCCGGTACACGAGCCACGCCACGACGGGCACGGCCGCCGCGGCGATGTAGACGAGCAGGTTGTGGCCGCTCACGACCTCGCTGTAGATCAGCCCGAGGCCCGGCACCCCGCGAAGCGCGGCGGCCCCCGGGAGCTCGATGGGGCCGAATCGCGCGCCGGCCCCGAGGAGCGGGGTCTGCGCGCCCTCGCGGTGCACCAGGCTCACGAGCACGGCCCCGGCGATCCCGGCGCCGAGACCGATCCACGCGGAGCCCGTGACGGTCGCCGTCGCCGCCGCGGCGAACGCCGACCCCAGCATCTTGCCCTCGAGCCCGATGTCGACCACGCCCGACCGCTCGGCGAACAACCCGCCGAGCGCCGCCAGCACGAGGGGCGTGGCCCCGCGCGCCGTGGCGGCGGCGACGGCCGCGACGAGCAGGAGGGCATCGCTCATTCGCTCCTACTCCGCCGCGGTCGCCGGCCGGCGGAACAGCGCCTCGACGGGCCGGCGGAGCGCCTGCTCGAACGCTCCGCACACGAGGATGATCAGGCCCTGGATCACCACGACCATGTCGCGCGTGAGCGTCGGCATGTCGAACGAGAGCTCGGATCCGCCCTGGTAGAGCGCGCCGAACAGGACCGCGGCCAGTACGATCCCCGCCGGGTGGTTGCGGCCCATCAGCGCCACGGCGATGCCGACGTACCCGGCGCCGCCGGGGAAGTTGAGGAGCAGGCGGTGGTGGACGCCCATCACCTCGTTGAGGCTCATCAGCCCGGCCAGCGCTCCCGAGATCGACATGGCGACGATGATGATCCGCGCGGGGACGATGCCCCCGTAGACTGCCGCCGTCTCGCTGTGGCCCAGGGCTCTGAGCTCGTAACCCCAGCGCGTGTGCCAGAGATAGAGCCAGACGACGGCACCCGCGGCCAGCGCAATGAGCGCCGAGAAGTTCAGCGGGGATCGGGCGATCTCCCAGCCCAGCGATCGGGCCACGTCGTGGAACTGCGGGAGCCACGTGTTCGGAGCGAACTCGCGAGTCTCCGGCGACTGCTGCCCGGGCCTGATGAGGACGTTGACCAGGAGGTGGGTCATCAGCGCCGCCGCGATGAAGTTGAACATGATCGTCGTGATGACGACGTGGCTGCCGCGCCTGGCCTGGAGCCAGCCGGGCGCGAACGCCCAGGCCGCGCCGCCGAGGGCGCCGACCAGGATCGCGGCCGGGACGACCAGCATCGTCGGCCAGCCCCCGGCGGCGAGACAGAGCAGCGCCACACCGAGGCCGCCGATGTACGCCTGGCCCTCCGCCCCGATGTTGAAGAGCCCCCCGTGGAACGCGACGGCGACGGCGAGGCCCGTGAAGACGAAGTTCGTCGCGTAGTAGAGCGTGTAGCCGATCGCCTCGGCGTTGCCGAAGGCGCCGGTCACGAGGAGGCGGAGGGCGCGAGCGGGATTCTCGCCGACCAGGAGGACGACCACCGCGGACAGCGCCAGGGCGAGCGCGAGGTTGATGGCCGGCAGGAGCGCGGGGGCCAGCCACCGTCTTGTCGCGGCGGTCAATCCGATCCCTGCGGCCACGGGCTCGACGATCTATTGAATTTGAATTCGCTCGGCTCGCCGTCGGCACCTTCCGGGTTCCGCGTTTCCCGGTGGGTCATTCTAGGATTCTTCTTCTGGCTCGGCTCGCCGTCGGCACTTTTCGGGTTCCGCGTTTCCCGGGGGGTCATTCTAGGATTCTTCTGGCTCGGCTCGCCTGCGGCTGCGCCTCGCAAGTCTATTCCGGTCCCACGAGCCCGATGTACGCGCGCGGCAGGCCGTGGTCGACCATCCAGCGCGCGGCGGCGTTCATGCTGGCCGTGCGGTACAGCACCTGGAACGGTCCGGGCCCGCGGCGAGTGAGCGCCTCGGCAGCCGGACCGGGCTCGGCGGGCTGCGCGACGGTGAGGCCGGTCGGTCCCAGGTCGAACACCGCCATGTCGGCCTTGATCACGTTGCCGCGCTGTACGCGCGGCATCGGCATCCCGAGCACCTGGCTGTAGGTCCGGGCCGCCACGACGACGTCGGGCACGGCGATGTACACCCGATCCGTGCGCAGGACGCGATTGGGGTGATCGTCCACCTTGGGCACCTGGGTCCGTCGCGCCTCGGCCGGAGTCAGGTGCTGGACGAAGAAGATCGGCAGCGGGTTGCCGGCGCCCAGCGTGGCGACGTTCCAGCGCAGGATCTGCCCGGTCGGCGCGCGAGCGGCGCTCTCGGCGGCGTCATTCACGTCGACGCCGCGCTGCCGCATCGCTCTCACGTCGTGTACCAGGTCATCGCTCTGCACGGCGACGCAGCGGAAGCCCCCGCCATCCGCCAGGAACGGCAGGAGCCCGGCCTCCGGAGCGCCAGGCGTGGGCGTGGCCGCCGCGTACGCATCGCGATCGCGCACGCTCAGCAGCTCGAGAGAGTCGTCGTCGCCGTGGACGGCGATGGCGTGGTGCGTCCCCTCGGTCGCGGGGACCCCGCCGGGATAGATGTTGAATCCCAGGCGAGTGAAGGCCTCGACGCCGGCATCCAGATCCGGCACGCACAGCACGACGTGATCGATGCGGGTCAGCATCACGCGCTCGCCGCCGAGGACGTCCACGGGATCATGCGCTTTCTCAGCTCGTCCTCGTCGAGCTCGAGGCCGAGCCCGGGCGCGTCGGAGAGCACGAACTTGCCGCCGACGGGCCGCACCGGCGTCCTGAACACGACGTCCTGGACCTGGCGGGGGCCGTTGTACTCCGCCGGGTGGTGCGAGTGGGTGAGCGACGCCACGAAGTGAAGGTTGGCGGTGTGGCCGACCGAGGGCTGGGTCTGGTGCGGCACGACGTCGACGCCGTACGCGCGCGCCAGCGCGGTCATGTCCCCGAGACCCGTGAAGCCGCCGGTCTTCACGATGTCGGGCTGGACGATGTCCACGCCCGCCTCGATGAGCCGCTTGATCCCCTGCAGCGTGTACTCCTGCTCGCCGGCGGAGACGGCGATGTCGAGGGCGGCCGCGACCTTGGCGAAGCTCTCGACGTGGTAGTGCTGCACCGGCTCCTCGAACCACACGTAGCCGAGCTCCTCCAGCGCGCGGCCGATGCGGATGGCGCCCTGGACGGAATAGCCGTTGTTGGCGTCGAAGGCGAGCGGGAAGTCGTCGCCCACGAGCGTGCGGACTGCCCGGGCCTTGGCGATGTCGCCGGCGAGATCGACGTCGCGCGCGGTCTTGTCGGCGTCGAAGCGGATCTTCACCTGCGCGGGCCCGAGCGCGAGCCACCCCTCGACCACGCGGCACAGCTCGTCCACGGTCCGCTGACCGTTGCCGCCGATCGAGGCGTAGAAGGGAAGCTCGCGCCGCCACGCGCCGCCGAGGAGCTTGTACACCGGCTGGCCGAGCACCTTGCCCTTGAGGTCCCACAGCGCGATGTCGATGGCCGCCAGCGCGGCGGCGTACGCGCCCTCCGGCCCCACCTTGATGTGCTCGTGGAACAGCCGGTCCTGGAGCACGCGCGCCTCCAGCGGGTCGGCGCCGAGCAGCATCCGTGTGAAGGCGCTGGCGATGATCTCGAGCGAGGCGTTGCCGTGCACCATCGGGCTCGCTTCGCCGAGGCCGTAGACGCCGGCGTCGGTCCAGATCCAGACCCAGGCACTGCGGTTCCGCCCCCCGCCCCAGTCCACGTGAAACGGTTCGACGCGTGTGATCTTCACGGATCCCTCCTGGAAGGCGTCGCGGTCGGCGTGCCTTGGGTCGACAGCATAGCGTGGCCGGCGCTGCGGGCTCTCCACCCTATCGGTGACCAGCTCCGGCCAGACCTTCAAACTGCCCGCATGGGCGAACGGACCAGGAAGATCACGGTCAGCGTGCCGGTCCGAATTCTCGAGAATGCCGTGAAGGTGACCGGAAAGGGCGTTACCCTCACCATCATCGAGGGGCTCTCGGAGCTCGACCGCCGCGCGAAGAGGTCCGCACTACGCGCACTCCGGGGCAAGGTGCGGTTCGAGCTGGACCTCGAGGACACGCGGCGCTCGAATCCGTTAGTCACTGCGCGCACCACCCGCCATCGATCAGCACGTCGTTGCCGGTCATGAAGGCGGCGGCGTCGGAACAGATGTAGAGCGCCAGGGCGCCGATCTCCTCCGCCTGGCCCCAGCGCCGCATGGGAGTCTGGGCCATGAGGTCAGCGTTCTTTGCCGGATCGGCGCGCAGCGCGGCGGTCAGGTCGGTGGCGACGAAGCCCGGGCTGATGGCCACCGCGGTGATGTGATCGTCGACCAGCTCCAGGGCCAGCGCGCGTGTGAGGCCGAGCACGGCGTGCTTGCTGGCCGAGTACACGCCCCGGCCGTCGGTGGACACGTGCGCCATCACCGAGGTGAGGTTGAGGATGCGCCCGTAGCCGCGCCCCTTCATGTGAGGGATCAAGGCGCGGCTGACGAGCCAGACCCCTGTGACGTTCGTCTCCATCACGAGCCGCCACTCGTCGAGCGTGAACTCGTGGAGCTTCTTGCGGATGGAGACACCGGCGCTGTTGACCAGGATGTGCACGGCCCCGAACCGCTCGATCACGCGCCCGGCGAGCTGCGTGACCTGTGATTCCTCGCGGACGTCGCACCGGTAGGTCTCCGCCAGGGCGCCGGCCTCGCCGACCAGCTTCAGCGTCTCGTCCAGCTTCTCCTGGTTGCGGCCCACGAGCGCGAGCTGGGCACCGGCGCCGGCAAGGAGCTCGTCCACCGAGTCCGCCGTGTCCAGCTTGGCGATCGTCGCCACCAGGCGGTCATACTGCGCGGGCGCGATCGGAAGACCTGGCACGAAGCGCCGCAGCTCGTGCGCGTCCCTGGCGAAATCCCACATCAGCTCGCGTCCGTGGTACTCCCCGGTGATGTGGCGCCCGTCGCGCAGCACGAACGTCAGGCGCGGCGCGAAGCAGGGGCGGCCGACGGCGCCGATCACCTCGACGCGCTGCTGCAGCGCGGCCACGCGCGCCGGCACGTTGGCGTCCGTCGCGGCGCCCGCGTCCCGCGGATCCTCGACGTTGCGCTCGAGGACGGGATAGTCGCCGGTGACGACCGTGTACGCCAGCATGTAGGTCGTGCGCCCGAAGCCGCTGCCGTCGGCGGCGGCCGGGCGGGGAAACCTTGGAGAGGGATAGAGCGTCTCCAGATAGTTCATCTCGAGCCTGACGTGCTCGATCTCGTCCGCGACGAGTCGGTGCTGTGCCGTCATCTGGCTGGCCAGCCAGACCACGGGCTGGTTGAAGCCCGGGGTGGGATAGATCTTGAACTTCACGTCGAGCACTTCCCAGCGCCGGCCGAGCTCGGCGACGATCTCCTCGAGGCTGGCCTTCGGTGGCCCGGTGAACGTGTAGGTCAGCTCGCCCGTGTGGCTGCCGGTGAACGCGTAGTAGAAGCCACCTTCGCCCTCGAGCGCGGTCGCCGCGCCCTGGAAGCCCTGTGCGGCGAGCGTGGCCGCCCAGACCCCGTTGCGGGCCGCCTGCGCCTCGGCGAAGTCGGCGTCGCGCGCCCCGGTGCGCTGGCCTTCGATCAGGCTGCCGGCAAAGCTGGCGGCGAGGGCGATCGCACTGGCCGTTTGCGACGCGTCGAGCCCCAGAAGCTTCGCCGTGGTCGCCGCGCAGCCGAGGATGCCGTAGACAGGGCTCGCCCGGAAGCCGTGGGCGGGCGTCGACGGGATGAAGTCGCGCGCGCAGCGACATTGCACCTCGTAGCCGGCGACGAGAGCCGTCAACAGCTCCCGGCCATTCCATCCCTCGCCCTCGGCGGTTGCCAGCCCGGCGGGGATGATCAGCACCCCGGGATGGGTGAGCATGTGATACGAGTCGCACTGGTTGTTGACCGCGATGGCCACGGCGTTGGCGAAGACCGCGCCCGGCCGGGTCACGCGCGTGCCGTCCACCCACAGCGTCGCGCCCTGGCCCGCTCCGATCCGCCGTGGGCCGAGCGTCTCCTGTGCGAGCACGGCCCGGCGCGCCGCCACGGTACGCGCCGTGCCGGCGCCCGCCATCGCCACCGTGACGCCGTGGTTGACGAGGGCTTTCGCCTTGTCGACGACGGCAGACGGGAGATCGTCGAATCGCAGGGCTGCGACGAACTCTCCGAGCTGCACCGCCAGTGGCTTCGACATGATCACCTCGTGGTCTGCGCGGTCAGCGCCCTGGCCTCGGCTGGCACGTCCGGCACGCCCGCCATCATCAAGCCGAGGGTCCGCTCCGTGGCGTCCGCCTGCGGGACATCCCCCACGATCCGACCATCGTGCATCACGAGGATCCGGTCGGACAGCGCGAGGATCTCGTCCAGCTCCACCGACACCAGCAGGAGAGCCTTCCCGACGTCGCGCAATGCGACGAGCCGGCGATGAATGAACTCGATCGCGCCGATGTCGACGCCACGCGTGGGCTGACCGACCAGGAGGAGCTCGGGATTCCGGTCCAGCTCGCGCGCCAGCACGATCTTCTGCTGATTGCCGCCCGAGAACGCCGACGTGGGGAGCTCGCCGTTGCCGGGCCGGATGTCGTATTCCACCGCCTGGCGCTGGAAGCTCGATGCCACCGACGCGCGGCGAAGCCGGATCACGCCGTTGTACGTCGCCTCGTCGTGATACCCGAGGATGGCGCTCTCCTGGGCGGTGAACGGAATGATCAAGCCCATGCGGTGGCGATCCTCGGGCACGTGCGAGAGCCCCAACCTGCGCAGACGCCGCGGCGACCGCGTCTCCGTCTCGTCGAGGGTTCGGCCCTTCCACCGGATCTCGCCAGATTTCACCGGCCGGATGCCGGCGAGCGCCTCGAGCAGCTCCGACTGGCCGTTGCCCGCGACGCCCGCCACGCCCACGATCTCGCCCCGTCGCACCGTGAAGCTGATGCCCTTGACGCGCTCCACGCCGAGCGCGTCCTCGACCACGAGGTCGGCCACCTCGAGCACGGGCTCGCCCGGGCGCGACGGCGCCTTGTCCACGCGGAGGGTCACCTTGCGGCCGACCATCAGCTCGGCGAGCTGCTCGGCCGTGGTCTCGACGGTCGGAAGGGTCGCGACGACCCGGCCCTGCCGCATGACGGTGACGACGTCGGTGACGTCGCGGATCTCCCGGAGCTTGTGGGTGATCAGGACCACGGTCTTGCCCTCGGCCCGGAGCGATCTCAGGATCCGGAACAAGTGATCGGCCTCCTGGGGCGTGAGGACAGCGGTCGGCTCGTCGAGGATCATCAGATTGGCGCCCCGGTAGAGCGCCTTGAGGATCTCCACGCGCTGGCGGTGGCCCACGCCGAGGTCCGCGACCCGAGCGTCGGGATCGACCTCGAGGTGATACTCGGCGGCCAGGCGTTCCAGCTCGGCGCGGGCCTGCGCCACTCCTGACCCGAGCCGGAACCCACCTTCCACCCCGAGGATGACGTTCTCCAGCACGGTGAACGGTTCCACCAGCATGAAGTGCTGATGGACCATGCCGATGCCTGCGGCGAGCGCGTCCTGCGCACTGTGGATGGCCGCCGGCTGACCGCGGACGAGGATCTCCCCTCGGTCCGGCTGGTAGTAGCCGTAGAGGATGCCCATGAGGGTCGACTTGCCGGCGCCGTTCTCGCCGACGATGCCGTGGATCGTGCCCGGGCGCACGACGAGCGACACGTCGCGGTTGGCGTGGACGTCGCCGAACCACTTGTCGATCCCGCGCAGCTCGATGACCGGCGGGGCGGCTCCGTCGGCCAAGACTACTTCGCCATGTAGTCCGTGACCTTGATCTTGCCGGCCACGATGTCCGCACGAGCCTGCTGGAGCTTCTTCTCCATGTCCGCGGTGATCAGGCTGCGGTTGTGTTGATCCAGCGAGTAGCCGACGCCGCCCTCGGCGACCCCCAGGTTGCGCACGCCGGCCTTCCACGTCCCGTCCCTGGCGGTCTTGAACGCCTCGTAGACGGCGAGGTCGACCCGCTTGACCATCGAGGTCAGGATCGTGCCCGGGTGGATGTGGTTCTGGTTCGAGTCGACGCCGATGGCGAGCCGCCCCTTGTCCTTCGCCGCCTGGAGCACACCGACGCCGGTGCCGCCCGCGGCCGCGTAGACGACGTCGGCGCCACGGTCGAACTGGCTTCGCGCCAGCTCGCCGCCGCGCGTCGGATCGTTCCAGGCGGCCGGGGTCGTCCCCGTCATGTTCTGGAAGACCTCGATCTTCGGGTTGACGTACCTGGCGCCCTCCTCGTACCCGAGCGCGAACTTGCGGATGAGCGGGATGTCCATCCCCCCGACGAACCCGATCTTGCCGGTCTTCGAGGCCATGGCCGCCGCCATCCCCACGAGGAACGACCCCTCGTGCTCCTTGAACACGATCGACTGCACGTTGGGCACGTCCACCACCGCGTCGATGATCGCGAACTTGGTCTTGGGGAACTCCTTGGCGATCTTCTCCATGCCCGTGGCCTGCGAGAAGCCGATCCCCACCACGATCTGCGCGCCGCGTCGCGCCATGTTGCGCAGCGCCTGCTCGCGCTGCGCCTCGGTCGTCACCTCGAACTCGCGATAGGCGATTCCCGTCTCTTTCTTGAAGCGCTCGGCCCCGTTGTACGCGGCCTCGTTGAAGGACTTGTCGAACTTCCCGCCCATGTCGAAGACGACGGCCGGGGCGAACTCCTGGGCGGTTGCACCCGACCCGGCCACGGTCAGGGCGACGAGCGCGAGGATGGCAACGGCGAGTCTCGAGAGATTCATCATCGTCTGCGCTCCCTGTGTCGCTCGGGTCCCCATCCCTCACACGGTCCGGCCCCGCCGGCGCCTGCGATCATACCCGAGCGCTGTCGTCTGACTAAGTGGGGGGCCCCGACATGGCCCCCCACGCCCCCCAATGCTCGGAAACGCCCCGGCGAAGCCGGGGCGCTCCTCGACCCGCCGCCCAACGTTCGGAAACGCCCCGGCGAAGCCGGGGCGCTCCTCGACCTGCGCCGCGTGCGTCGCCTGGCGGCGTCGGCGCGATTCGGCTACGCTCGGGGCTCCCGTGGACACCAAGGCGCGGATCTACATGGCGAGTCCCCTGGGATTCTCGGAAGCCGGGCGCCAGTTCTATACCGCCGTCCTCGTCCCGTTCGTGAGCGGTCTCGGGTACGAGATCCTCGATCCGTGGGTGCTGACCGATCCCCGGAAGATCGAGGCGGTCCAGAAGATGCCGTATGGGCCGGAGCGCCGGGACGCGTGGCTCCAGCTCAACAGGGAGATCGGCGCCAACAACCGGGCGGCGATCGACCGCGCGCACGGGGTGGTCGCCGTGCTCGATGGCGTCGACGTCGACAGCGGCACCGCCGCAGAGATCGGCTACGCGTTCGCTCGCGGGAAGCTCATCGTCGGCTATCGGGGGGACTTCCGCCTGAGCGCCGACAACGAGGGGAGCACCGTCAACCTGCAGGTCGAGTTCTTCATCCGTGAGAGTGGCGGGACCATCGTGACGCGCTACGAGGATCTCGACGCCCCGCTGCGCCCGTTGCGTTCCCGCCCGGCGTGACAGGAGGAGACAGATGATCGGCGCACGCACGTACAGCAAATGGCTCGTCGTCCCCTTCCTGCTCGCGGTGCTGGCAGTGAGCACTCCGGCGCTGGCTCAGGACGCCCCCGCCCACGACCTCCTCAACGCCGTCCTGTGGACTCAGCGGTCGGTCGAGTTCAAGGCCAACGCGCTCGCGGCGTTCGCGCTGGCGCGGATCCGTCTCGACCAGGCGCTGGCCGATCCGAACTGGACCGGCGCGCCGAAAGAACAGACGGGCGCCTACCAGTGGCTTCCGCCGGCTGTGATCCTCGACATCGACGAGACGATCCTCGACAACTCGGGCTACCAGGCGTGGATGGTCCTCAAGGACACGACGTTCGAGCCGAAGACCTGGACCGCGTATGTCAACACCGTGACGTCACTCCCCATCCCCGGCGCCGTGGAGTTCACCGAGTACGCGGCCGCGAGGGGCGTGAAGGTGTTCTACATCTCCAACCGCACGGCCGAGGAAGAGCCGGCCACCCGCAAGAACCTCGAGAAGTTCGGCTTCCCCGTCGACGACAAGATCGACACCGTGCTGACGGCCCGGGAGCAGCCGAACTGGGGCTCGGCGAAGGGGACGCGCCGCGCGCACGTCACGAAGAACTACCGCGTCCTGCTCAACCTCGGCGACAACTTCGGTGACTTCGTCGACGAGTACCGCGGCAACGAGGCCGACCGCCTCAAGGTGCTGGAGGAGCACAAGGCTCGCTGGGGACGCGAGTGGATCATGATCGCGAACCCGGCCTACGGATCCTTCGAGTCCGCGCCGTTCGGCCATGACTTCAAGAAGTCGGACGCCGAGAAGCGGAAGGCGAAGCGGAGCGTGCTGGACGCGTGGCCGGGGCCGTGAGTCACGGTGCCGGTCTGGCCCTCGGCAGCGAAGATGCTCGCGCCGGGTGATTCACTGGCCGCGACTCGTCGGGTCCACGCCGGCAAAGGTGAGAAAGTCGGTCATCTGAAAATCTCCGGTGACCCGACGGCTCATCGTCGGCAATGTCGGCCGCCAGCGCGGGGCCGCCCACGCATAGGACTCGCGGTCCAGCTGAATGAGCCCGATGATGACCTCGCCGACGATTCGGCCGCCAACCGGCCCCAGGCGTAGGCCGCCTTCCATGACCTGGGCTTCCTTCAGGACGTAGTACCAGAGCGGTGTGGACTCATCGAGGCCCAGGCCATAGCCGCTCAGCTCACCCAGGTCCGCTTTGGACAGCACCGGGACACCCATGACCCGGGCGATGCTCTGGCCTGACGGCAGTAGCCAGGTGAGGTGACGGAGCAGATTGCGCTGTGGAAGGGCCGTGGGAAGGTCGCCCGTGGCGATCGCGGCAAGCGGCAGGTCGAACAGCGGCGTAGAGATCCTCGCATCGATCAACTTGTTCGGTTTCACGTCTTCCCCGAGGGTTCCTGTCTGGCCGCCTGGTCGAGGAATTCCGCCAAAATCGAAGAACGTCTGCCAGCCGATGAAGCGCCGGGGCGCACGCGCACCACCACGGAGATCGACGGGGTCGGTTGCACCTTCCGCCGCGAGGTCAAAGATCATGCCGAAAAACGGCTGCCCGTTGTCCCCTGCCAAGTTCGCCCGGTAGGAGGGCCGCACCAACGTATGGCCGAAGCGGTACGCAGCGCCCTGGAACTCGACCGGAATCTGCGCCACGCGGGGCCGGTAGAATCTCCGGCCGTGCCCGAGGATGTCCTCGATCATGGCCTGGCCGATGAAGAGCGGCAGGAACTCGTGAATGATCATCCACTGGTAGTGCCAGGTGGTGAGTTGCCGCGCGCGGTGGAATACCTCGTCGGGCTTCTCGTGAGGTTCGTCTGCCCTGATGAAGTCGACGGCCTTGTTGTGGAAGCTGAGGAAGGCGGCATGGAGCCCGCTGATCATGAGGTTCTCATCGTTGCGGGGATCGGCGATGATCGCCGTGCCATTGCCGTCGCGGGGCACGTCCTCGAAGAGGCCGCCGGTCTCGATCGCGAACTTGGTCGGGTGACGATGGAAACGGCCTCTCTTCGACCACACGTACAGCTCGGGATCCGCGAGCGGCCCTCCGCCATACACGGAGTCGAGGTCGAGGGCTGGCGTGCGGGAGTTGGGTGAATCCTCCGGGTCCGTCGGCACGCCGAGCCGAGACGTCAGGTCGAAGGTCATGTCGTGATCCATGAACTGGCCCATGAACGTCGTCCCGGCGGTGTGCGTGAGGTTGTTGGGATTGTTCACGCTGAGCGCGGGGTCGACGATGAGGGCCACGGGTCCTGCGGCCAGATCGTCTTTGGCGTCCATGACGCCCCCAGGCTTGCCGATGTCCCGCAAGGCGTCCGCCAGCGCAGAGCTCGGTCCTGCGAACGGAGGGAGCTCGGGGAAGATGCGACCGAACCGGTCGTCGCGGATGACAAAGCGGCGAGGGCGGGGCCGCGCGTGAGCATGGCCGGCCCTGAACAGGTCCGAAGCACTGGTCGCGACCGCGCCGGCGCCGATCGCCGCGAGGAACGTTCGCCGACTGATTCGACCCGACTGACTCGTGCTCATCGACATGCCCACCACCCGCGACCTTCTTCCCGGCCGGACAGGGGGTCAGCCCCGTTGAAGTATCAGGACTACCGCCGCAAGGTGCCTTGATCTCCTTTCCCGCTGAAGACCGCCTTGCTATATGGGCGTGACGTCGGCGTGCCATCGCACGGCACAGCCATCGGCGGGTTCCGACCGCTCCACTCGTAGCCCTGCCTTGACGGCGAAAGCGGCACCCGCCAAGATCCAGGAACCGTGCTGGCCAGGCAGAGGATCCGACCGCGCCGCCGGTCGGGAAGGCCACCGTTCGTCGGTCGAGCCGCGGAGCTCCGCCGGCTGATGCAATCCCTCCGCGCCGCCGCCCGAGGGGATGGCCAAGTAGCCATCATCACGGGTGCGCCCGGGCTCGGGAAGACGCGCCTCGCCTGCTGGCAGGACGGCGATGCTCCCCCGCTGTGGCCGTGGCAAGCGATCTTGCGCGCTCTCGGTGTACCGGAGCACATGCTCGTGGAGCGGCTGGGGGAGACCCCCCACGACCGATTCGCGCGGTTCGTCGCCGTACTCGACCACCTGCGTGCCCTGTCGCGCGAGGCCCCGATCGTGGCCGTCCTTGACGATGCCCACATGGCCTATCCGGCGACCCTGCTGCTCGCGCGCTTTCTGGCGCGCGAACGGCGAGGGCTGGGGCTCCTCCTAGTGCTTACCCGGCGTGATGAGATCGAGAAGGTCGAGGTCCGCGACCTGCTCGCGGAGCTGGAGGGGGACGCCACGTGGATCGGGCTGCAGGGCCTCGCCGAGCCGGCGGTCCGGGCGTATCTCGTGGGCTGCGGAATCCGGGCGGTGACGCCGGAGGTCATCGAGGCCGTCGGCGCGATCACGCGAGGCAATCCGCTCCATCTCCGGAGCGTGGCGACCCGAAGCGCGTTTGGCGGCAACCTGCTCGCGGGCCTGGAGCGCGCGACCGAGGATCTCCTGGCGCGGCTTTCGGCAACCCACCGCCGGCTCGTAGCCGTCGGTGCCGTCCTCGGTCTCGGCATCACGGTCGACGAGGTCGCCAGGGTCGCCGACGCGTTGCCCGTCCAGGTCACCGAGGCGCTGTCGCGTGCGCGAGCGCTCGGCCTCGTCGAGGGGATGCCACCAGGTCCGATCGCCTTCGTCCACCACCTGGTACGGGAGTCCGTCCTCGCCGCGTTGCCCCCGGACGACTGCCTTGAAGCCCAGGCGCGCGCCGCGGCCGCGTTCGTGGGCTCCGACCCGGAGCGAATGCTCAGGCGCGCCCACCACGCACTGGCGGCGGCGCCACGTTCGGAGGCCGACGCGGTTGCGGCGGTGCGGATCGTCCAGGAGACCGCCGCGGCGCTTGTCGCTGCTGACGGCTTCGAGGCCGCGGCTGCCCTGCTCGCGCCGGCGGTCGAGCTGCACGCCACGATCACCACTCCGGCGATCCCGGCGGCACCGCTCGTGGTCCAGTGGGCAGAGACGGTCCTCGCCTGCGGGCGGCTGACGGAGGCACGCCCGCTGTTTCAGCGGGCGGCGACGCTGGCCGAGGCTGATGACGACGTGTGGTCGCTGGCGCGGGCCGCGCTTGGTCTGGGCGGTGTCTGGCTGCGGGACCACCGGCTGACGGATGAGACGGTGCGCGTGCAGACCCTGCAGCAACGCGCGCTCGCCGCGCTGCCGCCCGAGGCCGACGTGCTCAGAGTACGCCTCATTGTGCGCCTGGCCGCGGAGAACGCCTACCGCGGGGGGTCGATCGACCCCCTCCTCCGCGCGGTGGACGACGCGCGGAGGACAGGCGATCCCCGCGCGCTCGCCGAGGCGCTGTCGCTGTGCCATCACGCCTTGCTGAGCCCGGAACACAACGGGCGGCGACTGGAGATCGCCGAGGAGCTCATTGCCGCAGCGGTGGCGGCGAGGGACGGCCTGCTGACCCTCATTGGACTGTGCCGGCGCACCGCCGATCTCTTCGTCCTGGCGGACGCCCGGGCCAGGGCGGCGCTGGAGGAGCTGCGCGTCCGCGCCGACGCGCTCCAGTGCCGCAGCGTCCTCTACATCGTCCGCGCCATGGAGGTGATGCTCGGCATCCGCGCGGGCCGGCTCGCCGAGGCGGAGGCCGCGGCCGCGGCGTGCCTGGCCTTCGGCCTCGAGGTGGGGGATCCCGACGCGCTGGCCTACCACGGCGTCCAGCTCACCGCGATCCGGGTGTTCCAGGGGCGCGAAGCGGAGCTCGCAGACGTCGCCGCTTCGATCGCGGCGTCGCCGACGCTCGTCCACGAGCGCGAGCGGGGGTTTGCGCTCGCCGCCACGTTGTTGGCATTGCGGGCGGGACGCCCCGACGGGGCCCACGCGGCGCTCGAGCAACTGCGCTGCGAGAGCGTTGGCAGCCTGCCCCTGTCGAGCAGCTGGCTCGCGTCGATGCTCGTGGTCGCCGAACTCGCCGCGGCGCTCGACGACGCGGACATCGCGCGGGCCGCCTATGACGCGCTCCTGCCCTTTGCCGAGGTCCCGATCATCGTGTCGCTGGCCGTCGTGTGCTTCGGATCGGTGCATCGAGTCCTGGGACTCGCCGCACTCACCTGCCGCGACCACGATCGCGCCGTCGATCATCTGGCGTCGGCGGTGACCGCCAACGAGCGGCTCGGTCACCGGCCGGCGGCGATCCAAGCCCGGGCCGAGCTGGGCCTGGCGCGCATCCGGCGAGGCGGCGATGGCGATGTCCTTCGCGGTCGCGCGCTTGTCGAAGAGGCCATTGCCGCAGGGGAGGCCGCTGGAATGAATGCCCTGGCGGCTCGGTGGCGCGCCGCTCTGGCGGCGAGCTCGGCACGCCGCCGCACCGAGAGCCTGGCGACGATGACGCCGGCAGCTCGTTCCGGATACTGGCACGTGGCCGTGGGCGACGAGAGGGCCACGGTCGCCGACCGCGTCGGGGTCAGATATCTCGCGGTGCTCGTCGCCTCCCCTGATCGACTGATCGCGGCGTTGGCCCTCGTCGCCGATCACCGCGACGACGTCCCGGCTGCTGGCACGCAGCGCGTCCTGGATCAACCCGCGCTGGACGCGCTCCGGGTTCGCATCAAGCATCTCCGGCAGCAGCTGGTGCTGAGCACTGCGGAAGAGGAGGAGCTCGAGGCGCTGGCGCGAGAGCTCGCGCGCGTACTCGGTCTCGGCGGTCGCTCCCGCGCATTCGCCGACGCTCCCGAACACGCGCGAACCGCCGTGCGCAAGGCGATCAAACGGGCCATCGAGCAGATCTCGGCGGCGAATCCTGCCGTGGGCCGCCACCTGGTGGCCCGGGTGTCGACCGGCACGTTGTGCTGCTATCGCGCGGCGGATTAGGCAGCGCCGGTCTACTTTCTGGAAGGCTCGGTGAACGCTCGCAGACGCGCGGTGGCGTGACGGTCGGGAGTTTCGCCAGGACCTCGGCCGCCGGCCTGACCTGGACGAACCGCGGAGTCCGCCGCTGGCGGCCGGGCGTTGCGGGTGGCCGGCGAGGTAGTCGGTGTACGTTCCGGGAACGACGGCAATATCGGGCTCCGGCTCCGAGTCCTCGTCCAGCGCGATCGGATCCTGCGTTCGCGCGATCCAGCCAGGCGGGAGCGCCGACAGGGGATCGCGGGGAGAATCTGCGACGGGCGATCGGGTACTACGAGGCGGCGCTGCGCGTATACACTGAGCGCGACTTTCCAGTTGATCGGGCGATCACGCAGGACAACCTCGAGATCGGGCGCACCTCCGTCCGCAGCAAGTCCAGCACCCGCGCCTTCAGCTCCTGCAGCCGGCCGTCCCGCGACAGCTCTGTCAGCGACCGCGGCCGCGCGCCTTCCACCGCATAGGCGGCCAGGATGCGGCCCGGCCGCGCGCTCATGGCCAGCACGCGGTCCGAGAGCAAGAACGCCTCGTCGATGTCGTGCGTGATGAGCAGGACCGTGCGGCGCGTCTCGACCACGATGCGGGCCAGCTCCTCCTGCAGGTAGCTGCGCGTCAGCGCGTCGAGCGCGCCGAACGGCTCGTCGAGGAGCAGGAGCTGGGGCTCGGTGGCGAGCGCGCGAGCCAGGGCCACGCGCTGCTGCATCCCGCCGGACAGCTCGTGGGGGTGCCGGTCGGCGAACCCCGCCAGGCCGACAAG
>WNGB01006264.1_pt1 | contig 17557 bp, 10 predicted proteins | sample 5400681 | NCBI WGS metagenome assembly WNGB01 (sample SAMN13153367, study PRJNA577476) | soil metagenome | isolation source: 115 cm soil or saprolite under grassland replicate 2 | place: USA:California | collected 2016-06-15 | reverse complement strand
ACGTACAGGCCCCAGAACCGCCAGTCCTTCTCGGCCTTCGCCTTGACGTAGAGCCTCCGCTGCAGGTCTTGCAGACTGATGGGCGCCGCTGTCATGGCGCCCCTGCCTCCCATGTGGGCGGAGACACTGCGCACCAGTAGGGTCCCTTCGCTCCACGGGCATTACCCCGCTTCGTCGCTACTCCGGACCCATCCGTCACCCTCTCGCCGTCCGCCCACTTCCCAGGGTCACTGGTTATAGATTGGACATGGCTCCGCCGCTTTCGCGGCGGGGCGAGGAGGGCTTCTCCAGTCGCTCGACGTGTCCTCGTCACCGTGCCGTCGCTATCACCCCGCCGGAGCGTCCCGCCGCATCAACCAGGTGCGACGAGCCGTGCTGCCTTCGCCTCTCAACCGTGAGGCTCGGCCTCCGGGGCTCAAGTATTTCGGGGCCACCTGTGCGTTCACTTCCGTTACGGCCCGGGGACTCACTCACCATCCTTTCGATGGCTTGGTCGGTGGGCTTCAGAGTCTCGGTTTCCCTCCACCCTGCCACCCGAGTTACGGGGCTCTGGCTCTTACCCCGGCGGGGCTGACTCCCGCTGAACACGTCAGCTTTCTCTGGACGCACGGTTGATGACCAGCTCGAACGTCTTCGGCTGCTCCAAGGGGAGGTCACCGACCTTGGCGCCTTTCAAGATCCTGTCGACGTAGCCTGCGGCGCGGCGGAACAGGTCAGGCACGTTAGGCGCATAGGACATGAGGCCGCCAGCTTCCACGGCCTCTCGCCCGGCGAACATCGTCGGCAGGCGGTTCTTTGTCGCGAACTCCACGATAATGGGTCGATACGCGGTACTCTGCTGGCGGGTCAGCGCACGCGGTAGGACTGGACCAGCCTGCGGCCGGTGCGGTCGATCTCGAGCACCACCGTCGCCCGGTCGGGATCGCGCTGGAGCGTGGTGATCACGGCGACCAAGCCTGTCGGAGGATAGCCGTTGACGCGGACGATGGTGTCGCCAGCCTCGATGCCGAGAGCCCGGGTGCGGCGGGGATCGGTCACGACGAAGCCATCCGCGCTGAGAATGCCCTCGATCAACTCCGACGTCACGGCGAATCGGCGGTCGCCGCGCGAGACGAATGGATTGAGCGGCGTGACCGACGCTCCGCCACCCAGGAGGGTTGTGAAATCCAGCGCCGCCTCGGATGTCTGCGACTGCCGCGGCGCAGCTCGCGTCCCCGGCGCACTCTGGGCCTTCGCGCTCCGGCCCACCTGCAGCGTGGGGGCCAGGGACGGCGAAATCGCTTCGCGAGGCTTGAGGGCGAAGGCAACGACGAGCAGCATTCCGCCCAGCAGCAGGCATATCACCGCCGCGGCTCTGATCCGCCGCACGTTTTTCCCACGCATGACGGCGAGCCCGATGATTGCCGCGAGGCCGACACCTGCGAGCCCAATGGCGACAGAAGGCCGATCCATCGCAAAGCCCGCGCCGAAGGCGACCGGACCCAGCAGGGCACGAACGCCCGCGGCCAGGAACGGCTCCCGCGCGATCGCGCGGGCCAGCGGGGGGCTCAGCCGGTAATACGCGCCTACGAGCACGCGCCCGGGAGCATGGGTCAAGAGCGCGCGGTCCCGGAACCGCCGGAACGTCTCCACCTCCCGCGCAAGCGGCGAGCCGAAGGCGGCAGTAGCGATCAGGCAGCCCCCGCCGGAGCTCCCGCCATTAGCCGCGATCCCGCCATTAGCCGCGATCCCGCCATCAGCCGCGACGGCTGCCTCGCCCAGCTTGACGACAAAGGCGTCGCGCCCACCCGACCAACTCGCCTGAAACGTGCCGGGCGTCGTGGGGAAGTCGTTTTGGCCGCTGCCCTCCGTAATCCCTGTCACCCAGAGGCTGCTGCCGCGGACAGCGATGGCCTGACCGAAGTCGTTCTGGTGCCCCCCGAACGAGATAAAGGAGAGCCTCTCGCCAATCACTGAGCGTGTCTCGACGGTGACGTCGGTGGGAGAAGGCGAGCAGGTGAACCCCGTGCACACGGTGACGACGACGCTGCCGACGAGATAGGTCTGGCCCCGCTCGTCGAGCGCGACCCCCGCCGGCATCGCCTTCCCAGTGTTCCGCGACCAGTCAATCGCGCTGCCGTCGGCCGCCAGCCGGAGCACGAAGCCCTCCGTGTCGGGGGTGCCCGTGAAGTGGTCGCCGCCGGTCGCGGGAAAGTTATTCGAAGCGGTGCTGCCGGCCACATGCGGACGTCCCTCGGCATCAACGGCGATGCCCATGCCGACATCCGTGTCGATGCCGCCGAGATACGTGGCCCAGCCGAGTGCGGCGTTGGCGTCGATCCTGGCCGCGAAGGCGTCCACGACGCCGCCGCCGAAATTGGGCCGCAGGCTTCCGGGCGTGGTCGGGAAGGCCTCCTGAGCCGCGCCCGTAACGTACGCGTTGCCGGTGTCATCGAGAGCGATGGCATTCGCGACATCGTCTCCGGTGCCGCCGAGGAACGTCGAGTACTCGACGAGCCCCTGGGGACTCAGCCGGGTGATGAACGCATCGCGGGGGCAGAGGAGGGGGCTCTCTTGGCACAGTGCCCCTCCGCCACCGCCAAGCAGAGGCTGCGACGCGCTGACGATCGGGAAATCAGGGGACCGGGTACCGCCGGCCACGTGGGCCCGTCCGGCCGCGTCCACGGCGATCCCGAAGGCCTCATCGCCGTTCCTGCCGCCCAGGTACGTGGCGTAGACGAGCGTACCCGCGGGACTGAGCTTGACCACGAAAGCGTCGAAGTCGCCGCCGTGCTGCGACTGAAAGGCGTCCACCGTGATCGGGAAGTCCGTGGAGTCGGTGAAGCCGGCCACGTAGGCGTTGCCGCTGGGATCGAGGGCGATGCCACGGCCGCCGTCGGTGCCGCCACCGCCGATGTAGACCGAGTAGACGAGAGCCTGGCCGGTGGCATCGAGCTTGGTCACGAAAACGTCGATCGACGGTTCTTGAACAGTGAAAGTGCACGTCGTGTCACTGGTCCCATTGCTGTCGCCGGTCACAGCGATCCCAAACCCCTGGTCAGTCGAGTCACCACATCCCCCAGGGAACGTGCGGGCGGGGCCAGGCGCCACGTGCGAGCCGTCAGTCGTCGGAAAGTTGTCGGAATTCGTGTCACCGGTCACGTAGCTGTTGCCCGCGCTGTCGACTGCGATGGCAAACGCCTGATCGGTCCTGCTTCCCCCGAGATAGGTAGCCCAGGTGATGACGGGATCGATCACCAGCGCGCGCGAGCGGTCGTAGGGCCCGAGCCGAAAGCCGGCCTCCTTGGGGCGACGTGTGCTCCACGCCGCCGAGACCGCGTGACGAACGCCGTCGATCTCCTGATAGGCCACCGGCCGGCCCAGCCGGACCGCGGCCCCCTCGGTCGAGAGCACGAGATCCCCGGCATCGTCCACGGCCACGCTCTGCACCCCATCGAACGCGAGGCGGATCGCGGCGGGATCGGCGTCAGGCCGAACCAGGAACTCCTGCTCGAACCGCGATTCGGTGGCGGTCCTGTAAATGGCGTCGATGCCCGGGTACGCCTCGCGGTAGGCGACGCGCGCGTAGGTGGGCACGCCGGTGCGCCACCCGGCGGGGTCGCGCCCGCGGAGGTAGTGGATACGGCCGGGTAGGGGCTCGAGGCCAGTCACCTCCACGTCCGGCCGCGCACCCCGAAGACGCACGCGCACGGCCTGCCCGGTGCCGCGATCGGCCAGGACCGCCTCTGCTCCCGTGATGAACAGGGCATACCCTGCCCCGCGCGCCAGGAACTTCACCCGGGGATCGACCTGCCCATGGTTCGCCTCGAAGACGATCGGCAACGGTGAACGAGCGGCGCCGGAGTTGGAAGGCGAGCCGGGCAACGGCTCGGCGGCGACCAGCGAGGCCAGCACGAGCGACCACGCCGCGCCCGCGGCAGCAACGTTTCTGCGGATTGGAGTGGCCATGTTCGTACTGATGAGACTCTGTCGCGACCGAGTTCTTGCCTTTGACGATCAGACTGTCAGTTGGCGGGAACGGGCTCGAGGTCGAGGCCTTCGTCGCGGCGACCGTGGCCCAGTTCGGCGGCGTCGACATCCTCGTGAAGAACGCCGGTCCGGTTCGCCCCACACCACCGGCGAGGCCACCACCCTCTGGCCTTAGCCGGACGGGTGTCCCCGTAGGCGTATGCGGAGGCGCGTCCGCACCGAGACCGCCCCACCTATTGTTGACAGTCCGGCCCGACTGGCCTAGGGTGCGATCCAAGAAACGTTCCGCTCGGATGTCTATAGGGACAGGGGGAGGGACTGCCATAGTGCACCTGGGCACCCGACCGAGGTCCTTGACCGGCCTCGCGCTGACGCTTGTCCTTGGCCTCCTGGCCCCTGCGTGTCAGAGTGCCATGTCCATCGAGGAGGCCAAGAAGGTCACCGCGACCTTCAGCGGGGCCAGCTTTGTCCCTCCGCCCCGGACGATCAACGACGTCACTGCGATCCTCGACCAGCAGAAGCGCTCCGATCCTGAGGCCAGCGCCCGTCGGCAGGCCGATAAAGCGCCGCCGAACACGACCGATCGCGCCACCCTCGCCGAGTTCTATTTCAAGCGGGGGCGCGCCGCAGAGGAAATCGGGCGCGCCAAACAGGAGATCGGTGATCTGACGAAGGCCTTGGAGTACGCTCGCCCGGGAGTCCCCCCGCCTCGCCACGAAATCCTCTATTACCTCAGCATGGCGGAGATAAGGGGTGGCAGCTTTTCGCGCGCGATCGAACACCGCCGCAAGGCGCTCCAGGAGGTTCCATCCTTGAGCTGGCTGCTCAAGTACAATTCCGGTCTGGTCGTGATCTACGCCTTCCTGGGTGACCTGAAAGCGGCCGAGGAGGCGCTTGCCGAGAGTTCCAGGGTGTATCACGAATGCGTCAGGACGGGTACCAAGTCTCCGGAATCGCAATCGGCTCATGTGGCGTATCTCGCCCAGGCGCAGGCGGTGTTGCTGGAAGCTAGAGGGAAGCATGCCGAGGCCGAGGGGTTGTACCGCGGAGCCGTTGCAGTGTTGGCGGGCGATCCGGTCTACGGCCGACACACGTGGCTAGACCTGGAGCATTGGTTTCTCGCCCGGACCCTGATCCGCCAGGGCCGGCTCCTTGAGGCCGAGAACGAGGCGCGGAAGGCCTTGCTCGGCGCGCTCGCCAAGCGTGGTCGGTACTCGCCCCACACCGCGTGGATGCTCGGCAGCCTGGTGTGGGTTCTCCGCGAACAGGGTCGCTACCGCGAATCGGAGACGCTCGCCCGCGCGGCCATCGAGATCTACAAAAAGACCGGGGCAGGCACGGACTCCCTGCTGTTCGCCCAGGCCCGGGAGCAGGTGGCCGTGGCCCTCGAGTTGCAGGGCCGCTACCAGGAGGCCCTAGCGGAGTACGAAGCGATCCGCGTCGGCCTCAGCAGCGACCCCAAGTCCCTCAGCGCACTTCTCGGTGGCCACGTCGGCTATGCCGAGGTCTTGCTCAGAACCGGACACGTCGATCAGGCGCTCGAGCGCCTTGACGTCGCGCTAGAACGAAGTAAGAGGGTCGTGGGTGAGGCCCACCGAAACACCGCCGAGATCCGCGGCTCCCTCGCCCTGGCCTACGCGGCGAAAGGCGATGCCTCACGGGCCCTCCGCGAATTCCGCGAAGCCACCCCCTCCTTGCTTACGCGCTCACCCGATGTTGACGACGAGGCCACGAGACCGTTGGCGGCTGACCACCGCCTCATCGCCCTGCTGAGCTCGTACGTCGGCCTTCTCGCCGACATCACGGGCACGCCACTCGAGCGCGAGGCGGGCATTGACGCGAACGCGGAGGCTTTCCGTCTCGCCGACGTCGCGCGAGGGCGCTCGGTGCAGCGCGCGCTGAACGCCAGCGCGGCGCGCGCTGGCGCTACGAGCCCGGCGCTGGCCGACCTCGTTCGCCGAGAGCAAGACGCCCGGAAACAAATCAATGCTCTCTATGCCCTCCTCGCCAATCTCCTCAGCCATCCCAGCGATCAGCAGGATCCAAAGGTGGTGGGAGACCTGAGAGGCCGGATCGAGGCCTTGCGGCGCGCCCTTGAGGCACTTACCGCGGAGATCGAGAAAGAGTTTCCCGCGTATGCCAAGCTCATCGATCCGAAGCCCGTCACCCTGGACCAGGCTCGGATGATGCTTCGGTCGGGCGAGGCCCTGATCGCCACGCTGGTCACGCAGGAGCGGACCTACGTCTGGGCCGTGCCCCAGAGCGGACCTGTCGCGTTCGCCGCGGTTGCCATGAGCGCCAAGGCGATCGAGGAGACGGTCGCCACGCTCCGCAAGGCCCTGGAGCCCCACGCGAAGACCTTGGGCGACATCCCCGACTTCGACCTGGCCCTGGCGCATCGTCTGTACAGCGCGATCCTTGAGCCGGTGCGCTCCGGCTGGCAGGAGGCGCGAAGTCTCCTCGTCGTTCCGCATGGCCCGCTGGGACAACTCCCCCTGGCGCTGCTGCCAATCAGTCCCGTAGGCCTGCCGCCGGAGTCTGGCGCGATGTTCTCCAACTACCGCCAGGTGCCGTGGCTCGTTCGGAGTCACGCGGTGACGATGCTCCCCTCTGTGGCCTCGCTGGGCACGCTCCAGACGATGCCTCCCGGCGACCCGAGCCGCCGCCCATTCGTGGGCTTTGGCGATCCCTACTTCAGCAAGGAGCAGGCCGCGCTCGCCGCCGACGAGAAGGCAACCCGAGCCTCCGCTAGCGAGACCCGGCAGCGCGACGTCGTCGCGGTGAGCACTCGGGCGGTGCCCATCAGGTTCCGCAGCTCGCCCGTGGGCGTCGACTCGAGCCAGCTCGCCACGCTTCCACGGCTGCCCGACACGGCCGAGGAGATCCGCGCCCTCGCCATGGCGACAAATGCCGACCTGGCGCGCGATGTCTTCCTCGGCGCCCGCGCCAATGAAAGGACCGTGAAGACGCTGGACCTGGCGGGCTACCGGATCGTCGCCTTCGCCACGCACGGGCTCGTGCCCGGCGACCTTGACGGCCTCACTCAGCCTGCACTCGCCCTGTCGGCCCCGGATGTGGCGGGCGTAGATGGCGACGGATTACTCACCATGGACGAGATCTTGGCGCTACGTCTGAACGCCGACTGGATCGTGCTGTCCGCGTGCAACACCGCCAGCGGCCAGGGTGCGGGCTCCGACGCGGTTGCCGGCCTGGGGCGGGCCTTCTTCTACGCGGGCGCCCGCGCGCTGCTCGTGAGCAACTGGCCCGTGGAGACCACGTCGGCGCGCGTGCTCACGACGGATCTCTTTCGCCGCCAACAGGGCGACGGGGCGGCGGGCCGCGCCGGGGCTCTCCAGCAGACCATGAACTGGATGATTGACCGGGGAGAATTCGTGGACGCCGCGAGCGGGAAGGTGATCTTCAGCTACGCCCACCCGATCTTCTGGGCGCCGTTCACGCTGATCGGCGATGGGGGCGCTGAGGCCTCGGCGAGGTAAGACCGAGCGAGGAGCAGTTCAGCGCGGCAGCAGCTCGCGGACGTGCTGGACGGAGACGGCGAAGTACACGCCCTCGGTCTCCGTCGCCGAGCCGACCACGATGCCGACGACCGCGCCCTCGTCGTTGAGCAGCGGGCCACCGGAGTTGCCGGGATTGACGGGGGCTTGCGTCTGAATCGCGGTCGCGCTTCTTTGGATTCCATCTTGATACTGCCACTGGTAATCCTGCCGAATCTGGGACACGACGCCCTGGCTGAAGGACCAGAGGTAGGTCTTCGGATGACCGATCGTGAACACTTCCTGGCCAACGTTGGGCATCAGGCTGGCCAGTGGGATTACCGTAGCGGTCTGCGGCATCAGCTGGGCGAGCTGGATGTGGGCCAGGTCGCGTCGCTGGTTCCGCTGGAGAACCTTGGCGAGGAGGAAGTTGCTTTTGGCGGGGCGGACGCCGTTGGACGGCTTGAACCACACCGCGACCCACTCGTCACCGCGAGCCTTGTGCGCATCGCGGACGATGTGCTCGTTGGTGACGATGTCGCCCTGCTCGGAGACGACGACGCCTGTACCGACCGTATTCGTCGAGGCGATGAGGACGACGCCATTGACCCGCTCGCGGTAGACCATGGAGCCGCGAGGTGGCGCGCCCCGGAAGACCAGGGGCGGAGACGCGAAGAAGCGCTCCAGGGCCTGTTCGGGTAAGGCGCGCTCCAGATTGACGCGAACGGGCTGCAGGTCCTCGGCGGACGCCGGCAAGACCGCCACGGAGAGCAGCCCAATGCCGGCGCTCAGGCGCATGATCCGGTTCCCGCGCATTTCAGATCACCTCGCTCGTCGGAGCTGGGTGGCGACACCCTGGTACACGGGCATACCCGCGCTCTGAGTGGTGCTGGTGAAGATTCCATCGATCTCCACGGAATCGCCGAGACGCACCGTAGGCTGGCCCCACGCGAAGAGCACGTAGGTAGCGCCCGCGGTGTCCTTGAGGCTGACGACATGCGCCTCGACGCCGTTGGAGGTCGCGTCGCGGATCGAGCTGACGACTCCTGAGACCGTGCGCGGCACCTGTCGATGCATCGGCGTGAGCTGGCCCGGGCTCGAGAAGTCGACCGGCCATTCGACCGCAGCGCCTGACCGCTGGAACTTGTGAGCCGCGGCCCACGTGATCAACATCAGAACGGCCATTCCCGCGACCGCCCACGCCGGGACTCTGAACACGAGGGCCCGCCGCAGGCTTTCCACGAGGCGTGTCCAGAACCCCTTCCCCTGCTCCCGGCCGAGCAGGGTGTCGAGATTTCTCGCAAGCATGGGCGACACTCGCCCGGGTGCGGCGATGCCATGGAGATGGTCGCGGAGCTCGACGAAGCGATCGAGACAGGTCAGGCAGGCGTTGAGATGGGCCTCCACCCGTCCCCGGGCCGGGGGGTCCAGGGCGCCTGTCGCAAATTCCCCGAGGAGGGCCAGCCCGAGACATTGACTCGAGGGAAGATCGGCCTCTCGGTCCAGGTCTTCCAGCAGGCGCTGGGTCAGTCGATCGAGGCGATCCAATGTTCCTCCCCCTTCTTAGACTTCGTCTGAACCCGGATTCTTGCGGCGATCATACGCAGCCCCGCTCCCTGAGGCTCGTCCGTAGGCGGTCCAGGAGCCGCGCGATCTGAGAGGAAATCGTCCCGGGCGGCCGGCCGGTCTGCTCGACGATCTCACGCTCCTTCAGGCCGCGAGCCTTCATCAGAAAGAGCTCGCGGTCCTCTTGCTTGAGCTTGGCCACCTCTTGTCGCAGAAACTCCACGCACTCTTCATCGGCGATCCCCGAGGAGACATCGAAGGGGTCCCGCCCGGCGGGCGGTACGGCCGATTCTTCCGTACGACGCTCGGCCGAGGACTCGGTCGGGGCCCACCTGTTCCGTTCCTTCAGGAAGTCGATGGCACGATTGCGGACCACGGCCTTCAGAAAGGCGATGAACTCGCCGATCGTCTGGCCGCGGAACTGAGCGAGGCCGCCAGCATAGAGGGCGGTGAGCACGTCCGAGAGGATGTCGTCCGAATCGGCCACCGGCAGCCGGAAGGATCGGAGGGCGCGGCGGCCAATTTCCTGGAAGGGTGCCAGGAGGGCCCTCCAGGCGTCTGGATCCCCACCCCGACAGCGTCTCACCAGGTCGAGGAGATCCGCGCTGATCGCTTCCTCCGTTCACCGGCTATCTGCAATGGCAGAACTTCGCGGCCGAAGTCTAGCATTCGGGACGTTTTGAACAAAAGGTGTCGATTGAGGCAAGAAGGCCGTGCCAACAGAGTCTGTTCTAGCAGACGTACGCAGACGGTGCGAGACAGAATCTGCGGGTCGCTGAACAAAAGGGGAGGACCGGGACATGACGTGGATCAAGAGTTGGTCGGTCGGTTTGCCGATTGTCTTGCTCGTGCCTGGGCTCGCGATAGCGCAGCTCAAGGTCGAGCCCGTGAAGCCGGAGCCGGCGTGATGCGGCGGCTCGTTCAGCCTGACGCGGGGCTGGCTGTCCCGGGCAGGGGTTGTCCGCGCTGTCTCTGAGGGAGCTTCCGAGAATACGCTCCCCAGGTGACTGCCGCGTGCCGTCGTCGCCGATCCAGTAAGGAGACGGGTCGCACAAGAAAGAGAAGGAGGATGACATGAATAGGAAACGCTTGAAACTGGTGCTTATCGCGGATTTCGTCCTGTGCCTTGCCCTGCTTGCGCCGGGGCACTCCCAGGCGGCCGATCAGGGCTTCACGACTCTGGACGTGAACGGGGATCAGGCGCGCATCTATCGAGACGAGTTTGGAGTTCCACATATCTTGGCGGACACGAACGCGGGGCTGTTCGAGGGCTACGGCTACGCCGTCGCCCAGGACCGCCTGTGGCAAATCGAGCTGAACCGCCGTATCGCACGCGGTCGCCTCGCGGAGATCTTCGGGGCGAGCTTCCTCGCCGCGGACCGCGCGCAGCGCACGCGCTTCTACACGGACGGTGAGCTCAACGCCCAGTTCGGGCTTCTGACCGCCGAGGAACAGGGAATCTTTGCGGCCTATGCCCAGGGCATCAACCGCTACATCAACGAGGTCGTCGCTCCCGACCCGGCAAGCCGGTTGCCCTTCGAGTTTCACCAACTGGACATGGGTCTACCCGAGCCGTGGACCACGCTCGACGTCGTCGCCTTCGCCGTGGATCAGGCCCAGCGCTTCTTCGAGCGTGATACGAGGGACCGACTCAATCAGTCGATCCTCAACAACCTGATCGCGAAGCACGGAGTCGCCGCAGGATTCGGTGTTTTCAACGACGGCCACTGGCTGAATGACCCCGATTCGCCGGCCAGCGTCCCTGCCGAGGGACCCTTCGGAAAGAAGCAGCATCCAGTCCCGCCGGGTCTGGATGCCCAGCTCCAGGGCGCCTACGAGGACGCGCCCAACCCGGACGAAGAGGCCCAGGAGATCTGGTCGGCGCTCGGTGTGCCGAGGTCGCTCGGGAGTCACATGTGGGCGGTCAGCGCGGCGAAGAGCACGACCGGGTTCGCCCAGTTCTTCGGGGGACCCCAGGTGGCTACCGTCATCACGCCGAGGGACATCACCTACGAAATGCCCGACCGCTTCCACGAAGCGCAGCTTCACGGTGGGGAAGGCTTTAACGTCATGGGGGCGGCCTTCCCCGGCAGTCCGATGATCATGGTTGGGCGCAATGCACACATCGCCTGGAGCTTGACGACGACGTTCGCCTCCGATTCCGTGGATACCTACATCGAGACGCTCTGCGGGGGCGGCACGGGCTACCTCTTCAACGGCGTCTGCACGCCGTTCGAGACGCGCGTGGAGACCATCCTGGTCAAGGGTCAGGCCCCGGTGAGCCACACGGTTCAGCGCACGGTTCACGGCGAGGTCGTTGCGTCCGCTCCAGGTGTCCGCTTCTCTCGGAAGCGGACGCAGTTCATGCGCGAAATACAGACCATGCAGTCTTTCCTCACGATGAACCGCGTGACCAATGTGCTAGCGTTCGACGAAGTGATGAAGACGAAGATGGTCGGCGTGGTCAACATCATGTACGCCGACAAGTCGGGCAACATCGGGTATTGGCACGCGGGTGAGGATCCCGTGCGCCCGGCGGGCTTCGATCGGCGGCTGCCGCTTCCAGGGGATGGCAGCGCCGAATGGACCGGTGAGCTCGTACCGGTTGCCAGCTCGATCAACCCCACCCGCGGTTGGCTCGCGAACTGGAACAACGTGCCGACGGGCGATTACGAAACGGGCGACCAACAGTGCTTCGGCCGACACGGTCGCGTTCGGGATATCGAGGAGCACCTCGCGACGCCTGGGCTGATCTCGCCAGAGGACATGCTGGGCATCGCGATGGACATTTCGCGGTCCAAGCAGGGGCGGGGGAAGGAGGCGCGGTATCTCCTGCCGTACTTGCTCTCCGGCGTCGCCGCAGTCCCGCCGACGCATCCTTTGGCGCCGCAAGCGATCGAGGTGCTGAGCGCGTGGGACGGAGGGTTCATTGCGGACACGCTCGCCAGCACGACCATCGAGGCGGGGGAAGTCCTCTTCGATTCGTGGCAAACGCAGGTGATCAACAACATCTTCGCGGACGAGTTCGGCGCGGATCTCAGCCGCCTCACGAATCGACCCAATTTGCTCCTCCACATCCTCGACGACGCACTCGGTGGTGGATCGGGGGTTCCTCCGAGCCGCGACTACTTCAATGGCCAGAATCCCAACGCGGTCATCTCCAGCGCTTTCAACCAGGTGCTGACGACGCTGGGCCCCGATCCCGCTGCATGGTCGCCACCCCGGCCGAGCATCCTCTTCCGGCACACCCTCTTCCCGACCGTTCCCGCAATTCCAAGCATCCCGGTGTCGAACCGCGCGAACTACGCGCAGAGCGTCGTCCTCAGCCGCCCGATGCCCTCCGCGGTGAGTATCCTCAGCTTGGGCTCGAGCGGGTTCATTCAGCGAGGACCATCGGGCACTCCGGTTTTCGACGCTCAGTTTGCGGACCAGCTCGAGCTCTACAAGCAATTCCAATACAAACCCATGCACCTGTTCCTCGACACCCAGCTCGGCGAATAACAGGGCCAGGTCGTCGACGTCTGCCGTCGGGGCGTTCGACATGCAGCGCTCGCGGGAGTCTGGGACTGGGACACGCCCCGATCCTCGCGACCGTGATGCGCTACCCGCAGGACCAGCCCCGCGCACGGAACAACAAGGATCAGAGGCGCAGGAACCGATCAGAGAAGCATCAGAACTTCTCAGAGGGTGTTCCGGCGGGGCAGGCACGGGGCAAGTGCAGGATAACTTCGTGTCAATTCACATCATTCTCCTGCACCGAAGATCTACATCCGGAACGCTTATTCCGGGTCAACATCCGCCTGGAGGAGGATCGTCTGCGGGATCGTCAGCCCGAGGGCCTTGGCGGTCTTCATGTTGATCACCAGCTCGAACTTCGTCGGCTGCTCGACGGGCAGGTCGGCTGGCTTGGCGCCTTTCAGGATCTTGTCCACATAAGTAGCGGCACGCCGATACATATCGATGCGGTCCGCCCCATACGATATGAGACCCCCGTTGTCCGCCCAGTCCCTTGTTCCATAGATCGCCGGTAGACGACTCTTCGCTGCTAACTCTATGATTTGCTTGCGGTGAGCGGGAGAAATAAAGGGCGTTACCTCCACGCAAAGAGCATTAGCCCGTTCTTCAGTTGCGCGTCGAAATAGGCCCTCGAAATCTCTCGGTCCTCGAAACCTCATGGACGTAAGTTTTAATCCCAACGCTCGGGCCGGAGCCTCCGTGTTCTTTAGAAAGAGGTCGTGAAGAAGACTGTCCACCGGTCCCAAGACGGCGACATGAGTGAGGTTCGGAACAACCTCTTTGAGAAGCTCCAGAATTTTTCCACCCAACTGTGCGCTGATGCTTGTCAACCCGGTGATGTTCCCACCCGGCCGCGCTAAGCTGGCTATGAGCCCGGTCCCGACGGGATCGCCACTGGACGCCATGACAATAGGGATCGTGATGCTCGCCTTCCTGGCAGCCAGAGCTGGGGGCGTGCCTTCTACGACAACGACATCCACCTTGAGCCGTACAAGCTCGGCGGCGAGTTCAGGGAGCTGATCGGTCCTACCCCCTCCCCACCGGTACTCGAAAGCGATGTTCTTTCCCTCGATGTAGCCCCGCTCCTTCAGGCCCTGCCGGAATGCTTCGATGTACGACTCTGGAGGCGCTGCCGTTCGCAAGAACCCTATCCGAGGGATTTGCCCTGCTTGTTGCGCATTGGCGAGCGGCGCAGCGAAGAGACTGAGAGCCAGAATGACCGCGAGCCCGATCAGCCGCATGGGCACCTCGGTGGAGGATGGCTGGCGGGGAGTCTAGCCGAACGCTCGGACGCGCACCAGCACAGCGCCGCGCCCACACGTCACCTAGCTGGAGACAAAACACATCTTGTCCACATCTCCACGGTTATCCACAGGCGCCAGAGTTGCACGGTGTGATGCGGTCTCGCGGTCATAGTCGCCAAAAGCGACGGTCTATTCGTTCACCGCGAGCACCGACTCAATATTCGGCCATTCGATGGGGTCGCACGACAACCACGCCGTGCGCGTGGCGATCGAAGGACGGACCGTCGGCTACCTGAGCCGGGACGACGCGCGCCGTTATCGAGCCCGCCTGGCCGAGGCCGGACTCAAGGCCATGGTCGCGACCTGCGCCGCCGTGATCGTCGGCGGCTGGGACCGGGGCGGTGGAGATCGCGGCCACTTCGGCGTTCGCCTCGACATCGACCTCGATGGCGCTGACTCCCTGGCGCCCACGCCCAGCGCCGAATCCGGGATCCGCCGCTACTACACGCTCCTTGAGGCGATGCGCGCTGCTCGTGAGCGCGGGGACGATCGTCGCGTGCTTCAGCTGGTCCGCGAGAGCCTGGAGCTTCTTCCAGACCTAGTGACGGGGACCGTGCGCGAGTTCGGCGCGTTCGATCTGCGTGCGATCCCCGCGATCGACGAGGGCGCCCTTCAACTCGCCATCGCCGGAGATCGCAAGACGGTGGACGGGCTGCCGTCGCTTGCGGGTACCCTCGGGGCGTCGCGCCTCGGCGGCGGCTGAAGCGCGTCGTTAGCCACTCCCGAGAAACATTTCTTTCTGAAGTCGCTGGAATACTTGCCCTCGCAGGAGTACCGGGGTGGCCGCACTTGCCCACACGAGCGCCTTCGCCTAGCCTGTCGTCGATCGCTGGTCGGTCGTAACGCCTGTGACAGGCAAGGAGAGGCCGATGCGTCGGCGTGCAAAGCCCGCGAAGGCTAAGGTCGAAGCCAAGCTCCCGGTAGCCCGCAAGGCACCGAAGAACGAAGGCTCTAGGGTCCGCGACCTTGAGAAGCGTCTGGCGGAGGCCCTGGAGCAGCAGACGGCGACAAGTGAGATCCTCCGGGTCATCAGCAGCTCACCGAGCGACATCCAACCAGTGTTCGATGCCATCGCGGCGAATGCGGCGCGGCTGTGTGACGCGGTCAACGGGCTCGTGATTCGCTTCGATGGACAGCTCTTGCACCTTGCGGCGCACCACAACGTAGATCCGGAGCGACTCGCTGCGGTGAGGCAGGCTTATCCGCGACCTCCGAGCCGGGGGGCCTTGAGCGGACGCGCGATCTTGACGCGTGCCGTCGTCCACGTGCCAGACGTCAGCAAGGATCCGGAGTACACACTTCCGGCTGCCACGACGATCGGCTATCGCAGCGTTCTCGCCGTCCCGATGATGCATGAAGGCGTCGCCCGCGGGACCATCCTCGTAGCCCGCGACGTCGTAGCACCGTTCTCCGACACGCACATCGCATTGATCCAGACCTTCGCCGACCAAGCCGTCATTGCGATCGAGAACGTCCGGCTGTTCAAGGAGCTGGAGGCGAAGAACCGTGCGCTCGGTGAATCGTTGGAGCAGCAAACGGCGACCGCAGAGATCCTTCGAGTCATTTCCAGCTCGCCAACCGACGTCCAACCTATTTTTGAGGCAATCGCCCGGAATGCCGGCCATCTATGCGAGAGCGAGCATGGATTCGTGGCCACGTTCGATGGCGAGCTCATTCATCTTGCCGCCTTCGCGAACACCAACCCGGAAGCCTCCGACGTCGTCGCACAGGGCTGGCCAAGGCGACCGGACCGCTCGAGTACGACAACCCGGGCAATTCTGACCAAGCGAGCGGTCATGATCCCGGATGCGCTGGAGGATTCCGAGTATCAACTCGGTGACATTGCCCGCGCCGTTGGCTTCCGGAGTGCCGTCGCCGTCCCAATGATACGGAGCGGTGACCCGATTGGCGCCGTCGCCGTTCATCGCGCGGCACCAGGACCATTCTCAGACAGGCAGATCGAGCTGCTCCAGACTTTTGCCGATCAGGCGGTCATCGCCATCGAGAACGTGCGGCTGTTCAAAGAACTACAAACACGTAACAGTGAGCTCACCACGGCGCTGGAACAGCAGACGGCCACCAGTGACATTTTGCGCGTCATTTCGAGTTCTCCGACGGATGTACAACCGGTGTTTAACGTGATCGCCGCGTCCGCGACTACCCTGTGCGAGGCCGATCACACCGGTCTATTTCGGTTCGATGGCGATCTCATCCACTTCGTGGCTCACCACGGCCGTACGCCCGAAGAGGTTAGCGCCGCCACGCGAGCGTTCCCCCAGCCTCCGAGGCGCCACAGTGTGACGGCGCGAGCCATCGCTGCCGGCTCGGTCGTCCAGATCGCCGACGTGAGCCAGGATCCGGACCTGGAAGACGCTCTCCGTATCTTCCGGACGGTCCTGTCGATCCCGTTGATGCGTGATGGCCGCGCGCTGGGCGCGATCACGGTGGCACGGCGTGTCGTCAGGCCGTTCACCGAGCAGCAGATCGAGCTACTGAAAACCTTCGCCGACCAGACCGTGATCGCGATCGAGAACACCCGACTCTTCAACGAGACAAAGGAGGCGCTCGAGCAGCAGACGGCCACGAGCGAGATCCTCCGCGTGATCAGCAGCTCACCGACGGACGTCCAGCCCGTTTTCGACACGATCGCCGCGCGCGCGAAGCGATTGTGCGACGCGCGGGAGTGTGCCGTATTCACGTTCGACGGCGAGCTCATCCACCTCGTGGCGCAGGCCGACACCAGTGCGGCGTGGGCGAGTGCGCTCCAGAGCGCGTTTCCGCGTCCGCCGGGCCGGGGCAGCATCACCGCGCGGGCCATCCAGACCCGTTCCCCCGTTCACATCCCAGACGTCTTGATCGATCCCGAGTTCGAGCTGACGGAGGCCGCGCGGGCCTCGAGCGTCCGAAGCACGCTCTCCGTCCCGATGATCCGTGAGGGCGAGGTCATCGGCGCCATCACCGTGGATCGGCGCGAGTCCAAGCCGTTTCTCGACAAGCAGATCGGGCTCGTAAAGATCTTCGCCGATCAGGCGGTCATCGCCATCGAGAACGTGCGGCTGTTCAAGGAGCTAGAGGCACGCAATCGCGATCTGACGACCGCGCTCGACCGCCAGACGGCGACGAGCGAGATCCTTCGTGTCATCAGTAGCTCGCCGACCGACGCTCAGCCGGTGTTCGATGCGATCTTGCGAAGCGCGGTGACGCTGTGCAACAGCCTCCTTGGCAACGTGGTTCGTGTTGACGGCGACCTGGTTCGACTGGTCGCGACCCTGCACCCGCGACCCGAAGAAGTAGCCGCGATCTATCCGGCCTCCCTCACGGCACCACTCCCGCCGTGCCGCGCTATCCGCCAGAACACCGTCGTTCACGTGGCCGACGTCGAAGCGGAGGGCGCGATTCCTCCCGCGGGCCTCCAGGTAACCCGTGCGGCCGGTATCCGGAGTCTCCTCGTCGTGCCGATGCGTCGGAACGAGCAGCCCATCGGCGCGATCCTCATCGCCCGACCGGCGGTCGGGCCGTTCCCCGACGAACAGATTGCGCTGCTCCAGACCTTCGCCGACCAGGCCGTGATCGCGATCGAGAACGTGCGGTTGTTCAAGGAGCTGGAGGCGCGCAATCGCGACCTGACCGACGCGCTCGAGCAGCAGACGGCGACGAGCGAGATCCTGCGCGTGATCTCGAGCTCACCGACCGACGTGCAGCCCGTGT
>WNGB01006262.1_pt1 | contig 17559 bp, 17 predicted proteins | sample 5400681 | NCBI WGS metagenome assembly WNGB01 (sample SAMN13153367, study PRJNA577476) | soil metagenome | isolation source: 115 cm soil or saprolite under grassland replicate 2 | place: USA:California | collected 2016-06-15 | reverse complement strand
CACGCATTGCCTGCACGGCTCTGGCACCAGGTCGAGCGCGTCGAGGCTCAGAGGAAGGACCTTGCGACCCACGACTATCCAGCTCCCGAGGCGACTGTCCGGCCGCGGCGCGGGATGACGCAGAGGCCCCACAGCAGACCAGCGATCGCGCCGAGGACGAAGCCCTTCCCGACACGCCGCAGCATCCACGAGGAAGGTCTGGGCACGAGCGGCTCCCCCGTTCGAGCGTCGCCATGGCCGCGAGAGCAGCAGTCCCTCGTGGCCCGTCTGCCCGCCAGAGTAGCAAGACGAGGCTGCCCCGCGGGCGACGGAACGCTGGATCCCAGCGGCGCAAGTTCGTGTCGCGTCGAGAGAGGGACCCGCTGTCGTATGCTAGCGGCCATGCGTGCTGACGACCCCTTCCTCGACCGCTACGCCCACGGGACCCGGGCGATGACCGCCTCCGAGATCCGCGCCCTCTTTGCTGTGGCGTCCCGGCCAGAGGTGGTGAGTCTGGCCGGCGGGATGCCCTTCACCGCTGCATTGCCGTTCGACGTCATCGGCGAAGTGGTCGCCGAAGTGCTGGCCAAGGAAGGCGCGGCATCGCTGCAGTACCTCAGTGGCCAGGGTGATCCCCGCCTGCGGGAGGCACTCGTCGAACTGATGACCCACGAGGGCATCCACGCCTCGGAGGGAGAGATCGTCGTCACCGCCGGCTCGCAGCAGGCACTCGATCTGCTCGCGCGAATGTTCTGCGATCCCGGGGACGTGATCGTCGCCGAAGGGCCGTCGTACGTCGGCGCACTCTCGGCGTTCTCCCAGTACCAGGTCGAGGTGCGTCATGTCCCGCTGGACGACCAGGGCCTTGACCCGGCGGCGCTGGGCGATGCGCTCAGGCACCTGGACAATGAGGGTAAGCGGGTCAAGTTCCTCTATACCGTGCCGAACTATCACAACCCAGCGGGCGTCACCATGAACGCGGAGCGACGCCTGCGCGTGCTGGACCTGGCGCGGCGCCACGGAGTGCTGGTCGTCGAGGACAACCCGTACGGCCGATTGGGCTTTGAGGGCGATCCTCCGCCGGCGCTCCGTGCCGACGACGCCGAGAACGTCGTCTACCTGGGCTCGCTGTCCAAGGTGTTCTGCCCAGGCCTGCGCATCGGCTGGGCCCTGGTGCCGCCGGCGCTCCGAGAGCGAATGGTCCTGGTCAAGGAGGCGGCCGACCTGTGCTCGTCGAGCTTCGCGCAGTCGGTTGCCTACCGCTACTTCACGCACTACCCCTGGCAGCAGACCCTGAAGGCACTGCGTGACATCTACCGGGAGCGCCGGGACGCGGTGCTCGACGCCCTGGATGAGGACTTCCCCGCGGGCGCAAGGTGGAGCCGACCACAGGGCGGCTTCTACGTTTGGCTCGAGTTGCCTGATCAACTCGACGCGCGGGCGATGCTGGCCAAGGCCATCGCCGCACGTGTGGCCTACGTCCCAGGGGGCGCCTTCTACGCCGATGGGCAGGGCACCTCGCAGATTCGCCTCTCGTACTGCTTCCCAACTCCTGACCGCATCCGCGAGGGCGTGCGGCGGCTTGCCGGTGTGGTCGCCGAGGAGCTCGACCTGGTCCGAGCGCTCGGTGGGCTCCCCAAGATGGACAGGGACGTCGACAAGAGCGCGCCGGCCGGTTGGGGAGGCGTGCAGTGAGCTTCGAGTGCTCGGTCGCGGTTATCGCCGGCGGGCTGTCGTTCGAGCGGGAGGTCTCCCTGCGCTCAGGTCGACGGGTCGCCGACGCGCTCCGCGAACGTGGTTACGGAGTCGCCGAGCTTGACGCAGATGATCAGCTCGTGGAATCCCTCCGCGCTGGCGGCTTCGACGCAGCCTTCGTCGCTCTGCACGGCCGCTTCGGGGAAGACGGCACGGTGGCCGCACTGCTTGAGTTGCTCGGCCTGCCCTACACCGGCTCGACTTTCGACGCCAGCCGGCTCGCCTTCGACAAGCTCGCGGCGAAGTCCGTGCTGGGACGGGCCGGTATCCCCGTGCCGCCGGCCATCCCGGTGGCTGAAGGAGCCCTGCGGGAACTCGGCATGGGCGCGCTGCTGGACCGTGCCATGGACGAGCTCGGCCTGCCGGTGGTCGTCAAGCCCAACCGAGGCGGCTCGGCGCTGGGCGTCCGGTTGGTCGACCGGGCCGAACAGCTCCCGGCAGCGCTGATGAGCTCGTTTGGATACGACGACACCGTGCTGCTCGAGCGCTATGTGGCGGGAACCGAGCTCGCACTCTCGATGGTCGATGGTCTGGCGCCGCTTCCAGCCGTCGAGATCCGCCCGAAGGAAGGGTGGTACGACTTCGCCGCCCGGTACACACACGGCGCGGTTGACTTCCGTGTCCCCGCAGAGGTCGAGCCAGATGTTGCGGCGAGCTGCTTTGAGACCGCGACGTCGGCCCACCTTGCCCTCGGCTGTCGTGACCTGTCGAGAACTGACGCGATCCTCGACTCGGACGGTGTCTGCTGGGTGCTCGAGGTGAACACCGGGCCGGGTCTCACCAGCACGAGCTTGGTGCCGATGGCAGCGGACGCGGCTGGCATCTCGTTCGCCGATCTCACGGTCCATCTCACCAACCGCGCCGTCGCACGCCACCCGCGCTGACCGCATCGGCTCCGCGGACACGGAAATTCGTCAATCTCTGACCAGCTCGACTTCGGGAACGCTGCACCCGCGTTCGCCGGAGAGGTTGTGGTGAGGATGCCTGAGGCCGCGTCCAGTCCCGTTCCTGTGCCTGCCCTGGCCGCGCCCGGTGGACGCGTCTGCGGCGCAGCGGTCCTCCGGACGTCCGGACCATTTCGCCATCGCTGCCGGGCAAGGAGGACGCTGCCGCCGCGCAACGCACCGGCACCAGAACTGCGCGGCAGCTCGCTCAGCTTGCAGCAGTGACCGCACTCATCGACCGTGGGCTGGCCGGCTCCTCGGGCAAGCCATGCGATACCGACTGCGCCGACCCGGCTTGCTCGATCGCCTCGACTGCCGCCGGGTCGACCCCGAGCCCGATTGCATCGCAGATCCGCTGCAGGTCCTCGAGGGTTGCGAACTCGATCAACACCTTGCCCTTGCGCTTGCCGATCTGGACCCGGACCCGCGTATCGAGCCGGTCTGAGAGCCGCTCTGCAAGGTCGGCCACCCCTGGTGCCTGAGGAACCGGGCGGGCGCGGGAACGGCGGTCTGCGTCAGGTTCCGGCGTGCCGTCTCCCAATCCCGCGATCCGGCTGGCGAGTTCCTCGGCTTGGCGAACCGTCAGCCCCTCGGCGACGACGCGATCAGCAACTCGTTCCTGGTGGTGATGCTCCGTCAACTTGGCAACTGCTCGAGCATGGCCGGCGGAAAGCGTCCCTGCGGCGATCCGCCGCTGCACACTCGGCGCCAAACGCAATAGGCGGATCGAATTGGTGATCGCCGAACGGCTCCGGCCAAGCTTCGACGCAAGCTCCTCGTGGGTGACGCCAAAGTCCGCCAGGAGTTGCTGGTAGGCGGCCGCCTCCTCGAGTGGGTTCAGGTCTTCGCGATGGATATTCTCGATCAGCGCATCCCGCAGGAGATGGTCTTCTTCCGTAATCCGCACAATCGCAGGAATCGCGGTCAGGCCAGCCAGCTTGGCAGCCCGAACCCGGCGCTCACCCATCACGATCTGGAAGCGATCGTCCTGCGGGCTGACCACGATAGGTTGCAGGACGCCCACGGCTTCAATACTCGTTGCCAGTTCTTTGAGTGAATCCTCATCGAATACGTCGCGGGGCTGCCGAGGGTTGGGAACCACTCGATCAAGAGGGATTTCAATGAACGTCGAACCTGTGAGCGGGCCTTTGCTCAGCACGCCGGAGCGCAGCCCGTCACCAGGCTCTCCACCTGCGTCCCCGCCCGACTGCTCGCCATCGACCGGGGGAGTGCTGGGAATCAGTGCCTCGAGTCCACGACCAAGGCCACCTCGGCGTCGCATCAGCTAGCTCCTTCTTGAGTAGGCGCGAGTAGGCCGGTTCGGTCCGCAAGTTCGAACGCAAGGTCACGGTATGCGATGCCCCCACGTGAGAGCGGATCGTAGAGTGCAATGGGAACGCCATACCCCGGTGCCTCAGAGAGACGAACGCTTCGTGGCACGACGGTGTGATACACCAAGTCGCTGAAGTGTTTCCGCACCTCCTGCACGACCTGCTCGGCGAGCCGAGTCCGACCGTCATACATGGTCAGCACGATGCCCCCGATGTGGAGTCCGGGGTTCAGATTGACCCGGACGAGATCCACGTTGCGGAGGAGTTGACCGAGCCCTTCCAACGCGTAGTACTCGCATTGGATCGGGATCAACAGCTCATCGGCTGCCGCGAGCGCGTTCACTGTGAGCAGGCCAAGCGACGGAGGGCAGTCGATGAACACCACGTCGTAACCGTACCGGACAGTGCCGAGCGCCTGGCGCAGTCGGGTCTCACGGGAGAGCGCGTTGACCAACTCCACTTCCGCGCCGGCCAGGTCGATGGTGCTTGGAAGGATGTCGAGGTTGCTCACCGGGGTCTGCCTGATGGCACTTGCGGCATCAGCCTCACCCATGAGCACGTCATACACCGACGGCTCGATCCCTCGGTGATCAAGCCCGAGCCCTGTTGAGGCGTTTCCCTGTGGATCGAGATCAACCACCAGGACGCGGGCGCCGGCAAGGGAAAGGTAAGCGCCCAGGTTGACGGCAGTCGTGGACTTTCCCACGCCACCCTTCTGATTGGCGACGGCGACAGCGAATTTGCTGTAGCCACCGTGAGTGATCTGGAAGGTCACTCGGGCATCTCGGGCCGCCTGATCGCTGTCGATTGCGTGCTGGGCCGGCGTCTCCTCCGGCCCAATCGTCATGCCTGGCTTAGCCTCGCCTCCATGGGCGTTCGCTTGGCCCGCCGATGTTTCACGTGAAACATCGGCTTGGGCGTCCGGTGGAGCTCCGTCCCCTGGAGGAGCTCCACCCCGCTGTCTCCCCTCCGAAGTCCCGCCCACTTGGGCTGCTGCTCGCAAGGCCGCTTCGCGGACCGCGATGGCTGCTTCGTCCTCCATGACATCGTCCCCGCCTACCCGATCGGCTGTCCCTCCGCGCCGCAGGCTAGACCTCTCTCGAGCGGCACTTGCCCTCGTTGGCTGGGTCGCAGCCTGCACGGCCGATATGTTCTCCTCTTGCGGGCAGGCAGCGCTAGTCTCGGTCGTACGGTGAGCCGCATTTGTTCCTACTGCATCGTCAGTGACGGCTGCGGCGGTTCGATCATCGAGCTTGGTCGTCTCGGGGCTCGGCAGATCCTCGGGGAGGCGGGACGCTGGTGGTCCCAGCCTCGTCATGATCTCGTCCACTCCTGGATCGAGGCCTGGGGGTGCAGCCACGGGCTCGTCATTCTTCAGATCTCGCTGAGCGGCTCGCTTCCGCGATCCGCGCCTCGCCTGACCCGGAGGCTGATCCCGAGTGTTGGACTCGTCGGCGGTCGTCTCGTCCTCCGAGCCATCACCGAGTGCCGTGGCCCGCAGGCGCCTGATCGTGGAGGCCTCGCCTCGTACACTGTCGGCTGGAACAGCTGTGCGTGGGGACGCATCTACCGAGGGACTGTCGTTCCGAGTGCCCTCCGCCAGGATCGGTTGCCTGGCTGGACCGTTACCAACCACGTCCTCATCAGCCGACCGCTCGATCTGTGGGATCTCGTTACCGGAATTAACTGCCGTCTGGCCTGGCTGCTTCAAGCCGACACCGCCAGAACGGCTTGCCGTGTCCGCCGCCCGAGCCGAGGATCCCCTCAGTCCGTGCGATCCCTGCGATCCCTGTGTTCCTCCAGTTGCGTCGCCTGTCGCTCGGCTATCCGCGGGATCGGACCCTCGGCGTTCGGCGGAACTCGTCGCACCATCCTGCTCGCCCGTCCCCGAGTTCGACTCGCGGGTGGTCGCCACTGCCGATCTGTGCTCAGCGGAGATCACCGAGGATGCGTCGGGGTGCGTCGCGCCGGCACCAAAAGTTGGGAGCGCACCCGGAGGTTCGGTCGTGGTCCTCGTTGGCTCGCTCACGGACGGCGTCGTTGTTGTCGCCCGCAGGCCGGCTGGATCTTGATCCCGCGCGGAGCCCTCCAAAGACGACTCGAGCGCGGCGGAAGATGATTCGTCATCCCAGCCCGCTGATCCCGCCGCGCCCCGATCCGACCGTGCTCCGGCGCTGCCGCCCGGGGACTGCGTCGGAATATCGGTCGTGGACGCTTCCGCGGCATCGTCATCAGACGGCAGAGCGGCGGACCCCGTGACACCGCGAGGAGTCTCGGGCTCAACCGCTGCTTGCTTCCCCTTCGAAATCCCGCTCCTGCCAGCTTCCGCCGACTCGATGGCCCCCGGCTCCGGCGCAGTCACATCAACTGGCTCCGCCGAGGGTTCATCAACCACACGACCAACGGCATCATCGCCCGCACGTGATTCGCTCCGCACGGCGCCCGCTTCCCCGCTCCCAACCTTGGAGGCACCTGAGCGGCGTCCCGTCTCGACCCCGTTCGGACCGCTCTCGGCCTCAGCCCCATGCTGGCGTTGACGCGAGGCGTCCTCGCCTGACTCGTGGCCAAGCTTCTGGCGTTCTCCATGACTCCCACTGGGCTGCGCGTTCCCCACCGCTGTTGCAACGCTCGTTGCTTCCCCGATGGTCGTTCCATCCTTGACGGCAGGGCTGCGCTCGCTTCCCTCGCTGCCATCCTCCTCGGCCGGAACGCTTGTGCTGCTGCCTGGAGGCGGCTCCCCAGCGGCTGGGACGGAGGAACCGGGGGAACCAGGTGAATCGGCCCCGTGGTTGGCTGGCGTGGGCGCAAGGTCGGCCATTCTGGCGCCAGGAGCTCCGGCCGTGACGTCGGCGGTACCGCCTCCGTCGCTGCTCGAGGAACGCTCGCCCGTCGTGGCCGCATCGGCAGCCTGTCCGCTGCCTCGCGCTACTTGCTTCGCCCCTCGTCGACCGACGCCCACCATTCGGAGCAGCCGAGTAATCAACCCCGGTCTGGCTGGCGATGGGGTCAAGGGCTCGTCTTGGCCTTGCCGAGCGATGCGTCTCGCCTCCCTTCAGCGACAGCTCTAGCGGCACCGGGCATGGCGTGTGTTTGTCGCTGTGGGACCAGAGCGGACCGTGCCTATTCGGCGGGTCCTGCGTGCTCCGTCAGCGGCAACTCACAACACCATCCTTCGGTGGCCACCTGCCGGCATCCACCCTTCCCGGAATGAGACCCATCACGTCCCTGCCGAACGCTGGTCCCCGAGCGGGCTTCGTGCCGGTACGCCTGATCGCCGGGGGAAGCGAGGGGAGGTCGCGGCGATCTTCGCCATAATAACGACGCAGCCAACCGGGTCAATCGGCGAGCTGGGATTGTGGACAACGTCCAGTATTTCGAGGCCCAACATCTCACCCGCCGAGGCCAAACGACGCAACTCGTCATCGCTCGGCTGACCTTTGGGAACCATCAACAGGCCGCCGACTTTCAGAAGGGGAGCGCCCAGCTCGGCAACAATCGGTAGGGCACCGAGCGCTCTTGCCATGGCGACATCGAACTGCTCCCTGCCAGCTCCGCGCCCGTACTCCTCGAGGCGCGCGTGGACGACCCGAACGTTCCCGATCCCAAGCCTCGCGGCTGTCGAGGCGACCCAGTCGAGCCTCCGTCTGTGCGCATCCACGAGCGTGAACGACGTCTCCCCGAACACCGCGGCAAGCGGAAGGCCAGGGAGACCAGCCCCAGATCCCATGTCCACCCAGCGCTCATCGACTGCTGGAGTCCGCAGGGCAGCAAGGCCGAGGGCATCCTCGACATGGCGCTCACGCAGACGCTCGCCTTCATGCGGCCCAAGGAACCCCAGGTCGACAGCACCTAGATAGGCATGCTCGAGGTCACGGAGCAGGGCTTCTGTTCGTGGGTCGCGAATCAAGGGATACGGATCACCTTCCCGGGCGTCATTGCGCCACTCTCGTTTCGATCTCAGTCCCGGCCCATCGATCCTACAGAGGGGAGGGCAGGCCTTCCGTTCCTTGGCCAATCAGAGGGCCGGCGACGAACAGCATCACCGAAAGCCACGACCTCATGTGACGCCCTTCCTCGTGGAGATCGACGGACCGGTTGAAGGGGTGAGCCGACCCCGGCGGATCGGAACGATGACAGGCAGTGTCGCCGATGATCTGCCCGTGGTCTGCCCAGAGTCGATCCGGGTGCCCGATCTTGGTCACGCCTGAACGGAACTTCTGGACTCGACGCTGCGCGTGTATCGCCACCTGGGTCGAGCGGCTTGATCGCGGAGGAGGCCGAGGACGCATCCGATCGACACGGGTCTTCGACGATGAGACATAGCATCATCGCGACGGCGGGAGAACTGGCGCATCGGCGAATTGTGCGCTGCCCGGCGGTCGCCAACATCACCACCGGCTTGCTGCCGCCAACCACGCGAACGTGCGGCTTGGTGGAGTAGCCGTCACGGCTGCGCCCAGCGTCTCCGATCATCCGGCCGGTAAGAATCGGTGAGCGGCTTCATGTGAGGATCCAGGTCGGGGTTGGTCGGCCGGTGACGCGCTCCGCGGCAACGACCCGTCCACAAACCGCAGGAGCCAGTCCAGGACCCGCGCGCCGCGGCGTTGGCTCATGACGCGACCAGGACCCGATCCCGCCCTGGCGTGGCTACCGGCAAGAACTGGCTGGCCACCGGCCACCCGTTGCCCGCGGCCGGACTCGCCCAGCAGGCATCGCCGCGGCGCGCTGAACGTGCGCGGATGTTACCCGGGATTCTCCTCCGATCCGCTGGATGGGGTCCGCCATCTCTTGGAGGACCTTCAGGGATCGACTGCCGGCTTCGGGCGTCGGACCGACCAAGGCGGTCGCGGTTTCGATGCCTTGGCCGCCTTGGCGAGCGGTCGCAAAGCTCCCGCGGTTGCCGTAGGCATCGCTCCAGCGGCTTGTGAAGCACGACCAAGCTGTGCAGCACGCTGGAGCCGCACTCGCTTGCGCTGAAGCTCGTTGCCTTGAGATGCGGGGGGCGCAGTGGGTGGCTGCCGTCGCCGACGAGACACCTTGTCGGCCCGGGTCGCCGGTCTGCGGTTCTGTCGCGATGCTGAATCCTGTGCGAGGCGCGATGTTTCACGTGAAACATCGCCAGACGAGGTTCCCCGTTCCTCGACCCCAGCGCATCACCCGGCTCAACACACCCGGCGGAACGACGGATCATCGCCGATGCACTCCATCCCAGACCGCACTCTGGATCGCCACTGGTTCACGCGCAGACCATGTCAGATGTGGTTCGTGGGCTGACACGAGTCAGCGGCTTGGCCGCATGCGTGCGTGCCACCAGCGCGCCGCTCGTGCGCAAGGCGGGATGGCCGCGGATCGAACGGGATGTGCCAGGCAAGGCGCTCCGCCAGTTCCGGGCCAGGCTGACCACGAAAATGCATCTGGTTGCGGCGGGCGTGGTCGACCGCTTGGCATGGCCGTGAATCCTGCCAACGGCCACGACAGCGCGCTGGCTGCAATCGGTCTTGAACGTCATCCGTGTACCACGGCGGGCCGTCAGGGCGGGACCGAACCCGGAGGCCTCCTGACCGTCTGATCGCTGACAGGAGGGTCGAGTAGGAGATGGCGGTGCAGCAAGGCCGGCAGGCCGGATGTGAGTTCGGCCTGTTCCAAGGATCGACGAAGGAGACACCACGATTGCCGAGGCCACAGGATGACCGCTGCCCAACCCGCCGACAAACTGCTCCCAGACGAACACGCTGATGTGCTGCGCGAGAGCGTGACTTGGAGTAGGCCAGAAATGTCGGTGGGACCTGACAACGCTTGATGGTCGTGTTCGGAACTTGGAGTCTGACTGCGCGGCCGTCAGAGCAAGGCTTGCTGTCAGCGGTCGATCCCACCGATGACGTGGACGCGGCACAGATCGATGCAGTCCAACAGGCCCGCGTCACTGCGGTTCAGTTGATGATGGGGGTGCTTGCACGAGCCGCAGGACGGTGGCGGCGACCTGGTCCAGGGGAGCGCTGGTGTCCACCTTCAGGCCCGCGGCACCTCGCAGCAGTGGCTCGACGGTCTGCTGCAGGTGAAGGACCCGAGCGACCTCATCAGGATGCTTCCTGTAGGGATTGGTGGTCCTGTTGGCCAACCGCTCAACGATCACGCCAACGGGCGCGGTCAGCACGACGATGTGATCGAACTGCGGGTAGAACTTCCCTTGATTGGGGGCGCACCCGCTGAGGAACAGCACGTCGACGTCGTCGGTGGACAGGAGGTCTTGGATGCGGTCTTCTCGCCAGACCCAGTCTTGCCCAGCACCAGGCCGGCCGGCTGGTCCTGGGGACGGTCACCCGTTCTGACAGCCCGTGGTCGTCGGTGTCGACGGCCTTGTAGCCGCGTGCGGCCAGTTCGGCGATCACCGATGATCACCGATGATCACCGTCGACTTTCCGGTCCCTGACATACCGGTGAGCAGCACCCCGCTTCATCGCCACAACATAGCGTCTGGCAGAGATGTAGGGATGGTCAGCGGCCGCGAGGGTACCGGTCGGCTCGGGCGCGGATCTGGGCCGGGCCGGTAGGAGGCCGTGCCAGTCTCGATGGCGTTGCAGAAACCGCTGCTGTCACCGCTGATCGACAGACGCTGTCCGAACTCACCTACAAAGCCAGTTGTAGGCGGCTTGAACGGCAAGCGTTGGCCTTGGGACGCTCGCAGGCATGACCAGGCTTGTAGACCGACTGCTGCGCTATGCGCTGTGGCAGCGCCTCAAGCCAGCGGGCATTGTCGGATCGCCTCGGATATGGCGTCGCGGGACGCCGCGTGGTGGCTGGTGGACGGTTGCGGCGAGGTCCCTGGGCGGCCACGCTGTCGGCGTGTCCCAGATCCCTCCTCGGACCGCCGTGGATGCCTACTTCACCCGCATGCGTGCCATGGGTGTGCAGCGGCAGTTGGACGTAACGTTCGACTTCGACCTCGGCGAGCTGATCGATGGCCACCATATGGTCGTCCGAGGAATCGAACGCGGACCCGGCGAGGCGGTGCTGCACTACGAGTTCGTCCCTGCGTTGCAAGAGCACGAACGTCAGGACAAGGGACCGTTCTTCTGGTACTGGCTGGTGTCCGCCAGCGACGACACCGGCGGGTTCGATCCGTCAGGGCACGGGCCAAGCTCGCATGGAACCCGCGACCTTGGCGGCGTGATCCCCACGGTGGCGACCCCGCTGGTCTTGGAGTTCCAGCCTCATTCGGACTACACGCCTGCCGCGGCGGTGTGCACGCGGCTGATGATCGAACTCGCGACCGGCGCGGTCACGGCCCTGCCAGCTTGACCACGCCGAGCAGCAATGGGGGCCAGGTGGCGCGTGGTAGGCGGCGCCGCTGATGCCGGCGCGTGCGTGCCGTCCGATTGGCTGCGGCCAGCGGGTCGGGGCGCTGGCACGTGGACCTTCTCCGCCGAGGCGAGCGCCATCGGCTCCAACGCTTCCCAGATGTCCGCGGATGACGTCCAAGTCGGTCGATGCGTTATGCCCCACACAGCATGTTCTCTACTCGGACCGCGGGAGCAGTGCCCACATACCACTCGTCAGACGCAGACGCGCCATAATCCTACTCGGCCGACTCCGCCGGGGCTCGAATGATGACGCGGCGGTTCGGCTCCTCACCGACGCTTTCGCTCCTGACACCGCCGACGGATGCGACGACGTCGTGAACGATCTTCCGCTCGAATGCGGTCATCGGCTCCAACTCCTCGTGCTGACCGCTCTGCGCGACCCGCTCCGCCATACTTCTCCCCAGCGCTACGAGTTGCTCGCGCCGCTGTGCCTTGAAGCCGTTCACGTCGATGGTGATGCGCACCCAGCGCTGGGTCTGTCGCAGCACGGCCAAGCGGGTCAGCTCCTGCATCGCGGCAAGGGTCTCTCCCTCTTGACCGACCATGAACTCGAGCTTCGAACCCTCGACGTCCACATGGCCGCCGGCGGTATCCACCCAGGTGGTGATGTCGCCGTCGATATCCAGCACGTCCAGGAGTCCCTCGACGAAGTCGGCTGCCAACTCCGTGTCGGCGGCGACCGCCTCCGGATCGGTGACCTCGGGATGGCGATGCGACGAGCTCGAGGTTCCTCGCGACTCGCGCTCGACCTCAGCCACCGGCTCCGTGGACGCCACTCCGGACTGAGGCTCGGGGGCTGCCTCAGTCACCTCTGGTCCACCGGGGTTGGTCCGAAACACCTGCCCAGGTTCCTTCCTTGTCACCCGAACGATCGCCGGCTCTCCCACCTTTCCAAAGGTCGAGGGAACCGGTCGCTTCAGGACCTCGACGTCGATCTGGTCCTCTCGCAGACCCAGTTTCGCGGCGGCAGCCTCGACGGCCGCCTCGACGGTCCTAGCGCTTGCTTCGGCGCTGCTGGCCACCCGACTTGCCCTTTCCGGTTGGGCGGCCACCGGAACTGGGCTTGCGCCCACCCCCAGAGCCGGACCGCCCAGCCTGTCTGGATTTCGCCTCGCCCCCCTCCTTGGTCGCGCCGCCCGCCTGTTGCCCGCGTGGCGGTGCGCTCTTGCCCTTGTTGCCCGCAGCGGTCCCGCTGCCGTTCTTCGCACTGCCCTGCCCCTGCTTGGGTGTGCCCGACGACGGCTGCGGCTGCGTCAGGCTGCGGAAGAGACCCAGCGCGCCGAGACCCTTTCGAGCCTGCCCATCGGTTGTTCCACTGCCCGCACTGGTGCTCGTCGCGGCGGAGGTGGAGGTGGAGGGCTGATAGTTGCGAAGGAGCACCCACTGCTGGCCCATGCTCCACAGGTTGGTCGTCACCCAGTAGAGGACAACCGCCAGGGGCACGTTGATGGCGAAGACCAGGAACATCAGCGGCATGATCCGCAACAGCATCTGCTGCTGCGAGTTGACGTCCCCGGTCTGCCTGGCCATGAGCTGACGCTGCGAGATGTACGTCGTCAACGACATCGCGATGATCAGGAAGAGGATCGTCAGACCCGCGGCTGAGCCGAGCTTCTCCCCCCACCCCTGGAGCGCGCTCCAGCGGTCCTCGAGGGGCACGCCGAAGAACGTCCTGCCGAGAAGGATGTTCGGTTCTCCGTTGATGCGAGTGCTGTAAATGACGCGGTAGAGCGCCCAGAAGAAGGGGAGCTGCGCAGCGAGGGGCCAGCAGCCGGCCATAGGGTTGAAGCCACGCTCGCGGTACAGCTTCATCAGCTCTTCTTGGAGCTTCGGCTTGTCGTTCTTGTACTTCGCCTGCAGCTTCTTGAGCTCGGGCTGGAGCTCCTGCATGACCCGCGTCGAGCGGACCTGCTTCACCGTCAGCGGGATCAGGACGATGCGCACCGCGATCGTCAGCAGCACGATCGAGAACCAGTAGCTCTGGCTTCCCAGAATCGGTTCGACGAGGTTCTGGAAGAAGTTCAGGACCGCGTACAGCGCGTCCCGGAAAGCGTCCAAGATTTGCACTAAGAGCCTCTCTCGACCTCTCTGACGTTCACTGCCTCACCGTACCGCGGGCGGCGCACGATCACCTGACGGGGGGGAGGGACATGATCGATCCCTCCAGGATGGAATGGCTGGCACTTCGCCAGGCGGCGCAGGGCCAGCCACGAGCCACGCAACGCCCCGTGCAACTCGATGGCTGTCTTAGCGTACTCGGAACATGAGGGGTAGAAACGACATCGCGACCCCAGCGCTGGACTGATCCATCGCTGGTACCCACGGATGGCGAGGATCAGCCCGTATCCCGCCAAGCTGTGCCGCGATCTCCTCCGCAAGCCGCGACTCACCCCCCATCGCCGGTGCGAAGTCCCGCCGCGGCAAGCACGGTCCGCAGGTCGGTGGCGACCTCCCGATACGACGATCCGGAGACGGACGGGCGAGCGACCACGACCAAGTCCAAGCCCTCTGGGATCTCCCTGCCTTCCAGCCGGAGTGCCTCCCGCAGCAGCCGCTTGGCCCGGTTGCGAGCGACGGCGCCACCCACCTTCCGGCTCACAACGAATCCGGCGCGAGGCGGCCCGCCCCCAGTCGCGCGCTTGGCGACGTACATCACGACTGAACCCTGCGCATATGACCGGCCGGTTGTGAACACGGAACGAAATGCCGCAGGTGAGCTCAAGCGGGTGACGGTGGCCATGTCTGTTCCTAGGCGGAGAGGCGCTGGCGGCCCTTGGCCCGGCGCCGAGCGAGGATGACGCGACCAGCGCGGGTCCGCATACGAATGCGGAAGCCGTGCGTCTTGGCACGCTTACGGTTGTTTGGTTGGAATGTGCGCTTCACGAGGACGACTCCCTTAGGCCGGTCATGGTGGAAGGCAGGCAAAGGTCCGGCGCAGAGACGGCACCGAAGTTCCGATGGTACGAGCCTCCGAAACCAGGCGTCAACGCGGGCACCATGCCCTCGCCTCGTTGGGACAGGAGCGCAGCGCGCACAGTGCTCCGTCTCGCGAGGTTCTTGGATCGGCAAAGGTGGGCCGAGCAACTCGCCGGCGCGACGAGAACCCGGATGCAGATCCTCCGCCATGCGACCCATGACCTTGCAGCCTGCGGGCTCCCCCCCCGGCCTCGGTGTGACCTGGTCCTGAGAACCTGAAGGCATCCCCGAAGGCCTGGGGACAGGGTGGGGGATGGGGTGTTGACGGGCGGGGGACAACCCGACCAGGCGACGCCGGCGGCACGAACCTGGGGACGGCGGGCAGCCTCGTCCCCAACCCGACCGGGACGGCCATCCATCGGGTGAGCAGCGCCGACACCTGTCCGTCCACATGCCCACAGGGCCTAAGACTCTGACTGGTTTTCTCAGTTCTCCCTTCAGGTCATAACAATGAGCTGGGGACAACCGGCTGAGATCTCGTCCAGCCGCATGACGTACAGGACCGTCCGCGCGTGGTGTGCCTGAGCGACGAGGGTGCGAGGGTGGGAGAGGGTCTCTATGCGGCGGGAGAAGTCCTGTCCACAGAAACCACTGCTTATCCACAGTCTGTGGATAAGCGTCAGTACGTTCTACCCCAACGGCTCCTATGTAGCAGAACAGTCAACTTGACTGCACTGATGACAGGCAGAAGTCTTCCACAAGAACCGCCGAGAGCCTTGAGGAGGCCCAAGCGGCGATGCTATCCTCCGCCCGCCTTCACTTCGGCGGCCCACGCGGTCGGCCCGGCTTCCCCGTACGGCCTTCTGCTCGCTTGGCGAGGTTCTGCCGTCTCTCCCGGCACCAACTGTGGTGGGACTCCCGCATCCATAAGGGGGGTAGTTCTCCACACCTGTGGACGAGGGTGTGGATATGTGGTTGGCAGGGGCCCCGCTGGGTCGCGAGAAGAGTTGTGTGCCGCGTGGAAACCCGCGCACCGGAAGGGGGCAAGAGGTCGGTGGCCGAGGATCTCCATGAGGACGCGGCAGCGATCTGGACCACCTGCCTGGAGTCGTTGGATGGGGCAGGGTCGACGCACAAGGCATGGCTGGCGCAGACACGGCCTGTGGCGATCGTGGGCGACACGATGGTCCTGGCCGTGCCCGACGAGTTCGTCAAGGAGTGGGTGGAGCAGCGCTACGCCCCCACGGTCCTCGCCGCGCTCTCCCGGACCGCAGGACGCCCGCTGGACATCCGAGTCACTGTTCGCGAGGCGGAGGAGGCCGGCGACGACGACCAGCGTCCGTCAACCCTGCCACCGACCCCGAGCGACCGCCCGCAGCTCACACCGAAGTACACCTTCGAGCGGTTCGTCATCGGGTCGTCCAACCGCTTCGCGCACGCGGCCGCGGTTGCCGTGGCGGAGGCGCCGGCAAAGTCCTACAACCCGCTGTTCATCTACGGGGGCGCCGGACTCGGCAAGACCCACCTGCTGCACGCCATCGGTCATTACGCAGGCAATCTCTACACGCAGCTCCGCATCCGCTACGTGACCAGTGAGCAGTTCACCAACGACTTCATCAACGCCATCCGGGACGACCGCGCGGGAGCTTTCCAGCGCCGCTACCGGGACAACGACATCCTGCTCATCGACGACATCCAATTTCTGGAGGGAAAGGAGCGGACCCAGGAGGAGTTCTTCCACACCTTCAATGCGCTGCACAACGCCGACAAGCAGATCGTGATCTCCTCCGACCGACCGCCCAAGCAGATCGCGACCCTCGAGGACCGCCTCCGCAGCCGGTTCGAGTGGGGCCTCATCACCGACATCCAGCCTCCGGACCTTGAGACGCGCATCGCGATTCTACGGAAGAAATCGAGCGCGGACGGCTTGAACGTGCCAGACGACGTGCTGTCGTTCATCGCCTCGAAGGTGCAGTCGAACATCCGTGAGCTCGAGGGGGCGCTGATCCGCGTCACCGCCTTCGCGTCGCTGAATCGCAGCCCGATCGACCTCGGGCTCGCCGAGATCGTGCTGAAGGACCTGTTCCCCGACGAGGGGAGCCACGAGGTCTCCGTCCCCATCATCATGGCCGAGACCGCCTCGTATTTCGGCGTCACCATCGAGGACGTCACGGGTTCGAGCCGGTCGCGCCTCCTGGTCACCGCGAGGCAGATGGCCATGTACCTCACACGCGAGCTGACCGATCTCTCGCTCCCGAAGATCGGGCAGGCCTTCGGGGGCAGGGATCACACCACCGTGATGCACGCCTCGCAGAAGATCCGTGGCCTGATGCGCGAGCGTCGCAGCATCTACAACCAGGTCCAGGAGCTCACCAACCGGATCAAGCTCCGGGCTCAGCAGGGAGCGTGACGCGGTGCAGGTCGTGATGGGGATGAGAGGTCCACAGGGCCTGTCGTGGTGGCATGGTTTCGTTGTTCTCAGTTCTCTTCATAGCAACTACCCGGGGACAGTCAGTGGAGGGCGACCGTGAAGTTCACGACTGAGCGCGACAGCTTCGCCGATGCGGTTGCATGGGTGAGCCGGACGGTCTCCACCCGGCCGACTCTGCCCGTGCTGGGCGGTGCGCTGCTCGAGTTGACCGGGCAGCGACTGCGTCTGGTCTCGACCGACCTCGACCAGACCGGCGAGGCGGTGATCGAGGTCCGTGGGGAGGCCGACGGCAAGGTCGTCGTGCCCGGACGGATCTTCGGTGACGTGGTGCGCAACCTTCCTGCCGGCATGGTTCAGGTGGAGGCCGCGGAGGGAGGCCTCGCTGTTCGCTGCGGCCAGGTGTCGCATGATCTGCGGCTGCTCGACGCCGAGGACTTTCCCTCGGTGACGCAACCGTCCCTCGAGCATCTCGCCCGGCTGCCAGGCGAGGTACTCGCAACCGCGGCCGGGCAGGTGTCGCGGGCCGCGTCGCACGACGAGGCCCGCCCGGTGCTGACCGCCGTCCTGTTCGAGGCCGATACCGAGCACCTGACGTTGGCGGCCACCGACTCCTACCGCCTCTCGGTCCGTGAGCTGGACTGGACCTGGGCGCACGAGCCCACAACCGCGCTGGTGCCTGCCCGAGCCCTCACCGAGGCAGCGCGGGCCCTGGCGGGGGAAGCCGAGGTGGAGATCGGCCTCGAGGGGCACCAGATCACCTTCGCCGGCGGGGGGCGCCGGCTCACGTCGCGATTGGTTGAGGGGGAGTTCCCCAAGTACCGCAACCTGATCCCCTCCGGGTT
>WNGB01006905.1_pt1 | contig 17562 bp, 9 predicted proteins | sample 5400681 | NCBI WGS metagenome assembly WNGB01 (sample SAMN13153367, study PRJNA577476) | soil metagenome | isolation source: 115 cm soil or saprolite under grassland replicate 2 | place: USA:California | collected 2016-06-15 | reverse complement strand
GCTCACCGAGCCAGGCCTCGGCTACCGCCTGGTCCTTCCGCCGCCGACTGCATGAAGATGGAACCCACGCGCGCCCTCCGAGAGGAGCTTGCCCATGCGGGACCTGCCGCCCAACATGACCGACTACCTGGCCACCCGGTCGACGTTCCGGCTGGAGGTGCCCGAGGTCTACAACTACGCGCGCGACGTGGTCGACGCCTGGGCCGCCAAGGAGCCGGCCAAGCTCGCGTTGCTGGCGGTCGGGCCCGACGGCGGCAACCCGCGCCGCTACAGCTTCGCCGACCTGGCAGCCTCCTCCAACCGCGCGGCGCGCTTCCTCGCCTCGCTCGGCGTCCGCAAGGGCGACCCCGTCTTCGTGATGCTCCCGCGCATCCCCGAGTGGTACGACGTGGTCCTCGGCTGCATCAAGCTCGGCGCGGTGCCCATGCCCGGCACCACCCTGCTGACCGCCCGCGACATCGACTACCGGCTGGAGCGCGCCGGCGCCAGGGTCGCGGTCACCGACCCGGGGGGCGCGGACAAGGTCGACCAGGCGGCCAAGCGCATGGGCGTCCACCTCACCAGGATCCTCGTCCGCTCCCAGGAGGCCGGCGGGCCCTCCAGCGGCTGGGCGTCCTGGGAGGACGGCCTGGAGTCCGCCAGCGACCAGCCGCCCGCGGTCGAGCCCACCCAATCGGACGACCCCATGCTCGTGTACTTCATCTCCGGCACGGTCGCGTAAGCCAATGTTGGTCTGATACCATGACCCTCCCGACGCCCCACAGGGCGCTCACCAGGCATGACGGGAGGCTGGACAGATGGCCGGGACGCCAGGCGTGGATGACGCGACTCGCGCGGTTGTCGTCGCCATCTACTGCCGGCTGTCCCAGTTCGGCGGCAAGGGCCTCGGTCGACAGGAGGAAGACTGCCGCCGCATCGCCACCACGCGAGGCTGGGTCGTCGGCGAGGTCTATCAGGAGACAGCGTCCGCGAACCCATACTCCAAGAAGGCTCGCAAGGAATGGCTCCGCCCCGAGTTCGTCACGCTGTGCCGTGAGGCAGGGGTGCGAGTCATCATCGCCGGCAACGACACCGAATACGACTTCAACGATCCCGAGGACGTTGCACGGTTCTACGGGGAGTCGGCTCGGGCGCAGGCAGAGATCGCCCGAATGCAGAAGAGGATTCGTCGAGCGATGCGCCAGATCGCCGAGCAGGGAAGGTACAACGGCGGCGGTCGGCGCCCATTCGGATTCCAGGAGGATCGGGTGACGCTTGACGAGTCCGAGGCCGCATTGCTGCGGGAAGCGGCGCGGCGCGTGCTTGCCGGCGATTCACTCCGAGGAATCTGCACCGAGTGGAACGGCAAAGGCATCTGCACCTCGACGGGCGAGAAGTGGGTCAACACCGTCCTGCGCCGGACGCTCCTCTCGCCGCGAATCGCTGGCTTCCGGGAGCACAATGGTCAACTCACTCCCGCTGTATGGCCCGCCATCCTCGATCAGAAGACGTGGGAGGCGCTGAGGGCGATCCTGACTGACCCCGACCGTGTGACGACCAAGGGCGGGCCGCCGAGGTACCTGCTCACAGGTCTCATCCACTGCGGCAAGTGCGGCAACCGGATGTTCGGCCACCGGCGCACTCACGTTTCCGGACACGAGTACGTCATCTATCTCTGCCAGAACCGGGTCGCCGGAGGATGCGTCTCGCGCGACGCCCGCTACACGGAGGAAGAAGTCACCGAGCGGCTGTTGTACCGCCTGGAGTCAACGGCGTTCGAGCAGGCCGCCAGCCGCCCTCCTGAGGACCCTACCCGAGAGCTGTACGAACAGCTTGCAGTCGAGCAGGGCGTCTACGATCGGCTCGAAGACAAGCTCGCTCGCGAGCTGATCAGCGAAGTGGCCTACAAGCGCCACCGCGCCGAGAGCGAGGAGCGCATGGACGCGCTACGCCGCAAGATCGCCAAGCTGACCGACAACCGTGTGATCACACAGATTCCGCGCAATATTCGGGAGGTCTGGCCCGGTCTCTCGCTCGACCGTCGGCGCGCGATCCTCGCCGCGATGATCCGCCGTATCGAGGTCCATCCACAGCGCAAGGGCCCCGGGTTCGACCCCAACACGATCAAGGTCCTCTGGAAGGGGTAATCGGGCCCTCGAAGGCCAGTGTCACGACGTTGGCGATGATGGCCGGATCCTCGACCTTCTCGGGAACGCCTTGCTCAGCACACTCTTTCCGGACTCGCGCCCTGATGCCGTCCATGTGCACGCCGCGTCCTGCCTCTTGCTGTCCGGCTGACGCTCGTACAGACGTGCAGGCCGTCTCTCCAGCCGCCGCGGCAGCCGACGTATTCCCGCCCTTTGGAGGTCGACGCCTCCGGCGTCTGGTTGCGTCGTCTTCGCCGCGGTTCGCACTCGGCAACGGTGCTCGGTCCTTTCGGGTGCGGCGGTAGGACCGATCCAGCAAGGCACGGTGCACTCACGGGAGGCTTCACAATGACGCAGGTGTCAGCAGCAGGCCGCCGGCGGCGTGATGACAGGCGTGGCAGTCGGGTGCCGACACCGCTGTGAGTGATGCGATGCTCGCCCGAGGCCGGCTCTCACCAACTCCGTAAGGCACGTGTGCTACGGCCGCGTCGGCTGTGATTGGCTTGATGACGGCCTGTGAGCATGCCGTTGCCCGCATGGCAAGGGCGCGGTGAGTCAGTGTGAGCGCTCGGTGCGGGCGGATTCGTGATTCCTGCAGAATATTCCGACTCGTGTTCGGGACGGAGTTGAGGTCGGCACGGGTGCTGCCTCCGGCAGATGGGCTGAAGCAGTGCCGGTAACGGAACCAAGGGCCTCACTGGACTGCTTACAGGCATGTGCACCATGCTGCCGGTAGCGAGGTCACCCACCTGTAAGTCGCATGGACCGGGTGTGAGTGTCTCGGGACCCGCGTTGCGGTCAAGTGTGAGGTTCGGGTACAGGCACGGGCCGGTGAGGATCCCGGTGAGGTCCGGGCGGGTCAGGCCCAAACGCCAGCTCGCTGTCAGAGGCGACGGGCGCCCGCGGCCCATCGCAAGAGTCCCCACTACCCGCCAGCGTGCTGCAAGCGCACGCCCGGCGGACTGGTCAGGACTCCCGCTCCCGGCGGCGTGGACCATCGCCGAGGATCTCGGCAGTTGAAGCTACGGCTCCACGCCGCGGAGGCCTCATCTCTCGATCGACTCAAGGCGCGCCGTGTCGTCTTCTGAAGCTCTGTAGGCTTGACGCGCCATGCGTGGTGAACAGCAGGAGATGAATGCGTCACGGGGGCGTCCTCCCGCGTCGGGCGAGCGCGCGGCCTTGGCCGGATACGTCCCGCAGTACGAGGTAGCGGCTGGGTTGCTGCTGCGGTCGCTGACGGAGGAGAGCCTGGAGTGGCTGGCGGTGCTGGATCCGGAGGCGGGCCGACTGGATGACTTCCAGTTGGCCACGCCAGGCTATCTGGATGCCTTCCAGGTCAAGTGGTCCCAGGCGGGAGGACAGCTGGCTTGGGGTGAGCTGCGCGCCTACCTGGTCGATCTGGTGGTGGACCGCCGCAGGCTCGCCAGGCAGCACACCGATCGCCGGGTGATAGGTCACCTGTACAGCGACAGGGTGGCGTCCAGCTCAAGGACCGTCAGCGCGTCGAGCGGGCGCCGCGATGCCACGATTGCCGACGCGGTGATGCACCTGCTCCAGCCGGCGACCACGGGCGCCTTCGCGTCTCTGGAAGAGATGCCGGATGCGTGGGGTTGGCTGTGGCGCGACCTGGCTGGACGTTGCGGGCTGAGCGAGCGGGAGCTGCTGGGGGATTTCGCGCTCGTGCGCATCGAGCTTGGGCGAACGCTGCCATCGCTGGCGGAGGTGCCCGGCCGCGACGCGGTTTCCTACAGGCGGGACCTTGATGAGCTGCTGCTGGCGCTGCTGCGGGTGGCCACGGATCCCCGGCAGCTGGTCCGCCTGTCCAAGGATGAGCTGCTGGATCGCTTGGGTGAGGCCTGGCGGCAACGCTTGGAGCTGCGCTCGGCACACGAGTTCCCGCCACCCGCCGCCTACCAGCCTGTTCACGCCACCGCCGAGGGGCTGGCCGCGTCGCTGCAGCGGTTCACCTCGGGCTACCTGGCGCTGGTGGGCAGCCCCGGCTCGGGCAAGTCGACGCTGCTTACCCAGGAGCTACGCGGCAGCGAGGACGTGGTCGCGCGCTACTACGCCTACGTGCGTGGACGCGCGGATGTCGGCTCGATGCGCGCGGAGGCCAGCGCCTTCCTGCACGACCTGGTGCTGACGCTGGAGCGCGGTGGACTGCCCCGCGGCCCCGCCCCGGTCGACTTCGACGTGGCGGCCCTCACCGCCCGGCTGAGCCGGCAGCTGCAGCAACTGGGCGACCGCTACCAGCGGGAGGGGCACCGCTCGATCATCCTTGTGGACGGGCTGGACCACGTCGAGCGCGAGCGGGACGTAGAGCAGCCGCTGCTGCGCTACCTGCCCCGGCCAGAGGAGCTGCCCGACGGGGTGCTGGTGGTGGTGGGAAGCCAGACCGTGCGGATGCTCCATCCGGACATCCGTAGCCAGTTGGAGCAGCCGGGACGGACAATCCAGATGGCTCCCCTGGGGCGCTCCGAGGTGGCTGACCTGGCGCTAGCTTGGCGCGTGCGGGCCGACGCCGATCGCCTGTGGGAGGTCAGCGGTGGGCATCCCCTGCTCCTCACCTACCTGCTGCAGGAGCTGCGCGAGCTGCCCGCCGAGCAGCAGGCGACTCGGCTCGCCGCGACCCCGTCGTATGGAGGCGACGTCCACAGGCTGTACCTGCGGCTGTGGACGGCCGTGGAGGACGACGAGGAGCTGGTGGAGCTGGTGGGACTGGCCTGCCGCATGCGCGGCCCCGTCGATCTGGCGTGGCTGCGCGAGCATGGCCAGCCGGGGCCGGTGGTGCGCCGGCTGCATGAGCGGTTGGCGCACCTGTTCCGGCGACAGGGCGATCGCTGGTACTTCTTCCATGAGTCGTTCCGGCTGTTCCTGCAGGATCGCACCGCTCGGGTGAGCGGTGAGGAGGACCCGGCCGAGGACCGGCGGCTGCACCGCCAGCTCGCCGATATGTGCCGGGACTCCCCACCGGGACAGCCGCAGTCCTGGGAGCTGTTGGTTCACCTGGCGGGGGCCGAGGAGCATGCCGCGGTGCTGGCTACGGCCACGCCTGCGTTCTTCCGCGCCCAGCTGCTGGCGTTACGCCCCCGTGAGCTGGTAGCAGCCGACATCCGTCTGGCCGCCCGCTCCCTGGCTGTCGTCCAGGACCCGATCGCGCTGGTGCGGTTGGTCATCGCGGCCGGTGAGCTGTCGCAACGCGACTATCACCAGCCGGACCGCGAGAGGTTCCTGTCGTTGCTGGTGCATGCCGGGCAGTGGCGTCTGGCTGTTGAGCACATGGAGGTGGAGCGCGAAAGCTTCGGCGCGGAAGACAGCCGCACTGCCCGGCTGCGCATCAGCCTGCTCCTGCACGACAGCGGTCTTCAGGAGGAGGCCCGCAGGGTCTTTGAGGCCAACGAGCCGCTGGAGATCCTCGGTGGCCGGGCCGCGAGGCGCCAACCGCGTGGGCCTTATCAGCTGCTGTATGCGTGGGCGAGGGCAGCCGCTGTCATCCGCAGCCCGCAGGCGGTCATCATGGCCGCCGAGCAGCTTCGGCTACCACACGACCGAGAGGTTTCAGGTCGTGACCCGGAGGATCCCACCCCGGTCGCGCGCGCTTGGATGGTGGCCGCCGCCGCGGATGAGCTGGACTCGCGTGGGCAGGTGGCGGACGCTGACCGCCTGCTGGCCGCGTTGAACCCAGGACAGCAGCCCGACCGCGCCCCGTGCGTGTGGGCCCTCTCGCAACGCTGGACTCGTCACGCTGGCCGCGCAGCCGATCTGGTAGGGCTGGCGACCGACCACCTGGCGGCCCAGGACCTCGACGCTGTGGGCCGGGTCGCGGTCGCCGAGGGTTTGTGGAAGGCGGGATCACGCGACGCGGCAGCGACATGGATCGAGGGTCTACCTCAACCTCCCCTGTCCGGAGCGAGCGATCTGTCGCGCCTATGGCAGGCCCAGCAGCTCCGCTATCGGCTGAACCGGCTGCTGGCTGCGCTCGGACAGCGGCCAGATCCAGAGACCGTCGTGCCGGCCCCAACTGGCGAGTGGGGATGGGGGCACGTGCGTGTGGCCCGCGTGACCGTGGCCGTTGCGCAGTTGCACGGCCGTGCCTGGGCGGGCGAGACGCTGGCTGCTGGCGAGTTCATGGCGGCCGTGCGGCAGGTGCTGCGCGTCTTCGACATCGGCAACACCGACGAGTCCTCGAGCTACGAACTCAGGAACATACGACCCTACGCGCTGGCGCAACTGCTCCGTGTAGGGCAGCTACATGGGCGTGAGGCAACCCAGGCGTTGTGGCAAGAGTACGAGCGGCGCTGGCAGGACCGGCCAGGGCTGCTGCGCCACGAGGGCCACGAGGTCCTGCCTGCGGCCCTAGAGACCGGGATTATCCCCCGCGGGGTGATCGTGCAGCGGGTCCGTGACCTGGAGGGCCTGGTGCAGTCAAGCGCGCAGGATGCGGAGGCGCCCGACGACCTGACCAAGCTGGCCGGCACCATGGTTGCGGTTGGGCTCGTGGACGACGCACGACGGCTTCTGTGGCAGGCGGTCTCCGCCACGCTGGTCATCTACTACCGCAAGGACTACCAGCTGTCCGACTGGATCGGCCTGCTCGGCCCGCGCCTGGACGGTGAGTCCGGCGCGCAGCTAGTGCGGTGGCTGGCCGGCGCGATCGCGAGCCTGAGCGAGCAGCTCGATGTCGGGCAGGCTCATGACGCTGCCGAGCGGCTGCTAGGTCGCCTTGCTCGGGATGATGTTCACGACCAGATCAAGTTCGGCTGGATGCCGCGGAGAGCGGGCAGTAGCATCGGGCAGACGGCCTCCTCCGGATCGCCAACGCTGCGACCAGCCACGTTGCCGTGGCCTACCGCTGGTCCGATCTTGAGCCAGCACCCTTGTAGGAGGTGGGCCGCAGGTGCTCCCGCGTGGAGCACCCCCCGGCGAGCAGGACCGCCGCCGCCGGGGCTTGCTTTAGCTTGCCCTCAGTTACATCCTCACTCGGCGGTATGAGGTCGCTCGCTACGTATAGACAGCGCCCGTCGCCCAGGGCATGCCTGGCAGGTCGGAGCGTGGCTGCGGGACCACGGCGTGGTGGGGTGGGATGATCCCCTGGCTGCCCTGCTGAACGCGCAGGTCGATCAGGCGGGCGAGCCGCTGTGGTGGGCTGTTCTAGTGGACCAGCTTGTACCCATCGCACCCAACGCTTCGGTGGACCTGTTCTCTGCCAGCCGGCGGGCCGTCGACCGGCACGGCGTGGCTTGGTTGCGGCAGTGGCTGCAGACCTTGCTCGGCCGCGTGGACGTGGAGGCTCCGCCGTGGACCCGCGAGGCCTGGCGCGTCACTATTGTCGATTGCGCGGTGAAGCACCACATCACGCTGGCTGAGCTGGGCTTGCCGGACGAGCTGCACCCCGAGCGTCGCCCGCTGCGTAGCCAGATGCGAGGGACCGGCGAAGACGAGCGCGACGCCTTCTTGGCTGCCCACAACACGGTGGAGTCGCTGCTGGCCGATGCGGCCGTGGCTGACCGCTCGGATCCACGCAGCGAGTGGATGGAAGCGGTTGATCTGGTGGCCGACCGCATGGACCTCCAGCAGGTCGAGCAGGCCGTTGCTGTCTTCTCCGGCGCAGGCAGCAACCGGCTGAGGATCTACTGTCGCCTGGCCCGTCGTGCGCTGGACCTTGGGGCGCCTGACCTGGCCGCCAAGCTGGCCGAGGGAGTGCGCGCCGAGGCGGAGTCGCGCAGTTGGCTGCGCAGCTGGGACGGCGGGCCGCTGCTGGATGCCCTGCGTCTGCTCGCCGAGCTGGACCCCGATGGTACGAGGGACCGCGCATACCGCCGCTTCGCCGCCGACGCCGCCAGCGACCGTTACCTGCTCTCTGAGGTGGCATGGGACCTCAACGAGTACCTGGAGCTGTTCGGGATCAACGATCCGCACACCCTGGGTCAAGAAATCGAGCAGTACTTACGGGTCTTGCTCAGCAACCCAGCCATCCAACCGCCCCCAGACCTCGACGGCACAGCCGACGCATTGACCACCCTGGCACGCACCGGGCTGGATCTCCTCGGCGTGCCCTACCGACTAGCGGTCACGACCGCGCAGCGGACGCTGCTTACGGCGCTACAGGTAGCTGACCGCCGGGCGCAGGCATGGCTGGTTCGCGCATTACTCGGCCAGGATGAGGAACTGGTCTTGCGTGCCTTGTCAGTCGTCGAGGCCGCGCTGCAGGTCCAAGCGCCGCTCGGTGGGGAAGTGGCTGACGCGCTCCAGCGCTGGACAGCCGCCGAGCATCTTGGCCTGCGGCTGGCCTCGCGGCGCCTGGCCGTGCGGCTCGGGCGCACCCCCGAGCCGACACCAGCAGGTGCACTGCCAGCCGCTCACAGCATTGTCATTCCGGAGCAGGAGCGGCCGGTGGGCATGCGGGCGGCCGAGCCCTTGGGTCGAGACGACCTCGAGAGGATCACTGCCTTGGCGGAGGGCGAGCTGCAAGGACTGGCTAGGGCTGCCGGAGTGGACCAGCGAGCACTCACCAACCGCGTGGCACGTCTGGCCCGCAGCCTTGCCGGCGACACGCCCGTCGACGATGACCGCTGGCAGACCTCGACTTCACCATTGGGCTGGACTATCCATAAGCCCTCCATCAGCCTGTGGGAGCAGGCGGCCGCGCGGGTGGCCGCGGAACTAGCCGACGCGGGCAGGGTCACTGCCGAGGCTGCGCTGCGGCTCTCCACCGGACCCGGCTACGACCCCACACTGATTGCGGCGCGACCCTCCCCTCGCCCCGACGCGATAGCGCCGCTTCCCGAGTCAAACGACGTGCAGACGATCAGCCCCGACCAGTGGCTCAAGGGGCTCGACGGCGCCGAAGAACGGCTCGCATGCAGGCTGCCTGGCGGATGGGTCGTCATCGGCGAACACACAGAACTGCGCCGCCTGGAGGACAAGGGGCCATGCGAACACCGGACCCAGAGCCTCGGCGTCCTCGCACGACTCCACCCAGAGGATCGCCCTGACCAGCGCCGACGCACGCTGATAGCCGACCTTGACCAGCTACCCGCCGGTGCCGGAGCCACCCCGCTGCTGTACCACTGGGACCTCAGCTTCCGCGGTCCCTCGGCCTGGCTGACCCTGCATCCCCACCTCGCCGAGGCCTGCGGCTGGAAACGCGACCAAGACGCGCTCATCGGTTGGCGCGACGACGAAGGCCCCGTTGTATCGTCGCTTTGGTGGCGCTCCGGTTGGCTGGACTCCACGCCTTGGCCCAGTCAGGAGGTTGGTGAGGGTTGGCTGGTATTGGTGCACGAGCGCACGCTGGACGGCCTCGCCGAAACACTACACGGCCAACCCGGCGTCGCCTGGCAAGTGGAGCGCGACTTCCTTGCCAGAGGCGAGCCCACTGACCGGCGGTCTAGCGTAAAGTCACTTGGCTAGGGCCTGTATCAAAGTGGGTCATAGCCATTCGTTGATCGCGGCAATCTGCACAGTGGCCTGGTAGCGCACGGCGAGCTTGTCGTAGCGGGTGGCCACGGCGCGGTGGCGTTTGAGCCGGTTGATGCCACACTCCACGGCGTGGCGCTGCTTGTAGGTTTCAGGGTCGAAGGCCGGTGGCCGGCCGCCCCTGGACCCTTGCTTGCGTCGATTGGCGTCCTGATCGGCCTTGCTGGGGATGGTCGCCTTGATCCCTCGCCTGCGCAGGTACCGCCGGTTCGCGCGTGAGGTGTAGGCCTTGTCGGCCAGGACCTGATCGGGCCGGGTACGGGGCCGGCCACCACCCAGCCGCGGAACCCGGATGCCGTGCAGCACCACCGCAAACTGCGGGCTGTCCCCACGCTGCCCCGCGGTCAGCACGATCGACAACGGCCGCTGCCCCTGCTCACAGCCAAGATGCAGCTTGGTGGTCAGCCCGCCCCGAGAGCGACCCAACCCATGATCGGCCGGCTCGTGGTGGACGCCGCCGGGTGGTTGGGCTTGCAGGCCCCCCTTTTGCGGGCGCCGGCCGCGTGCTGGTGCGCCCGACAGATCGTGGAGTCCACACTGACGTCCCAACAGATCCGCCCGGCCGCATCCGCCAGGGTCTGCAACGCGGTCAGCAGCCGCTGCCAGGTGCCGTCGCGCTGCCAGCGCCGAAACACCGCGTAGGCCGCCGCCCAGGACCCGTAGCGCGCCGGCACGTCCCGCCACGGCGCGCCGACCCGGACCCGCCATCGGATCCCATCAATAAGCTGCCGTTTGGTCCATGTCGGCGGCCGACCCGGTCTGCGCCCCACGGGCAGCAGCGCCAGGACCGCCCACTGCGCGTCGGTCAGGTCGTGCCGCCCCGTCACCGTTACAGTGGCCACGAGGTCTCCGGATGGATGGGCTTCGTCGATGCACCATCTACCGGCCCTCTGTGCCAGTCTCCAGTGAGGCAGATCAGGCTGCTGAATCATTGAGCTGAGAGGGTGGGGAAGGAGTCCCCGGTGGCCACCATGAGCAACCAGCCGCTGTACGAGCAGGTCTGATGACCCCGGGAACCAACACGGAGGATCGGAAGGTGCGCTAGTGGCCGGCCTGTTGGAACTCGACGGCCTGAGCCGCCGCTTCGGCACGGTGACCGCTCTCGACAACCTGAGCTTCTCGGTCCCCTCGGGACAGGTCGTAGGGTTCCTCGGTCCGAACGGCGCCGGCAAGACCACCACGATGCGGGCAATCTTCGGCCTCACCGACCTCGACGCCGGGTCGGTGCGGTGGAACGGCGTGCCGGTCGGAGCCACCCAGCGCCGCCGCTTCGGCTACATGCCAGAGGAGCGGGGCCTGTACCCAAACATGCTCGTAGCAGAAGAGGTCGAGTACCTTGGCCGGCTGCACGGCATGGACACGCGCAGCGCCGCGGCTGCCACCAAGCAGTGGCTGGAGCGCCTCGACGTGGCCGACCGCTCCACCAGCGAGGTCGAGACCCTGTCACACGGCAACCAGCAACGTGTGCAGCTGGCGGCGGCCCTGGTGCATGACCCCGAGGTGCTGGTGCTGGACGAGCCGCTTTCGGGGCTCGACCCGACGGGCATCGACGCCATCGGCGAGGTGCTCGTCGAGCAGGCCCGCGCCGGGCGCTGTGTGCTGTTCTCGAGCCACCAGCTCGACCTGGTCGAGGACCTCTGCGAGTCGGTGGCCATCATCGACCGTGGTCGGCTGGTGGCGAGGGGGACCGTCGACGAGCTGGCTACGAGCGGCGCGCGGCGCCTCAGCGTCCGGGTGGAGGGAGACCGCCAGGGGGCCTGGACACAGGGGATCCCGGGCGTGACCGTGTCTGAGGTGGACGGGGGCGAGGTGCGCCTCGTCCTCGACGACTCCACCGACAGCGACGTCGTACTGGATGCGGCGCGCGCCGCTGGGCGCGTCACGGAATTTGTCTTCGGACGTCGCCGCCTGTCCGAGGTGTTCAGGGAGGCGATGCGCCGGTGAATGCTGTTCCGATCATCCTCGCCGCTATCGCGGTGGTGCTGCTCGTCCGCCTCGGCTTGCGCCGCAGAGGCCAGAGGCGATCGTCACAGCTTGGGGGACTCACGCGCGGACTACGCGACAGGAGGCTCCTCGGAGACACCGGACTTGTGGCCGAGCGCGAGATCCGAGAGCGGGTACGGGGCCGCGTGTTTCGAGTGGTCACCCTCATCCTCTTCGCCGTGGTCGCGGCGGCCGTGGTCATCCCCACCATCCACACTGGCACCACCACGCGCCCAAAGGTGGGCGTCGTCGCCGGCTCGCCGGCTCTCGACGAAGAGCTGCAGAAGCTGGCCACAACCGTGGGACTACCCGTAGAGCTGGTGCGCGAGCCCGACCTGAGCGCCGCTCGCGCTGCGTTGAGCGCTGGCTACCTCAACATGGTGGTGGACGGCAGCGGGACCATCCTCGTAGAGAACCCCATCTCGGACACCGACACCTCCACCGGGTCCCGGTATGTGCGAACCGCCGCCACGGCCCTCGGAGCGCAGCAGGCCTTCGCCCAGGCCCGCCTGACCCCGGAGCAGGCGGCCGCGGTCGCCGAGGCCAAGCCGTGGCCGGTCGAGAGCGTCCATCCGAGCAAAGGAGCCACCACGACGGAGGAGGCGACGGCGCTGATCGGGGTCATCCTCATATTCGTCGTCCTCACCCAGTACCTCTCCTGGATCTTGATGGGCGTCATGGAGGAGAAGGCGAGCCGCGTCATCGAGGTCCTTCTCGCCACGGTGCGACCGGGCCAGCTGCTGGCGGGCAAGTTGGCGGGCATCGGCACGGTCGCCATTTTGCAAGCCATGTCCCTGGTGGCGTTCGCGCTGGTGCTGGCGAAGGCGGTCGGCGCGAACCTCGTGCACGGAGCGGCACCGCTTGTGGTGGCGGCCACCCTCGTCTGGCTAGTCCTCGGGTACGCCTTCTACAGCTGGGAGTATGCCGCCGCCGGCTCCCTAGCCGAGCGCCAGGACCAGGTGCAGAGCTTGGCGTTGCCGCTGGCCGCACCGCTCATCTTCGGCTACATCGTCTCGCTCATCGGAGTCAGGTCAGGCAGTGCCTCACCTCTCGTAAAGGTGCTTGCCTACCTGCCTCCCACTGCCCCCTTCGCCATGCCGACGTTAGTAGGGTTCGGGGAGGCCACCTGGTGGCAGTTTCTGCTCTCGGTTGTGGTGAGCGTCGTGTGCACCGTGTTGGTGGCGCGGGTGGCGGCCCGCGTCTACCGCACGGCCGTGCTCCGAACCGGCCGACGGGTGCGGCTGCGTGAGCTGGTCCCGACTTTCGCCAAGTGACCCCGTACAATGAAGCCCGCTCAGACGGCCGAGATGGACGAGGCCGTGAGGCCACCTCGAAACCGGCGACGCTAGCTCGCCTTGCTCGGGGTGAAGTTCACGACCAGATCAAGTTTCAGGCAGCAAGCACCTGACGGTCGATGAAGCGGTCGAGCGCCGCGGAGACCTCGTCTCGTGTCGAACTCGACACACCGTCCCAACATCAGGCCAGATCAACCGCCACAGCAGACTTCGATACAGGCACTAACGCCGATTCTCGCGCCTCGGGCCTGAACCCCGTCGGATAGCTGCTGCTGATCGGGACTGGCAAGGGAGATCCTTGCTGCAGCAGGGCCTCTCGGCTCGTCTGCCTCGACTGCTGGCCGGCCTGAGTGGGTCGATCTCGCTGTATGTGAGGGATGGTCTGAGAGGGTACGTGAGCCGGGATCAGGGCGGGCCCGGGAGCTGAGGCTCGGGGTTACGTGGTTGTAAGCATTCCTGGCCAGGATCGGTTGACTCCTGCCCTGAGAGCTGATCTGCTTGCGGTATGCCACAGGCAGCGAGATCGACCCTAGCAGAGGTGGAGCCTGCCCGGGCGGGCGGGGAGTTCTTCGCCTGGCCGTCCAACCCCAACCACCGCCGCTACGAGGCCTTGCGGGCGTACCTGTTGGAGGGGTCCTCGGCCGCCGACGCCGCCCGGCGCGCGGGTTGGTCGGTGGCGACGCTGCGCTCTGCGGTGCGGGACTTCCGGGCCGGCAAGACCGGGTTCTTCGCCACGCCTCGGCCGGGGCCGACGACCGCACCGGCCAAGGACGCCGCTCGGCCAACGATCATCCAGCTGCGCCAGCAGGGCCTGTCGGCGATCGAGATCTCCGAGGCGCTGGCCGGCACCCCCACGCCGCTCAACCGCACCGGCGTGGCCGAGGTGCTCCGGGAGGAGGGCTTCGCCCGGATGTGGCCCCGACCGCTCGCCGCCCGGGGCGGTGGTGGGCGGACCGACCCGCCGCGGGCCAGACTGCTCGACTTCGCCGACCTGCCGCCGCGCTGCGAGACCAAGGTCGCTGGGCTGCTGCTCGCCGTCCCCGAGCTGGTGTCGCTGGGCCTGCCTGCGATGGTGGCCACCGCGGCCTACCCCAGCACGGCGATGATCCCGGCGACCAGCTATGTGCTGTCGCTGCTGGCCCTCAAGCTGGTCGGCATGCGCCGGGTCTCCCACGTCGACGACCTCGCCGCCGACACCGGCGCGGGGCTGTTCGCCTCCCTGGTCGCCCTGCCGAAGGCGACCGCGCTCTCCACCTACTCCTACCGCCTCTCCCACGCCCGCCAGGTCGCCTTCCTGCGGGCGCTCGGCCAGGCGATGCTGCAGGCCGACCTCGTCGCCGACCGGGGCGGGGACCTGGACCTGGACTTCCACGCGATCATGCACTGGGGCGAGGACGTGGCCCTGGAGCGCCACTACGTGCCCGCGCGCTCGCAGCGCACCCGCTCGGTGCTCAGCTTCTTCGCCCAGGACCACGCCACCCACACCCTCGTCTACGCCAACGCGGACCTGACCAGCGACCGCCAGGCCCAGGAGGTCCTGGTGTTCTCCGACCACTGGAAGGCGCTCACGGGACGGTTCCCCCAGCTGCTGGTCATGGACCAGAAGGTGACCACCCACAAGGTGCTCGCCGAGCTGGACGCCCGCGGCATCGGCTTCATCACCCTGCGCATGCGCTCACCCTCCCTCCTCCGCCACATCCAGGCGCTGCCCACCTCGGCCTGGCGCACCGTGCGCCTGGACCGAGGCGGCGCCTACCGCAGCCCCAAGGTCGTCGACGAGCAGGTCACCGTCACCGACTACCCACAGACCATCCGACAGCTCGTCGTCCAAGGCCTCGGCCGGGAGGCGCCAACGGTCATCATCACCAACAACCGGCGAGCTTCGGCCAAGATGGTGATCGAGCGCTACGCCGGGCGCATGACCGTCGAGCAGCGCCTCGCCGAGTCGATCCGCAGCTTCCACCTCGACGCGCTCTGCTCCGCTGTGCCGCTCAACGTCGACTTGGACGTCGTGCTCTCGGTGCTCGCCGGCGCGGTCTGTGCCTCGCTCCGCCGCCGGCTCACCGGCTACCAGGCAGCGACCCCCGACACCCTCCAGCGCCGGTTCCTCTCCACCGGCGGCGTCATCATCAAGCAGGCAGACACCATCGTCGTTCGCCTGAAGCGCCGCACGTACTCACCAGTGCTGCGCCAAGCCGACATCCCCGAGGTGGCCGTGCCCTGGTGGCACGGACGACGGCTCCGGTTCGAGTTCGACTGACCGTCCCCCCAGACGCAAAGTTGGGGTGGGATTCGCTGTCGCGAGAATCGGCGCTAATTGATTGGGGATGTCTGTGATGCTTCTTCCCGTGGGTACCCGTGCAGTCACCTGCCCAGGCAGATGAGCGCGGCGGCTGCCCGGTAGACGTCTTGGACCCTGTACAGTAGCCCGCGCCAGCGACGCAGCGCCCAGGCGTTGGCCAGATACCCGATCGACAATCAGTGCCGAGGTGGGAGTGGCCCCCGGGCTTGGTGGGTGTGGATGAGGCGGCGGTGGTGGGATCGACTCCACCCGGGTGCCTCGTCGGGCCAAACCAGCAGGACCGGGCATTTGCACACCCGACCACAACCGCCGGCATGATCGTGGTGACCGCAGCGGACACGATGTTGGCGACCAGGCTCTTGGTCGGCGATACGACCGTGAACTGCAGCGAGATCTCACCGTCATGTGCGCGTTCGTGTCGCCGTCCATCCCCGTCTCGGGTGTCGCTCCACAGCCTATCAGTCGCACAGATCGGGGATGTGAATACCTCGTGGCCGCGCTGCTGCGGTCCGGTGTGAGGCCTGGGTACATACACTGGCGCGGGTCAGTGAGGATGACGGTGAGCTGCGCGGTGAGGTCGTTGGTGAGGTCCGCGCTGGTGCGCGCCCAAACGCGAGCCCGCTGTCAGTGGTGATGAGCGCCGGCGGCCGTGGCAGGAGTGCCCTCCACCCGCCGGCGTGCTGCAAGCGTGTGCCTGGCAGAATGGTCAGGATCTCCGTCCGGCAGCGTGTGGACCGGGCCAGCACCGGTCGCCAGGGTCCGGGTGGCGTAACTGCCGGAGCCCGCGGTCAAGCGCGATCGAGTGGAAGGCCGTCCCGGGAAGACCACCACGCGCGTAGTGCACGGATGGGCGTGCCTTGACGTCGCTGGGCATCAGTGCCCGGGAGGGGCTTCGTTGCGGCCCGCCGACGACGGGTCGACAGCGTCCGTCCATCGACGATTGTCCTTTGCCATTGAAGATGGCCTGACTCGAGCCGCTGACCTGGGCGGATCAGATTGAGTGGCACGCCGGTACGCGGGGGAGCTGGTGCTCGTCTTGAGCCGGATAGGCAGCTTGACCAGCATATTGGCACACGGGCCGACTTGGATGGCACGCGGACAGACTTCGATGGCACAGGATAACGATGACGACCGCTGGATCCAGGTCCCAGGACGCCACGGTCGACGATGGCGCTTCCACCTCCGGCCGGGGATGGTCACTGCTACGTACGCGGTTGGGCGCCAGTACGGCACGCACTGTCGAACCTCAGGTATTCCGGCGGAATCACCGGAGCCGCGGCCGGGCGGCGTACCGCCGCCCACCCGGGGGCGACGTGTAGTGCACGGCCCGCGACGGCGACGGCCGGGTCAAGGGCGGCCCGCAGGGCCGGTCCGAAGGACCGCGCAGCGCCCTTGACGCGGCCGGCGAGCGGCGCGGTATCCGCCGGCTGGCCGCGACAACGGCCGGTCCGCGGACGGGTGCAGGGTCCCGGCTGCGGCGCCCACAGGGCGAGGCTGTTCCATAGCCTGTGAGCTGTCCCGGCGAAGCCGGACAGCGTACCGCGTCTGCCGATCGGGTCCTCGTTCTTGCTGGGCTGGGGTTGCTGCTGCCTGTCGGTGTCGGTGGTGCTGGCGGGTTGGGTCTTGCTGGCTTCGTCCTCCTGTCTGCTGGTGGTGCTGCTGGTTCCTGCTCGTTCTCGAGGCGGTGGTGTCGGCCGGAAGCTGGCTGTCAGGTTCGCGGTGAGCGCGAAGAGGTTGGCTGTGCTCCGGAGACCCGGCGAAATCGAGGCGCCGGGCGCAACGCAGGGGGTGATCAGCATGTCCAGGCGCAGCCGGGAAGCCCTCACCCTCGCCAAGCACCTGTGGACCTACTGGCGCCTCGGGCCAGGCGGGGTCGAGGTGCGCTGGACCGACGGATGGTTCCGCGGTCGGTACCGGCGAGGGTGGGAGATCGCCTGGGACGATGGCCCCACCATCCAGCGGATGCGCCAGGCCGCCCTGAAGGCCTCTGTTGGCCAGGCGATCGGTGAGCTGGTGCACGCCGACCTGGTGGGCTATCAGCGCTCACTGACGCTGACCGCCTGGGCGGTGCGTCTGGTCCACCACGTTCACGACGGCGGCCAGGTCCCGGACCTGGCTGACGTGCGGGTCGAGGAGGCGTGGCGAGACGACCTGGAGCGCACGGAGTTCCCAGAGCACGCCCCTACCGCCGAGGAGCAAGCGCTGGCCGAGATGCTGCTGCGGCGGGGACTGCGCGACTACCACCAGGGCCTGGCTGCCGCCGAACGCGCGTGGATCGAGCAGCGCCGCAGCCTGCCGGCACCGCCGATCCCCGAGGTGCTGATGGCCCGCGCCCTGACCACCTTCGGGCTGGACGCCTTGGCGGCGCTGGAGCAGG
>WNGB01006254.1_pt1 | contig 17567 bp, 8 predicted proteins | sample 5400681 | NCBI WGS metagenome assembly WNGB01 (sample SAMN13153367, study PRJNA577476) | soil metagenome | isolation source: 115 cm soil or saprolite under grassland replicate 2 | place: USA:California | collected 2016-06-15 | reverse complement strand
CCACCGTCTATCCGCACCACTTCCGCTTGACCGTCCCGGACAGCACGCTCCCCAACGTCCCCTTCACGGTCACCGTCACGCCGGCGGACGCCGAGGGCAACCCGGTCTTCGGGTACACCGGCACCGTCCAGCTCACCAGTTCCGACCTCATCGCCCTGTTGCCGCCGGCCCACACCTTCACCGACGCCGACCAGGGCAGCTACACCTTCCTCGTGAGGCTGCGGGGTGAGGGCAGCCAGACGCTCACCGCCAGCGACACAGCCGCTGGATCGATCATCGGCAGCGCCGTCGTGCTGGTCGCGCAGGCGGCGAACAGCCACGTGCTATCTGCCGAGCTGCAGAACGGCATCCGCCTGGCGCTGGTCCCGCTGGATGCCCTCGGGTCGCTGGTTCTGGACCAGGCGGAGTTGGATGCGAAACTTCCGCTGCTGGATCGCAGCCTGAACGAGTTGATCGGTGCGGACCGGGTCGCCGGGATTGGCGGGTTCCTGCGCGTCCGCGAGGTGGTGAGCGGCTACTTCACGAGCACCGAGACGCCGACCGCCGAGGGTTTGGTGCAGGTGCTGCTCAGGCACACCCTCGCACTGACGGACGACACGGCGACCGGTAATCTGGACTTCGGGCCGGTCAACGTCACGGCAAGCTTCGTCGGTTCGCAGCTGCGCTTCGACGTGGCGATCGAGGCATCGATCACCAAGTCCCTCCCGCTCCGGCTCGGTCCCGAGGACGGAGCGCTGAGCCTGAGCGGCGACTTGACCGCCGACCTGTTCTTCAAGCTGAACTTTTCCTTCGGCCTGGACACGACCAGCCTGATGTCAGGAGGCTCCCTCGCTCCGGAGGACATCTTCTTTCGACTGGACGACCTGGCGGCCACCGCCCACGTTCAAACCAACGACCTCAACGCCGGCCTGCGCCTCGGCTTCTTCCAGGCGACGGTGCAGGGCGGCTCGGTGGACCTGGCGGCCATGGGCCGGCTGGCCCTTGTCGAACTCGGCGGGGATGGAAAAATCACCTTGGCGGACCTCCAACAGACGCCACTGGCGGACCTGGTCCACTGGGCCGCGACGGGCACGCTGCAGGCCACCTTGCCGGTCCTCGGCCGCTTCGGCGATGACTCCGCCACCCCCACGGATCCCGCCGAGCAGGCGCGACTCGTGCTGGCCACGCCCGACCTGTTCCGCCAGGCGCCCTCCGTGCAGATTGAGAACCTCCACCGGCTACTGGACCTCAGCAACCTGTCGGCGCGACCGCTGCTGGACGCACTGGGCCAGTTCGGCGGGAACCTGGCGCAGACCGTCGGGGAGGCACTGCGGTCGATCCCGGTGCCGTTCACCGACCTGCACCTGGGGAACGTGTTCGACACCGTCGGGGAGGCCGCGGACGCGCTGCTGAGACAGCTGCAGGCGGGCGTGAACGAACTGCTGACCGGGCTGCAGCAGGTTGTGGACGGCACCGTGGTGCCCGCTTTCCAAACCATTGCGGAATTCGGTGACCGCCTGAGCACACTGCTGCGGGCGGCCGTCTGCGACTTCCGCCCCCACTACGACCCCACCACCCAGGAGGTGACGTGGCACGTCGCGCTGGAGTACCCCTTCCACGTCGAACTGCCGGTAGACCTCAACCCCGACCTTGGGCCGCTGGCGAGTCTCACCACCACGGGCCTGCTGAACGTGGACGCCCACGCCGGGCTGGAGTTCACCTTCGGGGCGGCCCTGCCGACCGCGGCCGTGGTGCATTCCGTTAGTCCCAACCTCCCCGCCGATGGCCGTCTCAACGCGGACGCCCATTTCCAGCTACGGATCGAAGGCGGCGCGCCGGTGGACGTGACCGTCAAGCAGACCGACACGGCCGACAACCAATCCCTCGAAGACCTGGTGGCCGACATCAACTCGGCCATGAGCGGCCTCAACATCCTCATGCAGCGCGCCCCCACCCTGCTGCTGGTCCACGCCGCCCTCGACGGCAACCAGATCACGCTGGCCACCGGGCCGCTGCTGCCGTGGGAGACGAGCACGCTCGAGATCCTCATCGGTTCCCTGAACGACCCGGCGGCGACCGTGCTGGGGTTCCGCAGCCAGATCGCGCGGGGCCGGGCCGGCAGTGTGTTCGTCGAGAACGCCTCCGTCCACGGCGACGTTCACCTCGACGCGCAGGATTTCCAGGCGGCGGCCCGACTGGGCTTCCTGGACGTCCGCGTTGGCCAGGCCGCTGCCTCCGGGGAATTCGCGTTCGATCTCGCGCTGCGCGGGCCTGGCGGCAGCCACCGCATCGACCCCGTCCACGATGCGGTCAGCGCCCTGTCGGTGGTGCCGACGGTGACTGGCTCCGCCCGCCTCGACCTGAATCACATGAGCGCCGACGCCGGCTTTGTCCACACCGCGCCCTCGGCCAACCCATCCATCACTATCTCGATCCCTGATATCAACCATCTGTCTCGCATCGGGGTGACCACCAACGATCTCGACGCGCTGCTGTCGCTGAGCGACCTGTCCTTCCAGGATGTCGTGGCGGGGTTGCGGCGCGTAGTGGGGACGCTGGGCGATTACCCCGGGCTGGGGTTCCTCGGCGCGAAGTTGCCGTTCATCGACCGGAGCGTGACGGAGTTGCTGGACTACGCCGCCCCGCTGGCCGCCGCGGCGGACCAGCTCCAGGCTGACCCGGTCGGAACGGTCCAGACCCTGCAACAACAGCTGAAGCAGGCGCTGGGACTGCCCGCAGACAGCGATCGGGTTCATGTCACCTACGACGAAGTCGGTAAGGCCCTGCAGGTTGGGCTGAGGCTGGACAGCCAGTTCCACCAGGCGCTGGCCATCAATCTCGACCTGGCGCAGCTGGCCGAACTGACGACCGATCCCCAGGTGGCGGCGTTCCTGAGAGGAGTGGCGCGGCTGGTGGATGTCTCGGGACACGCGACCCTGAACGTGGACGCCGGCGCGGTGCTGCAACTCGACCTCGGCATTGACCTGGACAACACCTCGGCTCGTTACCGCCAGCCGTTCCTGTACGACACGACGGGAGTGACCCTCAACGTGCGCGCCCAGGGCACGGACCTGACGTTCCGGGCGGCAGTCGGCAGCCTCGGCCTGTTTGTCCAGGGTGGCTCTGCCCTGCTCGACGGAGACGGCAACCCGGCGACCGATGCGCCCGCCGCGCTCACACTCCGCCTGCTCGCTGGGGCGAACGGCCGCCACTACATCACCCCCGCGCTCCTCGACGCCGTCCGCGTGGAACTGACGGCGGGGGTGCGGCTAACACTGCCGCTGTTCTTCCCGTTCGAGGATAATCCTGTGGGCGGCGCGGCCCCCGCCAACTACCTCACGGTCACGGCCTCCGACCTGGCCGCGGTGCTGCGCGGCACGCCCGGCTCGGTGCAGATCACGGCGCCCGACCTCAGCGCCGCCCTCGACAGTTTCCGCGACCTCACCCTCGCCGACATTGTCGCGGGGCTGCGGCGCGTGGCGGACGGGCTCAAGGACTACTCGGAGTTCCAATTCCTCACGACGAAGTTGCCGCTGATCGACCGCAGTATCACGGAGTTGCTCGATTACGCCGCCCCATTCGCGGAGGCCGTCGGCCAGCTCGAGAGCGATCCCGACGCCGCGTTCCAGTCGCTGCAGCAACGGCTCCTGGAGGCGCTGGGACTGCCCCTGAGCAGCGATCAGGTCCACGTGAGCTACGACGTCGCCACCAGGGCGCTCAAGGTGTCGCTGACGCTGAACAGCGAGTTTCACCAGGCGCTGGCCATCAATCTCGATCTGGCTCAGCTCGCGGCCCTGGCGAGCGACCCACAGGTGGCAGAGTTCCTGGCGGCGCTGACGCACCTGGTCGATGTCTCTGGGCAGGCAACCCTCGACGTGACGGCCAGCGCGGTGCTGCATCTCGACCTGGGTTTCGACCTGGACCGCACCTCCGCCCACTACCTGCAGCCGTTCCTCTACGACACCACCTCGGTGACGCTCGACGCCGCGGTGCGCGGCTCGAACCTGACGTTTCAGGCCACCGTTGGCGGGCTGGGCCTGTTCATCCGGGGCGGCAGCGTCCTGCTCGATGCCGACGGCGACCCCGCCACGACCGCGCCGGCTTCCTTCAGCATCCACCTGGCGAACACCCCCAGCCACCGCCACTACTTCAGCGGAACTACCCTGTCGGACGTGCAGGTCAGTCTCACAGGCGGAGTCGGAGTAACGCTGCCGTTGTTCTTCCCGTTCGAGGACAGTCCGCTCGGCGGTGCCGCTCCGGCCAACCACCTCGGTATCACTATCCCCGACCTGGCCGCCGTCCTCCGCGGCGAGGCCGGCTCGGTGCAGCTGACGGCGCCCGACCTGGACGCCGTCCTCGACCAGTTCAGCAACCTGAGCCTGAGCGACATCGTCGCCGGACTGCGGCAGGCGGCGGACACGCTCAAGAACTACGAGGGCTTCGAGTTTCTCACGCAGAAGTTGCCGCTGATCGACCGCAGCGTCACCGAGTTGCTCGACTACGCCGCGTCCCTGGCGGATGCGGTGGACCAGCTGCAAGCCGACCCCAACGCCGCCATCCAGTCGCTGCGGCAGCACCTCGCTGCGGCCCTCGGCCTGCCGCTGGACAGCGACCGCGTCCATGTGACCTACGACGCTGCCACCAAGGCACTCCAGCTGTCGCTGACGCTGGACAGTCAGTTCCATCAGGCGCTGGCCATCGACCTCGACCTGGCCCACCTCGCCAGTCTGGCCACCGACCCGCAGGTCGCGGCCTTGCTCGGCGCCCTGACACGGCTCGTCGCCGTCTCCGGACAGGGAGATCTCGACGTGACCGCCGCGGCAACGCTGCAGTTCGACCTGGGCATCGACCTGGACCGCGCTTCGAGCCGGTTCTTGCAGCCGTTCCTCTACGACAGCACCTCAGTGACGCTCGACGCCTCGGTGCGTGGGTCAAACCTGACGTTCCAGGTCACAGCCGGCGGGCTGGGCCTGTTCATCCGGGGCGGCAGCGTCCTGCTCGATGCCGACGGCGACCCCGCCACGACCGCCCCAGCCTCCTTCAGCATCCACCTGGCGAACACCCCGAGCCATCGGCACTACTTCGTGGGCACCACCCTGTCGGACGTGCAGGTCAGTCTCACAGGCGGAGTCGGAGTAACGCTGCCGTTGTTCTTCCCGTTCGAGGACAGCCCGCTGGGCGGGGTGGCTCCGGCCAACCATCTCGGTATCACCATCCCTAGCCTCGCCGCTGTGCTCCGCGGCGAGGCTGGCTCGGTGCAACTCACGGCGCCCGACCTGGACGCTGTCTTCGACCAACTCGCCAACCTGAGCCTGAGCGACGTCATCGCCGGACTGCGGCGCGCGGCGGATACGCTGAAGGATTATGCCGGCTTCGAGTTCCTGACGCAGAAGTTGCCCTTGATCGATCGTAGCGTCACGGAGTTGCTCGACTACGCCGCGTCCCTGGCCGATGCCGTGGACCAGCTGCAAGCCGACCCCAACGCTGGCATCCAGACGCTGCGACAACACCTCGCCCAGGCGCTCGGGCTGCCCCTCGACAGCGACCTGGTCCAGGTGACCTACGACGCGGCCGGTCAGGCGCTCAAGGTGTCGCTGACCCTGCAGACGCAGTTCCACCAGGCACTGGCCATCAACCTCGACCTGGCCCGGCTCGCGGACCTGGCCCCCGATCCGCAGGTCAGGGCGCTGCTCGGCACCCTGACGCGGCTCGTCGCCGTCTCCGGACAGGGAGATCTCGACGTGACCGCCGCGGCAACGCTGCAGTTCGACCTGGGCATCGACCTGGGGCAAACTCCAGGCCGCCGCCTGCAGCCGTTCCTGTACGACACCACGTCCGTCACCTTACAGGCAGCGGTGCGCAGCTCGAACCTGACGTTCCGGGCCACGGTCGGCGGGCTCGGCCTGTTCATCCGGGGCGGCAGCGTTGTCCTCGATGCCGACGGCAACCCCGCCACCGCCGCACCGGCCTCCTTCAGCATCCATCTGGTAAACAGTGAGAACGGACGGCACTACTTCACGGACACGATGCTGTCCGACCTGCGGGTCATCGCCACGGGCGGGCTCGGGGTGACACTGCCGTTGTTCTTCCCGTTCGAGGACAGTCCCCTCGGCGGTGCGGCCCCGGCCAACCACCTCGGTATCACCATCTCCGACCTCGCCGCCGTCTTCCGCGGCGATGCCGGCTCGGTGCAGTTCACGGCGCCGAACTTGAACGCCGTCCTTGACCAGCTCACCCACCTGAGTTTCGCCGATATCGTCGCCGGGCTGCGGCGGGCGGCGGACACACTCCGAGACTATCCGGGCTTCGAGTTCCTTGGAGCGAAACTGCCGCTGATCGACCGCAGCGTCACCGAGTTACTCGACTACGCTCAGCCGCTCGCGGCGGCCGTGGACCTGCTGCAAGCCGACCCCAACGCCGGCATCCAGACACTCCGGCAGCAGCTGGCGCAGGCCCTGGGTCTGCCGCTCGACAGCGACCGCGTGCATGTGACTTACGACGCCGCCGGCAAGGCGCTCAAAGTGTCGCTGGCGCTCGAAGCCCAGTTCGCCCAATCCCTCGGCATCGACCTCGACCTGGCCGCGCTGACGACCCTCGTCGCGGATGAGCAGGTGCGCGCCTTCCTGGCGGGGCTGACGGACCTGGTAAGCGTCTCGGGCAGTGGGACGGTCGCCGTGACAGTGGGTGCCGCGGCCCACCTCGACCTGGGCATCGACCTGGACCGGTCCTCGGACCGCTTCGGGCGGCCATTCTTCTACGACACGACGGGCGTGACGTTCGACGCACGGGTCCAGGGCTCGAACCTCACCTTCCAGGCGGCCATTGGCACGTTCGGGCTGTTTGTGCGCGGCGGCAGCGCGGTCCTCGATCAGGACGGCAATCCGGATACGACCGCGCCGGCCCAGTTCAGCCTCGGTCTGAGAGACGTGCCGGGCGGCCGGCACTACTTTACCGCGGCGCTGCTGAGCAACTTCGAGGTCACCCTCGCGGCCGGCGCCCGTGTCACTCTGCCGTTGTTCTTCCCGCTCGAGTCGATCCCGGCGGGTTCGCCGCCGGCCAACAACCTCTCCATCAGCATTCCCAGCCTGATGGCGATGTTCCGCAGCGCGCCCGGCTCGGTGGTTATCACGACGCCAGACCTGCGTTCGGGCCTGGACCGGCTTTTCTCGCTGGAAACCCTGCTCACGCAGCCCGGCGCCCTGGTGGCCGGCATCGACAGCCTGCTGGGCAAGTTGCAGGGCGAACTCGACCGCCTCGGGAACAACCTGCCGCTCGTCGGCACCCGCCTGCAGGACGCCGCCCAGTTCATCCAGGGCTTCCGGCAGGGCATCCTGGCACAGCTGGGCAGCGCCGTCCAGGGACAGGATCCGATCCGGCTGGTGCAGCAGGCCCTGTTTGGCGTCTTCGGCCCTGCCGGCCTCAACCTGCTGCTCGATGCCAACGGCCACCGGCCCGATCCCAGCGCGCCGGTCGCCGATATCATCGGCACCTTCGTCGTCCCACGGACGACTGCGGACAGCGTGCAGTTCAACATCCACCTGGGCCAGGAGCTGCTGACCACGCTGCCGCTCACCACCGACCTCGGCATCCCCGGCCTGGGCCTGACCGTGGCCCCAGGCAGTCAGCTCGATGTCCGCCTGGGTTGGGACTTCCGCTTCGGCTTCGGCATCAGCCTGACCGACGGCTTCTACCTGGATGCTGCCGCCCGCGATGCCCAGGGCACCGTGGTGCCCGAACTGATCGTCGCCCTGGACATCCGCGCGCGCGACCTCAACGCGGCCGGCCACCTTGGCTTCCTGCAACTCGACGTCACCAGCAGCACTGCGCCGACCGGCTTCAGCGGGCGTTTTACCGTCGATCTGAAGGCCCCGGCGGGCGGGCAGCGGCTGACGTTCGCGGCGCTGGCCTCGGCGAGCCTCGAGCAGATTCTGGAGACCCGCCTGGGGGCAGTCGCGGAGGTCAACCTGGGACTGGCCGTCAGTTACGAGGGCAGCGCTCTCTTCCCGAAGATCCTGACCGACTTCCACCTCCACTGGGGATTCAGCGCGGCCGATCCGCACCTCCGCGGCGAGGTGCCCCAGATCGCGTTCAACAACGTCCGCGTGGACCTCGGCAGTTTCCTGACGCAGTTCGCCGGCCCGATCCTGAATCGCGTCAAGAACGTGATCGACCCCATCCAGCCGGTCCTCAAGATCCTCACCGATCCGCTACCGGTAATCTCCGATTTCGAGGGCAAGCCCACCAGCCTGATCGACCTGGCCGCCCGGATCGACCCGGCACACTTCGGCGCGGTGCGCCTCTTCCTCGACACCGTCAACAAGGTCTATCAGCTGGCAAACTCGGTCCCGGCTGACGGGTCGAACCTCGTGATCCAGTTCGGCAGTTTCGATCTGGGCGTCTACGACGTCCGCAACGGGCTGAGCGGGGCGACGCCGCGCACGACCGTCTCCGCACCGTCATTCGCAGACCAGGTGCGCGGCACGCCCCGCGCGGGCTTCGCCACCGGTCTGATGGAAACCTCGGGCCTGACGTTCCCCGTCATGCAGCAGCCGTCCAAGCTATTCGGGCTGTTGATGGGGCAGGACGTGGACCTGTTCCGCTTCGCAACGCCGATCTTTAATCTCGGTTTCTCGTACACTCAGGAGTTCCCGATCCTGCCGCCGCTGGTCGCCACGGTCACCGGCCGGGTCGGGGCCAGCTTCTTCCTGACGTTCGGCTACGACACCTTCGGGGTCCGCGAGGCGTTCGCGAGCCACAACGTGCTGGACGTCTTTGACGGCTTCTTCGTGGACACGGCCGGCTCGGCGGTGCTGGTGAGCGCCAGCCTGGCGGTCGGGGCGGCCCTCAACTTCGTGATCGCCAGCGGCGGCGTCGAGGGCGGGCTGTTCGCCAACGTGGCTCTGAGGCTCCACGACCCGAACGGCGACGGCAAGCTCCGCTGGAAGGAGGCGCGCGACGTCCTGGCCACCGATCCGCTTCGCCTCTTCGAGATCCGGGGCACCGTGATCGCCCGCCTGTACGCGTGGCTGCAGATCGCCGGCATGCCGCGGACGGTGTTGGATCTGGTGCCGCCGATCGATGTGCTGGCGCTGCCGGGCGCGCTCCCCGGCACGGCCCCCACTTTCCCGCCGCCGGCGCCGGGGCCAGCGCCCGTGCCGGACAGTCCGATGCGGCTGAGCGCCTCCGTCGGCGTCGTCACGCTCGCCCACGGATTCACGCCGCCCGCGAACAACCCGCCGCCTGCGGGGGTCGAATTCCCTGCGGGGTTCGTGACCTTCCAGGTGGGCGGACTGGAGCCCGGCGGATCCACGGTGGTGACCCTGTCGCTGCCGTGGCTCAACGCCCTGGACAACGGCAGGATCACCACGTACTACAAGTTCGGCCGTACGCGGGACAACCCCACCCCGCACTGGTACTCGTTCATGTTCGACGGTACGACAGGCGCGAAGATCCGCACTCAGGTTCGGCAACGGGTCACTGAGGGGAACCTCGAGACGGAATTCCTCAGCACGGTGACGCTCTACCTGATCGATGGGGAGCGCGGCGACGACGACCTGACGGCCAACGGCGTGATCGTGGACCCGGGCGCGCCGGCCGTAGCGCCCGTGCCAGCCCCTGCCGCGACTTCGCCCGTGGTCATTCCCCCCGCACCGAGCACGGTCGGTGTCTTTGCCCCGGGTACGGCGACCTGGTATCTGCGCGACAGCAATACCCCTGGTGCCCCCGACATCACCCCCTTTGCCTACGGGGCCTCCGGTTGGCAGCCCGTGGTCGGCGATTGGAACGGCGATGGCACCACTACCATCGGTGTCTTCGATCCCACTACCGCTACCTGGTATCTGAAAAATAGCAATACCCCCGGTGCTCCGGACTACAAGCCGTTCGCTTACGGGATGCCAGGCTGGATTCCCGTGGTGGGCGATTGGGATGGTGACGGCATCACGACCATTGGCGTCGTCGATCCCACCACCATGACCTGGTATCTGCGCAATAGCAACAGCCCCGGTGCTCCGGACTACAAGCCGTTCGCCTACGGCGCGTCAGGCTGGATTCCCGTGGTCGGCGATTGGGACGGCGACGGAAGCACGACGATCGGGGTTGTCGATCCCGCCACCATGACCTGGTATCTGAAGAACAGCAACAGCCCCGGTGCTCCCGACATCGCCCCCTTTGCCTATGGCGGAGTGGGGGACATCCCGACCGTGGGTGACTGGCAAGGCACGGGCACGACGAGCATCGGCGTGTTCAACACCATCTCCGGGGATTGGAAACTGCGCAACAGCAATAGCCCAGGGGCGCCGGACATCACTCGGTTCGCCTACGGTGCGCCGGGGTGGACGCCGGTGCCGGGCCGCTTCAGCGCCGATGTGCAATTGTTGCTGGCGGCCGGCGGCGCGGGAGCGGGCGCCGCGCCGATCAGTCAGACTGCCGTGGATGTGACCGTGGCGGTGGCGCTGGATCGGCTCCAACAGGCCGGTGTCAATCCGGCTGTGCTGGACCGGTTGAAGGGCGTAACCGCCGTCCTTCAAGAGTTGCCTCCTGGCCAGCTGGGCGTGGTGCTCCCGCAGGACAGGCAGATGGTCCTCAGTCCGGACGGGGCCGGCTATGGCTGGTTCGTCGATCCGACGCCCGGGCAGGACGAGGAGTTTGCCGACGGGTTGGCCTTGCCGGCGGGAGCGGCCGACGGCCGGGAAGACTTGCTGACCGCGGTGCTGCACGAGCTGGCTGGTCTCGCAGGGCTGGCGGAGGATGGGAACCTGCTGGCCGCGGGGCAGCGCAACACGCAAGCGCTCGATCGGATCTTCGCCGCCGCGCAGCAGTGAACGGTGAACGGTAATTCGTCGATCATGACGCGACAAGCCAGCAAGGACGCTGTCTTCTCACGTCCTTGTTTATTGTTCACGGGTTGCTGGGTAGCGCCTGTAATGATTCCAGCCGGAATAATCGCATTATTCTCGACGCGGGGCAACTTGACACAAGCCTGAAGCGCCAGCGAAGGACGGTCCCTCGCTGGCGCTTCAGGCTTGTGTCAAGTTGCCCCGCGTCGAGTAAGTAGAGATCGCTGCACGGAAATCTCTATGCAGCGCACACGTCAGCGGCTATGATAGGCATAGTTGGGCCAAGCGGGCCGGGCCGTGGGCGTGCTGTCATTCTCACTATCTCCCTCCCCCTTATCCCAGAAGTGTCCGTACTCTTTCGGTGAGGCGGCTCCAACCCGCTGTGGGTCAGGCCGTCCCTCGCCGGTTTTCGTGAGGAGGCCCTCAATGGGCAGGAAGTTGTATGTGGGGAACCTGACCTATGGCGTGACCGACAGCGCCCTGGAGCAGATGTTCCAACCGCACGGCACGGTGCAGTCCGCGCAGGTCATCATGGACCGCGACACCGGCCGCTCGAAGGGTTTTGGGTTCGTGGAGATGGGCTCTGACCAGGAAGCCCAGGCCGCCATCGCGGCGCTCAACGGCAAGGAGGTGGACGGCCGCGCCTTGACCGTGAACGAGGCCAAGCCCAAGACCGAGGGCGGCGGCCGAGGTGGTTTCGGTGGCGGTCGGGGAGGTGGCGGCGGTGGCGGCGGCGGTTACGGCGGCGGCCGCGGCGGCTCCGGGGGCGGAGGCCGGCGGTATTAAGCGTCTGTAGCTTTAGTGGCGAGCGGCGCGGCGTGAGCCCGCCGGTGCTGCCTTCACCGGCGGGCTGACGCCGCGCCGCTCGCCTTTTGGTTAGTGCCTCGAATTGCGCCGGGGGGCGCCCACCGGGCAAGAACACTCGCACAGGAAAGGAGCGTTGCCGATCAACCACAAGACCGTCAAGGTGCCGTTCGGCGAGGATCTGATCGATATCGACGTGAAGCTCGCCCCGCTCCTGCCGCTGCTCTGGGACTGGGGTATCGAGACCGTGCAGTGCTGCCAGGAATACCGACCTGGCGAGTCCTGCATCGAGTTCCCTGGCACCGCCGAGGTCGAAGACTTCCTCTTCCGGGCCCAGAAGGACTACAAGGTCGAGGTCGAAACCCGGAACGAAGCGGAAGGCGGGGGCTTCTCCATCCGGGTGCGGCTGCTCGTCTTCTTCCCCACCAAGGACATCGCTCGGTTGGTCAAAGCGTTGGCCGTTGAACTCGACGCCGTGGCGAAGCCGAAGAAGCCCCGCAAGGTCAAGGGGAAGTGAGGCATGGGCGAGAGTGACCTGGACAGCAGAGAGGGCGAGGGGCTTCAGGCATACGTTGATCGGCTCCGGGCGATGGACACCGCCGGGTTTTCGCTCACCGCTCTGCGGTTGCATGCGTTCTGGATCGAGGCCGCCGAGCGCAAGTTGAAGCGGCCTGCGCCGCGCGAACCAACCCCGACGCAGTGTTTGCCACCCCACCCCGGCCCTGCGGTCGAGGCGCCGGCGGTGACCTCACCGGCGGCCCCGCAGAGCGCCGTCGAACACGCCTTGGCAGAGGAAAGGGAAGCCATCGCCCTGCTGGTGGAGGGCCTTGGCTACAAGACATTGGCCGGGCTGATTCGAGCGCGGGGCAAAGGGGAGTGACGACGGCAGACCCCGCACACCATCCAACGGCAGCGTGGGGCCAGTTGCGTGATGCGAGGGTTCCGACTCTCACGACGACGCGCGCCGGTCGAGGCCATCTTTGGCAGCGCACCCGGAATAGCGTTGAAGGATAGGCGCTCTGGAAACGAAGCGGCGACCTGTCGCGCGGGCACTAGCGGCCTGGGTGGATGCTGCGGATGTACGCGAACACCTCTGCCAGGGCCTTGTCGTCGAGACCAGCCAGGAACTCGACCAGCCTCGCCCTCAAACCATGCACGGAGGCGAAGGTTTCTTTTGCCGTCCCGTGCAGCAGTTCGTAGCAGCCGTGCCGGTGCCGGGCCTGGAGAAGGGTGATGCCGCCGCGGTAGCCGTTCGTCCGCCCGCTGCGCTCGCTGATGCTGAGCGTGGCGTAATCGACCCCGTCTGCCGGGAGGCCGGACTGCCTTGACGGCCCGCTGCGGTCGACTGCGACCCTGTGGCGGGCGCCCGTCCGCAGTTCGTACTCCTCGAACTCCCGCACGAAGTGGGCCAGCACCTCAGCCGTCCTCGTCAGGTCCGTGTCGGTCTCCTCCGCCGCCGCTGGTCGGCGGCGCGCGTCCTGCTCCGCGTCCAGGAGAGCCTCTTCCCGCTCCTTGGACAGCTGCATCAGTTTCTCTCTGTCCGCTTGTCCGGTCACAACTGACCCCTCCCTTACGCCCGACGGTTCATCGAGCATAGTTTAGTATATCTGTCCCTAAATTCTTTATATCAGGGGCAGCGCGCTCAGGCAAGGGCGAGGCGAGGCTACCCCTGTCCGCGCAACTCGCTGCGGCGTTGGACGGCCATCGGCTTTCTTGGTGCTTTGTAGGAAACCCCTCCCCCCAACCCCCTCCCCGCAACGGAGAGGGGGAGCAAGCCAAATACGTCTCTTCTTCTCCCCCTCTCCTCGCAGGGGAGGGGGTTGGGGGGAGGGGTTTTCGACACAGCACTTTCTTGGCCTTCACCCGCTCTGCTGTTGGCTCGGCAGGGAGCGTATCACCGCAAACCGTCTACGGTCTCTTGCCTCTGTGTTTGCCCTTCAACTGCTTGTTGTGCCACGGTTCCGGCGGTGTCGCCGCTGGCAGGGTGGCACGCACGGCACCGCCCAGCAGGCGGGACGCCAGGGAGCGGCCGGAACGACCCAGGTCTTTGGCAGCGGTTTTCTTGTGGATCATTATGTCACTTCCATTTGAGATGGTGGCAACCGGACCTTCCAAGGGATTTACGCCCTCAGGAGAGTCTTGTCATGCAGAAACCGGACGCGCTCTTCCTTCTTTGGCCGGTGAGCGCCGTGAATGCTCGCTCGGAGCGGCTGGTCAACCGCTGAGCAGGCCCTGCTCTCTCTCGTAGACGAGGAGGTAGGTGATGACCGACCCCCGCCCCGGCCTCAGCCTGCCGCTCGCAGTCCGATACTGGGCCTCCAGTTGTTCGAGTTGCTTGCGTCCCGCCGGGGTGGCGAGCAGGGCTTGCAATTCCGTCTGTCGCTGCTGGAGCGTTTTCTGCCCAGGCATGAGGGTGTCCTTTTCCAAGGGAGGGGCGCGGTGGGGGCACCAGTCCGGACGCACAGGGCCCGCGCCGGCGGCGAGTCGGCACCGCTCCTTGCGGGGACGAGTCTGGTCGTCCCACGAGCACTGGCCCTGCGTGCTGGGCTTCCTCAGGCCCTCACGCCTTGGAGTCGCTTGCCGTCCCAGGTGAAGCTCGCCAGGGTACGGTTGACGTTTCGGAGGGTCACCACCCCCGCGGGGGTATTCAGGTCGCTGTACATGATGCTCGGTGTCGCGTACGCCACGCCCGACTCGCGGCAGTGCTTCTGATAGGCCCTGCACGCCTTCTCGAACAACTCGCGGATGTCCATGTGTCCTCCTGAACGGTTAGCGCGACCGGGTGCCCTGCCGACCCCGTCGCATGAACTGCTTGACTGTCTTGCGACCTGCAGGGGCGGATTGCAAATGGAGGGACAAGAGAACGGGTCACATTGCTGCCACGCCTGAGTTGCCGCCCACCATCGCGGACAACCGCTTCGCGCCAGGCCCAACCCCACGAAGCAGTCTTGCTTCCTGCCGCTGGCTTCACTTCCTGCTGCCGGACTTCGCCGCGGGCCCATTAGCAAAGAGGGCGTTGGCGATGTCGATGACCTGATTCCGCAACATGTCCGTGCGGTTCGCTTCATTGCTCATGAAGTTAGCAACCACATCCGAGGGCACCTTGGGAACGTGGCCCCGGGAGACCTTCGGTCAGCAGAGTGGCACGGTCAGGAGACCGTCCCCCAACAGGCTCCCATGCGGGACTTGGGGGCAAGGCCAGTCCAGGCGATCCTGCTCGTCGCTGGCGACCCGGTAACGCTCTCGGGAGGCGGCCTCTCAAAGGGGTCTCGCCTGGCGCTGTGTCGAAGGTGGGACCCGTGAATGAAACGAGCCGACGGGGTGGAACACCCGGAGGTATTCGACCACGTCGGCTTACTCGCTGACTGGCCCCCTGGCCCTGCCGGGTTGCCGTCCAGTTAGTCATCCAACGACTTCGATCACTCACTCGCCGGAGTTGCCTCAAAGATTACTCACCTCCGCTCGTGGTGTTAGTGTACGGTTCTCGGCAGGAAAAGCAACTGGATTGCTGTCCCAGGCTTGGGATCTTCGGAGCACGTCCCCGCTCACCTGGGAAGTTGCAGGGAGCGTAACCGCGGGGGGAGCCTGGGGATGTGGTGGGACGGCATCTGCCGTGACCGTCCCGAGCCAGGACGTGCAAGAAAGCGGTCTTGCGTGGCGAGCCGCTTTTCGGTTACAGTCGGCGCGCTTGCCACAAAGCGTGAGCAGCACGCTCACCCCCTTCCCCCCAAGCGACAGGATGTCGTCGCTTTCTGGCAACCGTCCACCCCCTTGTCCTCTTTGCCCGGGAGTCTTGCCTCCGGCAATCTTCTCTGCCCCACCGTGGGGGAGTCGCTCTGTCGGGAGCGGCTGTCTCAAGCCCTGCCGCGCGCAGCGCCGCCGTGGCTTGCGAAAGGAGTCCGTCCATGCTCGTGCTCTCCCGTCGTCTGAACGAGAAAGTCCTCTTCCCGAACTTCCAGGCCAGCGTGCAGGTGCTGGCCATCAAGGGCAACACCGTGCGCCTCGGCATCCAGGCGCCGCCCGAGGTCACCATCCTGCGTGGGGAGATCCCCGACCGCCAGGCAGAGTGGGCGACGCCCGTCGATATCGCCGCCACCCCAGACGCACGCCCCGATGAGGGGCAGTTGAGCCAGTTAGTCCGCAAGCGCCTGAAGATTGCCAGCCTCGGTCTGGAACTGCTGCGCGGCCAGGTCGAGGCTGGCCGTGCGGAGGATGCCCTGGCCATCGTGGAGGGCCTCACTCAGGAACTGCACCAGTTACAGCGACGTGTTGCTGAGGAAGCAGGGAAGACTGCGCTCCGCTCGGCGGGCAAGGGGCCGAAGGGCCTGTTCTGGTCCGCCGGCCATTGACATGACCGTGCCGATGTTTCTCTGCCCCTTCGTTGGGAAAACACCCGTGAGGACCGACCCGTCATGAAGCACTTTCCCAGACTGGCGGCAGTCACGACCCCGTTCGCTGTTCTCGTGTTCGGTCTGCCGCCAGCGGCCCAGTCGGACGCTCCAGTTCAGGGCAAGAACCCGCCAGACAGGTTCGCCGCGATCAACGCCGCCGAGCTGAAAAAGTGCCTGGCGAAGTTGCCGCCGGGCACGCGCCACCAGTCCGTCCGGATGCCGCTACGCGATGGCGTGAAGTTGGCCACCGACGTCTTCCTGCCGCCCACGGGGGAAGGGCCGTGGCCTGTGATGCTCCTGCGGACGCCCTACAGCCGCTTCGACCCGCGACCGGTCCAGGAACTGGGCGATCACCCCTGCGTCCTGGTCTGCCAGAACCAGCGCGGTCGCTACGGCTCCGAAGGCACCCTCCCCCGCGACAGTTTTCGGAACGAGGTGGACGACAGCTACGACGCCATCGAGTGGTGCGCAAAACAGACGTGGTGTAACGGCAAGGTGGCCATGTGGGGCCCGTCCGGCCACGGTATCTCGCCGTCGAACGCCATCTGGTCGAAGGCGCCGCACCTGATCGCCGTGACCGTCAACATCAGCGCCGACGACGCCTACCTGCACTGGTGCTTCAGTAACGGCGCCCGCCGGGGGATGTACACCTGGATGACTCAAAGGAACCAGCAGGTCGCCGACTGGCCGCGCCCGACGACGATCCCCTACGACTTGAAGGCCCGCGCGGCGTTCCTCGGCAAGCAGGCCGCCGGCAACCAGGTCTACTACCTGGCCAATGCCGGCTGGTACGACCTGTTCAGCGAAGGGGCCCTGGACACCTTCGCCGCGCTGGCCGCCAACGGCCGCGCCTTCGTCAGGATGGGCCCCGGCGGCCACGGCCCGATCGGCGGCGACCTGAAGTACCCCCAACGGAACTGGCCGAAGGGGGCGCAGGCCCCCACCCTCAAGCAGTTGATGACCGGGCAGGAACCGAAGCAAACGAAGTCGGCCCTCGTGTACTTCCTGATGGGCGACACCAAGGATCCGGCGGCCCCTGGGAACGTCTGGAAGGTGAGTCCTGTCTGGCCCGTGCCGCACACCCCGACCGACTACTACCTGCACCAGGATGGCATGCTGAGCAAGACGAGGCCGGCAGGGAAAGCCGCCGCCCTGACTTACACCTACGACCCCAGAGCCCCGGTTCCGAGCCTCGGCGGCAACTACGGCCTCGGCACCAAGAGCGGGCCGCTCGACCAGAGACCCCTCCGTGAACGCAAGGACGTCCTGCGCTTCGTCAGCGAGCCGCTGGCCGAACCGATCGGCATCACCGGCAAGGTGTGGGCGGAGCTCCGCTTCACCAGCGACGTGCCGGACACCATGTTCGTCGTCAAGCTGGTGGACATCTACCCCGACGGCTACGAGGCGCTGGTGCGCGAGTCCGCCGGACTGGCCCGCTACCACCGCGGCCTGGATCAGCCCGCCCCGCTCGAAAAAGGGAAGGCTTACGCGCTCCAACTCAACCTCTGGAGCACGGCCCTGGTGTTCAACCGGGGGCACCGCATCGGCGTGTACG